>OLQK01000090.1_pt1 | contig 111679 bp, 96 predicted proteins | sample 1672501 | NCBI WGS metagenome assembly OLQK01 (sample SAMEA3136693, study PRJEB25190) | human gut metagenome | biome: human gut; feature: human-associated habitat; material: faeces | place: Austria | collected 2013
TAAAGAACATTTTCATATTACGCTTTCAAAATATGTTACATATTTGCGGTTGGAGCATGCAAAAGGGGCAGTTTGATAAAAAAGCGGTGGAGAGATTAAATCGTATGACATGGTTGTATGAACGTCTTCCAGAAAAGGAAAATAAAATAGTGTAGCTAAGTAATACTGAATTTACGATGTATCAGGTTGGAACATATAAAAATAATTCATGGGCATTAGTGAGTGAGTTTGCAAAGTCTGGAGTCATATTTGATTTTGATGATTCTTCCGCTCAGGCAGAAGCTGCAAAAAAACTGGAAAAATATGTACAGGATAACAACATCAAAGGAATGTCCGGAAAGACCAACTCAGACGGAGAAGTTATGTACAGAGATCTGGAAAAAGGAGTGTATCTTTTTGTCCAGACACAAAAAACACAAATTAGCAATCAAGTATATCAAAGCGAACCTTTTATCATAACAGTTCCAGGTAATTATGGTGGCAAGTCCATTTTCCTGGCAGATGCGATTACTGATCCGGCAGATTTTATGGTAGCTCCGCTTATTGGAAACATACTTGTGATGATCAACAAGAGAATTATGCAGGAGATAATAAAGAGATTCTATGAGCATGAGGCAGGAACCTCATTAATGTAATATTTGTAAAGGAAAAAGAACAGTCGGTTTTGATGGAATTAATTTCTGTCATGACAGACTGTTTTTTACGTTTGCTTCATGGATTTTAACAGAATTCAAGCTGTAAAAAATTACGTTGAATTTTACAGCTTTCTGCGTATGATAAAAGAAACAGAAACAAGAAGGCGTTGTATACAGGTACATTGCATAAGTTTGGAAGAGAAGATGGAAGAGCAATTTACCAACTGCTAAAAGATAAGGTGAACAATTATGCATGACGTAGCTTACTTCTTCTGACTGCAATGGTTTTCCTTCCTGTTGCACGATAAAACTCAACATGTTTACCGATGAATTTCTGAATGACGGAAACTGTCCTTCCTGTCAGAAATGCGCAGAAGACAGTGCCTATTCCGATTCCATAAAATCTGTGAAGGATTGTAAAGGACAGAATGACTGTTGTTGTCAAACAGCTGAGGTCAAAAGTGGTTTTGATCACTTTATAATGTTTCCTTAAGATTTCGGACAGATCACGTGGGAAAATATCTGTAGGAATGATTGGAAGCATGCAGTTGTTGGCGAGGCAGATGCCAAAACACATCAGAAGAAAACCTGTGAAAAAATACAGAACATTCAGAGACTGTGTATCTGGCAGATGCTGAATCCAGAGATTGTGTATATCAATCATTTTACCGAACCCAATGCCAACTACAAAGGAAAACAAGTAGCCTGTACAAAAGGAACGTTTCAGAATCATCAGAGTAATCACAAGCAATGTCTGGAAAATATAATTCCATGTACCGAAACTAAGTACTGGAAAGGCAATATTAAAAACAAGTGGTACAGAGGAAATGGTTGAAATTCCGAAGCCGCTTTTGGACATCAGATCAACACCAAGGGAGTTGATCAGCAGGACGATGATAAGTGCTGCTTCTCCGGCAAGATGAATTTTTTTTGTATTCATACGCTAGGTTTCCTTCTTTCCTGAAATAAAAGTATTGTTATCTCTCTTTTTTGCTGTGCTTATTATATATAAGATAATTGATAAAAACAAATGATTATTTTGAATAAAACAATTCTAAAAACGAATTAAAAGTAGTATAATGACAGAGAAAATAGAAATGGATCTGGCCTGATCAGATAATGGGACAAAATAACTTTAAAAAAAGAGGGATGTATGAATATTGAATATTTAAAATATTTTGCGGAGTTGGCAAAGGTTCAGCACTATGGAAAAGCTGCAAAGATATTGAATATTTCGCAGCCAGGTCTCAGTCATGCGATTAAAACTCTGGAAGAGGAGTGTGGCGTTCCACTTTTTCAGAGAGAAGGACGAAACGTAAGTCTGAGTTCTTATGGAAAAGAATTAATGAAGGATGTGGATGATATTCTAAACGCATATCTCCGACTGGAAGAAAGAGCAGCAGGCCTCAGAACAGAAGAAAAAACAGTTCGAATCGGCACAGTGTACCCACTGGCGGCTGGAATGGTACCGCGTATGTTGCAGAAATTTGGGGCAACTTTTCCATTTGTTGTTTATAATCGACTGACACCGGAGATTGCGGAAGGGCTTATGGATGGAAAGTATGATATTGGTTTTTGCTCAGATCTTTTGAAATCAGAAGAGCTGGAGTATTATCCAATCAGGGAATCTTATATTGCGGTGGTAGTTCCGAAGGGACATCCTCTTGAAAAGCGAGAGTCGATTTCTTTGAAAGAAGTAGCCTTGTATCCGCAGATCATGTTTTCAAAGACCAGTGGTTTCCGTAATCTGCAGGAGCAGATCTTTGACAAAGAGGGAATTAAGGTCAGGCCGGTTTGTACGGCAGAAGAGATTGAAGTTATTACAGGGCTTGTAGAGAATGGATTCGGAATTTCTGTTTTGCCATATATGGATATTATACGCCATCATAATATAGTAGCAATTCCGGTACAGACATCTATCTGGAAATCAAAGTTCTATATAGCAAGGAGAAAGTATGGAATTCGTTCAGATCAGGAAGAGGCATTTTTTCAGTATTGGAGAAAAAACAGGCTATGAAGAAAGTATTTGGGAACGGCTCAGTCATCCGATCCAGTGCCTGCAGCCAGAAGGGACTGTACATAATACATGCACAGTCCCTTAGTGAAATTGGTTTATTTCTCGCATTCCAGCACAATTACTTCACAGCTATCGAGCTTCAGCATTTCTTCTGGACAATCGGTGCGGTTCTGATTGGACAGAAGCACTTTTTTTACCGGATATTCAAGTTTGGTGGAAACGGCTTCGCGACCGAAGTTGGCGGCAACGAGAATGCGTTGTGATTTCGTCTCACGATAATATGCCATAACTGTTTCACTGTCCTGATATGCAGGAACTGTTTTGCCGTAAGTAAATACCTCTTTGTATTCTGGAGCCTTGCGGATGGCAGTCAGTTTACGGTAGTAATTTAATACGGAATCCGGATACTTTTCCTGAGCTGCGACGTTGATTTCTTTATAATCAGAGTGAACCTTGAGCCATGGTGTGCCTGTAGTAAATCCGGCATTCGCCTGAGCATTCCACTGTACAGGGGTTCTTGCGTTATCACGGCTCATTTTGCCGCATACTTCCAGAGCTTCTGCATCACTTAAACCTGCTTCTCTTGCGAGCTTATACTGATCGATCGTACTGATATCATTGTAATCATGAATGTCGTTCCAGATTTCATTCTGCATTCCGATTTCCTGTCCCTGATAAATGAACGGAATTCCACGGAGCAGGATGTTTACGGTACCGAGCATTTTGGCACCGACAGGCGTTTGGGCATACTCCGGAAGAAAACGGGATACACCGCGGGGCTCATCATGATTTTCGATGATATTTGCTTCCAGTCCATATTTTTGGACATTGATCTGAGAACTCAGAATTGTGTCGCGCCATGTTTTGAAATCTATATGAGGTGCATCGTACCAGCCATGAGCACCATCGCTGAGGGAATGCGCACAGAAATCAAAGATTGTGGAGAAATGTCCGTTATCTCCAATAAATTGACCAAGTTCATCAGCTTTCATATTGAATACTTCACCAACGGTGAAAGCATCATATTTCTGAAAAGTGTTTTTCTTCAGATCTTCAAGGAATTCTCCTACACCGTCAACGTTTTCGACCATTTTCCAGCAGGCGGCCATGCCATCCGGTCCGTCCGGTTCATAGTCAGGAAAAGCAAGGTCTTTTTTGATGTTGATGATCGCATCGATACGGAAACCGGCAAGGCCTTTTTCAAGCCACCAGTTGATCATATTGTAAAGCTCCTGACGAAGCTTTGGGTTCTCCCAGTTCAGATCAGGCTGTTCTTTGGCGAACATATGGAAATAGTATTTGTCTGTTCCCGGAACCGGTTCCCAGCAGCTGCCGCCGAAGTAAGAACGATAGTTGCTTGGCGGGTTACCGTTTTTTCCTTTCCGGAAATAAAAATAATCTGCATATTCACCATCTGGATCAGCCAGAGCTTTTTGGAACCATTCATGTTTGTCAGAGCAGTGGTTGATGACCAGATCCATGATGATATGCATATTACGTTTTTTTGCTTCTGCAAGCAATTCATCAAACTCTTCCATAGTTCCGAATTCTTCTGCAATTGCATAGTAATCTGAAATATCATATCCCTGATCGACAAAAGGCGATTTGTAGATTGGAGAAAGCCAGATGATATCAATGCCCAGTGCTTTTATGTAATCCAGTTTGGAAATGATTCCTCTCAGATCTCCGATGCCGTCCCCGTTACTGTCCAGAAAACTCTTTGGATAGATCTGATATGCGATTTTGTCATGCCACCATTTTTTTGTCATTATTTGTACCTCTTTTATTCATGCATTATATGTTTAGTATAGATGATATTGTGCCTGCATTCTTGCGATATGTCATCATTATATAATACTATCCTGCTTTTGGAAAAGAAAATATCCATCTCTGCCGTTCTGCTTTGTTTCGTACAGGGCAGTATCAGCATTTTTGTAAAGATCCATGTAGCAGGTTCCGTGTTCAGGAGCAAATGCGATGCCAATACTGATCGTTACATGTTGTCCGTTCATTTCTGCAAAGGAAAGATTCTTTATAGTGTCTGCCAGTGCTTGAATGCGTGTTACAGCCCTTTCTTTTGATTCTGTTTTGCACATGTAAATGACAAACTCATCTCCACCGATCCTTCCAATGATATCATTTTCTCTGAAATAATTTCGGAGTGTCTGTCCAAGTGTGCTGAGAACAATATCGCCGACAGCATGCCCATAATGATCATTTACTTCTTTGAATTTATCAACATCCAGAATAATAAAAGTACCTTTTTCATGAGGCCTCTGCTCCAGGATTTCGTTGATGAGTGCCTCTGTCGTGCGTTTGTTGAGAACACCTGTCAGACCGTCTGTCTGTGCATCGTGACGCAGCTCTTCATTGCGGATACGATTGTTGTGGATAATGTAGAAAACAAGTAACAGCACCAGAATGAAGAATACGGATATAAAAATGCCTTCATAACTTTTAATGAAAGAATAGGAGCTTTGGGCATCGGATACAGGAATAACATAGCAGATCATCCAGTCATTCATGCCAAGCCGGGTATAAGCGATATACTGGTCAGATTTTTTGTTGGAGTTTGTTCGGATCTTAATCAGTCCATCGTTGCCGGCTGAAAAATCTTTTTTGACATTTACAAGAGAATTTTTGGACAGAAGTGTTCTGTCTTTATAAAAATCAAAAAAATTGTCACCATATGTGATTTTATGATATGAAGGTTCACCATCGTAAGCGATGATCTCTCCTTCTTTTGTGACAATCAGACTGTATCCGGCATCATCAAAAATATCATTAAAAAGCATCTGACTAAGGGCGGTCACATTATAAGAGCCACCAAGTGCGCCAATGATTCTGCCATTACAGTGTACAGGAACACACAGGATCACACGTGTCTCCTGATCAACACTGCTGTTCAGTGGATCACTGAGAGTTGCCTGGCCTTTCATGGCTTCCAGAAAATATTTTCTCTGGGCTACATTCTTTATGGCACCGTTGTCATAGTATGCTGTACCGTCTGCTTCGATCAGGGCAGTTCTTTCGAAATCCGTGTTTGCTGCCAGGGATACCAGAAGCTCCATATTTTCATCGGAAAGAATATCAGAGGAATCTCCCATTTTGTCAGCGATACTGTTCAGAAATCCGTAATGAATATTGAGAATGGATAACGCATGATCACTTTGTTTTGCTACATTACTGGTCATGGTTTTCTGAGAATTGGTATCGATTGACTTTTGGACATATAACAGAAAAACACCCAGACTGATGACTACGGCACAGATAAAAATAATAATAGCAGGAACATAATGCGTAGAAATATTTTTTTTCTTTTTCATATTCTGTTTCTCCTGTAGATAGATACAGTTTGAGTATATAGAGAATATATATAGTATAAAATATTTTATGCGAGAATGCAAAAACGTTTTTGCTTTTTTCGCCAATTAAAAAGCTCTTGACTATAGCGGATAAGAGTTGTAAAATAAAAAAAGCTTTTAACGAGGTAAAGCATAAGAGCAAATTCTATGAAGGGAATCAGTAAAAGCAGAGAAAATAGCTGTTTACAGAGAGCCGCAGTTGGTGTGATGCGGTAACGGCACTGTTTTGAATATCATCCCTGAGAAGGAAGGCCGAACGTTACGTTTGAGATTTATCAGTAGGTTTTCACGGAGGCTCCCCGTTACAGGAGACGCGTATGCCGGTACGTTGCAGAATCGTACTTGTTTCAATGACGAAACAGGGTGGTTGCGGAATTATATATCCGTCCCTGATGGGGCGGATTTTTTTTATGCAGAATTTTCTGAAACCGGAACATCATCATATTTTACAAGGGAGGAAGAGAGGATGAAAGTCTACAAGAAACTCATGAATGCACTTGCAGCAGTAGAAAAAGTTGTACTGGTAGTTACAACATTGCTGATTCTCGTGCTCACTGTGGGAAACGTGTTTTCCCGTAAAGTGATCCACCGCTCATGGTCCTTCACAGAAGAACTTGTTGTAGCGGTCTTTGTACTTATTACACTTCTGGCAGCAGCATTGTCCTGCAGAGAGGGTGGCCTGGTCAGCCTGACACTGGTTACAGACCGTCTTCCAAAAAAACTGAAAAAACCATCTGTGATCCTGATCACAGTACTGAGTATTATTTTTTCAGTGATTCTTTTTAAGTATGGTATGGACAAGGTTATCACCCAGCTTGAAAACGGAAAAAGAACCTTTGTACTGAACTGGCCGGAATGGATCTTCTGGTCCTTTGTACCGATTGGAGCAGGCTGTATGATTCTTCATCTTATTGAGTACTGTCTGGATGTCTGTTTTGGAAATAAAAACGATAAGGAGGGCAAATAAATGATCAGTGCTGTTTTATTTATTTCATTTTTTGTTTTTCTGATCCTGGGTGTGCCGATCGCACTCTGCCTGGGTCTGTCCTCTGTATGTGCGATCCTTTATTCGGGAACCTCACTTACCATCGTTGCAACAAATATGTATTCAGGAATCAGTAAATTCCTTCTTCTCGCGATTCCGTTCTTTGTACTGTCCGGAAATATCATGGCAAAAGCCGGAATTTCACGCAGACTGATTGATTTTGTAGATACCTGTGTCGGACACAAAAAAGGCGGTATCGCAATCGTATGTGTTATTGTTTCCTGTTTCTTTGGAGCAATCTCTGGTTCCGGTCCGGCTACAGTAGCAGCTCTTGGTGCTGTTCTGATCCCGGCAATGGTTGAGCAGGGTGGTTTCTCTGCACCGTTTTCAACAGCTTTGATGGCAACGTCGAGTTCGGTGGCTATCGTTATACCGCCAAGTATCGCTTTCGTTGTATATGCGTCCATTACAGGTGTGTCTATCGCAGATATGTTTATGGCAGGTATCGTACCTGGAATCCTTATGGGTGTGGCACTTGTAATTGTAGTAATTCTTGAAGCAAATAAACATGATATCAAACCGTCCCGTAAAAAAGCATCTGCAAAGGAGAGATGGTCCACTTTTAAAGATGCATTCTGGGGATTCCTGATGCCGATCATCATCCTTGGCGGAATCTACGGTGGTATCTTTACACCAACAGAAGCTGCGGCAGTATCTGTTGTATATGGACTTTTTGTAGGTATGGTGATCTACCGTGAGGTATCCTTCAGAGATCTGTTTGATATCCTGGTAGATTCCGCAAAGACTACCGGTGGAATCATGTTGATCGTTGCAAGTGCATCTCTGTTTTCATTTGTATGTACCAAGTTTGGTATTGCAGAGGCTGCATCCGGACTGCTTGCATCCATCGCACACAATCAGTTTGTATTCCTTCTGATCGTAAATATTATCTTCCTGATCGCAGGATGTTTTATTGATGCAAACTCAGCAATGTACATCTTTATCCCGATCATGCTTCCGGTATGTAAAGCATTGGGATACGACGTTGTTGCATTTGGTGTTATGGCAACTGTAAACCTTGCGATCGGACAGGTTACCCCTCCGGTAGGTGTAAACCTTTTTGTTGCGATCAGTATCAAGATCAAAAAAGGTCTGGAGGTTACTCTTCAGCAGATCTCAAAGGCAGTTATGCCGATGATCGCTGCCAGTGTTGCAGTGCTTCTGGTCGTTACCTATGTACCGGCAGTTTCTACTGCACTTCCAAAAGCGCTTGCGAAGGATGGTTCTTACACAGGCGAACAGGCCTCATCTGACACTGGAAGTACTGCTTCAAAGGATGCAGGAAATGGTGAAGACTCTTTTAATACAATTGAAGATTACAGCGACCTTGACTGGCCGGAAATGACCTGGAACTTTGCATGCTCCACAACGGAGACAAGTACCTGGGCAGACGGTGGACGTAAGTTCGGCGAACTGATGGAAAAGGCAACCGGAGGCAAGGTTAAAGTTAATGTTTATGCAACTGACCAGCTGACAAACGGAAATCAGTCTGAAGGAATCCAGGCACTGATGAATGGAGACCCGGTACAGATTTCCATGCATTCCAACCTGATCTATTCTGCATTTGATCCGAGATTCAATGTAGTATCTCTTCCATTTATTTATGATTCTTATGATGACGCAGATGCAAAATTTGACGGAGCAGCCGGTGAAAAACTGAAAGAATTGCTTTCCGAATATGGTCTGCACTGCATGGGTATCGCAGAGAATGGTTTCCGTGAGATCACCAACAGCAAACGCGAGATCAAGACTCTGGATGATATGAAGAATCTTAAGATCCGTGTGGCAGGTTCCAATCTTCTTATGGAATGCTATAAGAGATGGGGCGCAGATGCAACAAACCTGAACTGGACAGAGACCTACACGGCTCTGCAGCAGAATACAGTAGAAGGACAGGAGAACCCGCTGCCGGCAATCGATGCGGCAAGTGTGCAGGAGGTTCAGCCATACTGCTCTATGTGGGATGCAATCTATGACTGTCTGTTCTTCTGCATCAACCAGGAGATTTATGACAGTCTGACACCGGAGCAGCAGGCAGTTGTTGACGAGTGTGGTCAGAAAGCTGTTCAATACGAGCGTTATATCAACCGTTCCGGAGATGAAGAGATCATGGAGCGCTGGCAGTCAAAGAATGGCGTGACGATCACAAATAAAGAAGATATGGATATCGATTCCTTCAAGAAAGCCGTAGATGGTGTTGATGAGTGGTTTGTTAAGGAACTTGAGAAAGAAGGATACGATGACGCACAGGAACTGGTAGATCTCTTCACACAGGAATCTACGGATACAGTTGCGGATTACAGTGATCTCAACTGGCCGGAAGCAACCTGGAACTTTGCATGCTCCACAACGGAGACAAGTACCTGGGCAGACGGCGGACGTAAGTTTGGTGAGCTGATGGAAAAAGCAACCGGAGGCAAGATCAAAGTCAACATCTATGCGGCAGACCAGCTGACCAATGGAAATCAGTCTGAAGGAATCCAGGCGCTGATGAACGGAGACCCGGTACAGATTTCCATGCATTCCAACCTGATCTACTCAGCGTTTGATCCAAGATTTAATGTTGTATCGTTACCATTTATTTATGATTCCTATGATGATGCAGATGCGAAATTCGATGGTGAGGCAGGAGAAAAGCTGAAAGAAATTCTTTCCAGTTACGGACTGCACTGCATGGGTATCGCAGAGAACGGCTTCCGTGAGCTGACCAACAGCAAGCATGAAGTAAAAACTCTGGATGACATGAAGAACCTCAAGATCCGTGTAGCAGGCTCCAACCTTCTGATGGAATGCTACAAGAGATGGGGCGCAGATGCAACGAACATGAACTGGTCTGAAACTTATACGGCTTTGCAGCAGAATACTGTAGAAGGCCAGGAAAACCCACTTCCGGCAATCGATGCGGCAAGTGTGCAGGAGGTTCAGCCATACTGCTCCATGTGGGATGCAATCTATGACTGTCTGTTCTTCTGTATCAACCAGGATCTGTACGATACTCTGACACCAGAGCAGCAGGCAGTCGTTGATGAGTGTGGACAGAAAGCCGTTGAGTATGAACGTTACATCAACCGCTCCGGTGATGAAGAAATCATGAACCGCTGGCAGTCAAAGAATGGTGTGACAATCACTAAAAAAGAGGATATGGATATCGATTCCTTCAAAAAAGCCGTAGAAGGTGTGGACGAGTGGTTCGTAGAACAGCTGAAAGATGCCGGATATGACGATGGACAGGAACTGGTAGATCTGTTTGAAAAATAGAAGTCAAAAAATTTAAATTTTTAAATTAAGAAGCTGGCGCTTCGCAGATTGCGGGGCGTCAGCTTTTATAGTATAATAAAATTAATAATGACTTTTTTTGAAAAAAGGTTATGCGGAAAGTATGTGGAGATTTTGGAAAAATCTATAAAGTATTTTACAGGAGTTTAAGCGGTCGATATGAATGAATTCAATCTAAATTTTTATAAAGGGAAGAAAGTTCTGGTGACAGGACATACCGGATTTAAGGGGACATGGCTCTGCAGGATACTTCAGGAGTTGGGAGCGGAAGTGACCGGATATTCTCAGAAGCCACCGACAGATCCATCAATATTCACGCTGACAGATCTGGAAAGTCGGATCCATTCTGTGATCGGAGACATTCGTGATCTGGAGCATATGATACAGGTGTTTAAAGAAACACAGCCGGAGATCGTCTTTCATCTGGCGGCACAGCCGATCGTAAGGGAATCTTACAAAAATCCGGTAAATACTTATGAGACAAATGTTATGGGGACGGTCAATGTACTGGAAGCAGTAAGGCAGTGTGGAAGCGTCCGCTCTTTTTTGAATGTAACAACAGATAAAGTTTATAAGAATAATGAATGGGAATGGGGGTACCGCGAAACGGATGAACTGGATGGCTACGATCCGTATTCCAATAGCAAATCCTGCTCAGAACTTGTAACGCACAGTTATGAGAAATCTTTCTTGAAAGACATGGATATTGCAGTATCAACTGCGCGTGCCGGTAATGTGATCGGAGGCGGTGATTTTGCAGCAGACCGTATCATTCCGGACTGTGTGCGTGCTGTTTTCGGTGGAAAAAAGATTGCAGTTCGGAATCCACATTCTACCAGACCATATCAGCATGTACTGGAACCATTGGGCGCGTATCTTCTGATCGCGGAAGAACAGTATCAGGACAGCCGGAAGGCAGGATCTTATAATGTAGGACCAGATGACAGAAGCTGTCTGACCACCGGGGAACTTGCAGATCTGTTCTGCACAGCATGGGGAAACGGGGCAGCATGGGAAAATCTCTGTCAGGGAGGTCCTCATGAGGCAAATTTCCTCAAACTGGATTGTTCCCGTATTCGAAACCGGCTGGGCTGGAAACCTCGCTGGCAGGTGGATGAAGCAGTAGTCAACACTGCAAAATGGTATCAGGCATGGCTTGCCGGTCAGAATATGGCAGAATATACGGACTGTCAGATCAAAGAATATTTTGGAATATAAAAGGATAGAAGAAAAGAAAATATGAAAAAGAATAGAGAGGTTATCTGCGCTTTTGCAGCGTGGGTTTTATCGGCATGCTTTTTTATGAGCTGTTTTATGATTCCGGGACTGGCAGAAAAAATCAACAGTCTGGGAAACAGTAACATGCTTGTATATGGAATGTCTCTGATCCTGTTTTGTCTGCTCTTTGTAGCTGGAATGGGAATCGCACACAGGCATGAAGTTGCGGGAAAAACTTTTCCGGAGAATGTCAAAGCCAGAAAAACAGCATTTTGGCTGATGCTGTTTATACAGATTCCGTTCTGGCTGCTTTGTATCTCAGGAGAGACGGAACAGCTTGGATCTGTGGCGGCGAAATACGGATGGCACACACAGCCGGCAGTGATCGCAGCATTTTTGTTTTTGGCAGAACTTGCAATCTTTTTCTGGGCATGTCAAAATGTCTGCTTTCCGGAAAAAGACGGTGAGTGGATTATCCGGCTGGTATATGCAGCGTTGGTGCTCCTCGTTTTTTATAGTATGTACACACCGAATATTTTTGGAAGAGGAGAACTGAGCGATGCTTACCATGGGCACGCATATTTTAATTCTGTCTACAATATTTATCAGGGAATGCCATATACGCATAATGTTACGAGTATTTATGGACATTACGGACTTTTCTTTAAGATTCCAATGGAACTTGTTCATGGTGATTTCAAAGCCTTTGTTGCCATGGTTGCCGGAATTGGAGCCTTTGCACATATCTGTGCATTTCTTATCCTGGAACTGCTGGTCAAAAGCCGTGTGTTGAGGGTACTTGGTGCTTTGGCAGTTACATTTCCTGTACTTGGTATGCGAGGTGGCTTTTACTGGCAGGTTTGGCCGCATCGGGTAATTTTTCCGATGCTGCTGTTTCTGTATGGAGCATGGATCCTCAAAAAAGAGCTGTGCAATTTCTGGACAGCAGTGGGTGGGTATCTGATCTGTCTGCTGGCAATCCTCTGGAATACAGAGACCGGACTGATTCTTACTGTGGCGTGGGCAGGAATGCTTATTTCACGTTTTCTGTCTGTGGGAAAAATAAAGATCCGTAGACTATTGTGGTTAAGCTTTGCACAGTTTGCCGGAATGGCCGGGGCGGTGTTTGGAGCGTATGGAACAGTAAATCTCTATAATATCCTGAAACACAGTCCGGCAAATTCGTTTGAGGACTTTCTGATCCCATTGCTGTCAGGCAGTTATATGACGGGAGTTCTTCATCTGGATATGCCTACAGAACCCAATGCATATATGGCAGTGATCACACTGTTTCTGACCGGAACGGCTCTGGGAATGACCGGCTGGTTCAGTGGAAAAGAGAGGCATTGCTGGCAAAAAGAATTTTTGTTTCTTCTGAGTGTCGGATCACTGGGATGTCTGGTGTATTATATTAACCGCCCTGCATATCACAATCTGGACTGCATTACCATGCCGGCTGTGATCATGGCTGCATACTGGGGGCAGAAGGGAATCAAATTTATCAAAAATGAAGAATGGAAAAGCTTTGACAGCCTTTCGCTTAGACATGTGACCGTCAGTGGTGTAGGGCTGATCTGTACGATTGCGGTTCTTGCAATGGCTACCGGAACGGTTCTTCAGTTTGCACAGAACAGCAAGATTAAAGAAAATTATCATAATGTGCAGGAATTTGAGGATTTCGCAGAGCAGATCGCAGCAGTTGTTCCTGAGAATACACCGTCATTTGGTATCAATGTTCCCGAAATTTGCAGCATGCTTCATCGGCGGACAGAATGTTTTACAATGGATTTCAGTGATATGCTCGTTCGCCCGGACAGTTTGAAAGAGCTGAAAGACCAGCTGGAACATGCGGAAGTGCCAGGGGCATTTACCGGAAAATCATCCATGAATATCTGGAAACGGAATGATCCGGAAACATATTGGTGGTTCATGGATCATTATGAACTAAAAGAGACGATTCCTTTTTATGGGGAAAAGTTTCTGTACTATATAAAAAAATAAAATACAGAAGGAGACTATTATGTTTGAAGAAATGACAGAACAGCAGGCCAGAGAGCAGATTCTGGAAATGACAAGAAATTATTGTGAAAAATACCATAACAAAAAGAAACCATATCAGAAAGGTGACCGTATCCCGTATGCGTCCAGAGTTTATGATGCAGAAGAAATGGTAAATCTTGTGGATAGTTCCCTTGAATTCTGGTTGACCGCAGGACGTTATACAGATGAATTTGAACATGCATTTGCAAAATATCTCGGTGTTCGTTACTGTTCCCTGGTAAATTCCGGTTCCTCTGCAAATCTGCTCGCATTTATGACACTGACATCTCCGCTTCTGAAAGAACGGCAGATTCTTCCGGGGGATGAAGTGATCACAGTTGCGGCCGGTTTTCCGACTACAGTTTCTCCGATGATCCAGTACGGTGCGGTACCGGTATTTGTTGATGTAACGATTCCACAGTACAATATTGATCCATCTCTTCTGGAAGCTGCATGGTCTCCAAAGACAAAAGCGGTCATGCTTGCGCATACACTTGGAAATCCATTTGACCTGAAAGCAGTCAGAGAATTCTGTGATCGTCATAATCTGTGGCTGATTGAAGATAACTGTGATGCACTTGGATCTGTTTATACGATCAACGGGGAAGAGAAACTGACCGGAACGATCGGAGATATCGGAACTTCCAGTTTTTATCCACCGCATCATATGACAATGGGAGAAGGCGGCGCTGTTTATACAGATGATCCGCTCCTGAACAGAATCGCACGTTCGTTCAGAGACTGGGGAAGAGACTGTATTTGTGCACCGGGACAGGATAATCTCTGCGGACATCGTTTTGACCGTCAGTATGGAGAACTTCCGGTTGGGTATGATCACAAATATGTATACTCTCATTTTGGATATAACCTCAAGGCAACAGATATGCAGGCTGCTGTCGGATGTGCGCAGCTCAGAAAATTCCCGTCTTTTGTGGAAAGAAGAATCCACAACTTTAATTATCTGAAAGAAGCACTGAAAGGTACAGAGGATAAACTGATCCTTCCGGAGGCATGTGCAAATTCAAAACCGAGCTGGTTTGGATTCCTGATCACATGCAAGGAAGGCGTAGACAGAAACAAACTGGTACAGGAGATTGAATCCAGAGGTGTACAGACACGTATGCTGTTTGCCGGTAATCTGACAAAACATCCATGCTTTGATCAGATGCGTGCTTCCGGAAAAGGATATCGTATTGCGGGAAGTCTGGAAAATACGGACCGTATTATGAAAGATACCTTCTGGATCGGTGTATATCCGGGAATGACAGATGAAATGCTGCAGGCGATGGCAGATGCAATCAAGGATGCATTAAAATGATTTACAGCAGAAAGCAGGATGGAAAATAATGATTTTAGATGAAAGACTTCGCTGGATGGGGTTCTGGATGCTGGACAAAATGAAAGGTGGAAAGACCAGAGAATATTATGACCAGATTCGTTATGCCTGGAAAGAAGGCAGCTCTGTTGAGGAGACAGAGAAGAGAATCCAGAATCTGATCGCGCATGCAGTTAAGACTACTGATTTTTATAAAGATTATCCGGAAACCTGTTCTCTTGAGGATCTTCCGGTGGTAAATAAAGATACCTTCCGACAGCAGTATGACCGTTTTGTATCTTCCACATATAAAGATGCACCAGATAACCGGGTAATGTGTACCAGTGGATCGACAGGAACTCCACTCAGAATGATCCAGAACCGTGACAAGATCCGTCACAATACAGCGGGCGGGATTTTTCTCGGAGCGGCAGCCGGATATTATATTGGAATGAAGGAAGCATTTATCCGGGTATGGGTAAATAATGTACGCAAAAGCAAATTTCAGCTTCTGCAGGAAAATCTGATCATGATGGACAGTTCCAGAATGGATGAAAAAGCTCTGGAAGAAATGTTTCATGTGATCGAGAAGAAAAAAGTCAAATGTCTGGTAGGATATTCTTCTGCCCTTGGAGAACTGAGTGAATATATCAGAAAAACAGGAAGAGACTGCAGCAGATGTGTAGTGAAAGCAATTATTCCGATTTCGGAGACAATGCCGGAACCGGTAAGAAGAACTCTGGAAAAACAGTTCAACTGTCCGGTGCGGGCATGGTATTCCAATGAAGAAAACGGAATCATGGGCCTTCAGAACAGGGAAGATGAAGGGTATCATATTGATACAGAAACCTATTATTATGAGATCCTGAAGATGGATTCTGATGAACCGGCAGAACCTGGAGAACTGGGAAGAATCGTGATCACAGATCTTTTTAACTATGCATTTCCGATCCTGCGTTATGACAATGGAGACACGGCAGTTGCGGTCCGGAAAGAAAAAAACGGTCGTTTTAAACTTTATCTTTCAGAACTTTACGGACGACGGAGCGACCTGATCTATGACTGTGAAGGCAAAGCGGTCACGCCGTATATTATTACCAATAATCTGTGGGACATTCAGGGAGTAAAGCAGTATCGATTTATTCAGGAAGATGTCAGAGATTATACGATCTGGCTGAATGGTGATCCGGAAGCAATGGATCGGGAGGAAATCCTGCGTCGTATTCGACCGTATCTGGGAGAGGAAGCCCGCATTAAAGTGGAAATCGTTGATGAGATTCCGGTGCTTGCTTCCGGAAAAAGAAAATACATAGAAAACCGATGTGAAAAATATCAGCAGCATAAAGGATTCTGTGGGTAAATGGCAGGAGGAAACAGTTTGGAAGGCAGAGAACAGAAAAAAGGTATTGCGGTAAATACCCTGTATACGATGGGCGGTCTGCTTTTTATGAATGCAGTGCTCCAGATTGTGATCACTCCGCTTCTTAACAGAATGATGGGAGCAGAACAGCTTGGCGGTCTTTTGTACATTACAGGACTTGTTGCTATCATATGTCCGTCTATCGGGCAGGCTCTGAATAACAGCCGTCTTGTAGTAAGACGGGATTTTGATGTGACCAATGGGGACTATGACTGGCTCCTGCTTGGCTTTGGACTGATCGGAAGTATTGTTGCACTGTTTATGTCCGGCAAAAGCCTGGAAAGTCCGTTGATGGCAGCTGGCGTTTTCCTGATGTTTATGCTGACTGTATTCCGCTATTATGGTGATGTGGAATATCGTCTGAATCTGAATTACCGGAGATATTTTATTTACTATTTTTTGATCGGAATCGGATATCTTGCCGGATTTGGTATATATCGCCTGACCGGACAATGGGTGTGGATCTATCTGATCGGTGAAGCCGCGGCACTGGCTTTTGTCGGTGTTACCGGAAATATTTTTCATCAGTTTTTCAGAAGAAGCGAATTTTTTACGACGGCACTCGGTCGAGGCTTTTTTCTTACGTTATCGTATCTTATTACCAATACGACAATGAATATGGATCGCCTTGTGATCAAACAGATCCTCGGTAATGAACAGGTCACACAGTATTATGTTGTTTCGCTGATCGGAAAGACGCTGGTACTTCTGATCGCGCCAATTAATACGATCGTGATCTCTTATCTTACAAAAAGAAAAGAACGACTGACGCGTTCACAGTTTGGAAAGGCTGTTCTTGCCGGAGGCGGTGTAAGTCTTGTTTTTTTTGTGGCCTGTCAGATCGGAACACCACTTTTTGTGTGGCTGTTTTACAGAAATCTTTATGAGTCAGTAAAAGGGATCGTAACGGTTGTGAATCTTGCGCAGATTCTTGGGCTGTTTTCTGCATTTTTGTTTATACTCGTTCTGACGTTTACAGATGAACGGTGGCAGTTGTGGATTCAGCTTGCACATTTTTGTATTTTGCTCGTGTCATCAGTACTTGCGGCACGCACATATGGAATGATGGGATTTGCTGTTGCTTCACTTGGAGCCAATAGTCTCCGTGTTGCAGCAGTAGTGATTCTGGGTATTGTGAAAGCAGGAAAGGATAAAGGAGACAGAAATGCAGACAGGTGAAGTTTTAAGAAGAGAGGTATTTAATCTTCTTGACGCTGCAAAGGGCGGCAGACTGAAAAAATTAAAAGAAGTCAATAAACATGAAATTGTTGAGGGTGTAACAGAAGACTATATGGAAAGAAGAGTACAGACACTTCTTTCTTATGTAAAACAGCACTCTCCTTATTACAAAGAACATCCGGAATGGACGAAACTGGAAGATTTTCCGGTCATGACAAAAGGTGACTTTATCGAACATTATGATGAGGTGCTGGTGGATTGTGTCAGAGAACAGGGAAATCTCTACAGGCTCAGTACCAGTGGTTCTACAGGAACTCCGTTTACAGTACTCTGTGACGGAGATAAAATGAGCCGTGTAAATATGAACTTTATCTCCTGCATGGAACTGAATGGCTTTCGTATGGGAATGAAACGTGGAGAATTTCGTGCGTGGATAAAAGGAAAAAATACGATCAGTAAGTGGAAATCTTTTAAAAATAATCTGATCATGGTGGATATTTCCAATATGGGAGATGAGTCACTGGATAAAATCTGCCGTGATATTGAAAAGAAGAAGATTCAGGTTCTGGTTACGTATTCCAGTGCACTGACGGCGTTGACTCAGTATATTAGAAAAACAGGAAGAGATATCAGCCGCTGGTCTGTTGAAATGGTATTTTCTATGGGAGAAGCACTTCCGCAGGAAACTTATGATCTGACAAAAGAGCTGTTCGGATTTTCTCCGGTACGGTCCTATGGAAATAATGAAAATGGCTTTATTGCGATCCAGCTTGATGAGGATCCGGAATATACGGTTGACCTGTATAATTTTTATCCGGAGATTCTGAAACTGGATTCCGATGAACCGGCGGAGCCGGGAGAACTGGGAAGAATCGTTGTGACAGATTATTATAATAAAACATTTCCAATGGTTCGTTATGATACCGGTGACACAGGGAAAATGCGTGTATATTATGACAAGAACGGCCGGGTGCATGCAAAATATACAGAGATTTACGGACGTCGTGGTTCTCTTATGTATAACACAAAAGGTGAGCCGCTATCAATCCACGTTTTTATGAATACACTGTTGAAGTTCGAAGGAACTGTTTACCAGGCAAAATGCATCCAGTGGGGAGAAAAAGACTATGAACTGCTGGTGAATGCGGACCGTTCCAGACTGGACGAAGCAGAACTTCTCGCAGCATACCGACATTACCTGGGTGAAGACGCAGAGCTTCGGATCACCTATGTGGACCAGATCCCGATTCAGGCATCCGGTAAATTTATGGTCTGTGAAAATAAATGGAATGGAAGGAAGCAGGCATAATGAAACAGAAAGTATCGGATTATATAGCGGATTATATAGCAGAGTGGGGAATCCGTGATGTGTTTACCGTAACAGGCGGTGGTGCCATGCATATGAATGATGCTTTTGGACATCATCCGAAACTGCACTGTACTTATCAGCATCATGAACAGGCATGTGCCATGGCTGCAGAGGCTTATGCACGTATGGATAATCGGATGGCAGCAGTCTGTGTGACGACCGGTCCTGGTGCAACGAATGCCATTACCGGTGTGCTCGGCGGTTGGATGGATTCGATTCCTATGCTGGTTTTTTCAGGACAGGCAAGATATGCAACTACGGTTGCAGCGTCCGGGCTGAAACTTCGAAGCATGGGAGTGCAGGAATGTAATATTGTACCGGTTGTGACTTCAATTACAAAATATGCACAGATGATCATTCATCCGGAAGATATCCGGTATCATCTGGAAAAAGCCCTCTATATGGCGGTGAACGGACGACCGGGACCGGTGTGGCTTGATATTCCGCTGGATGTGCAGGGGGCAGTCATTGACACAGAAAAATTGAGAGGATATGATCCACAGGAGAATCCGAAAGAAAAACCGGCAGAAATTTCACAGGATATCATTCAGCAGATTCTGGACAAGATAGAAAAAAGCCGTCGCCCGGTTCTGTTTCCGGGAAATGGAGTACGTCTTGCAGGTGCAATGGATGATTTTCAAAAACTTGTAAATATTCTGGGAGTTCCGGTGATTACCGGAATGAGCAGTGTGGATGCCATAGAGTCTGAACATCCGTATTTTGCCGGAAGAAGCGGAGGAACCGGGACACGTCCGGGAAATTTTGCACTTCAGAACAGCGATGTGCTTCTTTCTATCGGGAATCGCCAGGGATTTGCACAGACCGGTTTTCAGTATCAGGACTGGGCAAGGGGCAGTTATACGATCCTGAATGACATTGATGAAAATGAACTGAAAAAACCAAGTCTCCATGTCAGTCTTCCAGTCTGTGGTGATGCAGGAGATCTGATACGCAAGCTTATCTGTGCGGCAAAACTTCGGGGAGCAGATGAAACAAATCCGTTGTTTAAAGGCAGAGACTGGATACGTCAGTGTCAGGTATGGAAACAGAAATATCCGGTGGTGACAGCGAAACATTATGAGACGGTAGAAGAAGGTTGTACCAATATTTATGCTTTTTATGAAGAACTGTCAAAAGTAATGCAGGAGGGGCAGACACTGATGGTCAGTGTGGGAACTTCCAGAGTGGCAGGAAGTCAGGCATTTCGGGTAAAAAAAGGTCAGCGTTTTATTACAAATCCAAATACTGCGTCTATGGGATTCTGTCTCCCGGCAGCGACCGGAATCTGTGTCGCACAGCCCGGAAAACCAGTAGTCTGTGTGACCGGTGAGGGAAGTCTGCAGATGAATTTGCAGGAATTACAGACAATATGGCAGAACCGTCTTCCGGTAAAATTATTTGTGATCAATAACCAGGGTTATCATTCTATCCGACAGACACAACAGAGTTATTTTGAACCACCGCTGGTGGGAGTTGGAGCAGAGAGTGGAGATCTGAGTTTCCCGGATCTGTCCAAGATCATACCGGCATATGGATTTTCTTATCGGGCAGTGCATGCTGCAGAAGAACTTCCGGAAACACTTCATCAGGTCCTGGAGGAAACCGGGGCATCTGTGTGCGAGGTGTTTGTGACAAAATATCAGAAAACAGAACCAAAAACCTCTGCAAAAAAACTTCCGGATGGAAGTATGGTATCGGCACCGCTGGAAGATATGTATCCTTTCCTCAGCAAAGAAGAACTGGAAGAAAATATGTTTACAGAAACGAATGGAGAAATGCAATGAAACGAATCATTGTTACCGGAGCAACCAGTATGATCGGTACAGCATTGATCGAAGAATGTATCAGACATGACATTGAGGTTTATGCAGTTGTACGTGCAGGGTCTTCGAAGACAAAACGTCTGCCGGAGAGTGCACGGATACATCAGATAGAATGTGAACTGGAAAAACTGGAAGAACTTCCGGCGAAGATCACCGGAGAATGCGATACGTTTTTTCATATTGCATGGGGAAATACCGGGGAAAATCGAAACAGCAGTACAGAGCTGCAGAGCAGAAATGTCTTTTATACTCTGAAGGCTGTCCGTGCTGCTCATGCAATGGGATGCAAAAGATTTATCGGAGCAGGTTCACAGGCAGAATATGGACCGATGGATGTTCCGCGGATCGCACCGGACAGTCCGGTACATCCGACGACGCCTTACGGTGCGAGCAAGCTCGCTGCAAACCAGCTTTCTTTCATGCTTTGTAAGGAACTTGGAATGGAATGGATCTGGCCGAGAATTTTCAGTGTGTATGGAATATATGAAAAAGAGACGACAATGATCGCTTCCGGTCTGCGCAAAATGCTGAAAGGTGAAAAAACAGAGTTTACCCCTGCAGAACAGAGATGGGATTATCTTTACAGCAAAGATGCAGGGCGCGCATATTATCTGATCGGCGAAAAAGGCAGAGATGGTGCAGTTTACTGTGTGGGAAGCGGGCAGGCACATCCTCTGTGGGAATATATCATGCAGATGGCGGAACTTACCGGAGCGGATTCACCGGGAATCGGCGCGAGACCATATCCGCCGGGAGCAGTGCGGAATCTGTGTGCAGATATAGAAAGTCTTACAAAGGATACTGGATTTGTACCGGAATATACCTTTGAAGAAGGAATAAAAGAAACGCTTTGCTGGCTGGAAAGTCAGAATACAGGAGACAGAAAAAAATGAGAAAGAAAATTTCGGTGGTAATTCCCACCTATAACGAAGAGGCAAATGTGGTTCCTCTGTCACAGGCGATCATAGAGGTTATGGAGAAAGACCTCAGTGAATATGATTATGAGATCCTGTTTATAGACAACCATTCAAAAGATAATACAAAAGCGCTTCTTCGCGGACTTTGTGCAAATAACAGAAAGATCAAGGCAATCTTTAATGCAAAAAATTTCGGGCAGGCAAGATCACCGGTGTATGGAATGAAACAGGCATATGGTGACTGTGTGGTACGTATGTGCGCAGATTTTCAGGATCCGGTAGACATGATCCCCAAATTTGTCCGGGAGTGGGAAAAGGGAACAAAGATTGTAATTGGAGTGAAGAGTGCAAGTAAAGAACGCCGTGGTATGTACCTGGTGCGTGAATGCTATTACAGACTGATCAACAAGATTACAGATATTGATCATATTGATCAGTTTACCGGCTTTGGTCTGTATGACAGAAAATTTGTGGATGTTGTGCGTGATCTGCATGATCCGATGCCGTATCTTCGAGGCATTATTGCTGAACTGGGATTTGACTATAAAGCGATTGAATATACACAGCCAAAGCGGCGTGCAGGAAAAAGCAAAAATAATTTCTACAGTCTTTATGATTATGCAATGATCGGAATTACTTCTTATTCCAAGGTGGTGATGAGGCTGGCAACTTTTGCAGGTTTTATCATTGGAGGACTCAGCCTGGCAGCTGCAGTGGTCTATCTGGTCCTCAAACTCATGTACTGGGATCGCTTTTCAGCCGGAGTAGCACCGATGGTGATCGGTATGTTTTTCCTGGGGGCATTGCAGTTGTTCTTTATCGGACTTCTTGGGGAATACGTTCTGAGCATTAATACCAGAGTTCTTGACAGACCACTTGTGGTGGAAGAAGAACGACTGAATTTTGACGAGCCGGAGGAGGACGAGGAATGACAGATACGCAGAAAAAACCACTGTGGAAAAACGAATTGGTATGGCTGTTTCTGATCACAAGCGGACTTTTTGCCATTTTGTACAGTAAATTTATTCTGGGTGGATATGCCTATGTGTTTACAGATACAGGAGCAGATACCATGCAGATCAATTATGCACAGTATGGACTTTTTTCTTCTCTGTTTCGGAGTGGAGAAAGTGGTTACGTGCTGCAAGCGGGACTGGGAATGGATGTGTCGTCCTATTATCCGGCATATCTGATTCCCTACAATCTTCTGATCCTGCTTGCTCCGCAGAGACTTCTTCCCTGGGCTGTTCTTGCATCTGCCTATCTGAAGATGATAACGATTTCCCTTGTTGGATATCTGTTTTACAGAAAACTGATGCAGGATGGAATCGGAACTATGGCAGCGGCGCTCGCATGGACCTTTTCCGGTTATGTGATTCTCTGGGGACAGCATTACGGCTTTTGTACCTGTATGGCACTGTTTACAGTCTTTATGTATTTTCTTCAGTGTTATCTGAATGGAGAACAGCGCTGGAAAAGTGCAGGACTCGTGCTCACGGTAACGATGCTGCTGATCTCCAGTTATTATTTCCTGTACATGATCGCTTTTTTTGCTGTATTTTATATCCTTATTTACAGCATCATGCAGCGATATTCCCTGAAACGTACTGTTGGAAAAGTGGCCGGACTTGGCGGCATGGGAATTCTTGGTGTACTGATCGGAGGTGTGGCACTGGTACCGATCGCAGATACATTTCTGGAGAGTGCCAGGGCAGGGGTACTGGCTGCAAAAGGAACTTCTCATTTACTGAGTCCATATAAAGGAAAAACGCTGGGAACGATCGTGGCCAGATTTTTCTCAAATCATATGCTGGGAATTGACAAAGATTATACAGGATACCTCAATTATTATGAGGGAATGATACTTGCGGTCAGTATCCTGACAGTTTTTGCAGTCAGCTATTTTATTGTAAAGAAAAGCACCCGAGTAAAGGCACTGGTTCTTACGGTGTTTCTGGTCTTCCTGACGATCATGCCGCTTACCAGCCGTATTCTCGTATTTACGAAACATTCCTATCGATGGACGTTTATGATATGTTTTGTGGAAGCACTTGTTATTGGATGTTTCCTTCAGGATGTGTTCAGAGAAAAGAACAGAAAAACAGTACTGGCCGGCAGCATACTTGCCATTATTATCTGTGGCGGATTGCTGGTATGGATGTACAGCTTTAAAAATATAAAACCGGATCATAAGGTTACGGCAGGAGTAATAGGATTTTTGGCAGTCTATCTGATATTATTTGCAGTTGGAACTTCTGTAAAAAAAATGTACAGAATTTTTCCGGCTGCTGTATTGCTGGTTCTGATATGTGAGTTGTTTGTTTTGGATTATCCGTCTCTGTGGCATCGTGAATCTCCGACCAGAAATCAGGTGGCAACAGAATATTACAATGATGGGACAAAAGAAGCTGTGGCTATGCTGAAAGAGCAGGATGATTCGGTATACCGTATCGAGAAATCCTATACATCGGCATCAGAAAACGATGGAATGAGTCAGGACTACAATGGACTTTCGGTGTATATGAGCACCAATCCGGCATCACTGGTTGCTTATCATAAGATGTACGGACCGGAAACACTGTCCGGTAATTTTGTAGACTTCAATATGGATGACTATATCAGGAGTTCTCTGCTGGGAACGAAATATCTGATCACAGGAACCGGATACCATGCACCTCAGAAGATATATACATCTGTTGGAGAGGCGGGTGGCAGATCAGTCTTTGAGAATCAGTATGCACTTCCATTTGGATATCTGTATGATAAAGAATGGAATCAGGAAGAAGTAAAAGAAATGTCCGGACTGGACAAAACACTGGCTTCTCTGTCTGGCTTTTATTATACGGATGCAGAGGAGACGTCTTCTTATCAGAAGGCGGACCTTCCGGAGCAAACAGACCTGTCGCTGCTGGATTATGCGGATACAGCGACTGACTGTACGATGGAGAAAGGATCAGAAGGCATTACCGTGAGCAATCTTGGCGCAGATCCAAATGTTGTATTTCCAGGCGTGGCGTCCTGTTTTGCAGACAACGACAAGTTGTATGGACTTTCACTGACAGTAGACGCACCTGATGAAACAGAAATGGCTGTTTATTATCAGACAGAGGGAGATGAAGGCTTCTCTGCGGAGAAAGTTTACACATTTAAAGTCACTGAGGACAACAGGACATGGGAACATCTTGTACCTGGGGGAATCACAGAGCTTCGTGTAGATGTAAGTTCTCCGGTTGAATCAGCAGTGATAAATAATTTCGAATTAAAATCCTGCGATATTACGGAAAGTGGTTATACAGCATTGAAGGAATCCGGAGTTGATGAGGTGACATTTTCTGACAGTACATATCAGGCACAGGTAACAAACGATGCATCTGAGAACAAAATGCTGTGTGTTCCGCTGTTCTATCAGAAGGGATGGACTGCACAGATCGATGGAGAGGATGCCGGTGTGTATAATATCAATGAAGGTATGTGCGGAGTGGAAGTTCCGTCTGGAACTCATGAGATTGTATTAAAATATGAAACACCATACCAAAACTATGGCGTGGGAATGACAATCATTGGAATTATAATTTTTATACTGGTCTTTAGTCAGAATTTATATAAATTTTTTGTAAAGTTGTGTTAAAATTCGTTGGAGTGTGTTATAATGGACGCATAGACAACAAAACAGTTGTTTATAAAAATATCATCCAAAATAAACAGCAAAGGGGATGGGACTATGAAATTTATTATTAGTGGAAAGAACATCACAGTTTCCCAGGGACTCAAGACCGCAGTAGAGGATAAACTCGGCAAACTGGAACGGTATTTTACTCCTGACACAGAAGTGGTAGTAACTTTAAGTGTCGAAAAAGAAAGACAGAAAATCGAAGTAACGATCCCGATGAAAGGAAATATCATCAGATCCGAACAGGTAAGCAATGATATGTATGTATCCATTGACCTGGTTGAAGAAGTCATCGAACGTCAGCTTCGTAAATACAAAAATAAAATCGTTGATAAACAGCAGGCAGCTGCAAACTTCCAGAAAGAGTATCTGGATAAGGATTATGAAGAGGATGAAGAGGTTAAGATCATCCGTACCAAGAAATTTGGAATCAAACCTATGTATCCGGAAGATGCATGCGTACAGATGGAACTTCTGGGACATAACTTTTTCGTATTCTTTAATGCAGAGACTGAACAGGTCAATGTAGTATACAAACGTAAAGGAAACACATACGGTTTAATTGAACCGGAATTTTGATTTTAAATCTGAAGTGTAGCTTGGAGCACTTCATATATGCAGTATGAAGTCCCACCCTTCAACTGAGGGGTGGGACTTGTGGGTATTAAATGTAATAGAAGTAGCCGGCATCAGACAAAAGGGAAAGAAGACATGAATAACAAAAAGAATCTCAAAATGAAACCCGTAGGCAGTGAATACATGGAGCAGTATAATGCACTTCTTCGTTATGTATTTCAGGTAACTGAGCAGGAGCTGAGTTCCATTGGATGGCAGGAGAGAGAAATTATCCGTGCCAAATTTCCTACCATGGAAAAGGCAGATGTTATAGGATGGTTTGATAATGATACCCTGGTTTCTCAGGTGGCAGTTTATCCGATGCATGTACGGATCTTTGGGCAGACTTATGCGATGGGCGGTCTTACCGGTGTAGGAACCTACCCGGAATATTCCAACATGGGGCTGATGCACAAGCTTCTGGAACAGGCACTCAAGAATATGAAAGAGCGTGGACAGGATATCTGTTATCTTTACCCTTATTCCATACCGTATTACAGACGCAAAGGCTGGGAAATCATTTCTGATAAGATTTCCTATGAAATCAAGGATTATCAGCTCCCGAAGAATCATCAGGTTCCGGGGGATGTCCGCCGTGTGGATACGGAGGGAGAAGAGCTGAAAGAAACCTACAAGCGTTATGCCATGAGAACACATGGTGCGATCCTTCGTGATGATCTGGCATGGAATGAGTACTGGTTGTGGGATTCTGATGATATCATGGCAGCAGTATATTATAATGAAAAAAATGAGCCGGATGGTTATGTGATCTACTGGATCGCCAAAGAAGTATTTCATATTAAAGATATGATCTTTAATAATGAGGAGGCAAGGACAGGTCTCTGGAACTTTGTGGCAGCTCATTTTTCCATGATCAATCAGGTAGAAGGCGATACATATACAGATGAACCGCTGGCATTCCTTCTGGAAGATGCGAGTATCAAAGAAGTGATTTCTCCATATTATATGGGTAGGATCGTTGATTTTGTTTCTTTCATTGAGAAATATCCGTTTAAACCAAGTGTACTTGACCGGGAATGGAAATTCCGCCTGGTCGATCCGATCATGGAATGTAATCAGGGAAATTTCCATCTGATAATCTCAAGGGATGGTCATGGACAGGTTATGCGGATCATGGAGCCATGCGAAGATACGATCAATATTCAGACAATGACCACTATGCTGATGGGCTACAAACGTCCGGAATATCTTGCAAAGATTGGACGTATTCAGGCAGCAGAGTGGACGATTGATATGCTTGAGGATGCGATCGAGCAGCAGACTCCGTATATATCAGATTATTTTTAAAATATTTGAGGAACTCTTGACAATAGTATGTATGCGTGTTATATTACATATAGAACAAAAGAGATGGACAGGGGATGCGGTGAAAATAACTGCATCTCCTTTTTAGCAATGTGAACCGGAGGTGGCATTATGGCTAAGAGAGATTATTATGAAGTCCTTGGAGTCGGAAGAGATGCCGATGCCAAGGCGATCAAACGTGCATACAGAAAACTTGCAAAAAAATATCATCCGGATATGAATCCTGGTGATAAACAGGCAGAACAGAAATTTAAAGAAGTTACAGAAGCTTACAATGTATTAAGTGATACAGAAAAGAAGAAATTATACGATCAGTATGGTTTTGCTGCATTTGAAGAGGGCAGTGGAAATCCATATGGAGCCGGTGGACAGAATGGGGCCGGAGGCGGTTTTCATGGAGGCTTTGGAGGATTTGACTTTGGTCAGGGCGGCAATGGTTATCATGAGTATCATTTTGAAAATAGTAATATGGGTGATATGGGAGATATTTTCGGAGATATCTTTGGAAATATGTTCCATGGTCAGAAAAACAGTGGATACAGTCGTCAGAGCAGTGGATTCGGCGGACAGGGCTTTCACAGTGGTTTCGGAGGAAGCGGATTTGGAGGGCATACCCAGGAAAAAGGCAGTGACCTCAGGTCTGAAGTAAGTATCAGCTTTGAAGATGCTGCATTTGGATGCGATAAAATGATCCGTCTTTCGGATCCGTCAGGAAGCGGTTCCCAGACACTGCAGGTACATGTTCCGGCAGGTATCGAAAATGGCAAGAGCATCCGTCTGAAGGGAAAAGGAAATCCTGGATTTAACGGAGGAGAAGCCGGAGATCTTTTGTTGAAAGTAAATATTCAGCCAAAGCCAGGATACGAACGGAATGGTATGGATGTCTATACAACAACAGAAATTCCATTCACAACAGCTGTTTTTGGCGGCGAGGCAAAAGTCTCTACATTGTACGGTGATGTGATCTGCCGTATTCCGGAAGGCGCTCAGACAGGAAGGAAGATCCGTCTGAAGGGCAAAGGTATCGTTTCGATGAAAAATCCATCTGTTCATGGTGATCAGTATGTGACGATCCGAATTCAGGTGCCACAGAATCTCAGCCCGGAAGCAAAAGAAAAGTTAAGAGAATTTCAGCAGGTCTGCAGAAATGATGAACGGAAAAGAAGAGGAAGCGTAGCATAAAGACGCTTCCTCTTTAAAATTCTTTATAAGACAATTATGAAATTTTTGTAAAACTGTCCATTTTCGGCATTTTGTGCATTGATTATTTGATAGGATAGAGATATCATAAGCTACAGAAAAAACAGAAGTCCAATGACAGCAGAGTTTTGCTATGAACAGTAACAGACAGGCTGTAGCCGGAAAGGATGGATATTTTGAATTATCTGAAACAATCAAAGCATTTGTGGATCATACCTGCTTATGGATTTTTTTATATGATCTCGTTTATGCTGATGGAGCAGAGCGATGTAAAAATACATATTATTCATTCATTAGCTGATGATAAGATTCCGTTTTGCCCGTATTTTATTATTCCATATGTACTCTGGTATTTTTTCCTGATCGGAACAGTGATTTATTTTGCGGTATTCTGCCCGAGCAAAAAAGAATATTATCAATATCTCGGAACTCTGGGTGTAGGTATGACACTGTTTCTGCTGATCTCTTATGTATATCCGAACGGACAGCATCTGAGACCGGATCTTGGCAGTACCGGAGGCGGTGTGTTTATCAGTGTGGTACGTTTTTTGTATAAAATTGATACACCTACCAATATTTTCCCAAGCATGCATGTATTTAATGCAACAGCAAGCTGTATCGCCTTATATCAAAATAAACGGTGCAGGAAAAATAAATTGTTCACGGTAAGTCAGATCATACTTACAATATCGATTGTTTTATCAACGATGTTCCTGAAACAGCACAGTGTGGCAGATGTTATGACTGCACTGATCCTGAATATTCTTTGTTATCAGCTGTTTTACAGAGTGCTTCCTGCAAGAAAGGAACGCCTGGCAGAAGTACTTACACGCAGAGAGATCTGTACGGTTCCGAATCTGCTCAGCACACTTCGACTGTGTCTGGCAGTTGTATTCTTTGGAATATTTGAGAGATATGGTGTAGGAGAGTACCGTACGGTACTTGTACTGCTCATTCTTGCCGCTGCGGCAACAGATGTTCTGGACGGCAGAATTGCCAGATCCTTTAACAGTATCAGCCAGGTCGGACGTATTCTGGATCCGGTGGCAGATAAGGCTATGCAGGGTGTGATGATTGCGTATCTGATTCCAAGATATCCACTGGCGAAGCTTGTGCTGATCCTGTTTGTCATAAAAGAGTGTTATATGACAGTTGCAGGGTGGAAAGTACTGATGGAGACAAAAGAAACGATTGAGGCACAATGGCATGGTAAGCTGAATACAGCAGTAACTTATGTAGTTGTACTGATCCTGCTGGCAGGACCGAGACTTCCATATTCTACATCTAATGTACTGATTGGAGCCTGTGCAGTCTGCATGGCAATGTCTCTGAGTATGTATGCAGCGCAGTTTCGCGAAATGCTGGAACACCAGAATGGAAGATATCAGCGGAAAATGCAGGGCGGTTTCAGTGGTAATTAAAAGAAAGATTAATTTAAGGAAGGGGTTTCCTCAGAGGGGAGACCACCTTCCTTTTTTGTCAGACTGTCCTTATAACAGAATCAATTTCCTGGAGAAGATTCTGCCGTTCTTCCTGAAATTTCAGCTTTTTATTGAAACGAAAATATTCTTCACAGCCAAAATGACTAATGAAAGATACTGCATTTGCGTTATGACTGAGATCTGAGATCAGAAACAAAATTTCAGGTCCATCACCAAAAGCCGACTCAGCAAAAGAAAAGCCAAGATGCAGCGCCAGAGAAGTGCGGTTTACAGTATCCTGTCGGATCTTGACATTTTCCTCCAGAGCGTGACGCAGGATCGCGATTACTTCTTCCGGAGCAGAAATACGTTCCTGCTGAGTGCGGGAGAGACTTTGCTCAAGAATTCGGGCAATACGTTCCGTGCAGTCTGTTTCCATGCGGTCAAGCAGATGGTTTTCCAGGCGGATTTTTTGAGAAGTTCGATATTGTTCTGTAAAAGCAGCAAGCGTATTTCCTTCAAGAAGTGAGGCTCTGGCCTGACGGAGTACGCTTTGAAGGGCGACTGCGAACTGGTCTTCTTCCCGGAATTTCAGAAATAAGGTGTTCCATCCATCCAGAAGAAGCCCGGCAACAGTAAGACGTTCATCTGTTGGGGCATGGGCTGCCAGCGTGCAGAGTGACTCTACAACGGATTCATCAAGGGATCCGGAGAGAATTTCAGGAATCCGGTAATCCTGACGATATTTTGCGTAAAGCTGGTAATAAGCGCCAAAATCTCTTGTAATCTCTTCATCCTGCAGATACTGACGGATCAGGTTTTCATCCGGAGCAAAATGCATATCCTCATATCCGTATAAAATTGCAGAAAGATCTTCCCAGCCACGTGCAGTGACGAAACAGATGCGGTCCGCCGTATTCTCAATATGGTAAAAATGTTCTCTTTTTAAACTCAGGTAAGAAAGAACAGAAGGATGAAGCCCTTTTGCAGATGCATATTCTTTCCATACATTGAGATCTGGTTCAATATCGATTCGTTTTACGCGGTCCAGAGTGACAATATCAAATTCTCTGGCAGATTTATTGTATTCAACAGGATTTCCGGCGGCAGCAATGATCCAGCCGGATGGAACCGGATGGGTACCAAATGTTTTATTTTGCAGAAACTGCAGCATAGTGGGAACCAGCGTTTCGGATACACAGTTGATCTCATCGATAAAAAGGATTCCTTCTTTACAGCCGGTTTCTTCTATCTTTTCATAAACAGAAGCAATGATCTCGCTCATGGTGTATTCTGTTACGGAATATTCTTTTCCCTGAAAATTCTTTTTTACAATGACAGGGAGACCGACAGCACTCTGGCGTGTATGATGTGTAATTGTATAAGCAACCAGTCCGATTCTACATTCTCTGGCGGCCTGTTCCATGATCGCTGTTTTGCCGATACCGGGCGGCCCGATCAGGAGAATCGGCCGTTGTCTGACAGATGGCAGGAGATAATGGCCATTAGAATCTTTACGAGTATAGACTTGTATGGTTTGGAGAAGTTCCTGTTTTGCTTCTTTGATATTCATAAAATGTGGTATCCTTTCTGCATCTGAGATGATGCAAGATTATGTTTCATCCATATATAACTTATGTGCCCAGACCGGAACTTTCTGATGCAGGGCCTTTTCACGGTAAAAAATAAAGGCAGTCTGATAATCTGTCGGTCTTTCGGGATAAATACCATCTCCGTCTGTGAAGTACAAAAGTCCTTTCAGATTACGGAGAGCTCCGGTGTTACGGAGATCCTGCACATATGCAAAAACAGGACGGAAATCTGTGCCGCCACGACCGTGGATCGTGATATGTGTCAGATAATTTTTCCAGTCATCTTCGCAGGTAACATGTATAACGTCCTGAATAAAGCTGTCACACTGAATGATGTAAAGGTTCATTTTGCGGAAAAAATTTTCGTGATCACTGAGAATTCCATAAGTCTCTTCCATAAAACGCCGGACTGTAGCGGCGGAGCAGGAACCGGAAGTATCGATCGCAATGACGAGTTCTTCCATGCGGTTTACTTCCTGGTATTCCAGATGTTCAATGAGTGGCATATTGCCATAATGTTCCAGACCGTAGAGATAAGGAATATAGTCAAAACTTTCTGTATCTGTATGAAGTTCCTCGCGGTGAACGGCAAAATGTCTGAGAAAACGATGAAAATCATAGCGGTGTTTTTCTCGCAGACTGATTTCTTCCTGCAGACTCCCCGGGGAAGCGCCTCTGCCGTCAGAACCGTAGAGACCGAAACCACCGGTACCATAACTGTTGTTCCAGAGATTTTTCATCTGTTCGAGAAGCTTCTTACGGTCAGCCTGTTTCCAGAACTGATGATCATCCATTGCACAGGTTTCCGGCAGCTCAGGATTCTGCGAATAAAGTATAGCCGGACGATATTCTTTTCTCTCATGATGGATCAGTCGATATACAGCAAGGTCGCAGGCCTGATCCCATCGCTGAGCTTCAGAAGGTATCTCCAGGATCAGATGAAGGAAAAGACAGTGATACAGCATATGCAAAAAAAGCTTTTCCAGAGTATCGGGATCATCCTGAAACGTTTTTATAAGAAAATCCGGGCAGAAATAGATGACACTGCCATCTGTGCCGGCAGAGGATGTTTCTGAGGATTCCTGAAAGGAAAAATTCCAGAGAAGACGACGAAAAAAGGGATATCTGACAGAAAGCTGTTCACGTACAAAATTCCATATTTTTTCATAAAGACCGGAGGTATCCGGAGAAATAGGATGTTTCATAATCTTACTCCTTATCTGTATCAGAAGGTAAAGTCATGGTCATGAAAGCCAAAGTGGTCTTTTTGGAATTCCAGAAAGAAGGAAAGAATTTCTTCCCGGTGGAGCCGGACGGCTTCCTTAATAAATGTATCGAGTGCGGATTCTGTGATCGATACAAACTGACAGAGTTTCTGAATACGAAAAAAATCATCCTGACGGATCAGTTCGCTTATGGCAGGCCGGAAACGAAGGGAAAGATAATGCTGATATTTTTCTTTCCATACAGGATCTTGAACTTCCGTAAAACGTTTTAATGCAATAGCAAGACGCCTGGCTTCCTGACCGGCAGATTCAAATTCTTTTTCGCAGCTGTCCATGAAGAATGCTCCTTTCAAAAATAGTGAATAATTATTTAAGCGAATCAAGTAAGTTCCCTGCTTCAATTGCGAATATCCGCTTGATCAGATGAAAGTTACTAAAAAGGATTAAATTCAGTGTATCATTTCGGTGGGAGTTGTCAATGGAAAAGAAATAAGGTATAATCACCATAGTTGTATGACAGTGATATAATTCTAAAGAGAATGATAATGGAGGAAAACATGGAAAACGTATTTATTATGGATCATCCGCTGATTCAGCACAAAATTTCTATGCTTCGTAACAAAAATACAGGAACAAATGAGTTCCGTAAACTGATCGAAGAAATTGCAGTCCTTATGGGATATGAGGCACTGAGAGATCTTCCGCTGGAGGATGTGGAAATTGAAACTCCGATCGAGAAATGTAAATCCCCAATGATCGCCGGAAAGAAGCTGGCAGTTGTGCCGGTACTTCGTGCCGGACTTGGTATGGTAAACGGTATCACAACGCTGGTTCCGTCTGCAAAGATCGGTCATATCGGCCTTTACAGAGATCCGGAGACACATGAACCACATGAATATTACTGCAAACTTCCGGATCCGATCGAACAGAGACTGATCGTGCTGACAGACCCGATGCTTGCAACCGGTGGTTCTGCGGTAGATGCAGTCAGAATGATCAAGCAGCATGGTGGAAAGAATATTAAATGTATGTTTGTCATTGCAGCACCGGAAGGTCTGGAACGACTTCACAGAGAACATCCGGACGTGCAGATCTATGTAGGCCATCTGGATCGTGAACTGAATGAAAATGCTTACATCTGCCCGGGACTCGGTGATGCAGGTGACCGTATTTTCGGAACAATCTAAGAGACAGCGGAGAAGCAGAAAATAATGACAAAAGAAGAACTGGCACTGGAAGTGATCGCCCGGCTGAAAAAAGAATATCCGGATGCAGGCTGTACACTGGATTATGATCAGGCATGGAAACTGCTTGTGAGTGTCCGTCTTGCAGCGCAATGTACAGATGCAAGAGTTAACGTAGTTGTAGAGGAGCTTTATGCGAAGTATCCGGATGTGGCATCGCTGGCGGCTGCAGAGCCGGAGGAGATCGAGGAGATCGTCCGGCCGTGTGGACTTGGCAGAAGCAAAGCCAGGGACATCAGTGCATGTATGAGAATCCTTCATGAACAGTATGATGACAACATCCCGACAACTTTCGAGGCACTTTTGAAACTTCCCGGCGTAGGACGCAAGAGTGCCAATCTGATCATGGGAGATGTTTTTGGCAAACCGGCAATTGTTACAGATACACATTGCATCCGGCTTTGTAATCGAATCGGGCTTGTGGATGGAATCAAAGAACCAAAGAAGGTGGAAATGGCCCTGTGGAAGATCATTCCACCGGAAGAAGGAAGTGATTTCTGCCATCGCCTTGTGTACCATGGACGTGAGGTGTGTACAGCAAGAACAAAACCGTATTGTGACAGATGCTGTCTGGAAGACATCTGCGCGAAAAATATATAATGATCTAATCGGCTCCTCAGAATATGAGGAGCTGATTCTTTAAGAAAAGGAGAATTCTGTGATATGAAATATGCAATCATCGGAGCTGGCGGAACCGGCGGAAGTCTTGGCTTTTTTCTGACGAAGGCAGGAAAAGATGTAACCCTCATAGCCAGAGGAAAACACCTTGAGGCGATCAGAAAAAATGGTCTGGGCATGGAACGCCTGTGGGATCATAAAAGAGAAATGATTCCGGTAAAAGCATGCACAGTGGAAGAATACAGTGATACACCTGATGTGATCCTGGTCTGTGTAAAAGGTTATTCTATGACGGAAACAATTCCGGTGATCCGGAAACTTGCAGGAAAAGATACAGTAGTCCTTCCAATCCTCAATATTTATGGGACAGGAGGAAAACTTCAGAAAGAATTTCCGGAACTGACAGTGCCGGATGGATGTATCTACGTATCTGCCAATATTCTGGAGCCGGGTGTGATCCTGCGACATGGAAAAATTCTCCGTGTTGTCTTCGGTGCGAGAAAACCGGAAGAAGAGACGGAAAAGATGCGTGAAATTGCAAAAGATATGGCATGTGAAAATATAGAAGTGATTCTCTCTGAAGATATTCGCAGAGATGCTATGGTAAAATTCTCTTACGTATCGCCGATCGGAGTAGCCGGACTTTACTGTAATGCGACAGCAGCAGATTTTCAGAAAGACGGAGAGGCAAGAGAAATGTTTAAAGCTCTGATCACTGAGATCGTAGCGCTGTCCCATGCGATGGGAATTGAATTTCAGGAGGATCTTGTGGAGCGAAATCTGAAGATTGTGGCACCACTGGCACCGGAGGCAACCACCTCTATGCAGAGAGATGTGTATGCGGGCAAAAAATCAGAAATAGATGGTCTTGTATATGAAATCGTCCGTCTGGGAAAAGAATATGGTGTCCCACTTCCGGAATACGAAAAAGCGGCGGCACGTTTTCATGAACAGGGACTCAAATAAACGAAGGAAGTGATAAAATGCGGAAAATGAAGAGGGTGGAAGATTCCCGCACTGAAAACACCTATCTGATCATGAATAAGCATATCAACAGCTATGGACGTCTGTTTGGTGGTGTCCTCATGCAGTGGATTGATGAAATGGCCGGGATTGTGGCTCACCGCCATGCAGGAACGATCGTCACAACAGCCTGCGTGGACAATCTGAACTTTAAGGCAGGCGCTTATCTTGGAAATACTGTTGTCCTGATCGGAAAGATGACATACGTGGGAAGAACATCCATGGAAGTACGGATCGATACATATGTGGAAGATTCTGATGGTATGCGCAAGATGATCAACCGTGCATATGAAGTTATGGTGGCGCTTGATGAAAACGACAACAAAGTCGAAGTACCGGGGCTGATCGTTGAGACAGAGGCTGAAAAGGCAGAATGGCAGGGTGCGGAAAAACGTTATGCACTCCGAAAGAAAAGAAGGATTGAAGGATTCTGAGAAATTTTCTGATAGGAATGTTACAGGAGAAAACAGATGGCAAAAAGAATTGGCATCATATCTGATACACACGGATTGCTGAGACCGGAAGTGATCAGCATACTTAAGACATGTGACTGCATTTTACATGCAGGAGATGTTGACCGGCCGGAAATCCTTGACCAGCTCCGGTATCTTGGCAGTCTTTATGTCGTGCGTGGAAATAATGACCGTGACTGGGCCGAAAAGCTTTCAGTTACACTGCGATTTAAAATAGAAGGAACGGAATTCTTTATGACACATAATAAAAAAGATGTTGCATGGGATCTGGGAACAGCGCAGGTTGTTATTTTCGGACACAGTCATCATTATTTTGAAAAAATGATCGATGGACGGCTGTGGTTGAATCCGGGAAGCTGTGGCAGGAGTCGTTTTGGCGGAGAAGTCACCATGGCTCTTATGGAAATCGACAATGGAAACTGGAATGTCAGAAAAATCAATTTTTCTGCATAGAAACGAACATATATTTGCTTTTGGATGATTTGTCCCGTTTTATCGTACATTAAATATGAGATACTCCCAATATAAGAAACAAATGTTCGGAAAACATGTTCGGTATAAAGGGAGGAAACCACGATGGTCAACACAGCAAATGCAGAAGGAAGAGTTTACAGGGCAGAGAGAAGTCACGGAAAGAAGAATCGCAGGAAATTTTCCAGTATCATGGCGATGGTATTAGGGGCGATCGTTACAATAGAGATCATGATCATGGGTGCGATGGTTTTGAAACTGGATTTTCATTCTGCAGACAGGATTGCCCTGGCACTTGGCTTTATGGTATTATATTCAGGTGTAGTCATAGCATTGGCAGATAAATAAGGGAGAATGTATGCCGAGATCATTTAATCAGAAACTCAAAATTTTATATCTGATGAAGGCATTTGAAGAGAAGACGGACAGAGAACATCCGATATCCGTAGCTGAGATCATAAAATATATGGACAGTTATGGAATCAGTGTGGAGCGTAAGGCTGTCTACGATGATATAGAGACACTGAGGGTGTTCGGAATGAAGATTGAGAATCGAAGAGGACATCCTTCGGGATATTTCCTTGCGGACAGAAAGTTTGAACTTCCGGAATTGAAGATTTTGATGGACGCAGTGCAGTCATCCAGATTCCTGACGCAGAAACAGTCCCGGGAACTTCTACGCAAACTGGAAAGTCTGACCAGTGCCAGTGAAGCGAGGAAACTTCAGTATCAGACTTATACAGTACCGGGAGTGAAGTCACCGAACAATGAAGTATATCAGAATATTCAGGGGATTTATGATGCAATTGCGGAGAACCATCAGATCGGTTTCCTGTATTATGAATGGGATTTTTCTAAGAATCTGAAACAGAAACGCGGTGGAGAAAGATACAGAGTAAGTCCGTGGAAATTAATCTGGAAGAACGAAAATTATTATTTGCTGGGTATGGACGAGAAAAGTGAGATCGTCAAACATTATCGTGTTGACAAGATCAAACATCTGAATATTGAGAAAGCTAAAAGAAATGGAGAGAGCATTTTTCAAAATTTTGATATGGAGAAATTTTCAGCCGGAACTTTTGGAATGTTTGGAGGAAAAGAAACTCCCGTCCGGATGGAATTTGAAAACCGTTTTGTTGGTGTGGTCCTGGATCGTTTTGGACAGGATGTCATGCTGATTCCCCGGGATGAAAAGCATTTTTCGATGCAGACGCACATCAGCGTCAGTCCGAAATTCTTTGGCTGGCTGTCCAGCCTTGGAACAGGGGCAGTGATCATATCACCGGAGAATGTACGCAGAGAATATATATCATTTATGAAGAATACTCTGATGAATTATGGAGAAGAATAGAATATGACCGTTAAATCAAGACTTTTGGAAATTCTGGAGAAAGAGAAGGGTGAGACCCTTTCAGGAGAAAAGTTAGCCGAGGAGCTTCACTGTACCAGGGCTGCAATCTGGAAAGCTGTGAAATCTCTTCGGGAAGAAGGATACATGATAGAGGCGGGACCAAATAAAGGCTATATGCTGGTGAAAGCGAATGATAGACTTTCCGTTGAAGCAATACGGCCTTTTTTGTCGTTTCCGGAGGTTTATATCAAAGTTTATCAGGAAGTGGATTCTACGAACCGTGCAGCGAAAGCGGCTGCTGTCACCGGAGAAGCCGGTCATGGAAGCTTTGTGCTGGCGGGATGCCAGACAGAAGGACGTGGCCGGCGGGGACGCAGTTTCTATTCACCGCAGGATGCAGGAATCTACCTGAGTGTGATCCTCGAACCGAAAGGCAGTCTTCAGGAGAGTCTGCTTCTGACTGCAGAGGCGGCAGTGGCAGTTTACAGAGCAGTAAAGAAAATTACCGGAGTTGAACTGGATATTAAGTGGGTTAATGACCTTTATCATAATGGAAAAAAAGTCTGCGGCATTCTTACAGAAGCAGTCACAGACTTTGAGAGTGGAAATATTGAATTTGCCGTGGTCGGAATCGGGTTGAATATTTTTGAGGCAGCGGACGGGTACCCGGATTCGTTAAAAGGAATTGCCGGTGGAATATATGAGAACCGGGAAGCTGCGGGAGAGCTTGACCGCAGCCGACTGACCGCAGAGATTGTGAATGCCCTGCTTGAGGAAACCAGAGAACTGAGACTTCCGCAGGAATATATAGAACATAATCTTGTGCCCGGAAGGGAAATCTGTATTTCGGACGGAGATAAGATCCGCAGAGCGAAAGCACTGGAAATATGCCCGGATGGAAGACTGAAGGTAGAGGAAGCAGACGGTTCCTTGTCGGTTCTGTCCTATGGAGAAGTATCAATTATAATATGAAGTTATATTAAATATAATTGTGAAATGTGCATAATTTTGCATTCCATTTTGAGACAAAATAGGGAGAATGGATATTGACTTTTTTTTGACAAAGAGCGTAAAATAAGTGCAACAAAGACAGACCGGTCATACCAATTTATTGACAATCCGGTCGAGAGAAAAGGAGGGAGAAAGACGGGAAATTTATCAGCCACACTGGCAGAAGAGCTGGAAAGCAAGACTGCCTTTACGATACCGGTGTTTGGCGGAGTGCCGATCGCAGAAAGTGTAGTTGTTACATGGGTGATCATGGCAGTGCTGTTAGTACTTTCACTGATACTGGTTCGTAATCTCAAGGTTGAGAATCCAGGCAAGAAACAGCTTCTTCTGGAATCAGGAGTAAGTTTTCTCTTGAATTTCTTTGAAGGAATTCTTGGAGAAGAGGGAAAAAGATATATCCCTTATCTGATGTCTACCGTTATCTATATTGGAATTGCCAATATAGCAGGTGTCTTTGGTTTCACACCACCTACCAAGGATATGAATGTGACCATAGCACTTTCGCTCATGAGCATTATTCTGATCGAGTACTCTGGTTTTCATAAACGAGGACTCAAAGGATTTCTGCATAGTTTTGCAGAACCGGTTCCGATCATGCTTCCGATCAACATTCTGGAACTGGCGATCAGGCCGACATCATTGTGTATGCGATTATTTGGTAATGTCCTGGGAAGTTTCGTAGTAATGAAATTGCTTGAGTTTATATGTCCGGCAATTCTTCCCATACCATTCAGCCTGTACTTTGATTTCTTTGACGGATTCATCCAGGCATACGTATTCGTATTCTTAACATCATTGTTTATTAAGGAAGCAATCGAATAACGGTAAACAATCATCAAATTAGAAATATCCATTATTTTTGAACTATTTTTGTCAATCGAGGAGGAAAAAATTATGTCAACATTAGTAGCAATCGGAGCAGCAATCGCAGTTCTTACAGGTATCGGAGCTGGTATCGGTATCGGCCTCGCAACTTCAAAAGCAGTAGAAGCAATCGCAAGACAGCCTGAAGCAGAGAGTAAGATCAGTAAGAACCTTCTGTTAGGATGTGCACTTGCCGAGGCAACAGCTATCTACGGTTTCGTAATCGGTCTTCTGATCATCATCATGCTGGGCTAATAGAAAAGATATAGACAATGAGAATGAATCAGGATAAGAGAGGCAGGTGGACCAGGTGATAAAGATTGATATCAACCTTGTCTTCACAATCATCAACCTGTTGGTTCTGTATCTTTTGATGAAGAAGTTTTTATTCGGACCGATCATAAATGTGATGGACCAGAGAAAAGCGATGATCGACCAGCAGTTTGCAGAAGCAAAGGAACGACAGGATAATGCAAAAGCACTTCAGGAACAGTATGAGGGTGCTTTAAAATCTGCAAAAGAAGAATCCTACCAGATCATGGAACAGGCCAGAAAAGAAGCAAAAGCTCAGGCAGACCATACAGTAGAAGAGACAACCGCAAAAGTAGATGCCATGCTTGCAAAGGCACAGGAAGACATCCGTATGGAACGCGAGAATGCAATGCGTCAGATGAAAGGCGATGTTGCAGAGCTTGCTATGAAAGCTGCAGCTAAGATCATTGGTAAGGACAGTGGAGCAGATCAGGATTTATCCTTATATGATCAATTTATAGAAGAAGCAGGTGATCCGGATGACAGCGACCGCCGTTAATTATGCAAAAACACTGTACGAGCTTTCTGTTTCGACAGAAGCCGTACAGACAACAAAAGAAATATTCCGTGAGGTTCCGGGGCTGGCAGAGAGCCTTGAGAACCCACTGGTGCCTTTTGAAGCAAAGAGCAGAGTGATCGACAGAGTGATCCCTGATGAGATGAAGAATTTCATTAAGGTTGCCTGCAGACACAGAAACATCGGTCTTCTGAATGAGATCTTTGAAAATTATGAAGAAATCTGTAGAAGACATAAGAACATCCTGCATGCAGTGATGCGTTATGTAACACCGCCGAAGGATGAACAGCTGAAAGGCATCAAAGCATTTTTGTGCCGGGAATTTCAGGCTGAACAGGCCGAAATAGAGATGATAGAAGACAAAAGTCTGATCGGAGGATTTGTCCTCCAGGCAGACGGACGTGAATTTGACTGGAGCATGCGGGGACGTTACCGTATGTTACAACAGAAACTGACCCGGAGGTGAACACGTTGAGTGCAATCAACCCAGATGAGATTATTTCTATTCTAAAAGAAGAAATAGAAAATTATGATGAGATCAGCCAGAACCAGGAAGTGGGAACGGTTATTTCTGTAGGTGACGGAATTGCAACCGTATACGGAATTGACCATGCCATGTATGGTGAGGTTGTAGTATTTGAAAACGGACTCAAGGGAATGGTTCAGGATATCCGTACAAACAGCATGGGATGCATCCTGTTTGGTAAAGATACCGGAATCAAAGAGGGAACCAAAGTAACCAGAACCGGAAAACAGGCAGGTATTCCTGTTGGTAATGGATATGTAGGAAGAATCGTAAATGCCCTTGGTGCTCCGATAGATGGAAAAGGCGAGATCAAAGAAGAAGGATATCGCCCGGTAGAGAATCCTGCACCAGGAATCATCGACCGTAAATCCGTAACTGTACCGCTGGAAACAGGTATCCTTTCTCTGGATTCCATGTTCCCGATCGGCCGTGGACAGCGTGAGCTGATCATCGGTGACAGACAGACCGGTAAAACTTCTCTTGCAATTGATACGATCCTGAACCAGAAGGGTAAGGATGTGCTTTGTATTTATGTAGCAATCGGACAGAAGGCATCTACCGTTGCAAAGGTTGTATCCAACCTCGAAAAATACGGTGCGATGGAGTACACAACAGTATTCTCCTCAACAGCCAGTGACTGTGCACCGCTTCAGTACATTGCACCTTATGCAGGAACAGCACTTGCTGAGTTCTTTATGTATCAGGGAAAAGATGTGCTGATCGTATATGATGACCTTTCTAAACACGCAGTAGCATATCGAGCACTGTCCCTGTTACTGGAACGTTCTCCGGGACGTGAGGCATATCCTGGTGATGTGTTCTACCTGCATTCCAGACTTCTGGAGAGATCCAGCCGTCTGAGCGATGAAAAGGGAGGCGGTTCTATTACAGCTCTTCCGATCATCGAGACACAGGCAGGTGATGTATCTGCATATATTCCGACCAACGTAATTTCTATTACAGATGGTCAGATTTTCCTGGAGAGCGACCTGTTCTTCTCCGGTATGAGACCGGCCGTAAACGTCGGACTTTCTGTATCACGAGTTGGTGGTGCAGCCCAGACAAAGGCAATGAAAAAAGCATCCGGAAGTGTTCGTATCGATCTTGCTCAGTACCGTGAGATGGAAGTCTTCACACAGTTCAGTTCCGATCTGGATGAAGCAACAAAGGCACAGCTGGCATACGGCGGATGCCTGATGGAACTTCTGAAACAGCCGCTGTGTAATCCACTTGCACTCCACGAACAGGTAATTACATTGTGGACAGCAACTCATAAAAAAATGGTTCATGTGGATAAAAAGAATGTGAAACAGTATCAGAAAGATCTTCTGGCATACTTCGATAATGTTTACCCGGAAATCGGTAAAGAAATCGAAGAGACCAAGGTACTCAGTGATGAACTGGGAGAAAAGATCCTTCAGGTTGCAGATGAGTTCAGGGATCGTGCAGCTACCAAATAAATTATTTGTAAAGAATGCGATTACTGTGAAATGACAAGTTTGTCAGAGACAGTAACCGGCAGGAGGAATTTATGGCAAATGCAAGAGAAATAAAGAGCAGGATAAGCAGTGTCCAAGACACAATGAAAATTACCAATGCCATGTATATGATTTCCTCTTCCAAAATGAAAAAAGCCAAAAAGATACTGTCGGATACCGAGCCGTATTTCTACAATATGCAGAGTGCGATCGCACGTATCCTCCGACATATCCCGGATATACAGCATCCGTTTTTCAGTGTCCGTCACCTGATTCCTGCAGAGGAACGTAAGATTGCGACGATCGTGGTAACAGGTGATAAGGGTATGGCAGGTGCCTATAACCACAATATTACCAAGATGACAGAGGAATTTATGGCCAATACTCCTGGCCACCATAAACTGTACGTCCTTGGTGTTGTAGGAAGACAGTATTTCAGTAAAAAAGATGTCGATATGGATGGAAGCTTCCGTTATACTGTACAGAAGCCAACCATGCACAGGGCAAGAATGATCAGTGAGGAAGTTATAAGAGGCTTTCTGGAAAGAGAAGTGGACGAGGTGCATATCATCTATACACAGATGCAGAATGCAGTTGTGATGGAACCGGTAAATATGCAGCTTCTTCCTTTAAAAAAGACCAGCTTTTCACCGCTTGAGATGCCGGCAGAAGTTCATCAGGAAGAAATCGAAATGTTTCCTTCCGCAGATGGCGTGCTGGATATCATGATTCCAAACTATCTGACAGGTGTGATCTATGGATGTCTGGTTGAAGCATATGCCAGTGAGCACAATGCCAGAATGACCGCTATGCAGTCATCTACGGACAGTGCAAAGAAAATGCTTCAGGATCTGTCGATTCAGTATAACCGGGCACGTCAGGCAGCGATCACACAGGAGATCACAGAGGTTTGCAGCGGTGCAAAGGCCCAGAAAAGGAAGTGACGAGAATGAGTAAAGGTAAGATCGTACAGGTCATGGGACCTGTTGTAGATGTTGTTTTTGAAGATGGAGATCTGCCGGATATCAAAGATGCTCTTGAAGTTGAAAACAACGGTAAAAAATGTGTTATGGAAGTTTCTCAGCATCTGGGAAATGATGTGGTTCGATGCATCATGCTGAGTGCCAGCGAGGGACTTCAGAGAGACAGAGAAGTAATTGCTACAGGAAGTGGAATCAAAGTTCCTGTAGGTGACTGTACTCTGGGAAGACTGTTCAACGTTCTCGGAGAGACAGTAGATGGTGGAGAATCTCTGGATGATGCAGAGCATTGGGTAATCCACAGAGATCCGCCGAGTTTTGAAGAACAGAAACCGGCAGTTGAGATCCTGGAAACAGGAATCAAAGTCATCGACCTTCTTGCTCCTTACGCAAAGGGTGGTAAGATCGGTCTGTTTGGTGGTGCCGGTGTTGGTAAGACAGTCCTGATTCAGGAGCTTATCCAGAATATCGCTACCGAGCATGGTGGATATTCTATTTTCACCGGTGTTGGTGAACGTTCCCGTGAGGGTAATGACCTTTGGAGTGAAATGAAAGAATCCGGCGTACTTAAGAAAACAGCCTTAGTGTTCGGACAGATGAACGAGCCGCCGGGATCCCGTATGCGTGTTGCGGAAACAGGTCTTACTATGGCAGAATATTTCCGTGATACAGAACATAGAGATGTCCTTCTTTTCATTGATAATATCTTCCGTTTTGTACAGGCAGGTTCCGAGGTATCCGCACTTCTTGGACGTATGCCTTCCGCAGTAGGTTACCAGCCGACTCTGGCTACAGAGATGGGTGAACTGCAGGAGCGTATCGCATCCACAACATCCGGATCCGTTACTTCTGTACAGGCAGTTTATGTACCGGCCGATGACCTGACTGACCCGGCACCGGCAACAACATTCGCACATCTGGATGCAACGACAGTTCTTTCCCGTAAGATCGTTGAGCAGGGTATTTACCCGGCCGTAGATCCACTGGAATCTACATCCCGTATTCTTGAAGCAGATGTTGTAGGTGAAGAGCATTACGAAGTAGCACGTCGTGTACAGGAAATCCTTCAGAAATACAAAGAGCTGCAGGACATCATTGCAATCCTTGGTATGGAAGAGCTCTCTGACGAAGATAAAAATACTGTATTTCGTGCAAGAAAGATCCAGAAATTCCTTTCTCAGCCGTTCCATGTAGCTGAGAACTTCACAGGTATTCCTGGAAAATATGTTCCGCTTAAAGAAACAATCCGTGGATTCAAGATGATCATCGATGGTGAGATGGATGAATATCCGGAAAATGCATTCTTCAATGTAGGAACTATAGACGAAGTAGTTGAAAAAGCAAAAACTCTGGAACAGTAAGGAGTGAGGCTTATGCAGAATACATTCGGTCTTGAGATATACGCTGCAAACAGACAGTTCTTTGCAGGACGTGCCCGTTCCCTGATCATTCCGGCTGAAGACGGACAGAAGGAATTTCTGGCTCATCATGCCAATATGATCTGTGCGATCGTTCCGGGAGAACTCAAATTTGAAGATTCCGAAGGAAACTGGGTGACAGTTGCAGTGAGTTCAGGGTTTGTAGAGATGATCAACAACCGTGCAAAACTGTTCTGTCTGACGGTAGAACGTCCGGAGGAAATCGACATCCGAAGAGCTGAAGAGGCTCGTGATCGTGCCGAAGAGCAGCTCCGTCAGCAGCAGAGTATTGTAGAATATCACAGAAGTCAGGCTGCGCTTGCAAGAGCCATGACCCGACTCCGTGTAACAAAAGAATTAAAATGATATCAGGGTTCCAAAGGTCATAAATAGAGTTAAAAAGAGAATGGCTATTATATAGTGATTCTCTTTTTTTGACGAAAAAACGAAAATAGGCCCATGTATACCACATTATGTTAATTGTAAAGAAAATTAGGTTGTGTTATACTCTTTTATACGACATTATTATTCTATAATGCAATTTCAACCGTGCGAAGGAAGAAAATTGATATTATTGATTTGGAACACAGCCGGTACATTACAGTGCGATCATGGCAGCTCTTGTAGTATCTGCAATTCCGATGATCATCATGTTCGTCTTCATGCAGAAATATTATGTTGAAGGTATTGCTTCTTCTGGTATCAAAGGCTGATATAAATAAAATATAACAGGGAGATTAAATATTATGAGTAAAGAGAAATTAAAGAAAGCAAGAGAATTCGAGCAGGAACAGTTAAAAAGAATTTCTCCGGAAGAACGTCCCTGCTATCATGTGACTGGTGGTTCCGGATGGATCAATGATCCAAATGGATTCTCCTTTTATAAAGATGAATATCATCTGTTTTATCAGTATCATCCGTATTCTAATGAATGGGGACCGATGCACTGGGGTCATGTGACAAGTAAAGATCTTATCACCTGGGAGAGACTCCCGCTTGCCATGGTTCCTGAAGAAGCCTATGATAATTTCGGATGTTTCTCCGGAAGTGGTATTGAGCTTCCGGATGGTCGACATCTTCTGATGTATACCGGAGTTGGATATGTAAGTGATATTCCGATGGCCAATGGAGAACTTCCAACACATCAGACACAGTGTCTGGCAGTGGGTGATGGAACGGATTACGAGAAATATGAAAAGAATCCGGTCATTACCGGAGAAGATGTTCCGGCAGGAGGAAGCAAAGTCGATTTCCGCGATCCTAAGATCTGGAAAGATGAGGATGGATTTTATTATGCAGTTGTTGCAAATATGACGGACGATGGAAACAGTCGAATCCTTCTCTTCAAAAGTGCAGATGCATTCCAGTGGCAGTATGTATGCGTACTTGACCACAGTGATGAAAAACTTGGAAAAATGTGGGAATGTCCGGATTTCTATGAAGTAGACGGCAAGCATGTTCTGGTCGTAAGCCCGATGGCAATGATGCCGGAAGGACTGAAGTTCCATGTAGGTCACAGTGTTATTTATCTGACAGGAACCTATGACAAAAAGACACATCAGTTTATCAGAGAAGATGTGCAGCCGCTCGACAGCGGAATTGATTTCTATGCTCCACAGAGCATGCAGACACCGGATGGCCGCCGCGTGATGATCGCATGGATGCAGGCATGGCCGAATTCCAAGTTTGTTCCGGATGGTGTGAAATATTTCGGACAGATGACTCTTCCAAGAGAAATCAACTACCGCAACGGAAAACTCATCCAGCAACCGGTTCGTGAGATTGAAAATTATCGTGGAGAATATGTTCACTATGAGAATGTGGAAATCTCCGATGAAACTGTTCTGAATGGTGTAGATGGACGTGTACTTGACATGACAGTGAAGCTGAAGGTAACAGACACATTCAAAAAGTTTACCATTAAGCTTGCTGCTGATGAAACCTATGATTCTACAATCACTTATGATCCGGTAAGAGAAGTTCTCTCTCTTGACCGCAGCCGTAGTGGATATATGTATGATATCCTTCATAAAAGAGATATTCAGGTGAAACCGGCAGGTGGTGAAGTGACTTTGAGAATTCTTATGGACAGATTCAGCGTAGAGATTTTTATCAATGACGGAAGCCAGACTGCAACGATGGTACTGTTTACTCCTCAGGAAGCAGATAATATCAGCTTTGCAGCAGATGGAAAAGCTCAGATAAGCGTTGATAAATATGCCCTTGTTTTTAAATAAAAATAAAACGAAAGAAGGCAGACGATGCGTAACGCTCGCCTGTCTTTTTTCGTTTGGGGAAAAGAGTTTCTGGTCATAGAAATTGTTTTTAGGATTTTCATTTTTCTGTTCAGGAAAGTGAAGCTGTGGTATACTAAAGTGCAGAAAAGACAGAAACAAATCATTTCTTAAAACATAAGAAAGAAGGATATTACAGCAATGAGTGAGACAAGAAAATTATATTATGAAGATGTATATACAAAAGAATTTACCGCAAAAGTTCTGGAATGCAGAGAAGGAAAAAAAGGTTATGAGATCATTCTGGACCAGACAGCTTTTTATCCGGAAGGTGGCGGACAGCCATATGATCTGGGTACACTGAATGATGTGGAAGTTCTGGAAGTACATGAAAAAGATGGAGAGATCATCCACTATACAAAAGAAGCGATTGAAGCAGGCAGTGATGTTACCGGAAAGATTGACTGGGACAGAAGATTTGACCTGATGCAGCAGCATTCCGGTGAACATATTGTCAGCGGACTTGTACACGAAGCTTACGGATACGACAATGTCGGATTCCATATGAGCAGTGATGTGATCACAGTAGATTTAAGCGGCGTACTGAGTGAGGCACAGCTTGCTGAAATTGAGGCAGAGACGAACCGTAAGATCTGGGAAAACAGTGAAGTAGAGATTACTTACCCATCCAGAGACGAACTGGACAAACTGGATTACAGAAGCAAGAAGGAACTGACAGGGCAGGTGCGTCTGGTACGTTTTCCGGGATCCGACCTCTGTGCATGTTGCGGAACACATGTGACACATACTGGTGAGATTGGCGCAGTCAAGATCCTGACAGTAGAAAACTTCCATGAGGGAATCCGTCTGACCATGATCTGTGGAAAGAGAGTGATGGATTATCTGAATATGGTAAATGATCAGAACCGTCAGGTATCCATGAAACTTTCTGCAAAGATTGGAGAGACCGCGGCAGCAGTGGCACGTCTGCAGGATGAAAATTTCCGTCTCAAAGGCCAGGTGAACCACATGTTTGATGAACTCTGTACAGTAGAGGCAAAGAACTGGGAAGGTGCAGGAAGCGTGCTTCTTTTCCATGAGGGACTGGAAGCTGATCAGGTACGCAGAATGGCAGATGCGGTTATGCAGAAATGCAGCGGATGCTGTGCAGTATTCTCTTCAAATGGAGATGGCAGCTATAAATATGCAATTGGTGAATTAAATGGTGATCTTCGTCAGTTTACCAAAGAAATGAATGCAGCGCTGAATGGACGTGGCGGTGGAAAACCATTCTTTGTACAGGGATCTGTCAAGGCATCAGAAGATGAGATTCGTCAGTTTTTCAGACAGTGATCTGTGAGGTGGCGAAAAATGTTTGGTGAGTGTCATGCACATGCATTGATGAACAGCGTAAATTACAGGGCAGCAGTAGAATTACACAAAGAAAAAGTCAACGAAAGTGCAGTGCGAAAATGCCTTGAGGCATATAAAGAAGCAGGAGTCTCGTTTGTAAGGGATGGCGGAGATCCATATGGAGTGTCGGAGCTGGCAGCAAAACTGGCTCCGGAATATGGGATTGATTATCGCACACCAATATTTGCTATTCATAAAAACGGACACTATGGGTCTATTGTGGGACGTGGTTTTGCTGATATAAAAGAATTTCATCAACGAGTGAAAGAAGCAAAAGAGGCTGGTGCAGATTTTATCAAGATTATGACGACAGGTCTTCTTGATTTCAACAATCATGGAAGAGTGACAGGTACACCGCTTGAGGCCAAAGAAGTCAAAGAGATGGTACATATTGCACATGAGGAAGGCTTTGCAGTCATGAGTCATACAAACGGTGCATATGGGACGAGAGCTGCTATTGAAGCCGGGGTTGACAGTCTGGAGCATGGGAATTATATGGATGAAGAAACAGTCACTATGCTGGCAGAGAGCAGTACAGTCTGGGTGCCGACGCTTGTGACTGTGCGCAATCTCATTGGATGTGGTCGTTATGAAGATGCCATATTAAGGCCAATTGCTGAAAGAGCAGAAGAATTACTTTGCCTGGCTTTTCAAAAAAGAGCAAAAGTAGCTCTTGGAAGTGATGCAGGCGCCTATATGGTTCCACATGGAAGAGGAATCTGCCAGGAATTTGATTCTTTTTGCCAGATCCTGGGAAATACGTCCAGGGTGACAGAATGGCTCAAAAATGGAGAAAAAGAAATCAGGGAGAGATTTCGGAGGAAATAAAATCAGGGAAAAGTGGAAATATTACATAGGAATAAAGGAGACTGTTATCAGGAACAGATGTAATCGTCTGTTATAAATAACAGTCTCTTTTTATATTGTTTATCGTGTAGTATTTCCTTTTATGAATCTGACATCATTTACAACAACATCATCTGTCAGGTTTTCGCCGTTTATTTTTCGTAACAGTACATCGACAATAGTGTCAGCAAGCTTTTCAAATGGTTGGCGTACATAAGAGAGTGAAGGATATACATAATTGCTTATATCTACACCATCATACCCGACAATAATATAATCATCTGGAATTTTTTTCCCTTTTTCCAATATATATTTTATTGCATAAGATACAATAATATCTGTCGAAAAGACACCATCTATTTCAGGATGACTGTCTAACTGTTTTTGAATAATTTTGCAGTAAGAGGAAATATCAAATTCATCGGCTTTTAATTCATAATCAATACATTTGATATTATGTTCAAGCAATTCATCTGCAAATACAGAATGTCTCATCCAGGCGGGGGATTTAATGTCAGAGTCTCCACGAATCTGAAGGACACAGTGCGCATTGCCGTCTATAAAAGGTCGGGCAGCTAACTTGCCACCGCGAATATGATTAGAGTGAACAGAAGGAATTGACTCATCAAGGAATACATCCATTGCAACGAGTGGAAGAGATAAATCCTTGTAGTCAGAAGTCTGGAGATAGTGAGTAGCTACAATTGCTCCATCTACTTTGTTCTGTCGAAGCATATCCAGATAACTTTGTTCGCGCATGTCATTTCTTTGTGTATTACAGAGTATGAGTTTATATCCATGGTTAAAAAGAGAAATTTCAAGCAAATGTGTCATTTCTGCAAAAAAAGGATGAGAAACGTCAGGAACCAGAAGCCCTATGAAGTTGGTTTTTTGCTTGGAAAGACTGCGGGCAAGCTGGTTGGGTTGATAATTTAGTTCGGCCATTGCATCGTACACTTTTTTGTACGTATCTTCAGAAATATAACCTCTTTTATTTAGTACACGAGATACGGTAGTGACGGACACACCGGAAAGAGCAGCTACATCTTTGATTGTTGCCATGTAAGAACCTCCTTTAAATATTAGATATATAATAATATATATTGAAAAATGTGTCAACCGTTAACACAAAAATATGTCAACCGTTAACATGCTGCGCAAAAATAAAAATATACAAATAATGCACAAAAAAATAATGCAAAACTTATAAAAATAATAAAATATGACAATATATATTGACAAAACATGAATGCAATGTTATTCTCAGTGTATCAGATATGATAACCGGTTGACATATGAGAAAGGAGATCAATATGAAGAAAAAAACAGCGGCAATGGTACTGGCAGCATTAATGGCATTCTCTATGACTGCATGTGGAAATGGCAGTACCCAGAAGGAAGATGACAGTACAGCAGCAGATCAGGAAACAACAGAAACAACAGAAACAACTGAAACAGCAGAAAATACAGCTGCGGAAGACACCACATCAGGTGATGAAGCAGTTGAGCTTCACTGGCTTAATAAGTGTGAGAGTGATGTGGAAGCTCAGATATGGCAGCAGGTAGCAGATCTTGTCCATGAGAAATATCCAAATATCACAGTAACAGTTGAGAATACAGACTGGACAAGTTACTGGACAAAACTTCCTGTAGAACTGGCGAGTGGCAATGCACCTGATTTAATATATATGCATTTTTCCAGAGCATCAGATTATACAAACTCTATGCTTCCAATCAGCGATTATATCGAAAAAGATGAAGATATAAATATTGATGATTTCTATTCAGGAATTCTCGATTCCTTTATATTCGATGATCAGGTTTATGCACTTCCATATGACTTCGGTCCATATATTATGTACTACAATAAAGATCTGTTTGATAAATATGGAGTTGAATATCCGGATGAAAATACAACCTGGGAAGAATTTAAAGATAAATGTAAACAGCTGACACAGGATGGAAACTACGGAACAGTATTTGCTTCCAGTCTGGATTATTATGATCCTCAGGTTCTGTCACTGGGAGGAGAAATTATTAACGAAAAAGGTGAATTTGATATTACAGGTGATAAGACTACAGCAGCGTTACAGTCTCTGGCAGATCTGATCAATGTAGATAAAGTTGCTCCAAAGATTGCTGATACAGCGAATACAGTATGGAACTGGGAACAGTTTGAAGGCGGTAATATCGGAATGTTGATAGATGGACCGTGGACTGTCACAAATGTTGTAAATTACTGTGATTTTAATGTTGGATATTCTATTATTCCTAAGGCTGAAAAACAGGTTACAACAATTAATGGTTCAGCACTTGCTGTAACTTCAGAATCAAAACATCCGAAGGAAGCGTATCAGGCACTGGAAGTTCTGACAAGCCCAGAAGCACAGAAACTTCTGGCAGAGAATGGAAGAGCACTTCCGTCACGTGACTCTGTAAGAGATTATTATTATGAGTCAACAAGTGAACAGGAAGGACTGGAAGATGCGATAAAGAAATCTATGGAAATTGGTGTGCCATATTATGTTACCAAGAAATATTCTGAAGTAAGCACTGTTTTCAATTCAGGAATGGATACAGTTTGGGCAGGCGAAGTATCAGCAGAAGATGCAGCGAAAGATATTCAGGCACAGGTAGACATGATTTTACAGTAATAAGGCAGATGAGGCAGGTGAGAGAACTTACCTGCCTTACTTAAAAAGAGGTGAAAACGGACGTGAAAATAAATAAAAAAAACAAATCTTGTAGAAAAAAAGAGAAGAGTGATCTCGGTGCTGCGATTTTATTTCTTGCACCCAATTTCATTGGATTTTTGATATTTACACTGATACCAATGGTATTCTCGCTGGTTATGAGTTTATATGACTGGCCTCTTACAGGAACTCATACATTTGTTGGATTAAAAAACTTTATAACTTTGTTTACTAAAGATATTTTGTTTTTTAAGGTAATGAAAAATACGTTTGTATATGTTATTGCGTATGTGGCTTTAAATGTAGTAATAGCACTTGGAATGGCCGTGTGGATTACAAGTTTGAAAAAAGCAAATCAGTTTTTCAGATCTGTTTTTTTCCTTCCAATGATGGTAGGTATTGTATCTTCAACCATGATTTTTAAATGGATTTTGAATGATACGGGAATTGTAAATACAGTGTTACGTTTTTTTGGAGCAGAAGGATTTAACTGGTTTGGAAGTACAAAGACAGCAATGATCGCAGTTGTGATCGTCAGTATCTGGCAGGGATTTGGATATAACATGGTTATTTTTATTTCCGGGTTACTGAGCGTTCCCAAATCATTGACAGAGGCCGCTAAGATAGACGGGGCAAATTCAATCCAGATTTTCTTTAAGATAACACTTCCTGCAATGTCACCATCAATTTTCTTTGCAGTGGTAATGACTGTTATCAGTTCCTTTCAGGTATTTGATCAGACATTTGTATCAACAATGGGAGGACCTAATAATGAAACAAACACGATGGTACTGTACCTGTATAACAATGCATTTAAATATCAGAGACTGGGATACGCGTCTGCGATTGCCTGGGTATTATTCTTCTGTATGCTTATTATTACAGGCATTTTGATGAAACAGCAAAAACGTTTAGTAAATTATGACTCATAAGCAGGAGGCTTACATGAAGAAAAAAAGAGGAATTATATCAATTGTTCTTATCAGCATAATAGCTGTAATATTTATTATTCCGCTGGTATATATGGTTTCTACATCATTGAAACCAAAGTCAGAAGTTTTGCAGGATACTATATCATTGATTGGTTCCAGAGTAACTACTGAAAACTATGAGAGAGCATGGAATGCATTTCCATTTGCCAGATATATGTTTAACTCAATTTTCGTAGGACTGGCAACAACGGCACTGACAGTATTCACATCAGCAATGGCGGCATATGCATTTGCAAGATTGAAATTTAAGGGAAGAGATAAGGTGTTTTTTGTATATCTGTCAACATTAATGGTGCCGATTCAGGTAACTATCATACCATTATACATGATATTACGTATATTGGGATGGCATGATTCTTATGCCGCATTGATTGTACCTCCAGTTTTCAGCGCATTTGGTGTGTTCATGCTCCGGCAGTTCTTTCTTACTATCCCGGCAGAAATTGAAGAGGCTGCTAAAATAGATGGATGCAGCAGGGTGGCAATTTTTCTGAGAATCATTTTGCCAATGTCAAAACCAGGTCTTGCATCACTGGCAATATTTACGTTTGTAAATTCATGGAAATCTTTCTTCTGGCCACTGATCGTTACATCATCAGACAAGTACAAAACTCTTCCTATAGGTTTATATGCGTTCAGCGGACAATACGGAACAGACTGGTCAGCATTGATGGCTGCAACAGCAATCAGCATTATACCGGGAGTTATTTTCTATATAATTTTCCAGAAATCCCTGGTTGAAGGAATATCACTGACAGGAATGGGCGGAAGATAGATGAGTAAGGAGGGACAGTAATGTCTTTTGTATTTAACGAAGCAGAATTCAAAAAGGAAAGCGAAGAGTTTTATAGTACATATCCAGCTGATGTATCGGAAATCGAAAATGAATTGAATCAGCGTTATGAGAAAGAAAAAGTATCTGCAATGGTACAGAAAAAATGGACATATGAAGCAATCGCACAGAAATGTAAAGTCAAAGTTTTCAGGTACTGTCCTTTTTATTCGGAGGTCATTACAGGAAGGGACAGAAATTCAGTTGCAGGGGCATTTCCTCCAATACCGGGGCTTGGCTGCTGGGCGCTCAGAACGCATTATCCGGTAAAGGAATTTGATGACTGGAGAAAGCCATATGTGGAAAGAGACCTCCTTTTTGCAGAGATGATGACAGATCATTCACATCATTATGCTGATGTAGAACGTGTACTTTATGATGGATTTGAGAAGATCCGAAAAGAAGTTTCGGAAATGAAAGCCGAAAGTACAGAAGAACAGGAATTCAAGGACAGCATGCTGGCAGCCTGTGATGCGGCAATTACATTGGGATATAAATTCTCAGAAGAAGCAGACAGAATGCTCCAGACAGAAAAAGATGATTCTGTACGGGAACAGCTTATCCGAATCCGTGACACAGCAGGAAGAGTTCCACGTCTTCCGGCAAAGACATTTTATGAAGCATTGACATCTGTATGGTTTACAAGAGAACTTTGTACTGCAATGGAAGGCAGCGGATTTGCAGTCATGGGACACTATGACAGGATTTTGTATCCATATTACAGAAAAGACATTGAAGAACAACGAATCACAAAAGAAGAGGCTCAGAATCTGATAGATTGTATGATGCTGATAACAGAAGCAAGATGGAAACATAATGAGAACACAAGTGGAACAAATGCTTCTGTAGTGATTGGTGGTTGTGACAGGGAAGGAAATATCATTTATAACGAAGTTACAGAAATGATATTAAATTCATTTGAAAAGTATGAGGTATCAAGTCCTAAACTGCAGGTCAGAATTTCTTCAAAACATCCTGATAAATATAAAAAACATGTTGCACTGATCGCAAAATTAGGACGCAACTGTCTTTCAATCCTGAATGATGATGTTTTGATCGAAGCTCATCACAGGGCAGGAAAAAAACTGGAAGATTGCAGAATGTATCTTGCTGGCGGATGTCAGGAGCCGGTTCTTTCCAACGAATGCAATTCAAGAGCATTTATGTATCTTAATTTACCACTGCTTTTGGATGCAATGCTATTTCCAAAAGAACTGGACTTCTGGTCAAAGGAAAATCTCAGAATGTCCAGAGTTGATACAGCACAGAATTTTGAACAGTTTTATGAGAGCGTTGTATATAACACGGCACAGTTTCTTGCGATGTGTGCAGTACATTATTATCGCTTTGAACAGATATGGAGTGAAATAAATCCGATGCCATTATATTCTGCAACTATGAAAAGCTGTATTGAGAAGAAGACTGAAATTACAAAAGGTGGGGCTGTATATAATTCTACCAGCTTTTCACTGATTGGAATTGGTACGTTTATTGATTCACTTTATGCGATCAAGAAGACTGTATTTGAAGACAGAAAATATACACTGGAACATCTGAAAGAGATGATCAAGGCTGATTTTCAGGGGTTTGAGGCAGATAGACAGTATCTGATGAATAAGCTTCCAAAATATGGACAGCCGGATGCCGGAGTAGATAAACTTGCAAAACAGGTATTTCATGATCTTGCAAAACACTCTTCAGGTATGCCGAATCCAAGAGGCGGATATTACGAAGCTTCATTATTTGCATTCTTCTTTTATGATGTTGTAAAAGAAAATACATGGGCCACACCTGATGGAAGGCATGCGGGACAAAGAATATCAAGAGGCTGTAATCCAGGTGAAACTTCGGAAAATATTGATGCAGCTACACTGATGAATTCTTTGCGGTCAATTGACATGGCAGAATATCCGGGCTGTGGGGTGACCTATCTGGAAATGCCGGTAAGTCAGACAGATACAGATGTAGCATTATTTGAATATGTGCTGAGTGCCTTTGTTCATTGTGGAGGAAGTGCATTAGACTTCAATGTAGTCGATAAAGACAAATTGATAAAAGCAAAAGAAAATCCGGATCAGTACAGAAATCTTGTAGTCAGAGTGTGTGGCTACAGTGCTCCGTTCATATCACTGAGTGAAGAATTACAGGATGAAATTATACAGAGGGCTTTAAGAAATGGATAATACAATTCGACTTACCAATATTCAGCATTTTTCTGTACATGACGGACCGGGAGTCAGGACAACTGTATTTACCAAAGGATGTAATCTGAAATGCCAGTGGTGTCATAATCCGGAAACAATACAGAAGAAACCGCAGATTTCTTACAATGAAGAATTATGTATTGGATGTGGGATGTGTGTCAAAATATGTCCGGAACATCACAGATTTGATGTGCAGAATGGCAGGCATATTTATGAAAGAAAAGACTGTAAGGTATGCGAAAAATGTGCGAAACAGTGTCCGACCAATGCATTGTCAGTATATGGAATCAGCAAAACAGTCGAAGAGATTGCTGAGGAAGCATACAGAGATTCTATGGTATTTCCAGAGTTTGGAGGAGTCACATTTTCAGGTGGAGAATGTCTTCTTCAGGCACAAAATGTAAAGAAAACAGCAGAGATCCTGAAGCAGAAAGGAATACATATCTGTATAGATACCGCTTTAAATGTAGCATGGGACACAATAGAAGGGATACTGCCATATACGGATCTTTTTTTAGTAGATGTCAAAGCTGGTACTGAAGACACGCACAGAAAATATACTGGTGTAACGAACAGAATGATAAAAGAGAATTTGAAAAAATTATCACAGGAAGCAGATATCTGGATTCGCATTCCAATGGTACATCATGTAAATGATACAGAAGAAGAGCTTAATGAAATGATAGAATTCATCAGTTCACTGGGTGATGGAGTCAAGAAGATTCAACTATTAAAATATCATTCTTTAGGTAAAATGAAATATCAGTGGATTGGAAAAGAATGTGTGGAGTTTGAGGAACCGGATGAACTGTACAGAGAACATATATTAAGTAAAATGAGAGAGTTGCCGTTTTATGTTGAATGGAATTAAAATTGCACAGGAAAATGAAAACAGAAAAATCTGGAGAAGAGAATGGAGATATCAGAAATTAGGCAGAGAGAATGATTTCAGTATACCATTTGAATATAAGACTACGGTATGGCCGGATATAGAGATGTTTGATGTAGAAGAGAAAGATTTCCGATTTAAAACGGAGGGCTATGAAGTCTGTCTTGTGCTGGACGTTGGTATGAATCATGCAATTTATATAAGGACACTGGGAATCAGCCTTATATGGGATGCCTTTCAGAATAAATTACATTTAAACGATCAGGAGACCTATCTTCATCATCAAAATGGAGTTATCCAGCTGAAAATTACCCGAAAAGGAACTGAATGTCGAGTTCAGGGAGGTGAGAGAGAACTAAATATATATGATTCGGGGCAGTATGATTTAAATGTACAGATTGATACAAAATGTGGAAATGCCGGAGCATTTGAAAGTGAAAATAATGGGATGCTAGTATGGATGGAGGCATGTGGAATTCATACAGCCGATGAGTATAAGGAAGAGATTATTTCAGAGGAAACGAGAAGAGAACTGGTATGCAAGGACAAATTATTTTTCAAAAATAATCATTATTCAATTTATTATAATCATCTTGAAGATGAGATGTATGGAAAACCAGATGTATATGTAATTTCTCCTGAGCATATAATTTCTGCACAGAGGGTAACTGAAGAATTTCAGTGGCGACATAACCCTATGGGGGATATGACAAGAGTATTGAATAGAGGAAGTGAATGGAAGAGAGAAAGTTCACGGGAAGAATTCAGAATCAGTACCGGAATTCCAGCTGTAGATGCTGCATTTCAGATTGCAATGGATGTTCTTGATAAGGCAAGAAATCAACAATATGCACTTGAAGGTGAACATGGAATGTGGTCAGCCGGAGCTTTTCAGGGGACAGGAATGGGATTTGGAGTCTGGTGTCGGGATACAATGCAGATGCTGCTTCGGGGGATTGGTTTCATTGATCCTAAAGTAACCAGAAGAACTGTGGAATACATTCTAAAATCAGGAAAAGACAATGCAGTGGATGGCTTGGCAGCAGCAGTAATTTCTGTCTGGGAGTACTATCTGGTTTCACATGACAGAGAACTCTTGTTGAAAAATGCAGATACGATAAAAGCAAAAATACAACAGTGTGAAAAAGTATTTAACGAAGAAAAAGGATTGGTTTATGCAGCATTCTGTTCCTCAAATGATGCTTACGAAGATACGGAGGCAGGGGGCTATGCCTTAAGCACAGAAATTTATTTTATGTATGCTTTTGAATGTGCATTTAATATCCTGAAATGTCTGGGAGAACCAGCGGAACACTATAAATTTTTAGCAGCGCAGATGTTGAAAATGATACGAAATAAGTACTGGAATCCGACCGCTGGAATATTTACGTCGGGGCCTAACGGGTCAGTGGCATTTAAAGATGAGGTATGGGAAACAGCAGGGGAAGAAGGTGCTGTCTGGAACATCTGGGGAATTGCGTCTGAAGAGCAGAGAAATCTGATTATGGATAATCTGGAGCATAAAATAATAACACCGTATGGTATTCCGCTGATGCCGGGACATCTTGAAAAAACTCATTTGGCAAGGTCTGTATGGACGGTTTATACGACCGGATATGCTGTTGCAGCTGCAGAACTTAGAAAAGAAGAATTACTTGTCACTTTGATCGCACAGCAGATCAGAAATGCTGTTTTTAATAAGACATTTTATGAAGTTTATAATGCAGATGATGGACGAGCATGGAGATGGCCTGCACAGACATGGAATGCAATTGGTTATATATCGTTATTACTGTCAGGTGTATTCGGTCTGAAAAAAGATATAGAAGGAATATGGTTTGAGGGATTTATTCCGACAGTGTTATCAGGAATCAGAATCTTCAATCTCAGATATGTCAATATGTGTCTTGATGTGTCCTCAGAAGGTGAAGGGAAAATTGTAAAAATGACACTGAATGGAGTAGAGGTCAAGAAAATTTTCTGGAATTTGCAAGGACATCATAAGGTAAAACTTATATGCAGAAAAGAGGATTAAAATGAAGGGAATTATAGTAGAAAAAGATGGAACGATTCGTCTGGCAGATGATATTCCGATGCCAGAACCAGGACCATATGAAGCATTGGTCAAAATAGAAAGCTGTATGATATGTAATGGAACAGATATGGAAATTATTCGGGGAGAACTGCCAGAAGCGCAGGTGTTCCCGACAGTTCTCGGACATGAAAGTGCCGGAAGAGTTGTCAAAATCGGTGAAAAAGTAAAAGCCTATAAAATTGGCGACATGGTTGTTCGTGCAAGCCTTCCATCAACTGATAAATATGCGAGCTCTTGGGGCGGATTTTCTGAATATGGTTTAGTAACAGATGCAAAAGCCATGGAAGCAGATGGAAAGTTATATTCTCCAGGATTGACGCAGCAGGTTGTTCCGGATGGAATTACAGCAATACAGGCATCTTTGATGATCACATTGAAAGAGACTTGTAGTGCAGTAAACCGGATGAATGTGAAAAAAGAAGATCACATTTTAATCGTTGGAGATGGACCGGTTGGCTTATGCTTTCTTTCCAACCTTATTTGTGAAGGATATACAGACGTACAAATGATTGGAAATCGTGACAGTAGTCTGAAAATTGCAGAAAAGATTGGTGCAAAAGCTGTTTGCAATAATCATGATGCTGATCGAAAAGCGGAATTTCTGGAGAAAGAAAAAGGCAAAGTTACACTTTATCTGGATACAATCGGAAGTCTGGCAACGATTAATCAGGGAATGAAGATAATCGCACAGGAGGGCAAGATTGCAGTATATGGTCTGCGGACTGGAAATGAATTAAAAGTTGATATCAGTCAGATGAGAAATTTTACGGTTCAGTTTGTACAATGGCCGATTGAGACAGAAGAGATGAAAACGCATGATCAGATCGCAGAAGCAATTCTGAAAGGAGAAATTAATACAGATTTACTGATTTCACATGTATTGCCTGTTGAAAAATTTCAGGAAGGATTTGATGCAATCAAAGAGAAAAGAGCTCTGAAAGTAGCATTACTCTTTGGTGGTGATAGATAGGGGACTGCCTATGTTAAAATGCAAAATCAACATATATCTGTAGAAAATCCCGGCAAAACTGCCGGGATTTTAAGTTATGACAAACATCTGTTGCAGAAGACCCAATCACAGGTCTTCTATTTTTAATGCAGTATAGATATTGGTCTGCCTGGAATCGGCCGGGTTGAAAGTGACCTTCACGGAACTGCCGGTAAGAAGTCCGCCAGTGGATTCATTAGAGGCACTTTCTGTATTGCAGGTGATCCGCACGCCATCAGAAGTCAGAAGGGTGATGGTGTTGGCAGTGGATGCAGTAATTTCTCCGGAAATAGTGAAGCCGGTATTGCGTTCACTTAAGTTTTCCGGGATATCTCCGGTGATACCGAGGATCGTGAGTCCATCAAGGGTTGTTCCATTGAAGTCTCCGGTATAAATTACATTTACATGTGCTCCGGATTCGATTCCACCACTGAAATAACAGGGAATTGCAGACATGTCCAGATTCAGGATGTTTGTGGTATTCTCTGGGGATACCTGAAGGATATTTGTCTGAATGTTCTGGATCACAGCCCGGAGTTTGTTTTCCGGTTTGATCTCAACTCCCTCCTGAGGTGCAGGAGTAGGAGTGGGTGCAGGCACATTGAGCGGATCAATATCAGAAACACTGTAGATTTTCATCTGAGAACCATCAAGTACATTTGGATCATCGGCTGAAGCTGGACCAAAATCTCCCTTATAGTGAAGATAAACCCAATTGCCGGCTTTGATGCCGCCCTGATAATATTGTTCTGTTCCTGTGATCGGGAAAGTAACGGTTTTTCCACCTTTAGATCTGATCGTAATGGAATTGGCGGTCAGATTCTGAACCTGTCCACGCGTAGTTCCTTCTTTTACTTCGGAAGTATCATGATAGTCGTCAACAACTTTGAGCACGCGGACAGCACCTGTATCCGTACTGTCAAGCTGCCCTTCGTAGATTACGCTGACAGCATCGCCACAGAGCATTCCGTCTGCACATTCCAGAGTTGCCTGGGAAATATCAAAGACATAGTTATCCGATCCGCTGAGAAGAGTAAGCTGATTACCGGTAAAATACTGAAGAGTACCCCGGATCTCATCCATATATACACGGGTGCTTCCAGGATTGATGTCCTGGATCTGTGTATCTTCTGAATCTGAGAAACGATCAACAATATCTCCCAGACTGCAGCCGGATAAAGTGATCAGAAAAAGTGATCCGATACAGACCACCAGTATTTTTTTCATGAAACTCCTTTCTGTGTTACAGCTTCAGGCTGCACACGGAACCAATACGTATAAAAATCAGTAAAGCCAAGAGATGCATACAGTCGTTTGGCAGCGGTATTTCCCTGAACGACCTGAAGATAGGCATTTTCAGCACCTTTTTTCATGCCCTCCGTGAGAAGTGCAGTACAGATCTGGCGTGCAAATCCCTGTCCGCGATATTTTTCCTTTACATGGATCGCGTAGATTCCGATGTAGTCGCGGTCAAGGATACCAAGTCCTGTAGCGATGATCTTCCCCTCTTTCCAGATGGAAGCACAGATCGTTTCTTTGGGAATGGCACGATACATAGAAGGAACAACGGCCCGGTGGATCGGGTTTGTCATTCCTTTCAGATCAAAAAGACTTGTGATCCAGATATCCGGAATCTCATCCGTGATCGTTACGGCAGAATATGGCGCATCCAGACGTGCATCACTCAGCTGAAGCGTCATGACTTCAGTTACATGCTGGATCTCATAACCGCGGTTTTCGAGAGTATAATCAAAATCCGGAGATACCAGCGGACTGATCTTAAAGATAGCAGGAGATCCCAGACGTTTGTAAACATCTTCGCAGTAGGCAACCTTTTCACGCCATGGAAGCGTAGAGTTTCCAAATTGTTCCACACTGTTGGTACGGTGTGTATAGAAATAAGAAAATCGCAGGATCCAGCCATCGTAAAGCTCCATTTTGTGAGATGGCCAGGCATTCAGCGACATATCTTCGACTTTTTTGATGTTTTTTTCCATGATGAAGATAAAGCCTCCCTTTTGCTGTTGCTTTTTATTATACCGAACAGAGGCGGATTGTGCAACTGCAAGTCCGGTGCATAAATGTCGGAAATACAGAGAATTTGGCGAACGAATCTTCTTTACAAAACGGCACGGTCCGTTCTATAATAAAACTCACCAGAGATCTTCTGGTATTCATAACCGTCGGTTCAGACGGAAATCCCTTTTTTATAATTGAGATAATTGTATACAGAAAGGAGTGTGATGGGTGTTATTGGTGGCAGGATACTGCTTCTGACGATCACCGGAGTTGCTGTTTTAATGGATCTGTATCAGATGAAAATAAAAAACAGCTGGATCCTTTTTTCGATGCTGATCGGGTTCGGATATGATCTGTGGCGTGGAGGAAGGAATGGAACGGCATTTTTTATTTCAGGTACAGGAATTCCACTGGTGGTTCTCGGATGGCTGTTTTATTTCCGAATGCTTGGTTCGGGAGATATCAAACTTTTTTGTGTACTGGGAGGAATTATGGGACCAGTACATATTCTGTGGTGTATCTGGTATGCATTTCTGACAGGAGGGCTGCTTTCACTGGCCATTCTGATCTTGTGCGGCGGTTTCAGCCAGCGAATCCAATATTTGGTCAAATATATGAAAACGTATATCCGGACAGGCGAACGGAAAGCTTATTACCGAAATGGGACTGCGTGGGAAAATATTCATTTCACGGTTCCTGTCTTTATGAGTGTGATGCTGTATGCAGGAGGTATGTATTGAAAAAACAAATTTTTGCAGTCTGTGATCTGGAGGCAGAGTATGCCTGCAACTTTATGGACTATCTGAATCAGAAGAAAAATATCCCTTTTGAAATCCAGGCTTTTACCAGTGTGGAAAGTCTGGTGGCATATGTGAAGAAGAACCCCGTAGAGTTGCTGTTGATTTCTTCGGAGGCAATGTGCCGGGAAGTAGGAGAACTGGATATTGGTAAGATCGTGATCCTGACAGAGGGAAGTAAGCCAAAGGAACTGGAGAAGTATACTGGTGTGTATAAATATCAGGCATCATCAGATGTAGTACGCGAAGTGATGGCCTGTTATGGTGCGGAGAAGGCAATTCTTCCGGCGCAGCTGCCAGTATTAAAGAAGACGACGGAGATACTGGGAGTATATTCGCCGCTGGGAGGCTGCCTTCAGACTTGCTTTGCACTGACATTGGCGCAGATATTGGGCAGGGAAAAAAGTGTCCTTTATCTGAATCTGGAAGAGTATGCCGGGTTTGAAGAACTGATGCAGAAAAAATTTTTACATACACTCAGTGATCTTCTGTATTTTGTAAAACAGGGAAGTACAGGGATTGCAGTTAAGATGAATGGAATGGCAGAGAGTATGGGAAACGTGGATTTTATTCCACCTGTGCAGTCACCGGAGGATATCAGAGGAACTTCCTGGCAGGATTGGGAACATCTTTTGCAGGAAATCATTCTCCACAGTTCTTATGAGACGATTGTACTTGATATAGGAAACGGGATCGAGGAGGTTTTTCAGATGCTGGACATGTGTACTACGGTTTATACTCCGATAAAAACAGACAAAATGTCACGGAGTAAACTGGCACAGTTTGAAGAACTTCTGAGTGTGCGGGATTATCCGCAGATTTTGAGCCGTATGGTAAAACTGAATCTGCCGTATGGACAGGAAGTCCTAGCAGAGCCGTTTCGCGCAGAGCAGCTGGTCTGGGGAACGCTTGGCGATTTTGTCAGAGAACTGCTCGGAAAGGATGAGGTATGAGCAGAGAAACTTTTCAGTCACTGAGAATGCTTCTGATGGAAAAACTGGACCTTGCAAGAGAACTGACCGATGAAGAGATCCTGGAAGAAATTGATACACTGATTCTGGAGAGGATGCGGGATTCCTGCCTTTCTCTGAAGGAAAAAGTACAGCTCCGTCAGGAATTGTTTCATTCTGTAAGAAAACTGGATGTGCTGCAGGAACTGATCGAGGACGAAACGGTGACAGAGATCATGGTGAATGGTCCGGATGCAATATTTGTGGAACGGGCCGGAAAGCTTTCCCGTTGGGAAAAGACCTTTACTTCCGGAGAAAAGCTGGAAGATGTGATCCAGCAGATCGTCGGAAAATGCAACCGGGTGGTCAACGAATCAATGCCTATTGTGGATGCCCGTCTGGAAAACGGAGCCAGAGTGAATGCGGTGGTCCGCCCGGTTGCATTGAATGGTCCGATACTGACGATCCGTCGTTTTCCGGATACACCGATCACCATGGAAAAACTGATCGCGCTTGGAAGTCTGCCTGCGGAATGTGCGGAATTTCTGAAAACACTGGTCAGGGCAAGATATTCCATGGTCATTGGCGGAGGAACAGGAAGTGGAAAAACAACGTTTCTTGGAGCACTGTCCAATTTTATACCCAGTGACGAGAGACTGATCACTATTGAAGACAATGCAGAACTGAAGATTCAGGGTATTGAGAATCTGGTACGGCTGGAGGCAAAGATGGCAAATACAGAAGGTGCAACATCAGTTACGATACGTGATCTGATCAAGACCGCTCTTCGTATGCGACCGGACCGTATTGTTGTGGGTGAAGTTCGCGGAGGCGAGGCGGTAGATATGCTACAGGCACTGAATACCGGTCATGAAGGCAGTTTGAGTACGGCACATGCCAATTCGGCCGAGGATATGCTCTCTCGTCTGGAAACAATGACTTTGATGAGAGTAGATCTTCCGCTGGAAGCGATTCGACGTCAGATTGCCTCAGGAGTGGATATTCTGATCCATCTGGGAAGAATGCGGGATAAAAGCCGGAAAGTACTGGAGATAACAGAAATCTGTGGATTCGAAGATCATGAAATAAAAACCCGGACATTATATCAGTGGCAGGAGGGAAAAGGGCTGGTGCAGATTGCGTCCCTTCTGAACCGAGAAAAACTGATACGGGCAGGGGTGACTATATGAAACAGAATTATGCGGAATATCATTTTTCAAAAACAGAGATTCTGAAATATCTGATACAGAGCATTCTGCTCTGTGGAGCAATGGATTATCTGTTTTATCAAAACTGGTGGCTGATGCTGCTGACAGTTCCTGTTACTGTCCTGTTTATGAGACTGAAAAAGAAAGGATTGATCAGAGAACGAAAAAGGAAACTGAATTATCAGTTCAAGGATGCGCTGAATGCATTAAGCGTAGCTGTACAGGCTGGTTACTCTGTCGAAAATGCAGTGGCAGCATGTTCCAGGGACCTGGAGAGACTGTATCCGAAAGAGACAGATATCGTGAAGGAGTTTCATTACATAGAAACACAGCTCAGAGTCAGTGTTCCGGTTGAGGAACTTTTACTGAGCCTTGGAGACAGGAGTGGTATTGAAGATGTGGAAAATTTTGCTGCAGTATTTTACACCGCCAAGAGAACCGGTGGAGATATGAATCGGATCATACAGACTTCTGCGCGGATGCTTGGAGACAAGATCGATGTCCGTAAAGAAATTGAGACAACGCTGGCGGCAAAGAAAGCAGAACAGATGATCATGAGTCTGATGCCGGCCGGAATCATTCTCTACCTGAAACTGACCTCTCCGGGATTCTTAAGTGTACTGTATGGGAATCTTTTTGGAATGTGTGCGATGACACTTTGTCTGGGGATTTATGTGTTATCTTACTGGCTTGGGCGCAGAATTGTTGATATTGAAGTGTAGGAGAAAGCAGTATGTGGGTACATTTTATTATTTTTATGACAGCGTTTGGCACTGTGCTAGTCTGGAAAGCAGGGTGGCTCAGGCTGGATGGTATTGCTGATAAAGAAAGCCTCCGTCTGTTTCTGATCGTTGCCGTCTGTGGAAATCTGGCAGGAATGGCGATGACACTGACAAATGGAGACAGTGAAATTTATCAGAAAGGCCACAGAATCGAGAAGAGTGAGGATGGGGCTTATACGGAGGAACTGCAGGTTTCCGTAGGTGATGGGAAGCCGGAGAAAGTTGCTGTTCAGATTCCGGAAAAAGAGACAGAAGAAACGGAAGCGGAAAATGCACAAGTGAAGCAGTCGCCGGAAGAAATGAGACAGAAAGAACTGAAAGAAGTGATTGAACAGTATAACAGGGAAAAACAGGATCCGGATTATTATTATCTGCCGGATTCCTGGGATGGCCAGACACTTAAGTGGCAGAAACCAGGGGAGAGTACTGGAACACTTCTGGCAGCACTGGCCCTGTTTGCGGCAGTCGTGCTGATGTTAAAAAAAGCGAGAGAACAGCAGGAAGAGATGGCAAAACGGGCAGAACAGCTTCTGATGGATTATCCGTCGCTGATCATGAAGTTTACACTTCTGATCCAGGCAGGTATGACGGTTCGCAGAGCATTTCAGAAGATCAGTTCAGATTATCTGAGAAATTGTCCGAAAGAAGGACGATATGCATATGAAGCCGTGACGACGACCTGCCATGAAATGGACAGTGGTGTGGCAGAACTGGAAGCTTACCGAAGGTTTGGAGAGCGGTGTGGACAGATGAAATATAAAACATTTTCTACGATCCTGATTCAGAATCTCCAGAAAGGCGGACACAGGATGGCAGATCTTCTGGAAAAAGAAGCTCTGGAAGCATGGGATGAAAGAAAAAGAAAGGCAAGGGTAATGGGGGAAACAGCAGCAACAAAGTTGCTTGTTCCAATGATCATGATGCTTGCGGTGGTGATGGCGATCATCATGATACCTGCATTTTTGTCGTTCTATGGATGATTGTATAAAAAACGAGGAGGTAAAACAATGCGGGATTATCTGCAAACAGCAAAAGAATTTGTATACGAAGAAGATGCAGTAGGGGTTGTGGAGATTATTCTGATCCTGGTGGTGTTGATCAGCCTTGTCATTATTTTTAAAGAGCAGCTGACAAATCTGGTACAGGCAATCTTAAGTAAAATCACAAAACAGAGTAATTCAATTTGATGAAGAAAGGAGAGAGCTGATGGAGAAAAAGGGCAGTATTACTGTTTTTCTGGCGCTGATCTTAAGTCTCCTGCTATCACTGGTTGCAACGAGCATTCAATCTGTGCAGGCAGCGGCAGCGAGAACACAGATTCTGAACAGTATGGATATTGGACTTTATTCTCTGTTTGGACAGTATGATCGTTTTCTTCTGAAAAATTATGATCTGTTTTTTCTGGATGGAACACAGGGAGGAACAGATCTGAATCTGGCAGCAGTTTATGATAACTTTGAGTCTTATATGAAACCGATACTGAAACAGAACAGTCAGAAGCTGAAACTCAGTCAGGGTGGTTTCAGTGGATATCGTCTGGCAACAGATGAAGATGGCGAAGTCTTTTACCAGCAGGCAGTCACTTATATGAAAGATACGCTTGGAAGTCAGGGAGTACAGACACTTGTGAAGCGATATAAGAAAAAAGAGCAGAAAGTGAAGCAGGCAGAGAAAGATGGAAAACAGGCGGAAGCAGGGAATACACTGGAAAATTATGATTCCGAAATGAATTCTGCGGCACAGAAGAGCCAGGAAGCCAAAGAGGCTTCAAAGAAGGAAGAATCCGGAGATTTTGGTGATGGCACTTCGGGAGAGAGTTTTTCAGATGGAGAGGTAAAACCGCAGGTGGTAAATCCAGTTCCGGTGATTCAGAGGATTCGGCGTATGGGACTTCTGGATCTGGTCGTTCCGGCATCAAAAGGAATTTCTGATCAGAAAATCTCACATGGAGATCTGTTATCAGGAAGAACACTTCAACAGGGAATGGCGATGCCGCAGAAAACGGGAAAAGATAATTCCGGATCAGCAAAAGTACTGTTTCAGCAGTATCTGATGGAGCATCTGGGAAACTATATTTCTCCTTCTGAAGCAGGGCTGCATTATCAGCTGGAATATCTTCTGGCGGGAAAGAAAAGTGATCAGGAAAATCTAAAAGTCGTGGCAAAGCGTCTTCTGCTGATCAGAGAGGGAATTAATGCATCCTGTCTTATGGCGGATGCCGGAAAAAGGGCCCAGATTCAGGCACTTGCCCTGGCAATTGCATCGGGATTTCTGATACCGCCTGCAGCAGTGGCGATTGAGGCGGCACTGATTTTGTGCTGGTCCTTTGCAGAAAGTATTCTGGATCTTCGGGAGCTGTTTCATGGAGGCAGAGTACCATTGACTAAGACGGCAGCAACCTGGCAGCTTTCTCTGGAAAACCTGCCGAATCTCCTTGAGGGACTGGACAGCCAGAGAAGGGATGCGAAAGGTGGAATGTCCTATGAAGATTATCTGCAGGTGCTGCTTTTGTCAAAATCAAAAGCAGTCAAGCTGACAAGAGGTATGGACATGATCGAAGCGGAAATCCGCAGTACAAAAGGAAAGGAAGGTTTCCGGCTGGACTGCTGCATAGAAGCGGCTGAAATATCTGTGGATGTAGAGGCAAACCGAAAGCAGACTTTTTCGGTGACAAGGCAGTACAGTTATATTTAAAAACTGGATTTAAATGAATTTAAGGAAATACGGGCGGCGACGAGCCGCCCCACGGAAAAGAGGTGCAGAAAGATGCTTTTTCAGAAGGAAAAAGATTATGGGAATACTATCACAAAGATAGGTAGAAAGAAAAACAAAAAAAACGAGACTGCAAAAAAGAAAAGAAAAATAAAAAAAGAAAGGAAATGCTCTCTTAAAAACAGAATCCTGGCTTCCTCGATGGTCAGAAGAATCTCAAATTTATTTTTAAACACATCTTCTGAAAAAGTATCTTTCTGTGCCTTGAACAAAAAGGCGAGTCTGGCGTTGGAAACAGCACTTGTGCTTCCTATGTTTTTGCTAGGAATGGTGACGATGATCTCTTTTATGGATATTTACCGGATTCAGACAGAACATCTGCAGGCATTATGTGAAAAGACAAAAGAAGCCGGAATGTATGCATATGTGTTGGATGGAAAGGGGCCGGAAGAAATTACATTGCCGGATGTCTATGCATATACTCCGATCGGAGCATTTGTTCCTTTGCCGAAGGTATGGATGCATAACACAGTAAAAGTCCATGCATGGACAGGAGTTGATGAGACAGCGTTTTCCGGAGAGACCAGAGAACCGGAAGAAATGGTGTATGTGACAGAAACGGGAACGGTATACCATAAGAAGGCAGGATGTCGTTATCTGAAGGTATCCATTAATCAGATTTCGGGTTCATCTCTGACGCATGCCCGTAATGACAGCGGACAGAAGTACAGTCCCTGTGAAAGCTGCAGTCGAAATCAGAAACCATCCGGGGTGGTGTATGTTACATCTTCGGGAAATCGATATCACAATCTTGCTACATGCAGTGGCTTGAAAAGAACTGTAAAACTGGTAAAAGAATCACAGCTTGGAGGAATGCATGCCTGCAGCAGCTGTGGATAAGAGGCAGAGGATTATGCAGATCAGAGAAGTAATGACCGTGTTGTTCCTGGTAGTTATGGGCTGGAAAGACTGGAAGAAAAAAGAAATTTCACTGTTGCTGACAGGTACTTATGGAATCATTGGTCTTGCCTTTAGCATTTATGCAGAAAGACCACTGGAAGACTGGCTGCTGCCATTTGGTGTGAGCCTGATGATACTGGCGGTAAGTGTTCTGACCGGTGGAGAGATTGGAATGGGCGATGGCTGGATTTTTCTGGCACTAGGAACAATGCTGCATACAGAAATGTATGTAAGAATGGCATGTATCGGAATGTTGATCGCAGCGGTGTATGCGGGAGTCCTTCTGGTTATATGCAAAAAAGGACGCAAGACAGAAATTCCACTGGTGCCTTTCTTACTGTTTGGATATCTGGGAGGATTATTGCTATGAAAGTCAGAAAAGGAAGTTTTACAATAGAGGCAGCCTGCGTGATGTCGCTTGTACTGATAACGGTAATGGGAGTTTTATATCTTTCCTTCTTTGTACATAATCGTTCCTGGCTGACGGCTGCAGCGTGCGAGGCGGCACTGGCGGGAAGTATAGAAGGTGTACAAAAAAACGGACAGATATATGAAGCCGCTTCTGCAAAAGCACAGGAACTTGGAAATGTGGGATTCTTTGGCGCAGAGAATCTGTCTTACCAGGTCAGCGATGGAAAAACAGTAAAAGTCGCCTATCAGGCAGATACAATCGCCGGATTTGGAGGTTTTCGCTGGGTACTGCGGACGGAGGGCAGTTCAAAGATCATTCGTCCGGCGCAGTGGATCCGCAAAGTAAAAGCAGCATCTGAAATTGTGAAGGATACAGAATAATAAGAGTACAGGATCATATAGGAGAGTGTAAAATATGTTTGCAGAATATAAAAGAGATGTAAGTCATAATTATCTGATCCTCCATGGGGATGAAACAATCAATACCACTTCTTATCAGGTACGGATCCTGACAGGAAATACAATGTCTTCTATATTAAAATGCCGCATGCAGGGACTGGATGGAACATGGCTCTTTTATTATGATATCACTTCAAAGCAGTCGCTGGCATCTTTTTACGAACAGCGTAAACTGCAGGGAGAAGATCTGGAAATGATTTTGAAAGGATTTCTCCATGTAATAGAAGAAATGGCAGAGTTTCTTCTGAATACGGAACAACTGGTGCTTTGCCCGGAATATATTTTTCTGGATGTGGAGAAAAAAGAGGTTTCGTTCTGCTGTCTGCCGGATTATCACCATCCGGTGCAGGAACAGTTTCGGGAACTGACCGAATATTTGTTGCCCAAACTTGACCATGAGGATCCGACAGCTGTAAATCTTGGATATGGAATTTACCGAAAAGCCATGGAGCCAGGGATGCAGCTGGAAAATATTAAGGAATTGCTTTATCGATCTGAGAACAGTAAAGAGAAAATTGCAGAGAGCGATACAAAAATCAGAGATAAGGAAGAGTACGTGGAAGAAATGGAGGAGCCACCGCAATTTTTTCAGGAGGAAAAAAAGGAGAAAAAGGACAGGAAGTGGCAGCCTGCAGCCGGGTGTGCAGTGGGGGTTCTGTTCCTGCTTGGAATTCTCATTTTCCGCTATCTGGGATATTTTCCGGAAATTCCAATAGAAACTGTATTGGGGGCGGCAATACTCCTGATGGGAGTTGGGGCAGGATGGACCTGGATGGAAGAAAAAAAGAAGAAAAAACAGGAACAGTCTGCAGAATGGAGAAACAAAGTACAGAGGGAACTTGCCGGAATGAATATAGAAAAACATGAAACAGAGAGAAACAATACAGAGAGAAAAGAAATAAAAGATATAGAGCAAAAGAGTGAAAAACAAAACCGTACAGAACAAAATTCATGGGAATGTGAGAAAACTGGTGAGGATACAGCAGAACAGGAAACATATGGTGAAACAGTAGTTCTTTCGGCAGGACAGCTGTCAGGTACAGCCAGCCTGGTAAGTCGGGAACCCGGAGAACTTCCGACGGTTTATCTGGAACGGGAACTGACCGTGATCGGAAAACTGGAACAGGCTTCGGATGTAGTGATTTCGCTTCCGACAGTCAGCCGGGTGCATGCAAGAATACGCAAAACAGGTGAGAACTATTATCTGGCAGATCTGAATTCTAGGAATGGAACTTCTGTTAATGGCAGAATGCTTGGGGCAGAGGAAGAATATTTTCTGCAGGATGAGGATCAGGTGGATTTTGCTCAGGCAAGATATGTATTTCTGAGGGGATAGATAACTTCTGAAAAGAAAATCACCGGACATGAGGGTTCGAAGGCAGTATTTCGGACAGCACAGGTGAAGTGTTGCCTTGCCACAGGGAACGGCATCTGCTAAAATAGACGAACAACAGCAGAATACATATGTATTCTCTGAATACAAAAACAGAGGAGAGTAACCTGTGGAAGAATTACGCAAAGAGCCGGTGACTGCCGGACTGATCCTGTTGAATATTCTGGTATTTCTGATCGTGGAATTTACAGGAAGCTCCCAGAATACCATGCATATGCTGGATTGTGGAGCTGCCTTTACACCAATGATCATTCAGGGTGGAGAATATTACAGACTGTTCACCTGTATGTTTCTGCATTTTGGAATTGAACATCTTCTGAATAATATGCTGGTTTTATTTGTACTTGGAAGCAGACTGGAACAGGTAATTGGAAAAATAAAATTTCTGTTGATCTATCTGATCGGTGGAGTACTTGGAAATGTGATTTCTTTACTTATCGAATTACGTACGCAGGATTTTGCTGTATCAGCAGGAGCATCCGGAGCGGTGTTTGCAGTTATGGGAGCCATGATCTATATTGTCATTCGCAATAAAGGATGGCTGGGTGATCTGTCTATGAGACAGATTCTGGTCATGGCAGCTTTTTCTCTGTATTTTGGTTTCGCAAGTACGGGAGTGGATAACACAGCCCATGTAGGCGGGATGGTGTCCGGGTTCTTTCTTGCAGTGATTTTTTATCATCCTGGAAGAAAAATATAAAAGGAAGTACCTTCTTTCGGAGTGCTTTCTACACATAGTGTACCCTGGTGGGCTTCAATGATCTGCCGGGTGACAGCAAGCCCGAGGCCAGTGCCCCCGGGCTTGTATGTTACGAAGGGACGAAAGGCGTTTTCAATCTGGTCTTCTGTCATGCCACATCCGTTATCCGAGATGGTGATCTGGATACCGTCCGGAACGGCAGAAGCGGAAAAAAGGATTTTGCCGTGAGTATGCTGGATAGATTCCTGCGCATTACGGAGAAGGTTAAAAAGAGCCTGACGGATTTTTGTCTGATCCAGACTGATCTGGGGAAGATCACGGGGGATGTCAGTCTCAAAGGAGATTCCAAGGTAGTCCAGTGCCGGTCGAAAGGAACTGGTAATTCGATCCAGGCAGACACTTAGATCTGTCTGTACAAGGGAAATGTGACCGGCATTTTGATATCTGGAAAGTTCATCCAGCAGCTCACGGATATAGTTCAGATTTTCCATAATGTTATCCCAGTGTTCGTTGAAACAGAGCTGTGGCTGTGAATCCGACAACATCTGCATTTCGCTGGTGATCAATGCCAGCGGATTTCTTATTTCATGCGAAAATGTGGACAACATCGACTGAAATTCTTTTTTTGATTGTGTGATAATGTTTTTTTCCTGCATAATCTGTCACCTCAATGTGAGTATATTATGTAAAAATATCGGAATCAACAAATTTCGTATTGAAAAAATCGCGAAAATACGAGACAATAGAAAAAGAAAACAGTTTATTTGTAAGGAGGACTACATCATGGAAAACTGTATTTTTTGTAAAATTGCAAACGGAGAAATTCCATCCGCTACTTTATATGAAGACGAAGATTTTCGCGTAATTCTGGATCTCGGTCCGGCTTCAAAGGGACATGCACTGATCCTGCCCAAAGCTCATGCAGCCAATATTTATGAACTTCCGGATGAGACTGCCGGAAAAGCAATGATCCTTGCCAAACATATGGCAACCAGGCTCAGAGACGGACTGCACTGTGACGGGTTTAACATTGTACAGAATAATGGAGAAATTGCCGGTCAGACTGTATTTCATTTTCATATGCATCTGATTCCACGTTATGAAGGTGATCAGGTCGGACTTACATGGAAACCGGGAGAACTGACAGACGAGATGAAGGAAGAGATCCTGGCAAAAGTCAAAGCATAAAGAAAAGAGTACAGATACAGATGATAATTGAGAATTTTGATGATTTTTACGATCACTACCAAGGATTCTCAGCATATGTCGCTTTTTGCATCACAGAAGATTACGAGCTTTCAAAAGATATCAGTCAGGAAGTTTTTCTGGCATTATTTAAAGTGAAAGAAAAATTGGATTATTCCAGACCTGACAAATTGAAAGCACTGGTGATGAAAGCGACATCCAACAAATGTATGGACTATTATAGAAAAGCCTCATCCAGACAGGAAAGTTATACGATTGATGATGAGGAAAATGCGTATGAGCCGGTGGATGAAAAGAGTAATCCAGAGGCAAGAATACTTCGTATGGAAGAAGAGAAATATCAGAAACTTGTACTGAACAGACTTCGGAAGAGGAATCCGATGAATTACGATATTCTGGTCAAAACAAAATTTCAGGAACTCTCAGCAGCAGAAGTGGCAAGTGAGTATGGGATTACACCGAATAATGTAAATAACAGGAATCTGCGGTCGAAAGCCTGGATAATTGAAGAAATGGAAAAGATATGCAGGCAGTCACATCGATAACTGCCTGCATCCTGCTATTTGTTTATTTTTTTGATAAAACACATTCTTCGATCAGCGAAACGATATGATGGATGGAATCCATCTGTTTGCCTGCAGACATTGCTTCTTCGAAAGAATGACGATTGTCATACAGCTGATGGATCGTATCCAGAAGTTTCTCATCAGTGATTTCTTCTTCCTCAAGTACCATGCTGAATCCCTGTTTTTCGAAAGAACGGGCATTCAGGATCTGGTCACCACGACTGGCATTTGCAGACAGCGGAATCAGAAGATTTGGTTTGTGAAGAGCACTGATCTCACAGATGGCGTTTGCACCTGCGCGGGAGATTACCACGTCAGACAGGGCAAAAAGATCCGGAAGTTCTTCTTTGATATATTCATACTGAACATAGCCTTCGGTACCTTTGAGGGTTTCGTCCATTTTACCCTTGCCGCAGAGATGGATCACCTGGAAAGCTTTCAGAAGTTCCGGGAGAATTTTGCGGATATGGTCATTTACAGAGGCTGCACCAAGGCTTCCACCGATCACCATCAGTACCGGTTTGTCAGAAGTAAATCCACAGAACTGACGGCCGGCTTCCTTATCACCTTTCATCAGCTCCTGACGGATCGGTGTGCCGGTCAGTACGGCTTTATCTGCCGGAAGACTGCTGACAGTCTCAGGAAAGTTACAGCATACTTTAACGGCTGATGGAATACACAGTTTGTTGGCAAGTCCCGGAGTCATATCTGACTCGTGGATGATTGCTGGAATCTTGCAGCGTTTGGCTGCAATTACAACAGGGACGGTAACGAAACCACCCTTGGAAAAGACTACATCGGGTTTCAGTTTTTTGAGAAGCTTCTTTGCTTCATGGAACCCTTTTAATACCCGGAAAGGATCGGAGAAGTTCTTGGGATCGAAATAACGTCTCAGCTTACCAGATGAGATTCCATAATATGGAATACCCATTTCTTCAATGAGTTTACGTTCGATACCTTCGTAAGATCCGATATAGGAAATCTGATATCCGCCAGCTTTGAGTGTCGGGATCAGAGCAATATTTGGTGTAACATGTCCGGCAGTACCGCCGCCGGTAAGTACAATATGTTTCATAGGGAAAACCTCCTGAAAATCATTTTATTACCAATAACTATGAACCACCGGGGAAGAATTGTCAAGAAAGAGATAATATCATGAAAAAAGAGTTTGAGAAAGAACAGAACGACAATCAGATAGATGATGCATTCCTGGATATGCCGGATATGGAGGATGACGAGAAATTCCGTCAGTGGCTGGAAGAGGAATATCTGAAGGAAGCAGATGCCATCGAGGAAGCTCTTTTTGATGGCAGAAAATTTGAGGACAATCAGGATATCGTAGAGAAACTGAGCGTTTCCAGAGAAAGCTTCTATCAGCGTGCCAGAGAAGAAGGTCTGCTGGAGGATACGGCAGATGAGAAGGCAGAAGATGAGAAGAATACAGAAGAAGCAGTGCCTGAATCTACGGAAAAGAAAATTCTGGAATTCAGAAAAAACGCAGGTGTATCAAAGGATGCTGCACGTGATGCGAACAGAAACTCCAGCAAAAGGAAACACAGTTATGTGCGCTTTGGCAGAATCGCCGGAATCGCGGGCCTGTGTCTGATCTGCGTGTTCGCTGCAAGTATGAGCAGCGAGGCGAACCGGAAGTATCTGGTGAACAGTGTGCGGATATTGAGTGGGAATGACAGCCAGTTTATTTCATATAATGATGACTCCAATGAGAATGCAAGCACAAAAGAAAGCGACGCGATTGCGGATATAGAAGAGAAGTTGGGTGTAAAGATGCCAGAGTTTTATTATCGACCATATGGGATGGAGTTTTATAAATATGAACTTAATGATGAAAATTTTTATGCACGAATAGAATATGAGTATAAAGATAATATTCTGTTCTTTTATGTTGATAAGCAAGATGCTAGTACTGAAAGTAATATTAGTAGTTTGAAAGGACAAGAGAAAATTGTAGACAAAATAAATAAAGATGAACTAGAAATTGATATAAAAGAAATAACAGAGGAAAATGATAAAAATGCTACTTATATGGTGAATTGGAAATATGAAGATGTAGTATATTATTTGGTTGGAAAAATAAAATTAGATGAATTAAAAAAAATTATTCAATATATGAAATTTTAGAGTGATATTTCCGGATTTCTTACGTATATAGTTATGTAAAGGTTGTTTACATAGCGAAGGGAAGTGAGAAATGAATATCTGGAAAAAGATTCTGGGAATCACTCTGGCAGTTGGCATATCTGTTGGGATGAGTATTGCACCGGTATATGCGGATAGCATCAGTATTCTGGATGACATTACAGATGAAGAGACAACTGAAGATTATGCAGAAGATACTTCAACGATTCTGGCAAGAAGCAGTTATTTAAATCTTGGAAATGTAAAAATTAGAAAAGTATCCAGTAATGAAATAATGATATCAGGATTAACCCAATGTCATAAGAAATGCAGTAAAGTATATTTATCATTATTTTTGGAACGGAAGGTCAATGGAAGCTACGGAACCTATAAAATATGGGAATTTACAGCAAACAATGCAACAAGTTTGAGTAAAACAATCGACGTAGCAGTTCCATCAGGTACATATTACCGTGTGCGTGGATACCATGCAGCCAGTCAGTCAGGTACAAAAGAATCTACCTCTACGCTGACGCAGGGTATCATGGTCAAATAATGACCATTGGAAAAGGAAAAAGGAAGAAAAGAAGAAAAATATTATTCAGTAATCCGTGAAGTGCGAAGAAGGTCGCAGGATGCAAAATAAATTTATGTAAACACCGTTACCGTCTGGGGACATCAACGTACTCACAAATCATGTCGGACTCGTCAGAGTTCACATTATTCATGATCTTATGCGCAAAGGAATAACATAATCATACGCAAAAAAAAGATCATTTAACCATATCTACAAAATCATATGAACCATACAAAACAAGGCGGGACTTCATACACCCCGCCTTATTTTTATTGTCTTTTTGCACAAAAAGACTGTTAAAAATCAATCAAATCGTGTATAATGGTTACAACAAAACATACTTGGATGATTTTTCAGACAAAGGGGGTTCGCACATGAAGATTACCTTTATTGGGGCGACACATGAAGTAACCGGAAGCTGTTATTATCTGGAAGCAGCAGGAAAGAAATTCCTGGTAGACTGCGGTATGGAACAGGGCCCGGATTACTACGAGAATCAGGATATTCCTGTAAAGGGAAGTGACCTGGATTTTGTTCTTCTGACTCATGCACATATGGATCACTCCGGAAATCTTCCCGCTATTTATGCAAAAGGTTTTCAGGGCCCGATTTATGCAACACAGGCCACCTGCCACCTTTGCGATATTATGCTTCGAGACAGTGCCCACATTCAGATGTTCGAGGCAGAATGGCGAAACCGTAAAGGACGTCGTCAGGGAAAACCGGAATTTGTTCCTGCATACACCATGGAAGATGCCATGGGTGTTATCCAGAATTTTGTTCCGTGTCCGTATGAAAAAACCATCAAACCGGCAGAAGGAATCAGCGTACGTTTCGTAGATGCCGGACATCTCCTTGGATCTGCGAGCATTGAGATCATCATTCAGGAAGATGACAAAGAAAAGAAAATAGTCTTCTCCGGCGATATCGGTAACCTGAATCAGCCACTGATCAAGGATCCGGTTTATCTCCATGATGCAGATTATGTAATCATGGAATCTACTTACGGTGACAGAAGCCACGGTGAACGCCCGGATTATGTAGCAATGCTTACCGAAGTGATCCAGCATACTTTTGACCGTGGTGGAAGCGTTGTCATTCCTTCTTTTGCAGTCGGACGTACGCAGGAGATGCTGTATTTTATCCGACAGATTAAAGAAGAAGGACGTGTACACGGACACGATAACTTTAAGGTCTATGTCGACAGCCCGCTGGCAAATGAAGCGACAACGATCTTTAATGAGCATATTTATGACTGCTTTGATGAAGAAGCTATGGCACTGGTCAAAAAGGGAATCAACCCGTTGATGTTCCCGGGATTAAAGACCTCGATTACCAGTGACGATTCAAAAGCAATCAACTTTGACGAAGACTGCAAGGTTATCATTTCCGCGAGCGGTATGTGCGATGCCGGCCGAATCAAACATCATCTGAAACATAATCTGTGGAATCCGAACAATACGATTCTGTTTGTTGGGTATCAGGCAATCGGAACGCTTGGCCGTGCCCTGATCGAAGGTGCGACCGAAGTTAAACTGTTTGGTGAGACGGTTGCTGTAGGCGCAGAGATCCGTCAGATGCCGGGTATCAGCGGTCATGCGGATGTGAATGGCCTGATGACCTGGATCAAGGCATTCAAAGAAAAACCGGAAAAAGTATTTGTCACCCACGGCGATGATGAAGTGACCGAGATCTTTGCAAGAAGACTGCAGGAGGAACTGGGACTGGATTCTATGGCACCGTTCAGCGGAACCGTCTATGATCTGGCGAACAATACCTGTATCTATGAGGCACAGGGAATCAAAATCACGAAAGCTTCTGTTTCTCCGAAAGCAAGCAGAGCCGCACGTGCATTCCAGAAGCTGGTTGCCATGGGACAGCGCCTTATGTCTGTTATCCGAAAGAACGAAGGCATGCCGAACAAAGACCTGGAGCGTTTCAGCAGAGATATACAGTCGCTGTGTGACAAGTGGGACAGAGATGATTTCTCCTGATGTTTAAATCCGGCTGTTATAACAGAAATTATAGATAAATAATATAAAAAGACTGCCGTTTCTTTGATTGGAAATAAAAAATCTTCCAGTCAGAGGAGCGACAGTCTTTTGCATTGGGTTTCGACCCGAAATTTTAAAATCAGTTCAGAGCTTCTTTCAGAGCTTTTGCAAGCTGATCCGGGCAGGATGTTGGTTTGAAGCCACAACGAATCCCTTCCATTCTGCTGATAGCTTCTTTGGCATCCATGCCTTCTACCAGTCTGGCAACGCCTTGTGTATTACCGGAGCAGCCGCCCTGGAATTTTACATCATGAACTTTTCCTGCATCGTCGATCTCAAATGAAATGGCGCTTGAACAGACACCAGATGTTTTATATACCATAATCTTAACCTCCTGAGTTCAGTTATTGTAAATAATAACAATATATTTTTCCAATAAGTATACCAGAAAAGGACAAAGCGGACAAGTCTGCCGCAGATTTTCCAGAGGAATTCCCTGCGAAGCAAAAAAAGTTTCCATATAAACGCAACATTTGTTATAATAGACTATGCTATTCACAATCAGGGATGATAACAGATTACAGTGCCCGGCTTTTCAGAAAAAGGGCACGATGATAAAGGAGATTACAATATTATGAGATGTATTGGTATTATAGGAGCAATGGAAGTTGAAGTAGCAAGTCTCAAAGAACAGATGAAAGATATTCAGGTGACACGTAAGGCTTCCATGGAATTTTATTCAGGTATTATCGAAGGAAAAAACGTAGTTGTTGTCCGTTCTGGAATTGGTAAGGTCAATGCAGCAGTCTGCACACAGATTCTGATTGATGATTTCAAAGCAGAAGTAGTGATCAACACCGGTATCGCAGGAAGTCTGAATGCAGACATCAACATTGGAGATATCGTTGTTTCCACAGATCTGATCCATCATGATATGAATGCCGTTGCATTTGGTTATCCGGTTGGACAGATTCCGCAGATGGAAGCTTTTTCTTTCCACAGTGATGATGCACTTCGCGCACTTGCAGTAAAAGCATGCAAAGAAGCAAATCCTGATATCGAAGTATTCGAGGGACGCATTGCATCCGGTGACCAGTTTGTGGCAGACCAGGGTGTCAAAGATTTTATTACAAAAGAATTTGGCGCATACGCTGTTGAAATGGAAGGCGCGGCAATCGCACAGGCAGCATATCTGAACAATGTACCTTTCCTTGTGATCCGTGCAATTTCTGACAAAGCAGATGGAAGTGCAGAGATGGATTATCCGACATTCGAAGCGCAGGCAGCAGAGCACAGTTTCAAACTGACACTCCGCATTCTGAAAGACATTCAGGGCTGAAGCGCACACTTGAAAAGATTCTGCATAGAATGTTATAGATGATGACGAAACAGGAGCCTGTCCATGTATTATGACAAGTTTCTTCCATTTTATATGACGTATGCAGATTCTTCTCTTTACAGCAGAGAGAGAATACAGGAGCAGGAATTTGCTCTGATGAAATCTTATTATCCGGAAACTGCCCGCAAAATTCAGGAAAAAGTTGAAGAAGAATGTCAGCTTATGGATTATGAGGGAAGCAGACTTTATGATGAGCATCCGGACAAATTTATGATGCATCGGCTTTACAGGCAGATACGTTCTCAGGTAGACGGAGAAATGGCAGCGCAGGAGATTCCTGATGAATTTCTGGATGAACTGATCCAGGTGCTTTTGTATCAGGAGATTTCCAGGCGCCGGTGCAGACGACGCAGATACCGTGGATTCTGACAGTTGAGCGAATAAGAACACTGCAGTTCGTAATGCCGGAATCCGATGGTGTACACAGGGGCATTACAGAGGGATTATGAAAGATTAAATATGATGACATTACAGGAATTTTTGGAAAAACAATTTGATGAAAACCTGATGCTTGCAGTCTTAAGCGGCCAGCGGAGCAAGGAAAAAGAGGCTCCTTCCAAGGTGCGGATCCGCCAGATAGAACTGAAAGGCAGCGTCTGTTATCAGGCATCCTCCACGGTGGGAACCAAGGTCCTTCACTCCAATTACAGCAGAGAAGAAGTGATCGCATATGTGGAACAGAGTCTTCAGGAGGGTGGATTTTCCCAGCTGCAGGTGCAGGGAAGATGCAAAGATGGCAGTGTTCTTGTCAGCAAAAAGGGTAAAGTAACTGTCAAAGTGAAAGAGCATCAGGCGAAAGAGCCTGTTCAGATTCTGGCACACAATCGTGTGAAACAGTATATATTGAAGGAAGGAACTCCGGTTCCATTCCTGGTGGATCTGGGAGTTATGAATAAAGAAGGAAAGATCCATCGTCCGCCTTATGACAAGTTCAAACAGATCAACCGTTTCCTGGAGTTTATTGAGGATATTCTTCCGGCATTGTCCAGGGAGCGGGAGGTCACGATCCTGGATTTTGGATGTGGCAAATCATATCTGACATTTGCCATGTATTATTATCTGAAGGAACTCAAAAAATATGACGTTCATATCATTGGGTTGGACCTGAAGGAAGATGTGATCCGGAAATGCAATGGACTGGCAGAAAAATACGGATATGAGAAACTGCATTTTCTGTGTGGTGATATTGCGGAATATGAAGGTGTGCAGAAAGTAGATATGGTGGTAACGCTCCATGCATGTGACAAAGCAACCGATTATGCACTTGCCAAAGCGGTTGAGTGGGATGCGCAGGTGATACTGTCTGTTCCATGCTGTCAGCATGAACTGAATGACCAGATTCAGAATAAACTGCTTTCTCCGGTGCTGAAATATGGACTTCTGAAAGAAAGAATGTCTGCACTTCTTACAGACGGAATCCGTGCAGAACTTCTGGAATCGAAGGGATACAGTACGCAGATTCTGGAATTTATTGATATGGAACATACACCGAAGAATCTCCTGATTCGGGCAGTAAAGACAGGCAGATCCCGTTCGGGTGAAGCTTTGAAAGAGATGACGGATGCCATTCATGGCCATCTGACTCTGGAAAAACTTCTCTATCCGGATGGATTTGATGCGAAGGAGGGAGTATGAGAACCATAACAAGATTTTTGAGAAGGTTTTTAATACTTCTGATCGTGTTTGTAATGGGAGTAGCGGGAACTGCTTTTCTCATGAATAATGAGACGACGGATGATCGTTCCGATATGAATAATCCGACGTTGCCGGAAGTAATGGTGGATTTTAACGGTACGCTGGCAAACAGAATGTATGGATATCGCCAGCCGATGGAAGCAGATTTTGTCCGCGACAGTGTAACACCGCTGGATACAACAAAGAAACTTACGATCGCCGTTAATCCTTATGAGGAAAAAATCAAAAGTCTGTCCTATGAAGTGCGTACTTCGGATGGAACCAAGATCGTTGAGAATCGTAAGGTCAAGAGCCTTGACAGCTCAGGATCTGACGGATATCTGCGTGCACAGATCGAGATCAGTTCCGGTCTTTTGATGAATCAGGAGTATTCCCTTCAGATCTCACTGGATACCAGTGACGGAGAAGCGTATTATTACACAAGAGTAGTTTCCAGGTCTTCGACGAATACGGAGGATTATGTGAAGTTTGCTTCCAGCTTTGCACAGATGTGCATGGATAAAAACGCTGCAGACGGACTCGCGGCTTATTTGGAATCTGAAGAATCTTCTTCAACAAATTTTAAAGCTGTGACGATACAGTCACCACTTTCTACGATCAGCTGGGGAAATTTAAGCCCGCAGATATCCAAGAAAGGCATCCCGGTCATTAAAGAGATCAATGAGACGACGGCAAGTATTTCGCTGGAATATGAGATAAAGGCAGCCAACGAAAACGGTGGTGCAGAGTATTACAATGTAACGGATTTTTACCGGCTTCGCTATACGGATACCAGAATTATGCTGTTGGATTTTCAGCGAAGCGCAGATCAGGTATTTGATCCTCAGCAGACAGTGATCACAGATGATGGGCTGCTTCTTGGAGTCCGGGACAAAAATGTCACGATGCTTTCCAATGAAGATGGCAGTGTGACTGCTTTTACGCAGGAAGGTGCCTTGTGGACTTATGCACCGGATACCGGCAAATTTGTAGATATCTTTGATTTCCGCAGAAAATCAAATGGAGATTTTCGTGACTCCAGAATAGAACATGATATCAAGCTGCTGGGCATTAATGACAGTGGGGATCTGGATTTCATGGTTTATGGTTATATGAACCGCGGAACATATGAAGGATATTGTGGCGTTGGAATCTACCATTATGACCATGATCAGAATGTTGTAGAGGAACGTGTGTTTATTCCAACGTCAGAATCATTTGAATTCCTGAAATCAGACCTTGGAACGCTGAGCTATGTGAATAAAGATAATCAGCTGTTTCTTTTGCTTGCAGGCAAGCTTTATCAGATCAATATTGATGAAAGCAGTTATGATATGCTTGCAGATAATATTGATGGAAATCAGTTTGCGGTTTCGGCTACCAATGCACATGCAGCATGGCGGATCAGCGACGGTGATCAGGCTGGTCAGGTAAAATTCATCGATTTTGACACACTGGAAACAAGAAACGATACACCGGATGCAGGACAGAGCCTTCGTGTGCTGGGATTTATGAATGAAGATGTGATCTATGGAATCGTTTTGGACGGTGACAGTCTTACAGATGAAAACGGACATACTACAGATGGAATTACTTTAATTAGAATTGAAGGTTTTGACGGAACTGTCAAAAAGGAGTATCATCAGGATGGATATTATATTACAGATGTGACGGTCGGAAGTACCCTTATGCAGTTTAATCTTTCTGAAAAAACTGGAAGCTCTTATACTGTGAAAAATAAGGACAACATCATGAATAATCAGGCAGCGGCAGCAAAGGTTGTTTCTGCTGAACAGAGCAGTACAACCCGCCAAGGCGTGATCGTCAAGCTGGCATTTGACAACAAACCGGAAACAGACGAACCGTTGATTCTTACTGCAAAGATGAAAAATACAGGGGAAAAAACAGTTCAACTGGATGTTGACAAGAGTCAGATCAGTAATATTTATTATGTATATGCAAAGGGCGGACTGGATAGTACGTGGACAGATCCGGCACAGGCAATTCTCCATGCAGACAGTCTGACAGGTGTGGTTCTGAACCGGGCACAGCAATATGTATGGGAACGTGGAAATATGAAAACACAGCTGACGCTGAATACAGAGGATGTTCCGGAGATCATTCGAAGTGGTTCCTGGGACAAAGACGTTCTGCAGCAGGGACTGGGAGATTCAGGAACGGTGATCGACCTTACCGGATGCAGTTTGGAAAATGTACTCTATGAAATCAGTGCACAGCGTGCGGTTATAGCCAAGACCGGTGCAGATTCCAGTGTAGTGATCGTTGGATACGATCAGTACAATACCTGGCTTCTTGATCCGGCAACAGGCGAAGTAAGTCCTTACGGAATGAACGACAGTACAGCGTTATTCCAGGCAGCAGGAAATGTCTTTATTTCCTATCTTGATAACCAAAAATAAATTTAACAGGGGGACAGGCTTATGTTAAGCAAAAGCATCACGAAACTTGTACAGTATGGAATGGAAACAGGGCTGGTACCGGAGTGTGAAAAAAATTACACCATCAATCTTCTTCTGGATGTATTTCATGAAGACGAATATGTAGAACCGGAAGAGAGCTTTTCTGATGTAGATCTGGAAGAAACTTTAAATGAACTTCTGGATGAAGCTGTAAAGAGAGGTCTGATCGAAGATAGTGTTGTGTATCGTGATCTTTTTGATACAAGACTGATGAACTGTCTGATGCCGCGTCCGGCGCAGGTTCAGAAAGAATTCTGGGATAAGTATCAGAACAGTCCGCAGGAAGCTACCGATTACTTCTATAAATTAAGCCAGGACAGCAACTATATTCGCCGCTATCGTGTAAAGAAAGATCAGAAATGGAAAGTAGACAGCCCGTATGGCGAAATTGATATTACTATTAATCTTTCCAAACCGGAAAAAGATCCAAAAGCGATCGCAGCAGCAAAAAATGCGAAAGCAAGCAGCTATCCAAAATGTCTCCTTTGTCCGGAGAATGAAGGATATGCAGGTCGTGTCAATCATCCGGCAAGACAGAATCACAGAATCATTCCGATCACGATCAACGATACACCATGGGGCTTCCAGTATTCTCCATATGTATATTACAATGAGCATTGCATCGTGTTCAACAGCAAGCATACTCCGATGAAGATTGAGAGAAACACCTTTATCAAACTGTTTGATTTCGTAAAACTGTTTCCTCATTATTTTCTGGGATCCAATGCAGATCTTCCGATCGTTGGTGGTTCTATCTTAAGTCATGATCATTTCCAGGGCGGACATTATACATTTGCAATGGCAAAAGCTCCGATTGAGAAGCATGTGACGATTCCGGGATTTGAAGATGTGGAAGCCGGCATTGTCAAATGGCCGCTTTCCGTACTTCGTATCCGCCACAAAGATTCTGCGCGTCTGGTCGATCTGGCAACTCATGTACTGGAAGTATGGAGAGGATATACCGATGAAGCTGCATTTGTTTTTGCAGAGACAGACGGAGAACCGCACAACACGATCACACCGATCGCACGTAAAGCAGGTGATATGTTTGAACTGGATCTGACTCTGAGAAACAACATCACAACAGAGGAAAATCCGCTTGGTGTATATCATCCGCATGCAGAGTATCATCACATTAAGAAAGAAAATATCGGTCTGATCGAAGTTATGGGGCTGGCAGTTCTTCCGGCAAGACTGAAAGAAGAACTGGAACTTCTGGAAGAATACATTCTGGAAGGAAAAGATATCGCATCCAACGAAAAGATTGAGAAACATGCCGCATGGGCAGCTGAATTTCTTCCGAAATACAAGGATATCAACAAAGAGAATGTTCATGAAATCCTTCAGAAAGAAGTTGGTATTGTATTTACACATGTTCTGGAAGATGCCGGTGTTTACAAATGCACACCGGAAGGCAGAGAAGCATTTATGAGATTCATCGAATCATTATAAAAAAACACATAATATACAAAAGACAGGGACTTAAGGCGCAGAGCTTTGAGTCCCTGTCTGCATATAAAAAGCACAGACGGGACAGTAGCATATTACAGTCCGGAAACAGAACTGTGTTAAAATGACATTATAAGGTATGTTTGGAGAATGTGAAAACAGTGCGAAGGAAATTCCGGCAAAGGAGGCATGGAATGAAGCAAAAATATGTACTTACAGCAGTGGCGGTTGTGGCTGTCGGAGCGGTGGTATTGGGTACGGTCCCGATGTGGGAAGGGACGAATTCTGTGAAACAGGAGGAGACCAGAACGAGTATTATTGAGGATCCGGTAAATACAGAAACAGAAGAAACCGGTACGCCAACGCCTCTTCCGACGACGGCCCCGGTTACTGGAATTTCTCATACGGACAGTTATGAAGATCTTTATGCCCAGGTAAAAGAATGGCAGAATAATTCTTCATACAGTAATGTTCAGCCCCGCATCATGACTGTTGAAGAGTCAGCAGATGCGGCAGGGACAGACTCGGCTGCTTCAAATTCCAGTATGGCGGCAACTATGCCGGAAGAACCGATTGACCAGGAATATGGCTTTGATCCATCATCAGAAGGTAAAGATTATTCTACGACCACCACACAGGAAGAACTGATTGATGAGGCAGATATCGTAAAAACAGATGGCAGCTGTATTTATGCCATGGACAGTAAAGGAACATTGCGTATTGCAGATGCAGCGTCTATGAAATTACTCTGTGAGATTAATGGAGAGAACAGTTCCGATTATAAGGAAATGTATGTGGATGGTAATTGCCTGCAGCTGATCTGTCAGCAGGAAGATTATATAACCTATAAAGGCAGTATAGATCTTCCGTCAGCAAATGCAGGTGGAGAAAAGAATACAGATGGAGTCCGAACCAGTTATAGTATGCCGGTAACTACTGTGACAGTAGAAACCTATGATATCTCAGACAGGGAAAACCCCAAAAAGACAGGCGTTTATCATCAGGATGGAAGTTATCTTTCCTCTCGAAGAACTGATGGAAGAATGTATCTTTTTACATCATATACTCCGGAAGTCGGAGACAGCGCAGATCAGTTACAGTACTATGTGCCAAGGTGCGGAGAAGAGTATATTGCCTATGACCATATTTACCTTCCGACACCGGAAAAAGATTTTTCTTATAATGGCAGGATATATCTGGTAGCAGGGGCTGTCGCACAGGAGAATCCGGATCAGGCAACAGATGTTATGGCCGTTGTCAGCAGCGCAAATATTTTTTATGTCAGTGAAAATAATATCTATTCAGCAACAGAAATCTGGAATGACCGGGAAACTCGTACGGAAATTGTACGAATCGGCTACAGAGACGGGAAATTTACCGACGGGGCAGCAGGTTCTGTAGTGGGGGAACTTCACAACAATTTTTCCATGAACGAGGCAGATGACTGTCTTCGCATTGTAACCACTGTTGAAGGCTGGGATAAAGATTATAGTAATTTTTCCAGAAGTAATGGATTATATGTGCTGAATGAGAAACTCAAAACAATTGGAAAGATTGAAGATCTGGCAGAGGGAGAGCAGATAAAGGCTGCACGGTTTATGGGAGATACAGGATATTTTGTCACATATCGAAATACGGATCCTCTTTTTGCAGCAGATCTTTCTGATCCGAAGAACCCCAGGATTATGAGCGAACTGAATATTACCGGATTTTCTGAGTATCTGCATTTCTACGGAGAAAATCAATTGCTGGGAATCGGCTGGGAAACAGATCCGGATACAGGCAATGTGACGGGGATGAAATGTTCTATGTTTGATATTTCCGATCCATCAGATGTCAGAGAAACAGACCGTTTTATATTAAAGGATGTTTCATTTTGTGACGCGCTTTATAATTACCATGCGATTCTTGCAGCTCCGAAGAAAAGTCTGTTCGGGTTTGCTTATGGAATCTATGGAGATAACACTGATGTATATGACAGCAGTGAGAATTATTATTATGCACTGCTTTCCTATCATGATCAAAATGGATTTGAGCCGCAGATGTATCTGAATATCAATGACAGTGAACTTTTTGCAGGCTCCATGAGTTATCAGGATTATTGCAGAGTACGCGGCGTGTATATCGGAGATATGTTTTATCTGGTAACAGAGAAAGGAATTGTTTCTTATAATATACAGAAGGATTATGAACAGACCGGAACCCTTAAATGGGAAGCTTAAACGCAATAAAACCATGTTTCTCCTGTATTTACTCCTTGCAGTAATCCAACGAATAGTCTATACTAGAAAGCAATTGGATGAGAATGAAGACAGAGAGGTATAGATTATGAAGCTCACAACTGTAAAAGAAATTTATAAAAACAGAGAAGAATACCTGAATAAGGAAGTAACTGTAGGAGGATGGGTACGAAGCGTACGTGGTTCCAAGGCATTTGGTTTTATCGTACTTCATGATGGTACTTTTTTTGAGACACTGCAGGTTGTATATCACGACAATATGCCGAATTTTGCCGAGATCAGCAAGCTGAATGTAGGCGCTGCTATTATCGTCAGGGGAACTCTGGTTCCGACACCGGAAGCAAAACAGCCGTTTGAAATTCAGGCTGATGAAGTACAGGTAGAAGGCGCATCTGCACCAGATTATCCGCTTCAGAAGAAACGTCATACTCTGGAATACCTGAGAACCATGACACATTTGAGACCGAGAACAAACACTTTCCAGGCGGTATTTCGTGTACGTTCCCTTTGTGCATACGCGATCCACAAATTCTTCCAGGAAAGAGGTTTCGTATATGTACACACACCGCTGATCACAGGAAGTGACTGCGAGGGTGCGGGAGAGATGTTCCAGGTTACTACACTGGATATGAAGAATCCTCCGTTGAATGAAGACGGTACTGTAGATTACAGTCAGGATTTCTTCGGCAAAGAGACTAATCTTACAGTAAGTGGTCAGCTGAACGGTGAGACTTATGCACAGGCATTCCGTAATATTTATACATTCGGACCGACTTTCCGTGCGGAGAACTCCAATACAACACGTCATGCTGCTGAGTTCTGGATGATCGAGCCGGAATGTGCATTTGCCGATCTGAATGACAATATGGATCTTGCAGAGGACATGCTGAAATACGTGATCCGTTATGTGCTGGAGAATGCTCCGGAGGAGATGAACTTCTTCAATTCCTTTATCGACAAAGGACTTCTGGATCGCCTGAACCATGTAGTGGATTCTGAGTTTGGTCATGTGACTTATACAGAAGCAATTGAACTTCTGGAGAAAAACAATGACAAATTCGATTACAAAGTATTCTGGGGATGCGACCTTCAGACAGAGCATGAGCGTTATCTGACAGAAGAAATCTTCAAGAAACCTGTATTTGTGACAGATTATCCGAAGGAGATCAAGGCATTCTATATGAAACAGAACGAGGATGGCAAGACAGTTGCTGCCATGGACTGTCTGGTACCTGGAATCGGTGAGATCATTGGTGGAAGCCAGAGAGAGGATGATTACGATAAGCTGAAAGCACGTATGGATGAGCTGGGACTGAAAGCAGAAGACTATCAGTTCTATATGGATCTCCGTAAATATGGTTCCACACGTCATTCAGGATTTGGACTGGGATTTGAACGTTGCGTAATGTATCTGACAGGTATGGGCAATATCCGTGACGTAATTCCATTCCCAAGAACAGTTAACAACTGCGATTTATAATAAGGAGTAGTTTTTGCATGATTAGATTTATTCATCTTTCAGATGTACATCTGGGGGCAGTCCCTGACCGGGGCTGTCCGTGGAGTCATGAGAGGGAAGAAGAAATCTGGGAAACATTCCGCCGGGTCATTGTGGGTATCCGCAAGAATCCGGTGGATTTGTTGTTTATAGCCGGTGACCTTTTTCATCGTCAGCCTCTTCTCAGGGAACTGAGAGAAGTTGACGATTTGTTTGCGTCTATACCGGATACCAGAGTTTTTCTGATGGCAGGAGATCATGACTACATAAAAGAAGATTCGTTTTACAGAAATTTTGTCTGGTCACGGAATGTAACCTTTTTTGACAGGGAACAGCAGTCCTGTGTGGAGATCGCGGACAAACAGATTTTTGTATATGGGCTGAGTTATGAGCATCCGGAGATCCGTACACCATTATATGATGAATGGAAACCTCAAAATAAGCCTGGCTTTCATGTGCTGCTCGCACATGGCGGTGAAGTCGGATATTGTCCGATGGATTTTACAAGACTGGCAGCAGCAGGATTTGATTATATAGCGCTTGGGCATTCTCATAAACCACATACAGTATGTCGCGATAAGATTGTCTATGCAGGTGCACTGGAACCACAGGATCGAAATGACGTCGGAAAGCATGGATATATAGAAGGGGAATTTGACGGAGAAACCGTTAAGCTGAAATTACGCCCCTTTGCACTTCGTTCTTATCAGAACCTGGTCCTTGCGGTAGATCAGAATACCACACAGTATGCATTGGAAGATATGCTTCGGAAGGAAGTTATGAAGCGGGGCGGAAGAAATATATATCGTCTGATCATTAAGGGAAAACTTTCTCCGGATAATGTCCTCCTGCCGGAACGCCTTCACGGACTGGGAAATATTGTGGAGATCATGGATGAATCAAGACCTGCGTATCAGCTGGAAAGCCTGTATCGCCAGTACAGGGGGACTCTGATCGGGGACTATATCAAAACTTTTTTAAAGAGAGATCTGACAGTAGTGGAGAAAAAAGCACTCTACTATGGACTTCAGGCACTTTTGACTACAAAAGTCCTGACCAGTGACAGGAAAAGAATATGAAGATCAAGCAAATTGAAATTAAAGATTTTGGAAGTATTTACAGGCAGACGATTGCTTTTTCTCCGGACATGAATGTGCTGTACACGGAGAAAGAACGAACAAGAAGAGAAATTCAGGCTTTTATAGAGAGTATGCTGTTTGGAAGGACGGATGTTCCTTATGCAGGGGTACTCTGGTTTGAGAGTGGCGGGCGCAACTACCGGCTGACACGAGATCTTCACAGAGAAGAACCTTACAGTGAACTTCTCTGTGAGGAGAGTGGAGAGCTTCTTGATGCGGACCATATCAGTGAGGAAAAAATGGCACTGGGTATCAGTGAAGCTGTATATGAGAATGCAATCTGTATTTCTCCATTGAAAGGTAATACCGGGGCAGAAATCGTACGTGAAGTGCAGAAGCAGATGACCGGCTTTCAGACAACGGGAGACTGCTCTGTGGATCTGGGTAAAACCTCCCAGAGGATCAAGATGACAAGAAAAGGTTACCAGGTGCAGGTGGAACGCCGCAAAAAGGCAGACCAGCTGGCAAAAGAAAAAATTTCCGCACAGATTAAAAGCATACGCAGAGAGATCCGTGATACTGAGGATCAGAAGAATCAGCTTGGAGAACAGGAAGATGCTCTTCGCATGAATGAAGAAAGTAACGGATATCATCTTCTTGACGAACGAATCGGGGCACTGGAAACAAGAAATCAGGCACAGATCGCGGGAATGTGTGTGACTGCATTTCTGGCGCTGGCAGGGGCGTTGCTTCTGGCGCTGGAGGCAGGAAGTACGATTCTGGCGGTACTGGTAGGAATTTCCGGTATTTTGGCGTTTATTGCAGAACTGAATTTTGAAATGCGTACAGTACGTGAACTGGAAAAACGTAAAAGAATGAAGTCCAGATGGATTACAAGACAGAATAAGCTGGAAGGCGGCCGCAGCAGTCTGGATGAAGAATTACGTGAAAAAAATATGGAACTTTCCAATCTGACAGAAGAACTTCGTGAAATGGAAGAGTATGCGTATCTGCCTCTGATGGAAGAAGTCGAGATTGATGCGCTGAATCTGGCAATGGATACGATCGATAAACTGTCGGAACAGATGTATCGTCAGACAGGAAACAGACTGGTGAGGACGATGTCGGAGACTCTCAGCGGAATTACCGGTGGTACCTGTCATGAACTGATGGTTGACGATGAATTTCATATCAGCGTTGATACAGGGAAAGAAGTACTGCCGATTGAAAATCTGCGTCTGATCATGGTTGAACAGATCTATCTTGCGATGAGACTGGCCGCAGGAGAACTCCTGTGTGGCGCAGAAAAGCTTCCGGTCATCTTTGATGAAATGTTCTGTGCTTTCGATCCGAAAAGGCTGAAAGCAGCTGTTTTATGGCTTATAGAGTCTTCCGGTCGTCAAGTGATCATAAGTACAAGCAAAAAACAGGAATTGGATGTGTTGCAGAAAACAGGAATTTCTGTTAATGAGATTTCTTTATGATTGGGAAGAGAATAAAAAACACCCTGCATTTCCGCAGGGTGTTTTGCATTGTGCTGTGAAGAAGTGACAGGATTTATTTGTCATACTGAGCCATGTAATTATTGACGCATTTTTTGATTCTGTCTGCAGGGTTGAGCAGGTGGCTGACAGACATATCATGATTCAGTGTATCAATGATCAGAGCGATATATTTACTCAGATCGCAGCTGATATAGTAGTCTCTTGCGAGAAGCTCCGGATCCTGATAAACAAGGTTTGTAGTAAGCAGTTTATCAAAGGTTCCTTTTGCGTATGCGGCGTCGAATTTTTCCATTCCCTCTGTGAAGAGTCCGAAAGTTGTGCAGATAAAGATCTTACCGGCACCACGTTTTTTCAGAAGAGATGCAATCTCCAGAATGCTGCTTCCTGAGGAAATCATATCATCGATCAGGATAACATCTTTGCCTTCAAGTTTTGGGCCGAGGAATTCATAGGCTGCGATTGGGTGACGGCCTTTAACTACTTTGGTGTAGTCGAGACGTCTGTAGTACATACCCATATCTACACCGAGAACGTTTGCAAGGTAGATCGCTCTGCGCATGCTTCCTTCGTCCGGGCTGATGATCATGAAGTGATCATTGTCAATATGAAGACCTTCTACATTATTGAGGAGAGCCTTGATGAACTGATAGGACGGCTGGATAGTTTCAAAACCATGCAGTGGAGTTGCGTTCTGTACACGTGAATCATGAGCATCGAATGTAATGATATTTTCTACGCCCATTTTTGTCAGTTCCTGGAGTGCGGATGCACAGTCAAGGGATTCACGTCCGATACGTTTGCTCTGGCGGCTCTCATAGAGATATGGCATGATGACATTGACTCTGCGGGCTTTGCCACCGACTGCAGCAATGGCACGTTTTAGATCCTGAAAATGATCATCAGGTGACATCATGTTGGTGTATCCGCTGATCGTGTAGTTGATACTGTGGTTGCAGACATCAACCATAACATAAATATCGTCACCACGTACGGATTCACTGATCTCGCCTTTTCCTTCACCGGAACCGAAACGAGGGGTTTTGACATTGATGATATAGGAATCACGCTGATATCCTTCAAAAGCGCAGGTGCCTAATTCAGGGTTCTCACGCTCTTTTCTCCATTTTACAAGCCATTCATTTACTTTTTCGCCAAGGGGGCGGCAGCTATCGAGGGGAATAAGCCCCAGCCTTCCTACAGGAAGTGTTGTCAGTTCCTTGTTGTTTAACTGTGCCATCGTTTATTTTCCTCCTAAAAATATTTTCTGTATTCGGATGTCTTTGCCGATAAGCTTCAGCATCTGGTAATTACTTGCTATCCGGGAAAAAGTTCTCTCGGAATAGGTGGCTGAAAAATCTTCAAGTTTCAGATTTGTAGATATGATCGTGGATTTACGACGGGAAATACGTTCGTTAATACACAAAAATAACTGCGAGGAGACAAAACTGTTGGTAAGCTCTGTCCCAAGATCATCTATGATCAGAAGATCACAGTCAAGGATAAAATCATCACCCGGGTCTGTTTCGGATTTTCTGGAAAAAGCTGTCTGAGCCAGACGGTCAAACAGATCAAATGCAGAAAAATACAGAACACAGTGTGCGGTTTTGAGAAGCTCGCTGGCAATACAGTGAGAGAGAAAGGTCTTGCCTACTCCGGTGCTGCCGTACAGAAACAGGTTCTGTGCGCGCTTGTCAAAATCATCTACAAAGTTCCGGGCAGTATTATAAGCCCGTTTTGCTGTTTCGCGGGCTGTTAATCCGGTTGCTTCGTTCTTCATTGTATCAGAATACCAGTCAAAAGAAAAGTGTTCAAAGTTCTCTTTTTTGAGAATCTCTTTCAGATTTGACTGTGTGTACAGTAATTCGACCTCGGATTTTTTGAAACAGGAACATTTTTGTCCGTCAACATAGCCAGTATCCTGACAGAGTGGACAGAAATAATGGGGTTCCAGATAATCATCAGAAAATCCGTTGCTGCGAAGAAGTGTACGGCGTTCCTGAGCCAGAGCGGCCACGTCTTTTTTGAGATCTTCTACAGTATCGGATTCGCCCTGCAGAAGAGAACGGGCTTTTCTGGCACTCAAGGCTGCAACCTCCTGATCAATCTCCAGCAGGCGTGGAACACGGATAAATGCTTCTTTGCGGCGTTCTTCCAGATCATGCTGCACCTGGGACTGACGCCGGCTGTATTCTCTCATAATAATATCATACTGAAAATTCTGTAAAGCCACGGTACTCTCCTTTACTGGGTTACTGTTCACTTCGTTCACGGTAACTTTACTGGTTCAATAGATGCTTCTCATATTCGTCGAAGTTGTATTCTCGCTGCTGGAAGTTATTGAAACGGTTATTGGAAGGCTGTGCAGGTTTGGAGGATGCTGCTTTCCGGTCCTGACGGCGTTTCTTGTGTTCGGTATCCAGAGTATGGATGTCATCGATCGTATGTACATCTTTCTTTTTCCAGCCTTCCAGAATCTTGTCTGTATACTGGAAGCTGGCCTGACCTGTCTGAAGGACAGTACGGTTGCAGGCTTCCTGGATGACCTCCATGGAAAAGCCATAGGTTCGAAGCCAGGTGTCCATCAGTGTGATCTCTGTCTCTACGGGATTGCGGTTGGTGATTCCGAGAGCCTTGAGAATAGAAAAATAGTCTTTATTATATCGGGAGCCGGACTGCTTGGCTTCTTCCACAGAGGTGATTCCCTCCTCAGCCCAGGCAAGAGCCACCTTCTCGATGTAGCGGATGCTCTTGTGATTGTGGCCCACGCAATATTCAATCAGATATTCGATCAGGTCAGCAGACATGCCAAGGCCATCATAGAAGAAAAGCATCTTTTGAATTTCTGTAGGTGAAAGTGTTTTGCCAAGATATTGTTCGGCTACATAAAGAAGCTGGATAATATCTTCGTTTTGTTTCAGTTCATTTACACGGTCCGGAGTAAGTGCTTCTGTACGGACAACAGGCTGGTCCTTCGGCTGTTCGGAAGTAACGGAAATCTCATCCTGCACGGCATCCGTCGGACAGGAAGGAGCTACAGGAGTGAGAAGAGAAATTCCGCAAAGCTTATTATTGTCTGTGAAATCAAGAGTAAGAAGCTGCTGTTTGGCCCAGTATTTCAGTGCACGGAGAATATCTCTCTCGGTGCAGAGAAGACGGTCTGCCATCTGCTCCAGACTGAAAGAAACCGGAGCACTGGAAAGTGCACGCAAAAGGTAGATATATACTTTTACAAACTCTCCATTAGCTTCCGGCATATAATTATCAATAAATGTGTTCGATAAGATCGTAACCTCCGGGAGGGAGGCATTATGTAATGTGATCATTGCCATGAAATATCGCTCACTTTCCGATGCTGTTCATTTCATCAGGATATTACCTGTGAACAGTTATGACTTTTCCGCAATAATGCGGCTGTTTTGGAACACTTGGATTATAGCACAACATTTTTCAAATGAGAATAGGCGATTTTTCTACAGAGGATTTCCACAAATGAATGTGGATAATGTGGATAATGTGGAAAGTACATGGAGGATAAAATTATGTGCAACCGCGAAAAATGGCGAAATTTCGTATATTATCGCAAAAAATATGAAAAATCGACAAAATATTATGTGAACCAGTTTTGCATAAAAAATCCACATGCCATACGCATATAAAAATGTGTATAAACATGTGGATAATGTGGATAACTTATTTGCCAAGGAGCTGTTCGCCAATATTTACAACGTCTCCGGCGCCCATAGTTATCAACAGGTCGCCCTGTGTACAATTTTCTAATAAAAAGTTTTCAATCTCGTCGAAGGTCGGGAAGTATTCACATGGAGTACCGAGTTCGACGATTTTTTCCTGCAGATTTCTGGAAGAAATGCCAAGATTATCCGTTTCACGTGCAGCATAGATATCAGCCAGTACGACGTGATCTGCAAGGGTAAGAGCTTTGGCAAATTCCGGAAGAAGGGCTTTGGTACGTGTATAAGTATGAGGCTGGAATACACACCAGATCTTCTTATGTGGATAATTTTTGGCTGCGTGAAGGGTGGCTTCAATCTCTGTCGGATGATGCGCATAATCATCAATGATCGTTACATCGCCAATTTTGCCTTTATACTGGAATCTGCGGTCTGTACCGCCGAAATCTTTCAGACCATCAAAGATCACTTCTGTAGACAGGTCAAGAAGCTGTCCTGCAGCGATAGATGCCAGAGCATTGGATACATTGTGAATGCCAGGCACTTTCAGAGAACATGTGCCCAGGTCTTCTCCGTTGTGAAGAACATGGAAGGTTGCATGGCCAAGTTCGTCATAAGTAATGTCTGTGGCTGTGTATTCAGCATCGTGTTCCAGACCGTAGGTGATCACTTTACATGGAAGATTTTCTGTGATCATTTCGTATTTTGGTGTATCTGCATTAATGATGAGTGCACCTTCTGCCGGGAGAAGTTCTGCAAATTTGCGGAAGGAATGACGGATATCATCAATATCTTTGAAGAAATCAAGATGATCCGCATCAATATTCAGAATGATCCCGATGGTTGGGAAAAAGCTCAGGAAGCTGTTGGTATATTCGCATGCTTCTGTCAGGAAGGTTTCAGACTGTCCAACACGGATATTACCGCCGATTGCAGGCAGGATACCGCCTACACTGATGGTCGGGTCACATTCACCTTTGAGAAGAATGTGAGAAAGCATGGATGTGGTCGTGGTTTTGCCATGTGTTCCGGCAACTGCGATGGAAGTATCATAGTTGCGCATGATCTGACCAAGAAGCTGCGCCCTGGTCAGCATCGGAATGCCTTTTTCTTTTGCACATGCAAATTCCGGGTTATCTGGGTGAATAGCTGCTGTATAGACAACCACCTGAACAGAATCGGAAATATTGGAGGCGCGCTGACCATAGTAAATTTTCGCACCTTTGCTTTCCAGAAGACTGGTCAGAGGGCTTTTTTTGGAATCAGAACCGGAAATTGTAAAACCTTCTTCAAGAAGAATTTCAGCCAGTCCACTCATACTGATGCCGCCGATACCAATGAAATGGATGGAGAGCGGTTTATGAAAGTCTATCTGATACATAATAAAAATCTCCTTATCTTTAATGCTTTTTATTATACCTCTGTCAGATAAAAATGAAAAGTGTTACTTTTTATGAGAACAATGTGCAAATGTGCTAATATAATAGAAGAATAATTGTGCAAAACATACATAAAAAGTACTGCGTTGTTTTTCTGAAGTAAAAAAAACGTGTGCAAAAAATATAAAAAACAGAAGAAAAAATCAAAAAAATTGTAAATTATGTTCACGGATGCAAAAAAGTATGATATAATGGAAAATCATAACATACAAGAGGTGATTGCGAGATGATGAAAAAAGAAATGATCGCCATGCTTCTGGCGGGTGGTCAGGGCAGCAGACTGGGAGTACTGACACAAAAGGTTGCGAAACCTGCAGTCGCTTTTGGCGGTAAATACCGCATTATTGATTTTCCATTAAGTAACTGTATTAATTCTGGTATCGACACAGTTGGTGTACTGACACAGTATCAGCCGCTGCGTCTGAATACGCATATCGGAATTGGTATTCCGTGGGATCTGGATCGAAATGAGGGCGGAGTTACGGTACTTCCTCCATATGAGAAGAGTACAAACAGTGAATGGTATACAGGAACCGCTAATGCGATCTTTCAGAATCTGGATTACATGCAGCAGTACAATCCGGATTATGTATTGATTCTGTCAGGTGACCATATTTATAAAATGGATTATGAAGTGATGCTGAATTATCATAAGGCAAACAAGGCAGATGTCACGATTGCCTGTATGCCGGTTCCGATGGAGGAAGCCAGCCGTTTCGGCATCATGGTAACTGATGGATCAGGGCGTGTGACAGAATTTGAAGAGAAACCGGAGAAACCAAGCAGTAATCTTGCTTCCATGGGAATTTACATATTTAGCTGGCCGGTACTCAAAGAGGCACTGATCGCGCTGAAAGATCAGAGCAACTGTGATTTTGGAAAACATATTCTTCCTTATTGTAAAGAGAACGGACAGAGACTGTTCGCATATGAATACAATGGCTACTGGAAAGATGTGGGAACACTTGGATCTTACTGGGAGGCCAATATGGAGTTGATCGATATCATACCGGAGTTCAACCTTTATGAAGAATTCTGGAAGATCTACACCAAGGGTGATATCATTCCACCGCAGTATATTGCAGAAGATGCCGTGACAGACCAGTGCATTATAGGCGAAGGTGCGGAAATCTATGGCGAAGTTCATCATTCAGTGATCGGACCAAATGTAGTGATCGGTAAGGGCACTGTGGTACGCGATTCGATCATTATGAGAAATACAGTGATCGGAGAAGATTCCGTTCTGGATAAAGCAATCGTGGCAGAGAATGTTACGGTTGGCAATCATGTAACACTTGGATGTGGCGAAGAAGCAGAAAATGTGTTGAAGCCGGCTGTATATGCATTCGGACTTGCGACTGTGGGAGAACAGAGCGTAATTCCGGATAACGTTAAAATAGGAAGAAATACTGCAATATCCGGAGTGACAGCGACAGAAGATTATCCGGGAGGAATCCTGGAAAGTGGACAGATCATTAAAGCAAAGGATGGTGAGCAGGCATGAGAGCAATTGGAATTATTCTGGCCGGCGGAAATAACAACCGCATGAGAGAACTGTCGGACAAGAGGGCGATTGCAGCGATGCCTGTTGCAGGAAGTTATCGAAGCATCGATTTTGCCCTGAGCAACATGGCAAATTCCCATGTTCAGAAAGTTGCAGTTCTGACGCAGTACAATGCAAGATCGTTAAATGAACATTTGAGTTCCTCAAAATGGTGGGATTTTGGAAGAAAGCAGGGAGGTCTGTTTGTATTCACTCCTACGATTACCAAGAATAACAGCTTATGGTATCAGGGAACAGCAGATGCCATTTATCAGAATATTGATTTTTTGAAAAAGAGTCATGAACCTTATGCAATCATTGCATCCGGTGACTGTGTGTATAAGATGGACTATAATAAAGTCCTTGAATATCATATTGCGAAACGGGCAGATATTACAGTTGTCTGCACAACATGCCGGGACCAGAATGAGGTAGAGCGCTTTGGCGTGCTTCGTATGAATGACGATGGCAGAATTGTGGAGTTCGAAGAGAAACCGATCGTTTCTTCTTATAATACAATATCAACAGGTATTTACGTTGTAAGAAGAAGGCTGCTGATCGAACTGATCGAGCGGGCTGCACAGGAAGGCAGACATGATTTTGTAAATGACATCCTGATCCGTTACAAAAACCTGAAACGAATTTATGGTTATAAGACAGAGGATTACTGGAGTAATATTTCTGATGCAGAAGCTTATTATCGTACCAATATGGCATTTCTGCAGCCGGAGATCCGTAATTATTTCTTCAGACAGGAACCGGGAATCAAAACAAAGATCGACGATCTTCCGCCGGCCAAGTATAATCCTGGGGCAGAGGTGAAGAACAGTCTTGTTGCGAGTGGCTGCATTATCAATGGTACAGTAGAGAATTCAGTACTGTTCAAGAGTGTATATGTCGGCAATAATTGTGTGATAAGGAATTCAGTGATCCTTAATGATGTGTATATCGGAGATAACACTGTCATAGAGAATTGTATTGTTGAGAGCCGGGATACGATTCGGGCGAATTCCAGCTATAAAGGCGAAGACGGAAAAGTCAGGATCGTTGTTGAAAAAAATGAACGCTATGGATTATAATTGCTGAAGACAGCAGCTTGTAATCTGTAAAATAAAGAAATGCGTATGAAAATGAAAGGGGCAGGCACGATGAATATTACAGACGTACGTGTGAGAAAAGTTGCGAAGGAAGGAAAGATGAAGGCGGTCGTTTCGATTACGATTGATGAAGAATTTGTAGTTCATGATATCAAAGTAATTGAAGGCGAGAAGGGACTGTTTATTGCAATGCCGAGCCGCAAAGCTACAGATGGTGAATACAGAGACATTGCGCATCCGATCAATTCCCGTACCAGAGATAGGATCCAGACACTGATTCTTGAAAAGTATCAGGAAATGCTGGATGCAGAACCGGAAGAGGAACTGGAAGAAGCAGTTGAATAAATACAGTGGCTGCAGACAGATCAGCCGATTTTTGAATCTCTAAATAAGAAATAATAAGATCCGGGGACATGGGATAAATCCTGTGTTCCTGGATCTTTTATGTTTCTGGAAAAATATGTAAAAAATGAAATGATTCTGTAATAATTTAGAATTTTGGAGGCAAAATCTACTGGATTTCAGGGGATAAAAATGTGAAATGTTACATGAATGTTACAAAAATGAAATGAAAGTATTGATTATTTGTGAGAATGTGTTATACTTAACCTACAAAATATTTAAGAGGTGTTTTTATGAAGAGTAAGAAAGTTCTTTCACTGCTGCTGGCATGTGCAGTGACCGTATCTATGGGAACAACCGTATTTGCTTCCACAGAAGATCAGATTGCAGCTGCACAGGCACAGAAGCAGGAAGCACAGGCAGGACTTGCGCAGGCCCAGGCGAATATCAGTGGGCTGGAAAGCAAGAAACAGGAACTGGAGTCCTACCTTGCAGAACTGAATTCCCAATATAATGAACTTACAGACAGTATTTCACAGCTCAGCATTGAGGCTGCCGAGAAAGAAGAGGAGCTTAAGAATGTAAAGGCTCAGCTTGAAGTGGCAAAGCAGAATGCACAGGACCAGTACGAGGCAATGAAGATTCGTATCCAGTACATGTACGAGCATGGTGGAAGTACTATGCTTGAAATGCTTCTGTCATCTGACAATCTTTCTGATTTTATGAATCAGGCAAACAATGTGGCTACAATTTCTACATATGACAGAAACATGCTGAAGAAATATGAGGAGACACAGGAAGCAATCAAGACTCAGGAAACTCAGGTTGAAGAAGAGTCTGCTTCTATTGGAAATCTTCTTACAGAGAAAAGCTCTAAGCAGCAGGAAGTACAGAATCTGGTAGCATCGACCAGTGACAATATCAATTCCTATGTAAACCAGATCAGTGCAAGTCAGGAAGAAGCAGATGCTCTTATGGCTCAGGTGAACAGTGCAGACAGTAGTATTTCACAGCTGATGGAAGAGGCTGAACAGGAAAAAGCTGCCGAAGCTGCAGCGGCAGAAGCAGCAGCCGCACAGGAAACAGCAGAAGCTGCACAGGATGAAAATACAGATGAAGAAACAGATGTAGTGGATGAATCTGGAGATGCTTCAGAAGCACAGGATACTTCTTCCGGCAGTGAAGATACCACATATACAGAGGATACATCTTCAACGGACAGCAGTGATTACTCCGAAGATACATCTTCAGATAGTGCAACAGCTGAAGAGACGAGCAGTAGTTCTTCTGATACAAGTTCTTCAGAGACCAGCTCTTCCAGTCAGGGAACTTACCTTGGTAATTTTAAACTGACAGGATACTGTAACTGCGCACAGTGCTGCGGAACAGCTGGAAATGCAACCGCAAGTGGTACAACACCAGTGGCAGGACGTACTGTTGCAATGGCAGGGGTACCGTTTGGAACCAAACTTCTGATCAATGGAAATGTTTATACAGTAGAAGATCTCGGAACTCCTTATGGCCATGTTGACATTTACTGCAGCAGTCACAGTGAGGCACTGAGTTTTGGATTACAGTATGCGGATGTATACCAGTTAAATTAAATATAAGAATAATAAAAAGAGCTGTCTGATTTGACCAGACAGCTTTTTTGTTGAGTATCACAGATATGGAGTTCCTGGGATTTCCGGATAGCTGCCCATGCCGATCAGAAGTTCCAGTCCAACCTGACGGGCTTCCAGTACCGCTGCTTTAACAGCACTGGCATCGCCGGAGATACCGAGAATCACTTCGTTAGAGTGACTGGTTCCGATACTTGGCGTCATATAACAGGTGATATTTACGGCAGATGCTTTCATAGCGGTATCGGCCATTACAAGACCAATTGCAGCAGGAGATCCTGCCATGAAGCCGAAGGCCTCGCCTGGTACGGCATGAAATGCTTTCTGCAGTGCAGCTCCCGCGCTTGCGGAATAAGTGAATTCCAGATGACCGGATTCGCTGATATAAAGCTCCCCTGCATTTTTCTTTGTAAGTTCGAGGCCAAGCTCGATTGCATGACGTACATCTGAAACATCATTGCCGCCGATTACAATATAGTTTCCATGACCACCCCAACCTTTGGTGTCTCGTGGAAACTCAATGGAAAGAACTTCGGTGTTGGTTGCTTTTACGGCATCATCGATTGCTGTGATCTGTCCGGCAGCACCGGTTCGGGAACTGAAAAGTCCAAGGGCGTGGTATTTCATTCCAACATTCATTTCTTTTAATAATGTATCATCAATACCGGAAATCACCAGTCCGATCGTATCCAGGACGGTTGTTCCGACAAATTCTGTTCTTGTACAGTGCGTACTGATACTTTTTACATCGATCATAAGAAGACTCCTGTTTCGTCTGCTTGGGGCAGACGTTTTTTCTTTATGCTTGTTAAATAAATATCCTATTTATAAATATAATCTATTTTATGCTTACTTGCAAGAGAAAGAATGCGCCAGGCCACGCTGAATAAGCTGACTGGGATTCGTGACTAAATTCGTGACCGTTGATTTCACGCCCATTTTCCGGAATCTCTTTTTAAACGCAAAAAAACACCGAAACTCTCGATTTCCAAGAATTTCGGCGCCCCTGCCAAGTAGTCGAAGTGACAGGATTTGAACCTGCGGCCTCTGCGTCCCGAGTCAAATCCTCAAATGCCTTATTTTAAGCGTTTTTCAGGTGTGTAATTACCAAGGTAACACATAAAGTAACACCTGAGTTCAACCACATTTTGTTTTTTGATTTACTGCTGAAATAATTTTTGCTTTATCCTGTATATCCGCAATATCATATGTATAATACCGTTTATTGACTTCTTCTGAATGTCCCAGCATTGCTGCTGCTGTCGGAACTGCAACACCCATTGAACGCATATTGGAATTTAAAGTTTTTCTATATCCATGTATGCCTTTGCCCTTCATATTTAATCCAAGTTGACGACTTTTTGTTTTAGCGCACGAAGATATCCGCGGACCATGAACTCTTCCTTTATCATCAGCAAATACCCATTCACAAAGATAGCCATATTCAATCTCGACATTTTTTATCTTGTTCAGGAGAGTTCGAATTTGTTCTGTCATTGGAAATATCCTGGACTTTTTATTCTTGGTCTGATCAATATAGAATTCTGTTTTCTTCGGATTTGTTTTTTCCGATTCTGCAATCAGAATATAATCTTCCTTAATGTTATCCCATCTAAGAGCAGCTAATTCCCCAACTCTCATTCCTGTCAGACTTGCAAGTTCTACCGCATATGTCGGAATATAATTTCGTTTTTCCTCGTGATCTTTGCGAAAACGTTCTTGCAGCTCTTTCATATCTTCCGGCATAATAACTGATTCACTCAACAATTTTTGTTTTGTTCTGCATTGTTTGTTGTATTTTTTTGATTTCATGGAATAAATAGGATTCACATCTATATATTTTTTCTCAGCAGCATAAGCCATTGTATTCGAAACATAGCCGAAGAGTTTTCGCATAGCTTCTCGTTGCAACGTATATTCTTCAATATTCTGATGCATGAAAATATCTACTGCATAGGAATCAATTTCCCGGATATCCATTTTTGAAAGATCTTTTCCATCAAAGAAACGTTTTCTGTCTGAATTATATTTTGCGACAGTATTCTCACTAACTGTCTGATCTTTTACGTTTCTCCATAGATTATAGATGTCCATAAAGGTATATACATTTTGTTTCTTTTGCTTTTCAATATCATCCTTTTCTCGCTGGGTCCAATATGCTACAATTGCATCTTCCAGTTTTTCTCGGCTGGTTAATTTCTTTAAAGCTTTTCCTCTGGATTTAGTTGAATCCGGAAGATATGTATACCATAAGCCATTATTTCCTCCCTGCCAGACACTATATGGATGATTCTTTAAAATCTCCTCTCGTTTTTTCATAATTATCATATCTCTTACATCTGATATATTAATTATATGATTTTCCAGTGCATATTTCCACTCATTTTCATTAAGTGGTAAATTATTCTGTATTACATTCGTCCCCCGGACAGCGTTGCGAATCTTTGTATTACGTTTTATCATGATCTATATTATTACTATACTATTTATACTATATCATACATATTATGACATAGAACTTCACCAGACAGATTTCCTGAGCAGCAGTTAATTTTTTTCTTGCATGTATTTTTTTCTACTGCTCTTTCAGACCTGTTTTTTATCATTTGCTTCGCTACGAAGCACAGCTGTTATTAGCTGCTAAAATACTGGGCTGTTGCCCTTTTAATTTCATTTACAACGTATTTTATATCCTTCTCTGTATAAAAGTCTGTGCCATATTTCTGTTTAAAATTACTTACTCTTTTTGATGGATTCCTTACGGATGTATCCACCAGGCTTATCAGATTGACCATCTGCTCCCGGCTGAAAATGCAGGATTCATACTGAATAAGAAAATCTGTCAGACTGCGAAATCCAGTCAGTGACTTTTCTTTTCCTTCCTTGTATATCTTTTTCAGCTCTGTGTTATATTTTGCTGACATTTCTTCTATACAGGATAAAGATTTATCCCATCTATTGAACCATTCTTCCATAAATACCTTTTGAAGATCACTGGTCCTTAAACTTTTACTTCTGATTTCCAGTCTTCCTGCCGCTGCATCACTTTTATTGCTTTCTGCCGCCTTGTCATAGTTTTCGCATTCAAAGTATTTGTTCTTTATTGCTACGGACAATTGCTTCTGTGAAAATAGATTAACTGTCCTATATGCATTCGTTACCTGGTACTGTGTTGCAAGCAGACTTATCAGATAGCGGTGTATCTTTGCGAAACGCGCATATTCATCTGGTTCAAACATATCAAAACGAAAATCTGCCCGTACAATCCGATATTCTGTAATTCCAGCGGAATCCAGCAACATTTGTAATTGCTCCTGAAAATACGAATATTCATAAATGTCTAAGGTTAACTTGTTAAGATTCAGTTTTGATGTATATATAGGATTTTCCTGGCTGTTATGAGTGACACTTGTTACAACCTTTTGATAAACTTTCGGAACAATTAACGGTTCCGGAGTCTTGATAGAAATTGTATGAATTCCTGCCAGCAGATGATAATTATTAAATATTTTCTTCATGAGTATTTCCCTCTTCATGTGAAACAAATTTTCAAGTTACAAGCCTTTCAGCGTATGCGATTCTACCTCATATATGCATGAAAGAACCTGCTGCCAAATAGCAACATTTTTGACTTTTATTTACCATAAATTCATCTGCGCAGATTCATTTAACTGATGTGGATTATACTATATTTTAATAATTGACACAATTTTGTGCACATTTCAGATTAAACGTTATTTTTATTTTGTTTTTTCAAGGTACATTTTAAAATAGAGTTATAAACTCTAAAAATATTTTCAGTGTATAAGTCAACCGGCTATAGGAAATACCGGAAAATAAAGCCTTCTTTTCAGTCAAAAGCACCCCCATATTGTATTAGTATTTCTGTTATATCTTATTTCACTATCCTTACAATCCCAGTATTTATGCGATTTCCCGGGCTTTTGAGTGCAATCTTGACTGTCAAAAATCTTGTGATAAACTTCACTCAAATTTTAACAAAAATGGTATTGCAGCAAAGAGGCAGTCTGTTACACTCATTTCAAACAGTAGTAAAACTAACCTGCTGGACAAAAGTGGTAAAAGTTCATTGCTTTCGTTGCTCGCTTGCCATCTTACAGAGTAGCAAAAGTAACGAACGTCAAAAGTACCATAGCAGAAGAGAAGAGGAGAAAAAACATGAGTACAGAATACGGTTATGCAAGAATCAGCACACCAAAACAGAATATCGAGAGACAGGTTCGAAATATCCTGGCGGCACATCCTAAAGCGCATATCATCCGTGAGATATTCACCGGAACTAAATTTCAGGGCAGAAAAGAGCTGGATAAACTTCTTCGCAAGATCAAAGAAGGAGATACCATTATCTTTGATTCTGTCTCACGAATGTCCCGTAATGCGGAAGAAGGCTTTCTTATGTATCAGGAGCTGTTCAAATGCGGAATCAACCTTATTTTTCTCAAAGAGCCGCATATCAACACTGACACTTACAAAAAAGCTCTTCAAGGTGGAATCCCAACAACCGGGACCAACGTTGACTTCATCCTGGAAGGAATCAACAAGTATCTTCTGGCACTTGCTAAAGAGCAGATCAGACTTGCATTCGAACAGGCCGAGAAAGAAGTATCTGATCTTCACCAGCGAACAGCCGAAGGTATTGAGACAGCACGGCTCGCTGGTAAACAGATCGGACAGAAGCCTGGTGCAAAGCTCACCACCAAAAAATCCCTCATTGCCAAAGAAATCATCCAAAAACACAATAAAAGCTTTGGCGGTTCATTGAATGATGCTGAGACAATCCGACAGGCTGGAATCAGTCGAAAAACCTTCTACAAGTACAAGAAAGAGCTTTTGGCATATACTGTGGTTTAAATCGCATGTATACACGACAGAAAAGCCCGGGCAGCAGTTCATGGAAGGATTCTGCTATCCGAGCTTTCTCTTTGGTTTTAAGGTCTGTTTTGTAGAATTTGAGCAGTAAAAGCTATCGTGATTCTGATCGGTACTTCGTATACACTGCAATATTTTTTCTGCCGCCTGTCAGGGACTAATAGTCTCATCCTAAAAGTTAACAGCGGCCTTATCGTAAGCACGAAGAATTTACTGTTATCTGTAGCTTACTTAACTGTAACTTTACACTTCACGGTCTTGCTTCCAGACTTAACAGTGATAACTGCTGTACCTTTCTTCTTTGCTGTGATCTGACCTTTAGAGTTTACGCTTGCAACTTTTGAGTTGCTGGATTTGTAAGTGATTTTCTGTTTACTGGTCAGTGGAGCAATCACCGGACGCAGTACAGCTCTCTGTTTTTTATTCAATTTCAGGCTCTTAGATACACCTGTAATCTTTTTCGTCTTTACAGTACTCTTCTGAACAGTTACCTTTACAACCTTCTGCAAGCCGCTCTTTAATGTGATTGTGATCTTTGCTGTACCTTTCTTCTTTCCAGCTGTAATTGTGCTGGTTCCATTAGCTCTGCCAGATACCTTCGCAACCTTTGTGTTACTTGATTTCCAGGAAATGATTGAATCACCAACAGCAAGACCGGATACTCTCAATACAGTTGTTTTCTGTTTGGTTTTCAGTGGTAATGATGTTGCAGTTACTGTCATAGTTTTCTGCAATTTGCTTCCTATTTCCCGGTTTTCACTCTTTCCGCATACACTGCAAGAATGTGACTGCTGCTCTGGTGAAAATACAGTTGCCTGGCTGGTAGTTTTCCAGGAACTGAACTTGTGTCCTGTTGCCGGAACTTTCTGCTGTTCTGTTAATACTTTATTGCAAACTGAGCAATGAATTCCTTCTGTCAGTCCATCTTTCTCGCATGTTGCTGTCACTGCTGCATCTTTTACTTCTTTATGGCCGAGGGCTTTAATATCTTCTGTCTTCGTTGCTTTACAGTTCGCACATGTATAAGTTTTTACTCCGTTTTCTTCACATGTTGCTTCTTTCGTGATCTTTCCTTCGTCCCAACTATGTCCTATTGCTTTTACTACATTCTGAGCTGCAAGTACCTTTCCGCAAACTGAACAATGACTTCCTTCCGTCAGGCCATCTTTCTCACATGTCGCTGCCACTGCCGTATCCTTGACTTCTTTATGTCCGGTTGCCGGAATTATTTTCTGTTCTGTTAATATCTTTCCGCAAACTGAACAATGATTTCCTTCTGTTTTTCCGTCCGTTTCACATGTTGCCGGAATTTCCTCATCTCGTACAACTGCATGTCCAACAGCAGGAATTTCTTCTTCTTTTTCTTTTCCACATCGTAAACAAGTAACAATCTGCATACCTTTCTCTGTACAGGTTGCTTTCTTCTCTATAACACCTTCGCTCCAATTATGTCCTAAAGCAGGGATTATCTGCTGTGAACCATCTTGAATTTCATCACAAACACTACAATGAATACTCTTTCTTCCAGAAGTAGTACAAGTTGCTTTTAAATCCGTGGTCTCTTTATCATTCCATTTATGACCAACTGCTTCAAGTTTTTCGGTTTTAGTTGCATTACATCTGAAACAAGTATATACTTTTTCTCCTTTTTCTACACAAGTTGGTTCCTTCTTAACAGTTCCATCATCCCAAAGATGACCTTTGGCCTTAATAATGCTTCCTTCTGATAAAAATTTTCCGCAGTCTTTACAATATATGTCTCCCGAATATCCAGAGTTTTCACAAGTAGCGTTTCTTGCATTCCTGATTTCTGTATTTTTATGGGACAACTGCGGCACTATTACCTCTTTATCCTGAGTTGTGAAATTGTCATTGGTAAATACTGCCGTATAATGAACTTTTCCCTCTTGGTTACATGTTGCTGGAATAAGAGTTGTTTCCTGAGCTTTAGCTGATTCTGTATTTTCATATTGACACAATGAGCAAATTTCTGTTGCTATACATTCAGTGTTATCTTCATTCCAGGTATAAGAAGGCTCTCCGTAAATGTGCTTTCCATTTGTCGGAATAGATTTTGTTTCAGTGTAATCACAGCCTTCTCTCTGACAGGAATAAGTAACAACGCCTTCTTCTGTACAATTTGCTTCTTTGCTGACATTGCCCTGGTCAAGATCATGCCCCAAAGCTGGAATTATAGGAATTTCACTCAATTCTTGTGTGCATTCAGCATCAGCGTATATTTTTCCTCCGCATGTGTTACATATCCAATAACCGACAAAACCGTTTTTTAAGCATGTAGCATTTCTTGGTGCATGATATACACTATAATGGAAATAACTTCTAAGGCGTATGTATCCACTTGGGCTATTCTCAGATTGATCTACTCCATCAATTTTTTCCATGTCATCTTTTGTTCCTGCATAGTGGATACTCGACAAACAGCATCCGTAATACAAATTACTAGAATATTTATAAGTCTTTTTTCCATGGAAGAACTGATCCCCAATTTTTTTTATTGTTGCTGGAAGAAAAATATTGTTTACTTTTGTACAACTTCCAAACACATATCTTCCAATTTCCTCTATATTTTCTGAAAACTTCACACTTACAAGATTTTCACAACTATTAAATGCACTATCGCCTATAATTTTTATACTATTTGGCATTTCTAAAGCTGTCAAAGATGTCCATCCAGCAAAACTATATTTTCCTATATTGATTAAATTTTTAGGAAGTTTTAATTCTGTCATGGATTTGCAACCACTTAACGTAAAATTTCCTATTCGCGTTATATTTTCTCCCCATTCTATACTTTTCAAATTTTCAAGTATAAATGTATAATTGCCTATACTGGTTATTCCGTCTTCAATTACCAAATGAGTAATCGTTTTTCTATAAGCATACCAAGGCGCTGCATCATATGATTCATAATCTGGCATGTCACCATTGCCACTGATAATTAATGTATCTTCCAATCCATCTTCATTTGAATCTTCTAGTTTCCACTGAATATTATCAGAAATAGTTCCATCACCTACGGCAGATGCATTTTCTTCCCCATCAGAAAACAAAGCAACGTCATCATCCTGCACTTCCTGATCTTCTGGCTGCTGCTCATCCGATTCTTCATCCTGGAATTCTACATCTGCTGCTTGGTCCGAATTATTTTCTTCAACTTCCGGTTCTTCCGATTCTGATGCCACGGTATCATCCGCATCATCAGAAAATTCTTCCACTGCCACATCTGCATTCAAATCAGATGCAAATACCTCGCCTGGTGTCACCGACATAATCATCGCGGCCGACAATCCAATTGCCAACACTTTCTTCATTTTCATATTTGTATTTCCTCCTTCATTTGTTATCACTTTGTAATGCATAAATGCAGATATGTTATATAGTGTATTCCTCCTGAAAAAATAAAGCAAATTATCCAGCTCGAAAGACATAGTTTCAGCATATTATCTAATTTTTTAGCTTTCATTTTGTACATTATTTTATATCAGATTTTTTTGCACTCGTTCCCAGAATTCTTGTTTCAACCGAAGTCGTTCTTCTGGTGTCTCGAAATCTTTCCAGGCATCTGGGAATTCATCTATTTCCACCAAATACTGTATCAGCATAGCCGTAAGTTCCAGATCTGATAATTCTTTCTTTGTTTTTTTCATTTTCAACTTCCTTCCATATCCTTCATAAATATTATAGAGTTTATAACTCTAAAATTCAATAGAGTTTATTCCTCTAGGATAAAATAATAGAAAATCACGGAGGAAACTGTCATGGAAGAGAAGAGTCCAGAATACTTAACCAGGATTCGCGGTCTACGAGAAGATAATGATTATTCGCAAGAATATGTTGCCAGACTTATTCATGTCGGACAGCGTACTTATTCCGACTATGAAAATGGTAAGACACGTATTCCTTTGGATTCCATGATAATACTGGCAAGGCTTTATGATGTGGATATGAATTATATCTGCGGCCTGACTGACAAAAAGAATAAATTCCCAGAAAAATAAGCGTACCGACACATTTTTGCTTGTCAGTACGCTTATTTTATATGAGTCTCAAAAAACATAACAGATGTAAGAGAATCTCCTTTCTTCAATAATTATAAGGTAACACAAGGTAACACGAATATATGTTCACTTCATTTCCTACATAACGAAAAAAAATCCCTTAAAATAAGGGATTCTCACATCTTTAGTCGGATAATCAAAGTTTTTGAGGGTTTGTCGAACTAATTGAGGGTCAGTCGTGAGGGGCTGGTCCTTTTAGAATGCCAGTTTTTGAGGGTTTAGTTTGAGGGGCTGGTTTGAGGGACAAACTTGAGGGGCGAGTTTGAGGGTCTGGAATAATTCCAGGCCCTCTTAAATAATTAGTCAAAATCATATTCGTTGGGATATGGGATATCATTATCTGATAAGATTTTTTGCAGTGTTTGAATATATTTGTATTGACGTTCAATTTCAATCCAGTTGCCATGACATAGTGAGTTTGCCTCTTCTAATTCATAACATGTAAGTTCATAATCTGTCCAAAGTGGACAGGAATGATTCTTGCTAAAAGCACAATGGTTTTTCATAAATTTCTCCTAAAAATCATCCTCTTCTAAATATAGAACAGGGTTGTAATTCGTGATACCGTTTAATACAGGGACTGATCTTGTTGCATATAAAAAGCGATTTCTAAAATGCTCGAAGTTGCGGAAACCTCTGCCAA
>OLQK01000092.1_pt1 | contig 110282 bp, 104 predicted proteins | sample 1672501 | NCBI WGS metagenome assembly OLQK01 (sample SAMEA3136693, study PRJEB25190) | human gut metagenome | biome: human gut; feature: human-associated habitat; material: faeces | place: Austria | collected 2013
TAGGGCGGATTGGGGACTTTCACCCGTTAGAAACGTGCGCTGCAAGGCGCACATAAAAAAAGAACACCCCGACCAAAGCGTGTTCTTTAAGGAATTGTTCCTAGCTTTTGAAAAATTCCTTGTACATTTTTATTATATCGATTTTGTAATATTTGTCAAGTGGTGAAAAATAAATCAATGTGCCGAAATTCGGCACATTGTAGAAGGGAGGGTTCAGATGTCAGGAGAAGGCGGATATCTTAAAATGGATAGTAAAAAAATTAAAGATGTACTTCGGCATCATAGTGAACTAACCCAGCAGATACACAAACAGGTGCTTGAGATTCGGGAAAAATTAGATGAAGTACAACAGCAAACGATAGAAATTGCATCTTATCCAAAGATAGATTTGTCCCAGGAAGGTGGAGGAAGAGGAACACATAAAGATCTTGCAGATGTATACCTTAGATACCAAAAGCTTGTAAATGAACAGGAAGAACAATTAGCTGCTGAAATGTATGTTCTTACTATACATGCTGAAGGAATTCACAGATTATATCTATGCTTTCAAACATTGATCGGGGAGGAACATGATATTATAGATCGACTGTATGTGAAAGGTGAATTGTATAAATCAGTAGAGCAAGATATGGGATTAAACCATCGAATATTCGAGGGTAAACGTAAGCAGGCTATTAGAGATATACAAAAGTTGTATGAGAGTGATCTGAGTAATGCGCAAATTATTTGCATTCAGAAAGAGAATGCTTGTGGGAAAAAAGAGAAAAGAAAAGTCGAACAAGAATATCAATATGAGCAGATGTCATTAAATGATCTTTTTAAAGCATAGAGAAATAGGAGAGATGAAAGAGAGGTAAAAATATGAGTTGGAAGGAAGAACAGCAGGAAGAAATTGAGACAATCAGAGAGAGAAAAATCACAGTGAAATTGTCGGACGCAGATTGTGACCGACTGGCGAGAAAGTGTGGGGAGCATGGTCTGACAATCGGAGAGCTGATAGAGAATTTTGTCGGAGATTTGGTGGGCGGTACTTACTCCAACGGAAGTGATGAAAGAGATTATGCCGACCAGTGGTTTGAGCGTTGTTGGTTTGGAATGTTCCCAGAGCCTACACTTCTGAACCACTTATTACATTTAGGTTATGAACCAGAGCATTATCTGTTTTGGTTGAAAAACGTAGAGAAAATAAAATCCGACATTGAAATCACTAAACAGAACATAGCAGAGCCAAGTGATGAATGGAAAGACATTGTATACCACAAGTACAATGACGATAGAACAAGCTATGAGTGTGTGCCTTGTTACAATAGTGTTGATGAGTATATAGCAAGCGAAAAAGAAGATTTAGAAAGCTATAAGGCAGACTTAGAAGAAGCACTGGAAGAACTAAATGATATGAGAGAGGACTGGAAACCAGAGAATGAACCAAATATGGATGAAGAAATCGAACGTATTAAGAAATGGGTAACAGACAGAAATCTTATTTTTAATCATAAATAAAAGAAGACAAAAAATAATAATAAAATAAAATCATGAAGTAATTCATAAAACCAATCAACACAACACATAACATGTACCGAATTTCGGTACGGAAAAGGAGCTTAAAATGAAAACAATAGCAATTGCAAATCTTAAAGGCGGTGTTGGAAAAACAACGACATCAATTAATTTGGCATACAGCTTGATGTCATTGGGAAAAAAAGTACTGTTAATTGACTTAGATCCACAGTGTAATAGCACAAAATTCTTTGCGAAAGTGAATTATACTGGACAAACAGTACGGGATGTGCTCATGAATCCCGAAGTAATTAATCATAGTATTTATCGCACAAAATATAAAGAAATTGATATTATGCGTGGTTCAGCAGAAGAAAATTGTCAAGGAGAATATCAGTTACAGACTGCATTCGGAAAATTAAAGAAAGAATATGATTATTGTGTAATAGATACACGACCAGTCTTTGACAGTCTGACAAGAAATGCTTTTCACGTTGCCGATATTATGCTGACGCCAATTAAGTTTGATAATTACTGCAGAGATAATTTGGCATTGGTTGAACGTTTCGTAAACGAATATGCGGATGAAAATATGGAATGGAAGATCTTTGCTAATATGGTTGCGAATGGAAAAGCGCAAAGGGAGACAATGGCTGATCTAATTGGAAAACATGACTATCCGATTATGGAAACCTGTGTGAGCCGTTCAGCAGTTGTAGATAATGCATTGAATCTCTACAAACCTGTGTTAAAACATCGAAAAAATAGTTCTGTGGCACAAGATTACCTGGAACTGGCAAAAGAATTGATAGAAGCATAGGGGGGAAAGAATCATGGCTAAGATATCAAATGTGTTTTCAAAAGAAGAAGTAAAAAAGTCGGTACATCCTAAAAGGATTACGAAATGGATTCATTACACAAAGCTTGTTAGAAATGAGAAACAATATTGTGATGCAAAAGATAAAGAAGAGATTGAGGGGTTGGCAGATATTATTGAAGCAGACGGAATGGTTCTGCAGGATTTACTGGTAAAAAAATTAGATGCGGATGAGTACAAGATTATTGCAGGACATAAAAGACATGCTGCATGTAAATTACTGGTTGAAGAACGAGGAAAAAAGGAGTTTGAATTCTTGCCTTGTTTTGAGCAGAATATTAGTGATATTCAGGCAGAATTCCAGATCTATAGCAGTAATTGTCATCATGAGGAAACACCTTATGAGATTATGCACAAATTGGAACGAATGCAGTATTTAATTAATAATTATCCGGAGGAATTTCCGGAAATTCAAGGTGGTCGAATGGTAGATCGTCTTGCAAAAAAATACAATCTCAGTAAATCTACGGTAGGTGAATATTTGACAATCTCCAAAAATTTGGGGGATATAGCAATGGATGAATTTCAAAAAGGAGAAATTGATAAGTCAGCAGCGGTAACATTGGCAAGTATGCCGGAGGAAAACCAGAATCAGGCATTATCCCAGGGGCGAAAAACAGATAAAGAACTAAAAGCATATAAAAAAGAAGTTCTTGAGCCGACTTCAAACGAAATCCTTACAGCTTATGACGAACTTGATATACGGGAAATAGATTGCCCGGATCGGAAAGAAACATGTAAGAAATTAATCGAACGATATGGAAAATCACACTTGGGACAAACTTCGGATACAATAAACATTTCTTGTACTCCAAAAACAATTACGATTAATGGAAAAGAGATTACATGGAATCGTTTTGTAAAACTGATTGAAAAAGTAATACCAGCTTATCAAGTAGAAGTTCAGGCAAAAAAAGAAAAGAAAAAACTGTATTTTGAAAAAAGAGAATTGCAAGTCTCATATGAGACATATGACAGGCTCCTTTCCGGACAACAGAGATGTATTCTTGTAAAAGACGATACCTATCAAGAAGCAGAGCTGGTAGATATTTATTCGATTGGTTCTGATGGATCTGAAACAGAACCAATCGAGTTCACGATTACTTATATTAATAAGCAGGATTCCGGAATTGAGAAAGGGTATTCGATTCTAAACTTGGAAATGATACCAATATTTTGTTAGGAAGTAAAATATGAACAGAAGAGTGAAACAACTAATAAAAAAGTTTGCGTTATTTATTGTATTGTTTATCCTTAGTCATCTGGCAGATTATCTGCCGGATGCACTTTGGAGTTTGGTGATTCAGATTGGATTAGATGGAGCTGCATTAATTGTTGGAATTAGATTGTTAATGGCGGTAAACCAAAACATGAATAATCATGGTAATAATGAAGATTAAACCAATATACCACCTTGCGGAATTGCTGCATGAATCGGTAATGTCCGTGGTCTCAAAGACACAAGGTGGACTGCATATATACGATGCAATTGCCGTATATATGCTTGTGTTGATGGTGATGGCAGAAATTTGATTGATTTCTGCCATCAAATGAACAGTGTCACAAATTGTACATGTGTACCGAATTTCGGTACGCCAGTGAAGGAGGATGGACTGATGAGTTACGGTGAACAGCAGAAAGAAATCGAAACAATCAGAGAGAGAAAAATCACAGTGAAATTGTCGGCCGCAGATTGTGACCGACTGGCGATAAAGTGTGGGGAGCATGGTCTGACAATCGGAGAGATGATAGAGAATTTTGTCGGAGATTTGGTAGGAGGTACTTACTCCAACGAAAGTGATGAAAGAGATTATGCGGATAGATGGTTTGAGCGTTGCTGGTTTGGAATGTTTCCAGAACAGACACTCCTAAGTCATCTGCTTTGTAATGGATATGAACCAGAGAACTATCTGGATCTGTTGGATTGTATCAAATATGCAGAATACGATAAGGAACGAGCAAAAGAAGTTCTAGAAGAATATGATGAAGAAGAATTGTCTTTCATTGATGGCGATATTGCAGAATGGGAAGAAAAACTGCATGATATGAGAGAAAACTGGGAGCCAGAGACAGAGCCGAACATGGGTGAAGAAATCGAACGCATTAAGAAGTGGGTAGAAGAAAAAGAGGAACTTCTTCTGAAAAATGAAAACAGAAGACCACAGACAATAGAACAGTTTCATATCAAACAATGGATAGATGACACTTTTGTTAAGGGTTGTTTACGAGTGGAATATACGGGAAAGGACACTGCAAAAATTATGGACAATAAGGGCGATATTATCTGTGTAGAATATAAGGATGGAGAAGTACGCGAATGTCAGGAATAGAGGAACAAAAAGTAGTGAGCGTACCGAATTTCGGTACGGAAGAAAAGCAGAATATGAAAAAACGAAAAAAAATGACCTTTTATAGAGTATTACAAGAAATTACTGATAAAAGAAATGTGGAGGGGGAGATAGTAGTTGTTGATCCGAAATGTGACAAATTGAACAAATAGAAAGAACCTTGAAAATAGAATATTGGAAGTTGGTATAAGAATATGATATGATATGATACTCCTAAAAACAAAGGGGGAATCATATGGAACGAAATGATAAATGTTTTTGTGGAAGCGGAAAGAAATATAAAAAATGTCATTATCATATTTCTGGAGAAAGCAAATTAGCAGATATGTATAGAAAAAATGCAGCATTTGATGAAGCTTGTCAAAACTTAGAAATTACTAATCTTTGTGTAGATGGATGTAGTATATGTTGCTCAGATTATTTTTTTGTTAGTGAGAATGAGTTCTTAATGATAGCAGAAAATTTAATGAGTGAGGGTGAGAGCATTGAATCTTACATAGAAAAAGCAAAAAATACTGAAAAAATTATACAAGAACAATATCCAGAATTAATTGAAAAAATGAATAAGAACATGTCTGTAGGGCAACATGACTTCTTGAGTTTAGAGTATTTTTTAGATACTGAAAGATTGGAAGATTTTCCAAAATGCATTTTTTTGAATAAACACCACAAATGCTCTATTTATAATGTCAGACCGATTATTTGTAGGACTTATGGGACTATGGATTGCTGTGATATTATTGCAAATCCTAAAGTTTCGATACAACAGCAAGATGAGTTAATGAAAAATATGCTGATCAGATCGAAAGATAAAAAAGTAATAATAAAACGTCCGTATCCATTGTTTTATTGGTTTGCTAGATTTTTTGATAAACCATTGGTAGAAGTAACATATAGGAAAATAGAGCAAATAAGAAAAGCCACGGAAACAGATTATTTTGAATTTAGCAAAAATTGTATAAAATGAATCGTAAAACCAACTATCAATAGCGATAGTTGGTTTTTTCAATAAACAATCATATTAAAAGTGTATGTACCGAATTTCGGTACAGAAGGGAGAGGAAAGTATGAATAAAGCAATCTTAGTAGGAAGGCTGACAAGAGATCCGGAAGTAAGATATTCCCAGGACGAGAATCCCACAGCAGTTGCAAGATATACAGTTGCTGTAGACCGCAGATTCAAGAGAGAGGGTGAAACAACAGCAGATTTTATTCCTTGTGTCGTATTCGGACGTTCTGCAGAGTTCGCAGAAAAGTATTTCCGCCAGGGAATGCGTGTCTCTATCTCAGGACGTATCCAGACAGGAAGCTACATGAACAAAGATGGAGTGAAAGTATACACGACAACAGTAGTTGTAGAGGAACAGGAGTTTGCAGAAAGCCAGGCAGAAAATGCAACGAACAGAGGTGTGGATCATCAGTCTGCTCCTAACCAGGATGTTTCAACAGCAACGAATGACACAGGAGACGGTTTTATGAGTATTCCGGATGGAATTGACGAAGAACTACCGTTTCACTAAATAGTTTGTACCGAATTTCGGTACATGGTATGAGGAGACAGGTATGTGCAATATAGAAATAATATTTTTTGTATTTGTCATAATCTTTGTTTACATAGCGTTTGTATTATTTTGCTTATGCAAAAAGTCTATAAATTGGCGTTTGGGACAACATGATTATGAGTTTCAAGAAATTGTAAAAAGACAACAAAAGAAAAATTTATAGGCAATAAATTACAAATAAGATTGTTAATGTACCGAAATTCGGTACAAATAAGTACGGAAGGAGAAAAACAATGCAGCTTGCTTACGAAACATTATTAAAACTCAATAATCTCAGTAAGACAGAAATGAATATTTTTCTCCAATGCGTACGCTATCAGGATGCACAGGGAAAGATTATTGGGGCATACTACAAATATTTCATGAAGTTATTAGGATTTAAGAGTAAGCAGACATTTTATAATGTTCTGCGCTCTTTACGTGAAAAAAAATTACTGACCTATACGAAAAATGTAAAAGGTGATTATGATATTAAAATCGAAAATCAAACGTATTCACAGCAGGAGAAGCCGGATTATATTGATTTGAATAAGAAGATTTTTCAAAGTACTGAATTTATGAAAATGAAAGCTCATGAAAAATATATGTTGCTTGATTTAATGCGTTCTACAGCACTTAACAGGGGAATCCGAGTAATTAATGTACACGAATTCTATAATAAATACTGTAAAGTGTTACATGTGTCTAAAAGAGTAATTCAAACATATTTACATACTTTGCGAAAATATTTCTCAATCCAGATAAAATGTGGAAAGTATTATATCAAATTTTTAGGTGGTAAATTATTTGAAAAGCCGAAAAAATCAATCAAAGGGAAAAGAACGATCTATGTAGTTGATAATACAGCCGCTGATCAGCAGAGAGAGTATGTAGGAAGTGTATTGCTGCGTCGAGAACAGCTTGCAAAAAAACGAGAGGAGGATGCGTCAGATCTTGGGAAATTGATACATCAGTATAGTACGATCATTAAGGAAAGAGGAGAGGATACGATATCCATCATATCTGCAGTATTACATCGTTATGCAGAGGAAAGTATTATATTTGATGTCAAACATTTCCATAAGATGCTTAGAAAAGCCCTAGAACTGGAAAATTCACTGTGAACATTTTGCTCATGGTTTCTTTATGGTGCAAAAAATAGGGAATAGTCCATAAAGAAAAAGGGATAAATGAAATTTATGGAGAAAACAAAGGGTGATCAGAAGAAAATCAGTAGCATTATAATAATGTTTTGGTGATTCTGATAGAAGCCTTATTTTTTTGCTGTTTTGAGTGGTCTAAAAAATATGTAGAAAAATATAAAGCAGTCTAATATGAACGTGTTTTTTGAAAAAATAGATGGTGGTAAGTCTAAAAAACAAGTAGAAGTTTGTGTTTGAAAGTCCATTTTTGTGCATATCGGAAAAAGATGATAATCCATTAATAGAGCTGTTTATGGAGCATATTCGGTTGAAGTATATTAATTCTGTATACATTCTTATTTTTATGTACCATATATTCAATCTGTTACGAAATAATTTCATACATTGTATAAATAAAAGATTAATAAAACATAAAAAGTCTTTAGATTTAAAAAAAGATATGTTATAAGAAAGATGTATAGATATACAACAGAAACTAGTACAAAAGATAAAATATTTCCAGATTATTTGACGGGCTAGATAATAAGAATTACAAAGGGAGTGATAAATTATGAATTTTGAAAATTTGGTACTGGGAAAAGTGTTTTATTCGTATATTTTAGATATAGTGTTTGGGATATATATAGTTGTACTTATATTATATATTATTTGCCGTTATGCAAAAAAGGAATTAGTAGATGCACTTCATCTTAATATAAAATTTATAAAATTCGTACCGAGAATATTAATAAATGTAATAATTATATTTTTTGTTTTCGGATGGAATTATAAAAGTAGGACAATGGATTTTTCAATAAAAGATGATATGTTAGTTACAACCTTTTTGGTAGGAATGCTGGCAATTATGGATTTGATATCAACACTTGCAAATTTATATCATGAATTCAAAGAATCAAATGAAAATAAAATAAGAAAAGAATTAGATGAACTAAAAAAAAGAATAGAAGAGTTGGAAAATAATAATAGGTGATTAGAAAAGAAAATCAAAAAAGTGTACCTAAAGTAACCTAGATAAGTAAAAAAGCCTTTGCTATAATATAATTAGCGAAATGGAAATAAAAGAAAATGTTGCACAGAAAAATGTTAAGTGTTCTGGGAAATATATCTATTACAAAAAAGATTTGATCAGAAATTTGGATTGAATCTTTTTTTATGGAAAAAAAGAGATATGCCGGGAGATGATTCTGATTTCTTTGATAACGTCATTGAGTGGAAAAAAGGTGCACAATGTGCGTAAAAGAGATTGAAAAAACACACACTGTGTGTTATATTAAAATTAGAAACACGTACAAAGTGTATAAAAGTTGGTGGTAATGATGAATGAAAAAAAGAAATATATTGACATAGATAGTGTCGTTGGAAATCTAGATGAAGTAACGGTAAAAGACTTACGAAAACAAGCGGGGATGAGCCGTAAGGATTTCTGCAATAGTTTTGAAATTCCGTATCGCACCTTACAGTCCTGGGAACTTGGAGAGAGAGAAATGTCAGATTTTTCAAAACGATTACTGGCATATGTCATAAAAACAAGTGAACTGGTGGAGAATTATAAACGAGATTTAGAGAAGCAAGTGGAAGGAGAGCAGGATGGAGAAAAAAAAGAATAATACAGAATTAGATTTGGACGAGGATGGAATTCCAAAATTGGAATATATTCAAGTAGGCGAATTCCTACTGCCGAATCTGTCACTGGAAAAGGTGGATGGATATATAGGAAGATGGGGAATCATGAGAAAAGAGTACCTACAAAAACACAAACCAGCTGTCTATTCTTCGATGCTTTTGATGGATGAATTAAATCAACATTTGATTGATATTCAGAAGACAGCAGATGAAAGAATGGATGTGTTGGAAAAACAATTGCTGGAACGTGATCCGGCACCGGATAAAGCCAAAGATGGTATGGCATGGACAAGACATATGAATCAGATCAGACATCAGGCAGAGGAATATGTAAAAAATGAGATCATTTTCAATTAAAAAAGGGAAATCTATTTTTCAATGATTGTCCCCTTAAGAAATGAAATTAAAGTAGCTGCCGCCCTACCATATCCGGTCACATATGCTCCGGGTGAGACGTGCTAGGTACTTCCTACATAAAGTAAACAATTAAAGTGGTAAAAACTTATGTTTTTTAGAAAAAGAAGGGATGAAGCATGAAACAAATATTCATAAAATTAATATTTTTGTATAAGTACATCATGGACAAAGAGGTGCAATATATTCTCTTAGTATTTATTGGATTATGGTTTGTTTGTTGCTTCTTAAGATTCACATCCTCCATAATTTTTTCAAAAATCATTCCAGTAATTTTTGCTCTCTGCATGATTGTGTTTAGTGTAATTGCGTTAATTTCATTTCAATGGCTCTACTGGATGATGTGGCTGATCATGTCATGGGGAATTCTTATAACAGAAGATATTTACATGCATCGGGCTAAAAAAGATGATCTTAAAAGACTTACTCAAAGTGAATTTATGTACCGATGTAAATGTGAGACTTTAGAAAAAAATATCGAAGATTTGAGAATTTGTAATAACTTGTTGGAGAAAAATTTGAAAATCAGGGAAAATGACTATAAAGAATTAGAATCATCTGCTGCGTATTGGAAGATGAAAGTAGGACAACTTAAATTTGAGCAGAAAATTGCTGAGGATGATATCAAAGATTTACTACAACGTCTTGATGCTACGGAAGTGCCTGGATTAAAAAAGCAAATTCAGGAATTAGAGGAAGAAAGAGAACATTATCGTGTCTTGTATGAACGAAAGGAATGGGAGTTGAAACAAGCGAGAAATGCAAAGCAAGGCTTTGATATATATAAAAATTGCGATTCATTGGACAGCTTGTCTAAACGAAAAAAGTTGTTGCTTAATATTTTCCATCCAGACAGTGAAGGTGGAGATAATGAGAGTACACGGTTCATATTAGAGCAGTACAATATGAGAAAAATCAATTATCAGTAAACAATGTACCGAAATTCGGTACAACATGAAAAGGAGAGAAAAGGTATGAAGAACTATCTAAAGAGAGGGCTTACAGTTTTGACTTGTGCGGCAATGTGTATCCAGTCACCACTCATAACAATGGCGGAAGAAATACAAAGAACAAATGGAGAAGCTTCAGCATATCAGGCAGATAATTATGGAGTTGCTACGCAAGCACAGAAAGAACCGCAGTGGATAAAAGACAGTGCCGGATGGTGGTATCAAAATGCAGATGGTTCTTATCCAAGAAACCAGTGGAAGATGATCAACGGAAGTTGGTATCACTTTGACTGGAACGGCTATATGCAGACCGGTTGGCAGAAAATTGGTGGAAGCTGGTATTATCTGAAATCCAGTGGAGCAATGGCGATTGGTTGGGAAAAAGTCGGAGGTAGCTGGTATCACCTCAATTCCAGTGGTGCTATGCAGACCGGTTGGCAGAAAATTGGTAGAGACTGGTATTATCTGAATGCCGGAGGAGACATGAGAACCGGATGGCTGCAAAGCGGTAATGTTTGGTATTATTTGAAGTCCAGTGGAGCAATGGCAACAAATGAATGGGTAGACGGCGGAGTCTATTATGTTGATGCAAATGGAGTCTACATTTCAGGAAAAACACAGACAACTGAAGGATGGAAGAAAAATAGAACTGGTTGGTGGTATCAGAACGTAGACGGAAGCTATCCAAGAAACCAGTGGAAGATGATCAACGGAAATTGGTATCACTTTGACTGGAACGGCTATATGCAGACCGACTGGCAGGTAGTACGGGGAAGCTGGTATTATCTGAATGCCGGAGGAGATATGAGAACCGGATGGCTGCAAAGCGGTAATGTTTGGTATTATCTGAAATCCAGTGGAGCAATGGCGATTGGTTGGGAAAAGATTGGTAGTGACTGGTATTACCTCAACTCCAGTGGTGCGATGCAGACCGGATGGTTACAGCTTGGAAATACCTGGTACTATCTGAAATCCAGTGGAGCAATGGCATTAGATGAATGGGTAGATGGCGGAAAATACTATGTGGATGCAAATGGAGTCTATATTCCAGAGAAAAAGCAGGAATCCACAGAAACACCGGAAACAAAACCAGAGACAAAACCAGAAACAAATAATAAGGAAGATTTAGACAAACCGGAACCTAAGCCGGAAACAAAGCCGGAACCTAAACCAGAGACAAAGCCGGAAACAAAGCCAGAGACAAAACCGGGAACAAATAATAAGGAAGACTCTGACAAACCGGAATCAAAACCAGAGCATGAGCATAAATATGACATTGAGTTGAGCCATATTGTGCATCATGAGGCAACCGGTCATGAAGAACAGTATGTTGTCAAGGAAGCCTGGGACGAAGAGGTAACAATAGAAGAGGAATATGCATGGGATTGCTGCAATGTGTGTGGAGCTGATATTACAAATAATGTAATTGAACATGAAAAAGCACATGCATTAGCGTATGAGGGTGGTGGACATCATATAGAGTATGGTACACGTCCAGTCACAACAACGGTACATCATGAGGAAGTCTATGGAACACGCTGGGTACAGGACAGTGCGGCATACGATGAAACGGTTGTTGATGGATATGTTTGTTCCTGCGGAGCAAGAAAATAAAAATGTACCGAAATTCGGTACACAAGGAAAGAATCACAAAAAAGCGTGGTTCTTTTTTTGTACCCCAATTTAAGAGAAAGAGAGAAAAAAGTAAATGAAAAGATGTTCCAGAGGACCGCCGCATCCAAGTTACAGATCAGACGAATCATCGGAAGGAGGAAAAAATGAAACGGAAAATAGGAAAGAGAGCTCGACTGTTAGCATTTCTACTGGCTGCGATCGTAATGCTGACGTCATTTTCTTTTAGTTCGGTTTATGCCGAAGAGAATCAGGCTTCAGACATGGTTCAAAAAGAGACAAATATAGATTCGCCCGGTGAAGACACAACAGAGGAGGACAAAGAACCGGAGAAAGATGTTGAGAAGGATTTAGAGACAGAACGTCAAATGAAGCAGCTCTTAAAAGAAATTGGAGTTGGGTTTGCGGAATCAGATGCTCAAGCCAATACATCGAGTATGCCAAGAAGAGCGAAAGCTACAAGAGCTGCCGGTGATGTAATTAATACAGGTAGAATAAAAAGCAATAGCATTGGTCGAATCGATGTGATCGACTATAATGACCCTTCTTGGCCACAATTATTGACATGGAGAGAAGGACTGCTAGGAAACACAGATACAAAGGAACCACTTTTTTGTGCGGATCCTATGGATCATTTCAAAGCAGGAAAAAAAACAGGTGTGGATGCATCTACCATCTATAATAAAGAAACGATTCAGACAGTAGTAGCAATGATGTATTACTATGATCACTACATGTGCAAATCAATTAATAGTGATTACGAGTATCTTATGAAACAATGTGCAGTCTGGTGGGTACTTAATGCAGTGCATGGATGGTTTGCAGATGGAGTAAATATTGAAACAGGAAATGGTGTGAAATGTGCGTGTGGTAGCTGGATATCCGGTCATAAGGGTGAATATTATAAAAAAGGTTTAGTGTGGGCTTGGGAAAATTATAAGTATTTTACGGATGCGAAAGGTGTGATCTATCAGGGAAACGGACAGCCATTATCTTCCTGGTCGGGAACATACACTCCTAAGACCTACACGAGTCTAACTGTACAAAAGGTATGGGATGATCAGAATAATAAATATAATTTGCGTCCATCCAGTGTGAAAATCAATTTGTACCGTTGGAGTAATAAAGATTCAGCAAGGGTTCTTGTTGATAGCGCTTACGCTACTCCAAGTAACAATGATTGGAATTGGAAAGTGACATGGAATGATCTACTTCGTACGGATGGGGATATTACCTATGAATACACAGCAGAAGAAGCGGAAGTGTCAAATTATTCGGGAAAAATGGAGTGGGATGGTTCGTATGAGAAAGGATGGACAGGCACTCTGACCAACAAATTAAAGACCTATACAAGTCTTTCTGTCAAAAAGCTGTGGGATGATCAGGAAAATCAATTTGAACTTCAGCCATCCAGTATAAAAGTAAATCTGTACTGGTGGAGTAATAAGGATTCTACAAGGCATTATTATAAGACAGCAACTCTATCAGCAGAAAATAACTGGTTTGTCACATGGGACAATTTGGAGTATGTGGATGGTGACACTACATATGGATATGATGTAGAAGAGGAAGAAGTGTCAGAGTATACCGGAAAGATGCAGTGGACTGGCTCTTATAAGGATGGATGGGTAGGTTCTCTTACCAATTCCTTGAAAACGGGAAATGCAAAAGTTCTAAAGACATCTACCTCACCGGAGCTGACAGACGGAAATGACTGTTATAGTTTAAAAGATGCAGTCTATGGAATTTATACCACTGCGGATTGTAAGGAGTCCTCTCTCGTTGCTTTAATGACAACCAAGGAGAATGGTGAATCAGATGCAGTTACAGTTCCAATCGGTACATACCATGTGAAGGAGGTAACAGCTCCAAAGGGATATGCACTGGATAAAAAAATCCATACGGTAGAAATCAAGCTTGGAGAAACGTATCTTTTAAAAGTATCGGATAAACCAACGATGGACCCGGTTGGTGTATTACTTGGAAAGATTGACAAGGAAACGAATCAGAACAAACCGGAAGGCTCCCTGCCGATGGAAGGAGCACTGTTTGAGGTGAAATTCTATGCAGGAGTACAAATGGATTCTGATCCGGCTGCAGACGGAAAGAAAGCAGATAAAACATGGGTGTTCAGAACAGATGCAGATGGATTTGCATACTATGATTCCCAATATTTAGTTTCAGGGGATGAATTATATACTGGACCAACTGGAAGTAAGCAATTACCACTCGGTACTATTACAATCGAAGAAACCCAGGCTCCGGAAGGATATTTAATCAATCCAACTGTATATACGGTCAAAATCACAAGTGGAAATAATGGTTCCGAGTTTGTCTATACCTACAATGAACCAACAATCGCAGAGCAGTCTTTGGATTTGAACATTGTCAAAAAAGAAAAAGGAAAAGACTATGCGATTAAAGGTGCTGTTTTTGAGCATACAAAACCAGACGGAAGCACAGAGACCGTGACTACAGATGCAAACGGAGTATGTAAGTTCAAGACATTAGGCTATGGACAGCACAAGGTACAAGAGGTATCTGCACCGGAGGAATATACCGTAAATAGTGGAGTTGTAACCTTTACCGTTGCTAAGGACAATAAAATCACCTTAGATTCTAATACAGCAAAGGATAATTCCATGCAGTTTGAGGTTGAAAAAGAAGGAACTGCACGATTATGTGTAGAAGATACCTTAGCTCCATATCAGCTGAAAATAACAAAAGTCAACGAGAAAGGAAAAACACTAGAAGGTGCAGAGTTTACGCTCTACGAAGATGCGGAAGGTACGAAAGTGGTATCCAAGATTGTTACAGATAATACTGGTGTTGTGACAACAAATCCGTTAGAAGTAGAGAAAAAGTATTACATCAAGGAAACAAAAGCACCGCAGGGATACCGAATCCCAAAAGATGCAAAGGGAAATGATTATGTCTATGAGATCTATACCAAGTTCAATGATAAGAGAGAGTATGAATACTATGTAAATGGTGAAGTTCATACAAAGGATTCCGGAGATTATGCAATCGAAGGAACTCCACATGAGAGAATTGTAAATCTAAAGATTGAAAACCGGATCGGATTACAAATGCCGGAGACAGGAAATCATGCAACACTGATCATTGTTTTACTTGGTGTTGCATGTATGACGATAGCGCTGATCAAACAGACAAAAAAAGGGAAAGAGGAGAAAAAAGATGAAAAAAATGACAAAATTTAATAAGAAGCGTGTCACATTGATGTTAACAGGAACACTTGCTTTAACGGGTGCCATCAGTTCATTGCCGATGCCAATGATCCAAAATGGAATGGCTACAGTTGTTTATGCTGCAGAAGGAACAGAATATAGTACAGTCAAGGGTGTTGCTACAATGGGAAGTGGACAGGCACATATCGATATTGGTGGAAATGATGGACAGACACTGGTGGGAAAACAGTTCAATGTCTACAAATTATTTAATGCCGAGAATGCAAAAGACGGAGAATCCATCAATTATACATTTAATCCAGCTTATAAGCAGGCGTTAAAAAATGTGGTAGCAAAGGCACTGACAAAAGCCGGAACAACCATTTCAGCTGCGGATGTAACAGAATACCAGGTGATCGACTACATCCAGTCTTTAAATAATTACCCAGTTGAAGGAGCTACTACAGAGCAGAAACTGGAAAGCCGTTACAGTGCATTTCGTTATTTCATTGAAGAGTTGAGAGATGAGATGACAAAATTAAATGAAGTACCAGAAGTAGTCAACGTAAAAAATGTGCGTTCAGACAATTCCATTCGTTTGGATGGACTGCAGTACGGTTACTATGTAATTGATGAAGTCTCTAATGTTGATGGAACGCATTCTGCAAGCTCTCTTTGCATGGTTAATACCGCTAATCCTGCAGCACAGGTTGTAATCAAATCCGATTATCCGAGTATCACAAAGAAGATCCAGGAAGATGATGCCGATGCAAATATCAAAGATGCAGACAGATGGAATGATATTGGAGATTATGAGATCGGGCAGACAGTTCCATACAAATACACATCAAATGTGCCGGATATTAATGGATATGATACTTATTACTATGCATGGCATGATGTGATGGATGATGCGCTGACATTCAATGCAAAGAGTGTAAAAATTGAAATTTCCGGAACAGTAGACGGAAAAGCCAAAACTTATACGTTGAATAATGATGAGTTTACTGTGACAGAGAAGCCGGACAATGGCGATACTTTTATGATCGCAGTCGCTGACCTCAAGGCAATTGTGGATCGTGAATTTGATGAAGTCGACAACCGGAAAGAGAATACCTACGGACAGACTGTAACACTTACATATAATGCAACACTGAATGATAAAGCTGCAGAAAAAACAGGACGTCCAGGATTTGAAAATGATGTCCGCCTTGAGTTCTCCAATGACGCTGATTCAACAGGAGAAGGAAAGACTGGATATACACCATGGGATACTGTTGTATGCTTCACCTACAGATTAAATCCAATCAAAACGAACGATCATGACAAGGTGCTGGATGGAGCAAAATTCCGTCTGTACTCAGATGCGGATTGCAAAAATGAAGTATATGTAAAAGAAGGACAGGATGGATATATTGTCATCAACCGTGATTCCATTGGTGGTACAGACCACACAGGTGGCACAAAGCCAGATACAGCGGTAGAAATGATATCCGATGCAAATGGTAAATTCAATATTTACGGACTTGACAGCGGAACATATTATCTGAAAGAGACAGATGCACCAGACGGATATCGTTTATTAAAGGATCCAATCAAACTGGATCTGAAAGCTACGTTTACAACAGAGCGTGACAGCTATGTAAAGGGCGATGGTGCAACAGATAAGACGCTTACAGCATTTGATGCAAAAGCCAATATCAAAACCTTCTACAATGGTATCAGTAAGTCAGAGGACAAAACACTGGAAACAAGCGTAGAAGATGGTTCTGCAAACATCACGATCGTGAACCAGGTTGGAAAGAAACTTCCAATCACAGGTACATCTTCTGTAGTGATTATGCTTGGAGCAGGTGTTGTTCTTATGAGTGTTGCCATTGCAAAAGGACGTAAGAAAGACGAAGAGATCTAAGCAAAAAGGAAGGAGATTGCATGAGAAAAAAATGGAGTACGGGAGTCATATTCATCATTGGATTTGCACTCTGCTGTCTTCCAATTATCTGGAATGTGATCGAGCAGCGGCATCAATCAGATGCCGTTGCTACTTACCAAAACGCAGTAAGCAAAAAAGAAGATACAAAGCTTAAGGAGATCATGGACAATGCAGCTGCATACAATGACATGCTTTACCAGACAGGCGGTGCAGTTGTAGATAATTCTGATACCGATATCTTAAGTGACGAAAGCTATGAAAAGCAGCTGAACATATCCGGGAATGGAACAATGGGAAGTCTGGATATCCCAAAGATTAATGTGGAACTGCCGATCTATCATGGAACGGATGATACCGCACTGTCAAACGGAATCGGACACCTGCAGGGAACGAGCCTTCCTGTGGGCGGAGCAAATACCCATTGTGTTCTGACCGGACACAGAGGACTTCCAAGCTCCAAACTCTTGATCCGCCTGGATGAGATGGTGGAAGGAGATCTGTTCTTCTTAAGGATTGGAAATGAAACACTTGCATATAAGGTGAATAAGATACAGATCGTAGAGCCGGAAGATGTCTCCGGTCTGCAGATCGAAGCAGGAGAGGATCTGGTGACACTGGTTACGTGTACACCATATGGAATCAACACCCATCGGTTACTGGTGACCGGAAAGCGTGTGGAATATAAGAAGGCACAGCATGATGCGATCAAACAGGAACTTCCATCTGCGAGAGAACTTATCTTTTTCCTCTTGCCATTTTTGTTTGCTGCGATAGCAATCGGATTGTATTTATGGAACAGAAGGGAGACATATGAAGATGGTAAGATATAAGCAGATACTGGCCGCAGCGTGTGTATTTGCAGCTCTTGGTGCATCAAATGTAGCTGCGGCAGAGACAACATTAAATGAGAATGATCTTGTGATCGATAAAACGGTCACGGTCATTGGAGATCAGGTGTTGCCGGACAGTGAGGAGCTTGCAAAGGTCGAAGAGGTAAGAACCGGAAGTATTGAGGTGGTGCTGACCGACGGAAAAGCAGGAACAGAAAAAAGTAACGTAAAGATTAGCTGTCAGAAAGTTGCAGATATTATGGATGGAGAATATGTACTGACAGATACTTATAAAAAGAGTGAAGTAGATTTAAATGCGATCGAGAATGCAAATGATCTAAAAACTGCGGCAGAAAAATTGCTTACAACTGCGGGAGAAAGTACAAGTGCAGTACCGACAGATGCAGATGGATTCGTAACATTTAAAAACCTGGAGGTAGGCGTATATCTGATTTATGCACAGGATACAGAAACCTATGACACGGTAGAACCGTCCTTGATCGCAGTACCGACCTGGAATGATTCAGAAGGTGAGATGCAGTATGATGTTATGATCGCACCAAAACATACGGAAAAGCCGGAAAAAGAAGACAATGTTGCACCGCAGACAAGTCTTCAGGAGAATACTTGGAAGTATGTTACAGCGGCAGGCATCTGTGTGTTTGGAGCATTGCTTTGTACGATTTTGTATAAAAGGAAACATTAAATGAGAGACAGAGTATACAGATTTCTGAGCGTGCTATTCCTTGGAATGGCAGTAGTATTTTGCATTCTTGCCTATCACGAACATAAACCATTTTTGGATGCAAAAATCAGTCATGAAGCAATCAAAAAAACGGCTGTAGTACCAGAAAGTAATGAGGATGCATCAGATCCTATGAACAGGAGGATTGATTTTGAATTACTTAAGGAAATCAATCCGGATATCATTGGATGGCTTTATATCCCACAGATCGGAGTGGATGAACCTATCTTGCATGGCAGAACAGATACAGAATACTTAAACAGGGGATTTGATGGAAAACGAAGTGTACTAGGTTCGGTATTTACCTTTGCTCATGCAAATGAAAACTTGTCAGATCCGCACATCTGTCTTTTCGGGCATAACATGATGTCCGGGCAGATCTTTGGAAAATTAGATGAACTTACAGTAGATGAAGACAAAGTACAAAGCATTTATATCTATACGCCGGAGCGGACCAAGGGACTTACGATCGTGTCTGTATATTCCTGTCACAAAAAGGATACGGTATTCCAGGATGATTGGAAACCAAATCAAGAGGATGTACAGACCTTTACTTTAGCAACTTGTACCGGCTATTCAAGGACTCCGTATCGTTTGGCTGTCAATTGCAAAGTGACAAAAGAAAAACTCATCCTTTAAGGGAGGAAAACAGTGGGATGAAGAGAGTAATCATTACCATCCTGATCTTTTTATTTGGCATCGGCTGTGGCTTCGGTGCATTTTTTATGCTCAAAACGGGTGGAAACATGAAAAAAGAAGAACTAAAAAGTGTACAACGGCTAGAAGTTTCTGAGACAGAAACAAAAGCGAGTAAAGAGCAAAAGAAAAAGGAAGAGCCAAAGAATAGCGAACAAGTGAAAGAAAAGGATGATGTACCGAATTTCGGTACACAAGAGGAGGAAACAAAAGCAGTAGAAGAAATCTTAAGTGGTCCCGCACCAAAAACCGGAGAAGAAAGCAGAATTTTAGTGTTCTCTGTTTTGCTTGGGATGTCTGTAACTGTGATGGGTGGAACTATTTATAGAATTAAAATGAAGAAGGGAGCGAATGGAACATTATGATAAATGAAGCAAACCAAGATCCGTTGTACCGAAATTTGAATGAAATCTACCAAGAACGGGAGAAACTGTTTCAGCAAAGAGAAAGGGATTATCTGGAACAGAAAAAAACATTAAATAACTTACTCGAATCGATCAAGCAGGAAAAAGAGACGTTGAATCAAAAAGGGCAGGAACTAAAAAAACAACAAGAGGAACTGCATAAAGAGGAACAAAATCAGCAAACTTGGTATCAGCAGCTCTGTGAAGAAAAAAAACAGCTTGAACGAGACAAAGAAGAACTGAACAAAAAAGAAAAGGAGTTTGAGACAGCAAAGGATTCCATGGAAGTACGCTATCAGGTGCAGATTGAAAAAGCAAAAAACATGGAAATCCAGGCAAAACAGTCAAAGGAAACTTTTGAGCATAAGTTAGATATGCTAGGACTTGTTTTGGATGCAGATGGCAAGCCAGGAGGAGAAGCAACCAAGTTTTTTGAATCCTTACTTGGTGGAATGAATAAGTGGAATGAAGAAGAACTGCAGAGTCTTGAAGAAGAGAATAAAGCTTACGAAAACGAGAGCAGATATTTAAAAGAGGAACTCGAAGAGCTGAATAAAAAGAGTAAACAGCTTGAAGAGGAGAATAATCAGCTACAAAGTGAAAAGGAGCAACTTTCTGAGGAAATTAAGAGAATTGAAGCAGAAAAGAACCGTTTGTTAACACTGGTATCAAGTATCTCTAAAAGCAAAGAAGAGGAAGCTGTACCGAATTTCGGTACAAATGAGGAAGAAGAGGAAGACGCACCGGATTCCGATACAAAAGAAAAACCTTATGTTCCAACCTTTGGAAGAAAGCAGGAGTCCAATGAGTCAGAGCGAAAGAGTGCAGTATTTGAAGAGCTGACAGCATCCGTTTTAAACAGATATTTGGTGAAAAATGAACCAAAATATATTTCTTCTGAAATCAAACACTCCGAAGAGGGGGAACAGCTGCATGTTAATATCAATAACTTAGATTATGTCTTCCTGTTTTCAAGTCCGGCAGCGTTTGACATTTCAGCTCCAAAGAAGAAAAGCAGAGCATTAGATAAGCTGCTTGTTCGTTTAAATACACAGCATCCGGGAGTGAAGTTTTATTATGATGAACAGGAGCATCGGGTTTATGCATCCGGATATTTCAGCAATACCATGGCGCCAGATTGTTTAATGGAAAAAGTTCATGAAGTAAGTGACTGTTTCCGTCAGAAGTAGAGGTGAGTGACGATGACAGCTTTACAATACATGGGAACGGGCATTCTTTTTGCATTAGTTGCCGGAAGTTGTTTTGTGGGTGCGATCGTTTATTTCCTTCTTACAAAGCAGAAACACTATCTGTATGCAGAACGATTGAGAAGAATGAAATTCCCGGAGCAGTTCTACAAAGATATGAAAGAACAATATGAAAAGACGGAAAACATTTCACAGACGCTAGATCTTCTGTTGGAGCAATATCCAAAAGGAAAAGTAGCAAAACGTTTACGTGCATCTAAGGATTATTTAAAGAACAGTCATTATAAGGATTATGAAACCGCATTGTATCGTTATCTGTCAGATAGTGATACAGCAAATGTAATCACACAGATTCTGTTAAAGGATTTACAAAAAATATGCAGGCTTTCATGTAAGCAGGAGAAAAATACTGGAGAGGAGAATAAGAATGAGAAGAAGTAATTGGAAAACAAAAGTAGTAGTAGTAATTGCATTTATTTTAAGTGTTGTAGCAGGTGTTGTAGCAGCAATCTTTACACCGAATATATGGAAAGGTTTAGTAGGGTTTGGAACCTTTGCAGTTGTGCTGCTTGTATTAGTATTTATTTTAGTAAAAGTTTTACATATTGGGAGGGATTAAAGAAATGAGAAAGAAATTAATGAAATTGGATCGAAAAAAACTGGTAACACTGATGACACTTTCTTTAATGCTGTCAGCAGTATTTGTTTTGCAGTTAGGATTTCCGGTACTTGCTGCAGAAACTGATGGAAATACAGTAATCAAGACTGGTTTTAATACAATCTATGGGCTGATTGCAGCAATCGTGTCCTCCATCGGAAGTTTGTATCTGTTATGGGGTGTTTTTGAGTGGGCACAATCCATGAACTCTCAGGACGGTGGTGCACAGTCTATGGCATTTAAACGAATTGCAGGAGGTCTTGTTGCAGTTATCACACCACAGTTGATTCCAGTGATCACTTCAAGTGTAGGAGCATAAAAAGGAGGAGAAGAAAGATGCCAGACTGGTTGCCGGATTTTCTAAATGGCAGTTTATTATATGGACCGTTCTATCAGATTGCTAGTGCGATATGGAATACCACCATGTCTGTATGTATTGGGATTATGACAAAGACACCGGAAGAGTTTTCATCTCCTACTTGGAGTTATGTTAATAACGAATTGTATCCGTGGGCCTTATCGATCGGCATTATGAGTCTGAACTTCTTTGTCATGATGGGATTTTTTAAAGCGGTTGGAAACTTTAAAGAAAACATGACAGTGGAACTTATGATCGAAGCATTGATCAAAGTAGTGATTCTAAATGTACTGTTGGTCAAAGGATTGGATGTGATCAAAAAGATATTTAAAATGGCATCAGCTATGGCAGGAACGGCGGTTATGATCGAACCGCCTTCCTTTTTTACCGGTGATGTTGATATCGGTTCGATTATGTTCTTTTGGATTTACGGACTTTTCTATTTCCTTGTAGCAATGGTCTGTGCATTTCTGATTCTAATCACGATGTACAGCCGTTATATCAAACTTTATATCCTGATTGTAACCTTCCCACTTGCCATGCCAACGATTACAGGAGGACGCGGAGTTGAAGGAACAGCGTATGCATGGATGAAGAGCTTTTTGTCCAATACATTTGAGATCGTGGTTATTGCACTCGCAATTGCAATCGCAGGAAGGATTACAGCCGGGGTATCAATTTTTACTGAAAGTAATGTGATCGTAAATACGTTTGATGGATTTGCCCAGGCACTTAATTCCATGATTTATATGATCCTGATGGCGGTTTCCGTAAAAGGAGCACCAACGTTTTTAAATAAGACATTCAATCTGTAATGAGGTGAACGTGTATGAAAATAGACTTAAATAAAGATTTTGAGGAACAATATAAAAATGAGTTATGGAAAGGGTTTACCGCAAGGGAGTTAGGGTATGGTGTGGTTGCTCTTCTTGTTGCAGGAGGAATTGCATTTTCTGTGTGGAAGGCAACGGGTCTTGCAATCAATCTTTCTATTTATGCAGGAATCCCATTCATGGTTCCGATTATCTATTTAGCAATGGTGAAGCACCAGGGACATACCTGGATTGAATCATTAAAAAATATGTGGTTCTATATGCAGACTAAGGAACTGCCTTGTGAAATGGAAGAAAGGAATGCTTCACAGTACAGAATTTTTTCTATGGATACAAAATATATCAGTGAGCCAAAGAAAAAAAGAACTACAAGAAGGAGGAAGAAATAAATGTCAATCTTTAACGGAAACAGTCTGTTTCTGTCAAAAAAAAGCAAAACAATGCCGGTAGTGAAAGTACCAAAGAATGTAAAACAATCTCTGCAGATTGACAGAGCTTTTGAGAATGGGATATTTAAGATCGAGCCAAAAGAAAAAATGGCGGTTTATGACAGATGCTATATTTTTGAAGATATCAATTACATCAACAAGAATATCGGAGAACAGAAAGATTTTCTTATGAATCTGATGTTTTGGTTAAATTCTATGGATGTGGAATTTAAGATCACACTGGCCAATGAATACCAAAGCATGGATGAGTTTTTAGCATCCATTCGAGCAGAGAAGAACAAAGCGGAATATCCGGACATTGCAAAGGGAATCAGACAGTGGCAGGATGAAAGAATCAAGGAAACCAATCCGAATGTAACTACGCTGCGTTATCTGACTGTAACTACAAGAGCAGATAATGAAGCGAATGCAAGAGTGTATTTGAATGCGATCGAGACAACCATTATAGAAGCATTTGCCGGATGGGGGAGTCGTATTGAAAAGCTAAGTACCTTGGAACGTTTGGAATCACTGCAGAAACTGATCTGTCCGAATCATCCGGAGCAACAGGATTATATCAATCTCCCATCCGATAAAAAGAAACATCAGAAAGACTGGAAGAATGATATCTTACCACGAAGCATTAAACAGTATCCAAACTATATGGTCATGGGAGATACCTATGTTACGGTTTTGTTCGGGCACAGATATCGTCAGGCAATTGATACGGATAAGTTTATCCATTCCATGTCAAATGTTTCTTATCCATCTTTTCTCACACTGGATTATGCTCCAGTTGAGACAGACCTGGTAAATGACAAGCTGATCAATGCACAGGTCAATAATGAAAGAGCAATCACCGAAGAGATTGAACAGAAGCGAAATGCAGGTATTCCGGCCATTAATGCATCCTATCCAAGAGAGAAGAAAAAGAATGAGATTGAGTCCTATATCGATCAGCTTGATGAAAATGATGAAAAGGGATTCTTTCTAAATTTGTTGGTTGTGATCACAGCTCATGATGAGGATGAACTTGCAGAACGTATGAAAGAGATGCAGGCGATCGGAAAAAGAGAAGGTGTTGTGTTAGAAACCTGTGATTATACACAGTTACAAGCATGGAATACGGCACTTCCGATCGGTGGAAGACAAGTTGATTATATGCGTTTCTTCTTAACGTCTTCCCTTGTTGCATTTCAGCCTTTCTTTGCACAGGATGTCATTGAGCCGGGAGGACAGATGATGGGTCTGAACCGTACTACAAAGCATTTCATTGTGGGAAATCGAAAGAAGCTGCCGAACCCACATGGAATTATCGTAGGTTTTTCCGGTTCCGGTAAATCCATGCTGATCAAACTGACAGAGTTGTCACAGACGTTGCTCTCAACAGATGACGATATTATGATAATCGACCCACAAAACGAATTCCGGGATATTGTGGAGAAAGACAAAGGAAGTTATTTCGATCTGACACCAAAAAGCGGAATCTTCCTAAATGGATTTGAAGTATCAGAAGAAGTGTTTGCATCTTCCGTTGCTGTACAGAAAAAGTTTATTGCACAACAGACGGAATATGCCAAGACCTTGTGTGCAGCTGCAATGAAAAACATCAATGTCACACAGGAGCATGATTCGATCATCAGCCGATGTACGGAACGCATGTTTAAGGAAGTGTTTGGACAGAAGAAACTTAAGAGACAGCCGACACTTTTGTGGCTGAGAGAGGAAATCTATAAGGAATTACAACGAGTCGATAATGAGCATGACGCAGCCTTGATCCGAGTGATCTACAACAGTTTGGAAGAATATACCATTGGTAGTTGTGATATGCTGGCGCATCCATCCAATGTAAGTCTGAATCGACGTATGATCGGTTTTGGAATGTCAAATGTGCCGGAGAATAACTGGGAGGCAGTTATGGTCACGATCCTGCATTATTTGTCTGTCCGTATGGATTACAATAAGAGGTTCCAGAAAGCAACGCATCTTGTGATTGATGAAACACAGGTTGTATCTAAAAAACCGGGAAGTGCAAGACAGCTTAATAATGCGGTCATTACGTTCCGTAAATTTGGCGGAATCGTTACAATGGCCATGCAGAATGTAACGGCAGCCTTGTCTAACCAGACACTGATCGAACTGTTTCAGAACTGTTCCTACAAAGCTTTTCTCGATCAGGGTGGTGTAGACGCACAGAGCCTTGCTGCTATCCAGGAATTTAGTGCAAAGGAATTTAAAGCACTGTCTTCCGGAAATGTCGGAGAGGGTGTCATGGTGTGGAATAAAAAGGTTGTGATGTTTGATGCACTGATCAGCAAGGAGAACGTACTGTATAAGAATTACAGCACCAATTTCCATGAAAAAGCGAAGGAACAAAAACGGTTATCTTTTGAAGAAGAGGTTGTACCGAATTTCGGTACAAAAGAAAAAATAGAGCCACATTCTGTGTTGAGTAAAAAAGAAGAAGAACTGATTCTTGAGGTTGCCTGTATTATGGATATCACAGTAACAGATGTGGAACGTTTGTTTAATCAAGACACGGAAACCTGTCTTGGATATCTGAAATTGTTAGAAGAGAAAGGGGAACTCAGAGAAGTAAACGGCAGATACAGAAGGGTTGGATAGGATGCGGATTAATGCAAAAGACGAAAAAACATTTAAAGCAACAGCACTTGCCTTAAATGCTGCAAAGCAGTCAGTTAAAACTTCCAAGCAGCATATGACTGCCCTGAGCATGGGAAATGAACCAGACCGTCAGGAAGAACAATCAGCTTATGTAGATCCAACAAGGTTTTTAGATGGAAAAGAGATTCATAAATGGAATCAGTTACCGCAATCATTAAAGAAAAGATATATAGCTGAAGGAATAAAAGAAGCTAAAGCAAGTTCAAAAGCAAGAAGCGGAATTTTAAAAGACAATTATGATTTCACAGAAGAGATTGAAAAAAAAGTAGCAAATGTTTATACAGCAGATCTTTATCGTATGGAGGAAACAGCAGGGATAAATACATATCAAAGATTTGAGTACAATCCGTTGAAAAGATTCCAAAATCATTGGAATCATAGAGAGAAAAACAAAAAGCTATCATCAGAAAATGAAATACAAGGAATTACGGACAAGAGAAGTTCAGCTGCAGGACAAGAATCCATCCGAAAAGGAGAAAGGTATCTTTCCAAAGAGCAGGAGCAGATAAAACTACAAATAAAAGCAGGAATCAATAAGGAGAGTGTTACAGGAAAAGCGGTAGCTGATTCTGCAACAGCAACAAGTACAGCAACTTCTGGAGCAGCTACAGCAGGAGGAAGTCTGGTTGTCACGGCAGGGAAAAAAGCAGCTGATAAGTTCAAAGATTATATGCAGGAACGCTCCATGGCAAGTGAGCAGGCAATTAGAAATGTAGAATCCAAAATGACAGAGATCAAGAATGCAAACCATGAAATGGATTCCTTGCCATCCTCTTTGAAATATATTGGTGCGGCAGTTGGTGCGGTATTACTATCCGTACTTGCCGTTGTGGTTCAGGCAGTATTTTCATTCCTTGCAGTTATAATTGGAGTGATCATTGCAATCTTAGTTCCAATCATTGTAGTGGTAACAATCATTTCAACGCTCATAGGGATTATAGCTTCCCTGATGTCTTCGACTCCTGTGATAGCAGGAGGTGGAGAAAGAATCGTACAGATCGCTTTGCAGGAAGAAAATAATCCAAGTGGAGAAAAGTACTGGCGATATGTTATGGGAAGTCAATTTGTAAATGGAGATGTGACACCGTGGTGTGCGTGTTTTGTTTCCTGGTGTGCAAATGAAGCAGGACTGATTGATTCCGGTATTGTTCCAAAAGCTGCAGCTGTTCGAGCGTATCACAGGTACTATGCCGAAAGAGGACGTTTCCATTACGCATCCGAAGGCTATACGCCGCAGCCAGGAGACTTTATCGTGTTTGGTGCGGATACACACATTGGAATTGTTCAGTATGTGGAGAATGGAAGAGTCGTTACAATTGAAGGGAATACTTCGGATGCAGTACATTCAAGAAGCTATGCATTGAATAGTTCGTATGTTACGGGCTATTGTAATCCGGAATATCCGGCAGGAACTACGATTGAAATTCCGGAAGGAATGGGAACAACTCATACCTATATGGGATGGAGAACGATCACCAGTCCAAGCAGCCGACAGTACCAGCTGCGTGAACAAAGTGGAGAGCATTATGACAGTGAAGGATTTGGAATCATTGATGGAAGATATGTGATTGCTTGTACCACCTTGTATGGACAGGTTGGAGATTATATCGATTTCTATCGAGAAAATGGAGATGTCCTGCATTGTGTGATCGGAGATATCAAAAATCAAAATGATGCAGGCTGTAACCAGTATGGACATCAAAATGGGCGGTGTGTAGTGGAGTTTGTAGTTCAATACAGTACGTGGTATCCATCCCATGCGAATCCAGGAACGCCAAGCTGTAAACCAGAATGGAACTCAAGAGTTGTTAAAGCAGTGAACTTGGGATATAACTATTTTCATTAAAGAAATGGCGAGAGTAAGATGAAGAAAAGAATTGTTATCAGTGTACTTTTGCTTGTTTTAGTGTTTGGTATTTTATGTGCTGGAATTATTCTGATCAGAAAAAATACAGAGAAAGAAGCAAAGAAACAAACAGTCGAACTAGCAAAGGAGCAAGAAAAAATTAGTGAAACAGAAGAAGCAAAAAAGGAAGATGCATCTTTAGAAGATATTGTATTTGAAAACATGAATCTATTAGAGAACTATTTTTCAAGTGATGAAATAAAAAGTCTAGAAGAACAAGCAGAGAATTTTTTGCGGCAGGATGAAGCATTTGCTTCAACAAAAAAACTTACCTGCACAGAAGAAACTTATGAAACACAAAGCCAAATTCGTTTTTATTTCATAACGGACGATGGTAGTTTATTATTTTCTGTTTATCATAAAGAAGATAAACTTTTTTCCTTTTGGACAGAAAAAAAGGAGAATTCTGAAACAGCTGTTGCGGACTGGTTAAAACAAAAAGAAGAGGAAACGAAAGCAGTAGATACGAAATCCTGGGAAGAAGAGCAGTATCTTCCAAGTGAATGGACAGAAAAAGGACAGGAAAATATTCCGGTAGTTTTATCCGGAAAAGAAAATCTGCAGGGAATAATTCCGGACGTGGATTTGAATTGTTTGGAAATCAAACTGCAAAAATTTCTGGAAGAGAACAATGAGTTGAGACGGGAGATTTCAATTCCATCAGATAAAATTGTGCAGACAGACCAGGAAATTACATTTGAAGCAGATTTCATAACAGAGAGGATTGATAAAAAACATCTTCAGGGAACTTATCATATTGCGGAGGGAACATTTGGATTTTCATTGCAGTAAATCTGTGGAACTGTTGAAAATAGTCTGGAAATTTTGTACACTTATATTAATTGAAATCACAAAAATATGCTGAGAGGGTGATGATATGGAGAAGTGGCAGGAAGAAGCAGTGAAGAAAAGTTTGAGCAAATTTAACGTAGTAAAAGGTAAAAACCTACCAAAACAGATATATCAGGAGAAGAGAGATTGCTATTCAGATCTAGCAGATTACGTGACTTCGACAGATTTAAAATATTTTGGTAAAATTTGTGCATTGTATGGACTTAGAAGAACCGGTAAAACAGTTATGATGTATCAGTGCATTGCAAATTTAGACCCAGAAATTCAAGAGCAGAGTGTATATATTTTTTGTAAAGAACCGTGCGATATGCTTGAATTAGAGTATGTTATGGATGATTTATATGAGCAGGGATTTCGATATTTTTTTATTGATGAGATTACCAGAGTAGAAGATCTCCAGGCTTATGGAAATGTACTTTCAGATTATTTCATTACAATAGGAACAAAAGTTGTTATTGCAGGTACAGATTCTCTTGGAATTTATCTGGCAAAGACGGACATCTTATATGACCGGGTGGTGTTATTGCATACTTCGCAAGTGCCATATGCAGAATTTCATAGACTATGTGGAGGAAATTTGGAAGAGTATATTGAATATGGAGGAACTCTTACAAATGCTACTTACAAAGATAATCAGTCGGCAGAGGAATATTTAAATACTGCAATTGTAAAAAATATTTTACATGGATTGATAAGTCGTGAAGAAAAGAGAAAGCACGCTACAGTTTTAACAGACTTATATGATGAAGAAGAATTAGTTCCAGTTATTCAGAAAATGGTAAATAAATTTAGCTATGAAATCACGTTACGAGCAATTAACCGGTCATATAAAAGTGGAGCTTTATATGCAATATTTCAAAATTCAAAAAAGAAATATTTTGATAAATTAGATATTGATGTTGTTAATACAGCGACGAAAAAAGCATTAGAAATAAAAGATTCAGAGGAAATGAAAATAACTCTTACAGAAGAAGATTTAGAGAGTGTGAAACTTTATCTGAAGTTATTAGATCTGTATATATCAATAGTAAGTTTCAAATCTTTTAAACGTGGAGGTGGAATAGAATTAGAAATTTTACAGCAGCCGGGAATGATTTATTCCCATGCTACAGAATTATTAAATCAGCTTGAAAGAGATGATGTTTGGAGTCAGACGTGTGAAATCGAAGACAAAACAGAATTCATTCAGAGAGCAGATTATTTTGTAAAAGGAATTCTGCTTGAAAATATTATTCTTTCAGAAACTTATAAGTGTTACCAGACGATTGACAAAAAAAGATTTTATGTCTCTCAATTATCAGTTGGGGTGCAAGAAGGTTTATCTAATTCAGAAGCTGATCTTATCATCGTAGACAGAGAAAAAAAGGAAAGTTACTTATTTGAAATCAAGCATTCTGATAAAGTTGTAGACAGACAGACTCGCCATTTACAAAATGAAGACTTTATAAATTATGTCAGTGAAAATTTCGCTCCAGTGAAAAAATGTTGTGTAATTTACAATGGACAACCTACAAAAATAGATTTTATTGATTATTTGAATGCGGAAAAATTTTTAATGACTGTTCATGAGATGGAATTATCAAAAAATGCGGACTTGCAAAATTTGTTTCAGCAAAAAGAAATAGAAGAAATCAAAAAGCCGGATGCGAAACCAGTGAGAAAACAAGAGAAGAAAAGTTCGATTCACCTGACAAGATAGTATATAAAATTCAATGACAAAGAAGTAGATGTAAAAAAGGAACAGTAAAAAATGCTGTTCTTTTTTTATGGATTTATCCGGAAGAGGAAAGAAAAAATGAAATTATCAGAGTATTTAAAAATCGGAACAAAGATGAAAATTTTAAGAAAAGAAAAAGGGATTTCACAAAAAGAGATGGCGGAAATTTTGGAGATGATCCCATCAGCGTATTCAAATTATGAAAATCATTTTACAGATATTCCGGTTGAGATTATGAAAAAATTTTGCGATACCGTTGGATGCAGCATGAGCGAACTGATTGGATTTGATGTAAGCATTTCAGAAGATGTGCATCCAATTTCTTTGCTTTCCGATTTGATGCTGGCAATCATGGAGCTCAACAAAAAGAAGCTCCCTGTGTCAGTCACATTTCATTCAGATGGAGAAAAAATGAATGTGGATTTTCAAGTGGCACAGACAGAGTATGATGAAATTTTGGATGAACTGGAGGGTGAACTTGGAAAATACCAGGAGAAAAAAATTGATAAAAATCAATTCAGACAGAATGTGCGATCGCTTCTGGATGGAGAAACTAACTACAAAAATAACTACCTAAATAACGAAAAAAAGGGTCTTAGGGAAGTTCCCTAACAAGAAGGTGAAATGTCTGACATTTTGCGTATCTTGCAAATCACCTCCGGTGATTCAGGGAAAGCCATACAGAAAGCTGTACAAAAGCCATACACTCAGCCATACGAAAAACAAGGGTTGCCATACGCAAAGCTGTACAAGATGGCTCAATTGCCATACGATGCCATATACAAAGCCATACAGTACAGCAGAAAAGCCATATAGTGTACATACAGAAAGCCATACACGAAAAAAGATAGTAAAAAGAAGGAGACAACTAAGATGGAAAAATTAAAAAGAACATTCAGATTATCCGAACAGGCAGTGGAAGCGATTGAAAACAGAAATCGGAAATTATATCCGACTGCGACTGATTTTTTAGAAGCAAAAATATTGGCACCAGCAGATAACAGTACAGAAATGTTACACAAAATTTCTGCGCAGTTAAGAGAAATGGAAAGTCTTCTTGTTCAACAGTATCATAAAAAAATAGAAGAAGAGCAGCCATTCCATTGAAAATGTGTACCTAAAGTAACCTAGATAAAGGTGATTGGATTTGATAAAATAAAATTAGAAAACCAGAGGTAAGGGATGCAATTCAGCATCTCTTTTTTAAAACAGGAAACGGAGTAGAGTGAAAAATGGATTTAAAAGAACAATTAAAAAAAGCAATGGAAGATTTGGAAAAGCTGGAAAGAAAAAAAGAAAAATTTTTGGCGGATTATGATGAAAAACGGAAAAAAATTCTGACAAAGAAAAAGGAACTCGAAAATAAAATTCAGAGAGAACAGGAAGAAAAAATATTACGTGCCGTTCAAGACAGCTTCGGAAAAATTAATGAAAAAAATATTGATACTTTCTTGGATATTCTGAAAAAAAACAGTGAGGAATTTTCGATGGAGATGGAAATTGCATTAGAAAACTTTGAAGAAAATAATGAAGTAGTTTCCGATGATCTACCGAATTCCGGTACACAGCAAAGTGTAGAAGAGCAAGGATATTCATATGAAAGCAATGAGCCATGAGCCGACGAGACATTCGATATACGATTCGATTTTCAGAAAAGGAATGGGAAATATTAGAAGAAAAAATTAAGAAAGAGGATGCGTGGAAATTTAAATATGGAACAAAAGAAGGAAGCGTAAATGTATCTGCATTTATCCGGGAAAAATTATTTCGAGAAGAAATAAAAGAACTGGCATATTATCGGGAATTAAAAAACTTAACTTATCAAATACGAAAAATCGGAGTCAATATCAATCAGGTGGTTGCAAAGATCAACAGCGGTCACGGGAATATCGACTCTGTTTTTTATTTGCAAAAAAATCTTCTACAGGTTGAAGAAGAGGTAAAAAAGCTGATTGAAAAACTGGAGGAAGATCGTGGCAATCACAAAATTGATGAACATTAAACAAGGTAGGAGAGGTGGCAGCAAACATTTAAATAATTCGATTCGTTATATTATGAATCCTAAAAAAACAAATGATGGTGAATTGATTGGTGGAAACTCAGGATTCACACCGCAAGAAGTTTATCAGGTTATGATGGATACCAAACTTGACTGGGATAAGCTGGAAGGAAGACAGGGATATCATTTTGTTATCAGTTTTCAACCTGGAGAAGTAAATGAAGAAACAGCATATCAAGTCATAAAAGAATTTTGCGAAGAATATCTTGGTGACGATTTCGATTATGTTTTTTCAATTCATAATGATCAGAAGCACATGCATGGACACATTGTTTTCAATTCAGTGAATCGAATGAGTGGATATAAGTACCGATACGAAAATGGAGACTGGGAGAAATATATTCAGCCGATCACAAATAAAATTTGTGAGAAGTATGGACTGCCACCACTGGAATTCGATGCAGAAACAAGAAAAGGAAAATCTTATGCACAATGGCAGGCAGACAAAAAAGGTGCGCCAACCTGGAAAAAAATTATTCGTGCTGATATTGATTATATTATTTCTATCTCTGGCAATGAAGAAGAATTTATTTCTAATATGGAAAAAATCGGTTATCAGATTCGTAAGGGAGATTCTCAAAAGCATGGTGCGTATTTTTCATTTCGTGCAATGGAACAAAAAAGAGGTTGGAGAAGTTACAACCTTGGATCTGGGTATCATTATGAGGAGATTCTTTCAAGAATTCGAAGAGAAAAATTTGTATATAAAAATCCAAGGAGTCCTCGAATAAGATTCTATAAAATGAAAAGGATAAATACGCATCAGGCGGTAACACAATTTCAGAAAAAAAGAATCCGGAAAATATATTTTGTATCTGTCCAATATCATAATATAAAAAATCCATATGCCGTAGATTATCGGGAAGTACGAAAAAGTCTGCTACACATTGACCAATTGTGGGAAAACATTAATTATTTGAAACAATTCCAAATTAATTCCTATGCGGAGCTTTTAGATAGAGAAGCGAAAATAAAAGAACAGGAAAAAGCATTAAAGAATCAAATATACAATAAGGATTTTCTACAGGACAATGAAGCGTATATAAGATATAAGAAGTTAAAAGAAATGTTAAGCGAAGTGCCAGAATCCGATGATAGTTTTGAAAAAATATTGGATGAATTGGAAGAATTGGAACAGGATTTTCCAGATGCAATATTGGATGGAAGTGAGAAGGTTGAACAAATGGAAAAGAAGTTACAGTCAATTCGGGATGAAAAAAGAATTATCAGGCAGATAAAAAAAGAGGAAGAGGAAGACAAATTATTCTATACCGCATGGGGACAGCCAACGGAACATACTTATCAAAACAGTAAAAAGAAAGAGGTGCAGACGCAGTGGGCGAAAACAAAATAAATACGATTAATTTAAATGATATTTTTCAAGATGTAAAGACAGATCTAATCGGAAATCTTTTAAATGAGACAAAAGATAGTAAGAAATGTATGTGGTATCTCATATGCGCATTAGATGGAATGGGAGATCAGGAAATACTGGAACTTTCAGGATATACAATTCCTCAAATCCAAGATGCCAGAACAAAATTTCTGAAACAAAAATATCAGGCAAAGACTTCCTTATCCAATGAAATTCAGATGTTAAAAAAACAGGTTATGGATGTGGTGAAGGAAAACAGAGATGTACGATCTTCTGTTGAAGCTGGACTAGACAAAGCAATTCAAGAGCAGATTGAAAAATCGAATAAACTGATCGAAGCAAAAGATGAAATGATTACAATGATAAATATGCAAAAAGTGGACTTGCAACGACAAAATGAAGAATTAAAAGTAAAGGTAAATGAATTGGAAAAACAGCCAACATCGGTAGCGGCAGCAACGAGTAATCCTTCAGACAGGAAGGATGCAGAAATACAAATAGAAAAACAACTAAGTGACGAGGAAAATATTGAAAATAAGATAGAAGTCAGACGGGAAGAAATTCAACCAGAAGAGAGAAAAAAGAGTATAGGAAAACGTATTCGTAAGTATCTTTTTTCGTCAACAGATACAAAGAAATTTATCGGGAAATATTTGGAGAATGATAAGATGACGAAGGAACAAAAGGATTATCTGTTGGAGTGCCTGGAAAGTGGAGTTGGTGTAAAAGAAATGTCAGAATTTGCATTTGAAAATCTGACGGTTGAACAAATGGAACGTTTAAGAAAGATAAATGAAAAAAGGAAGGAATAAAGGATGGATATTCATGTAGAGATGCACTTATCTTATGAGACGGATGTGTGGGCATATGGAATGGTCACTTTAGAAAATATCATCCGATTTCCGGTTCAGCTTCGTAAATTTAAAAATAAAGATACGGGAGAAGAGACTTCGTTTCTTAGTTATCCCAGAAGAGAACGTTGTGGAAAATGGGAAAATATACTTGTACCCGAAAAAAAATTAAGGGAAGAAATTGAAAAGGCTGTAGGAGAAAAAATCAAAGAGGAAATGAGAAAAGATTTGTATCTTCCAGAGATAGAAATACTTTCCATCAGCCCAATTGTTCCACGGTATCCACCGAATGCGAAAGCATATATATGTGGTGTTGCATCTGTTCAATTGCTAGGACTTACAATTAATGGAATCACTATTAAAAAAGGACAAAGAGGCTATTTTATTAATATGCCACAATATAAAAGTTCGGATGGGTATCATGATGTGATCTATGCCATAGGGAAAGCAATGCAGAAGAAAATTTCGGAGTGTGTTCTTCAGGAATATCAGAAAATAATGGGCGTAGCGAATTTCGGTACAGAGGGAGGACTGACAAAATGAAAAAGGAAGAATTCATACAATTTGTAGCTAAGAATATTAAATATCATCTTCCATCTGAATTCAAAGATTTCAAAATTGAGGTTGGAAAACACATGGGGTTAGTGATATCAGAAAAAAAATCTCCTAACACAATAAAAATATATTTGGATGAATCATATGAAAAATTTATGGAGAACAAAAATATATTTCCAGTCATGGAAACTGTTGCAAATAACATTACGCAGGGGTGGCATACTGTTGAGAAAATTAGAGACGAAAAAAGACAGGCGATAGAATTCGTGAATAATTACGCAGAGGTAAAGAAACATCTGCAGTTCGTGTTGCGAGATCCGGATTTTACTGAAATTCCGATGAATCAGATAAAAACGGAGCTGGGAAGTTATGTTGCGTTGTATGAGATCAATATGGACAAAAATGATGCGGAACATATATCTATACCAATAACCGATAAGTTAACCAAACGTTGGGGGATTACGGCAGATCAACTATATCAAGACACGATAAAGGTTCAGGCAGCATGGAATCAACCTTTACTGGCAGATCTATTGGAAATGGGAGCTTATTTGAATGGGGGGACAAGACCTGATAATCTGCTATCAGCAGACAAAATTGATGATACCGGGCTGTACGTGCTAACAAATTATAAGCTGTATAATGGCGCAGCGATGATTGCACATGATGAAATGGCACAAAAAATAGGTAATCTGTTACAAATGGATTATTATATACTTCCGTCTACTGTACATGAATTGCTGGTGTATCCCGATAATGGAGTTATATCAATAACACAATTGCAAGAAATGGTAAAAAGTGTCAATGCTACAGACGTGTTGCCGAAGGATAGGTTGTCCGATAAGGTTTTATTTTACAATCAGCAGGAACGCAGATTAGAGCTTGCTACGGAAAGAGAAGAGTATTTTGAAGACAAAACAGAGGACACTCAAGAGAAAAAGGAATTAGCTGAAGGCAAAGATAAATCAGAATCAGAGAAAAAAGAAGATAAAAGTTTGAAATTTTCAATCCGATTGTAGAAAAATGTTTTTCTAGAAAGTTAATTCCTATATTTAGCACAAGAGTCGGAAAGCGAGGAAAAAATGATGTATGAAGAAAAAAATAGAAGAGAGAATACAACGTTCGACGATCTGACCAGAGATATTGATATGACAGAAGGAGAGATCTTTCTTTCCATCAGTTTAATGGAAGGAGTGGAAGAGGATGAAGAATAAAGAAGTACAAGAGTCGTTAAGACAGGTAGGTATACGATTAATAGAAGAGCCACCATTGTTAAGTCCTGAATCTATGTCTTCACCAGAAGCTGCAGTGCGGGTCTTAGGAGAATGGCTTAGTGAGATGGACAGGGAGCTGTTTTGTGTTGTGAACTTGAATTCCAATCTTACACCAATCAATATGAATGTGGTCAGTATGGGAGCTTTAAATGTGGCGTATGTGCACCCAAGAGATGCAATGAAAAGTGCAATTCTTTCTAATGCGGCATATATGATGCTAATACATAATCATCCATCTGGTTCAATGACACCATCAAAAGAAGATATCAAAATTACAGATCAAATCCAAAGTGCAGCATCCTTAATGGGAATTCCTGTTCTTGATCATATTATAGTTGGGAGACATCAGGAATTTTTTTCTATTCGGGAAAACAATGTATTTTCGTACCAAAACGATATGCAATATACTTCGGATATATCTAAGCTGAGATGGACACAGCAGTCAAGTGTAGCGGAGAGTGCTTCATATGGAGGTCAAAACAGCGATGTGAAAGAATCAAAGATGGACACAATTATGAACTCTCTGGAAAAAGGGGTTCACGAGATATTTACGTCAGAGAAATATCACATATATTTGAATACGATGTCTAAATTCCATAATTATTCTTTCAATAATACACTGCTGATTGCAATGCAGCGACCGGATGCAACACTTGTTGCGGGATATCAGACCTGGAAGAAAAAATTTAACCGGCAGGTACAGCGTGGGGAAAAAGGAATTAAAATCATAGCTCCAGCTCCAATCAAAGAAAAAAGAAGAGTAGAAAAAGTTGATGAAGAAACACAAGAGATTGTGATAGGAGATGATGGTCAACCGGAGACAGAGATTGTTGAACGTATAACTCCTCGATTTCGAGTAACAACTGTATTTGATGTGAGTCAGACTGAAGGAGGACCGTTGCCAACACTGGGAACAACAGAATTGGAAGGGAATGTGGTCATATATGAGGATTTTATGAAGGGACTGGAAGAATTATCGCCAGTCCCTTTCCGATTTGAAGATATTGGAAACGGTGCAAAGGGATATTACAGCGAAAAATATATTGCGATACAGCGTGATATGAGCAATGCTCAAACAATGAAAACTGCCGTTCATGAAACTGCTCATGCGATATTACATGATAGAGATATTATGCAGGAAAATGGGGTTTCAAAAGACCGGACAACAAAAGAAGTAGAAGCAGAAAGTGTAGCATATGTTGTATGTAGTCATTTCGGTTTAGATACTTCCGAATATTCATTTTCTTATATTGCAGGCTGGTCCTCAAATAAAGAAATGTCAGAGCTTAGAAATTCCATGGATACGATCCGAGTGACTTCATCTAAACTAATTGAAGACATCACAGAGAAACTTATAGAATTACGAAAAGAAAAAGCGATGGAAGAGGAAGAAATTATGGAAAGTGTTTCGGAGAAAGAACGGGATGAAACTGAGCAGGAAGATCGAACAAATGAAAACAGTTTTTTTGAACGTACAGATGATTCTTATGCAATCTATCAATATGATAACACAGATGGAAATTGGGGATACAAATTCATGGGACTGAGCATCATAAGTAATATGGGATTATCTGTGGATGGGAAAGATTACCGTATGATATTCATGGAGCAATTGCATGAACATGATTCCCTGGATGAATTATATCATAGGTTCAATGCTGAACGACCAGAAGGGTTTGATGGACATTCATTGTCTGTTTCCGACGTTGTTATAATGAAACGTAATGGAGAAATGAAAGCGTATTACGTGGATGATGTTGGATTTTCTGAACTTCCGGAATTCACGAAGCAAAGAGAGCAGATTATAGATAGGTCAAATGATTCTCCAGTTTATGCAGGAACACTGGAACAGGCGGTAAGACAGAAGGATGCGGATGCATATTTGGATTCAAGAAAATTAAATATTGATTGTAAAAAAGCGATAGAAGAAGCAATTCAAGAAAACTATGATGGAATACGTTTGAAGGATGATGCAGCGAAAGACGTTGTGAGACGTTTTGGAGAAGAACGTATGAATTTTGTGATGGCAAATACAATTCGGGAAAGCTTTTTAGAGGGACGATTTTCTAAGCAGAATAAAGAGTGGGCAGAACATATTAATATTCCGGAAAATATCAGTCATGGAAGGAACTTAAATCTTGATTATATAATTGAAAGTCATCCGGTTGTGTTAGATGACTTTATTTCAATGGCAAGATTTGAAATTCGGATGCTGAAAATTGAGCGGGCAATTGAAGATGCAGAGGTACCGATTACTGCAGATACAAATGATTATGTAGCAGATGGACATGAGGGAGCCTGGCATACGATTGAGGAAAGGAAATATGCCGGGGAGAAGTTCTTTCTCATGGAACATAATGAGTTCGGCTCAAATGTAGCAGAAATTATTGTGACAGAAAATGGACAACTTGTGGCAGAGGATTTGTGGAATGGGTTTGATAAGGGGGCATTGGAAGCTATATCAGAATATCTGCAGGACAAGGGGATATCAAAAGAGGAAATATACAAAGAACCGGATGAATTGGCATATAAAATTCATGATGGATATTTTTCTATTCACCGCACAGACGGAGGTTATGACTACACTTTCTATACGAAAGATTATGAAGATATAGATGGCGGTATCTATGATAATCCAGACAGTCCTATAAAGCAGGTGGTAGAGGATATTCTGGAAGATGCAGGAATTTCGTTAGATGATGCAGAATGGATGGATTATGAAGAATTGGATGCCAAAGTTGAGTATGCAGAAGAAATTAAACAACTCGCTGTGGATTTAGACAAATTCAGTTATGAATATGATACATACGAGTATAAAGATAGCATTGAAGATAGAGAAGAGCAGATTGATAAACTTACAGAGGATATTCTGACGAGGAAAACAGGTGATATAAAAAAATGGCTGATAGAGGTGTCGGAAAATTCAGAGATAGATAATGATGTCAGAACTGCACGCTCATTGTATTCTCGTCTGGAAGAAGTGGAGAGAGTATTTATATCTGACGAAACTAATGTCAGTTTCTATGCAGCTGAATGTATGGAATTTCCAGATTTTGGAGAACTTCACGAAAATCTTACTTTGGATGAAGCGATAAAAAAATATGAAAGTATTCCAGAAGAACGGATGCATGGGGTGAAAGGAATTGGATTTGAACTAGAAGATGGAAGTGATTACGAGGGCAAATATGGGTTGATGTATCATGGTCGGGTAGATCGAGAAAATGTTGAGATGATTCAATATTATAAAGATAATCCAGTGATTCAGAAAGCATTAGATGCATTGGAACAATATTGCGAGACTTCTGCAGATAAGTCAGTAGAAAGACAACAAGAAACAAACAGAAAGAAAAAACAAAAGAGCATTTATCAAGGACTTCATAGATAGAAGTCTTTTTTTGTTGTACCGAAATTCGGTACAGAGAGGATTTACTATGGCAACAACGTTATTGAAATTAAAAGAATTATCCCAACAAACAATTGAAGCGATTGTAAAAAGTCCGGATGCCTGGAAAAAATATTTAAATGCAGCACCAAATATTTTTCGATATTCTTTTGAGGATCAGCTTCTGATCTATGCGCAAGCACCAAAAGCAACCGCAGTTGCAACGTACGATGTCTGGAACAAAATTATGCACAGGGCAGTAAAGAAGGGAAGCTGTGGGATTGGTCTGATTCATACGAAAAGGCGGTATGAAAAGATTGATTATGTGTTTGACGTAACTCAGACAGCAGAAAAATATGATTCTCGATCCTTAAATATATGGAAAGTTACCGAAAAGAATGAAACTCTTGTTAGAACATATCTGCAGAATACGATTGATATTGAAGAAGGGATGGAATCTATCCCAGAGTTGGTACATGAACTAATCAAAGAAAGTGTCGATGATGTGATCGATGATCTGCAAGATGCGCTTAAAGAAGATGTTGAAGGCACATATCTGGAAGACCTGGAAGAAGATCAATTAAAACATGATTTTCAAGAACTGCTGGAAAATAGTATATTTTATGTCTGTTTGTCAAAATGTGGATATGATCCGGAAATGTATCTTTCCTCAGATTCTTTTCAGTTTATTACAAACTTCAATGATATTTCAGTGCTTCGACATTTAGGCTATGCTACGACTGAAACGTGTAATTCAATTTTGCATGGTATTACCGTATTTTTGATCAGAAATCAGAAAAATATAGATCAGAAAATAACACAACTGGAGACAACACCAGAAGTTTTAACAAAAATATCTGCAGAAAAGCGTGTACCGAATTTCGGTACACAGAAAGAAGAACATGCAGAAGAGGAAGAACCAGATAATCATGTTTTGCGAACAGTACCAAAAGCTCCAGTTCGAGTAGATGAAGTGATCGAAGCAGATGATGACTATACACAATTAGAGTTCATTCCATCAGAAGCGGAACAAAGCGAACAAATCCAACTTGAAATTGCTTCACGTAAGACAGAGAATGATGCAGAGTATATCTTGGATTCAGAAATAGATGCGATATTGCGGCTTGGAGGAGGAGAGGAAAATTCACAGCATTCAATTGCTGCCCGTTTGATTAATGGTTTGGATAAGGAAGAATTTGCGGAATTCCTAAGCAGAGAATATGGTACTGGTGGTAAAGGGGTATACCTAAATAACCGAAAGATATCAGTATGGTATGATCAATCAGGACTACGGTTTGCAAGAGGTGAATCGGCACAGGATAGATATGATCGATTAATCCCCTGGCAAGAAGCGGCAGATAGAATTAAAAAATTATATGAAGATGGGAAATATCTGCCCAATTCGATTGTAGTAAATGCCTTGAAAGTGACAGAAAAAAAGTATGCTCAGAGGGTAGAATTATTATTTCGAGATGCGGGTGTGCTGCCGGAGGGGCTAAAGTATAAGGAAGAATGGGGCGATGTTATCCAACAAGAATTGTCCGAAAAAAATGGACAGGAAAAAATAAAAACAGTGTTTGACACAATAGATAAAATGATTCAAACTGATTCTTCTATGCCAAGTTGGATAAAAATAAATAATGCCAAATATCAAAAAATATTTGAAGAATTAATATCGGAAGAAAAACATTATATTCTGCAATCTTCCGATATTTTTATGCCGGAAAAGCAATTTATTACAGAAGACGAAATCAATGCTATATTAGGGAGTGGTTCTGGGGTAGAGGGTGGAAAAAAACGCATCTATAACTTCCTGACAAAGGAACATAGTATAAAAGAAAAAATAGAGTTCCTAAAAAATGAATATGGGATAGGAGGACCTATGCCGGGAGTCGTCGGAAGCTGGTTTTCATCTGAAAACCATGATGCAAAAGGGATTGTCATTGAAAAGGAATTTTGTGGAAAGGTCATATTAAAATGGAACATGGTTCTACGCCGTATCGAAACCATGATACAGAAGAACCAATATCTAACAGAAAAATCGGAATCTGAAACGGTGGTTATAGAACAAGAACAGAGTTCGCAAAAGCCGGATACTGCAGATCAACAGGATAATGTACCGAATTTCGGTACAGAACAAATGGCATCTGCAGAAAATGAGCGCATACGAGTAGCAATCGAAAGCAGTGAGGATGTAGAAGAACGGGACATTGGATTTTTTACATATCATTATCCAGATGGAAGAGATGGAATACGTTTCCGTTTGGTACGCATTGGTGAGGATGGGAAGTTAGAGGTATATCCTTCAGCAAATCGATTCTTTATTAACCAGGCTGCGGTTGATGAGTATATAACAGAACATGCGGAGATTCTTGAGGTGATTGAATATGATGCCATTGTACATGAAGCAAGGGCAAGTGTGCTGGAAAACAGACCAACTACACCAGAGGAACAGAAGCAGATCCAGGAAGTATTACAGAAAGAAAGCAAAAACAATACGCAAACAATTCGTCCTGGTAATTTCTATATTACGGATAATCAGTTGGGAAATGGAACTGCAAAGGAAAAATATCAAAGAAATGTCGATGCAATTCGATTGTTAAAGCAATTGGAGCAGGAGCATCGGCAGGCTGATCGGTATGAACAGGAAGTTCTCTCGCAGTATGTTGGATGGGGAGGTCTTGCTTATGCATTTGACGAAGGAAAATCTAATTGGGCGGATGAATATAAAGAACTAAAAGAGTTGCTTACAGAGTCCGAATATAAATCTGCACGAGAATCTGTATTGAATGCACATTATACGCAACCTGTGATTATTAAAAGTATGTATAAGGCGTTGGAACAAATGGGATTTAAAAACGGAAATGTGCTAGAGCCTGCAATGGGAGTAGGAAATTTTTTTGGAGCAATGCCGGAATCCTTGCGTGATTCAAAGCTATATGGTGTGGAGTTAGACAGTATCAGTGGTAGAATTGCAAAACAACTGTATCCGGATGCAGACATCCGGATTACTGGTTATGAAACTTCCGGATATCCGGATGATTTTTTTGATGTTGCGATTGGAAATGTTCCGTTTGGTAATTATCAGGTGTATGACAGGCGATATGAACAACACCATTTTCTGATCCATGATTATTTCTTGGCGAAAACTTTAGATCAGTTAAGAAGTGGTGGAGTAGCAGCGTTTATCACATCCAAGGGAACAATGGATAAAAAAAATAGTCTGGTTCGTTCCTACTTGTCACAGCGAGCAGAATTATTAGGAGCAATTCGTTTACCAAACACTGCATTTAAGGGCAATGCAGGAACAGAGGTAACATCAGATATTTTGTTTTTCCAGAAAAGAGAAGGAATTTCTTATGATTCTCCGGAGTGGCTGGACATTGGAGTGAATGAAGATGGTATTGAGTTAAATCAATATTTCTTAAATCATCCGGAAATGGTACTCGGACACATGGAAGAGGTAAGCGGACCATATGGAAAAGAAACCGCATGTATACCGCTTAAAGGGGCAGATCTGAAAGAACAACTAGATGTTGCAATCACGAAGGTTCAAGGACAGATTTTTGTGGAAAATCCGGAAGTTGTAATCGAGGAAGATCAAAGAGACATTCCTGCAAATCCAGATGTAAAAAATTACTCTTATACATTAGTTGAAGAACAATTATATTTCCGGGAAAATTCCAGAATGTATCCAGTGAATCTTCCAAAGGCTACAGAGGAACGTGTGCGTGGAATGATTGAAATCCGAGAATCAGTAAGGAGATTGATTTCTCTACAGATGGATGAAAATGGAACAGATGAAGCGATTAAAACGGAACAAGAAAAGCTGAATAGAGTCTACGATGAATTCTATAAAAAGTATGGTGTTATAAGTAGTACTGGAAATAAGAGGGCTTTTTCATCAGATGCATCCTATTGTTTATTGTGTTCATTGGAAATACTGGATGAAAATGGAAATCTGGAACGGAAAGCGGACATGTTTTCAAAGCGCACGATCAGTAAAGCTGTGCCGGTTACCAAGGTGGATACGGCGATTGAGTCACTGACGGTTTCAATGAGTGAATATGCAAGAGTAAATCTGCTATTTATGGCGCAACTGACGGGTAGAAGTGAAGAAACTGTAATAGAAGAACTGAAGGGGATAATCTTCTTTAATCCGGAAACCAATCGTTGGGAAAATAATGATGAATATTTATCCGGGAATGTCAGAGAAAAATTACAAGTCGCAAAAGAACATCTACAGACAGATTCTAGATATCAGGAAAATGTAGATGCCTTAGAAAAGATACAGCCCAAAGATCTTGATGCGTCTGAAATTGAAGTCAGGATCGGTGCCACCTGGATTGAACCGGAAATGTATGAACAGTTTATGGAAGAGGTCTTCCATACACCAAAATATCATCTGAATAACCGGAGAATTGCAATCGAATATTCCAAAACAACCGGAGAATGGCGGATTAAAGGGAAAAACCTGGATAGTATTGGAAATACAATCGCTTATAACACCTATGGAACGCAGAGAATTAACGCATATGAAATTCTTGAAGCAACATTAAATCTACGGGATGCTAGAGTGTATGACAGGGTAGAAACCGATGGAACTGTCAGATATGTCGTAAATAAGACAGAAACAATGTATGCAGCTCAGAAGCAGGACGCTATAAAAGAAGCTTTCCAGGAATGGATTTATGCCGATCTACAGAGAAGAGAAACGATCTGTAAAACATATAATGAAAGGTTTAACTCGATCCGTCCACGGGAATATGATGGAAGTTACCTGGTATTTCCAGGAATGAATACCGAAATTACATTAAAACCACATCAGAAAAATGCGGTTGCACATCAGTTGTATGGGAAAAATACTTTATTGGCTCATTGTGTTGGCGCTGGAAAAACATATGAAATGATTGCTGCAGCAATGGAGTCGAAAAGACTTGGGCTGTCGCAAAAAGCACTGTTTGTTGTGCCGAATCATCTGACGGAGCAGTGGGGAGCGGAATTTTTACAGTTATATCCTGGAGCAAATATCTTGGTTGCAACGAAAAAGGACTTTCAGCCAATGAACAGGAAAAAGTTCTGTGCCAGAATTGCACTTGGAAATTATGATGCAGTGATTATAGGTCATAGTCAATTTGAAAAGATTCCACTGAGCGATGAACGTCTGAAGAAAATGCTGAATGGTCAGATTGATGATATTATTGCAGCAATTGAGCTGGCAAAAGAAAGCAATACAGAAAACTTTACCATCAAGCAGATGGAGAAAACCAAAAAACAATTAGCGGTAAGATTAGAAAAGCTAAATAAGAAAGAAAAAAAGGATAATACAATCACGTTTGAGGAGTTGGGCGTAGACAGGCTTTTTGTAGATGAGAGTCATTACTATAAGAATCTTTTTTTGTATACAAAGATGAGAAATGTTGCAGGAGTATCACAGACGGAAGCACAGAAATCAACGGACATGTTTAATAAGTGTCAATATATGAATGAAATTACAGAAGGAAGTGGAATTACATTTGCAACTGGAACGCCGATCAGCAATAGTATGACAGAACTGTTTACGATACAGCGTTACCTTCAGATGGAGGAACTGCAAAAGACTGGTCTCACACAATTTGATGCCTGGGCAGCCACGTTTGGCGAGACGGTTACAGCAATTGAATTAGCTCCGGAAGGAACGGGCTATCGAACCAAAACGAGATTTTCACGTTTCTTCAATGTTCCGGAACTTATGAGCATGTTTAAGGAAGTTGCAGATATCAAAACATCTGATCAATTAAATCTTCCTGTTCCGGAAGTGGAATATAAAACGATTGTTATCAAGCCAACAGAAGAACAAAAAGAATATGTGGCAGAATTAGGTGAGCGTGCAGAGCAAGTAAGAAATGGAGGGGTGGATTCCTCCATTGATAACATGCTGAAAATAACCAATGATGGTCGAAAACTTGCATTAGATCAGAGATTAGTAAGTGATGCGTTCCCTGATTCAGTGGATGGAAAGGTATCTGAATGTGCAAGACAGTGTTACGATATATGGGAAAATACCAAAGACACGAAATCAGCACAATTGGTGTTCTGTGATTTGTCGACACCGAAAAATGATGGAACATTTAATGTGTATGATGATTTGAAACAAAAATTAATGGATATGGGTGTTCCGGAAGAAGAAATTGCTTATATTCATCATGCAAATACAGATACAAGGAAAGCGGAGCTGTTCTCGAAAGTAAGAAGTGGACAGGTTCGCTTTTTGTTTGGCTCGACCGCTAAAATGGGAGCTGGCACGAATGTGCAGGACAGACTGATTGCTCTTCATCATTTGGATGTGCCTTGGAAACCTTCGGATATTGAACAACAGGAAGGACGTATCTTACGTCAGGGGAACCAGAATGAGAAAGTACAGATTTTCCGTTATGTTACAGAAGGAACGTTTGACAGTTATATGTGGCAGCTTTTGGAGAATAAGCAGAAGTTTGTTGGTCAAATCATGACAAGCAAATCACCAGTCAGAAGTTGTGAGGATGTGGATGAAGCAGTATTATCATTCGCTGAAATAAAAGCATTGGCTACCGGAAATCCATACATTAAGGAGAAGATGGAACTGGATATTGAGGTTGCAAAGCTGAAGGTGTTAAAAGCAAACCATAATGCCAATAGATACAGATTGGAAAATCAGATTGTACATGATTATCCTTTGAAAATCTCTAATGAAAAAGTAAGAATTCAGCAGCTGCAAGAGGATTTAAAATGCTACCAATCCTATCAGATGAAAAATCAAGATCGGTTTGAAATGATAATTGAAAACGTAACTTTTGATGATAAAGAGTTGGCAGGAAAGGCAATCCGGACAGCAGCCAAAAAAGAAAACAGGTTAGGTGAATCTGTTGAGATAGGAACTTACCAGGGATTTACTATGTTTGTCAGTTATAACCATATAAGCAATTCATATAATTTGAAATTACAGAATCAACGAAGTTATCTTATTGAGTTAGGTGAAAATGGTCTGGGAAATATTATACGAATTAATAATGCATTGGATAATATTCCAAAGCATATTGCAAGGGCAAAACAGAATCTGCAGACCTATGAATCACAGCTAGAGGATGCAAAAATCGAGGTAATGAAAGAGTTCCCCAAAGAAGCTGATTTAAAAGAAAAAACAGATCGTCTGTCGGAACTTAATGCACTTCTTAATATGGATCAATCCAATCATGAGATTGTTGCTGAAGAACAGATTGAAGAACAAGAAACAGAAGAAGTAACCAATAAAACGCAAAGAAATGAAGTTGTACCGAAATTCGGTACACGATAAAGGAGAAAAATTATGATTAAATCAAATAAGGAATTAGAACAGATTAAATCAGAGATGGAAGAAATCCGAAAGATGCTAGGAGAAATTAAAGAAAATACAGCATATTTTAAGAGCTTTATGAAAAAATATAATATTCCAATGCAGGAAGAAGAAAAAAAGGATATATCTGTATTGCCAGAGGTGAAAACAGAATCAAAGCAGAGAAAACAGGTAAAAGCAATTTCACCGAAACTATGATTGTACCGAATTTCGGTACAATCCATCAAATATGAGTAGAAATCATGAAGAAAAATAATTGACAGGAGCGGAGAAATGAACGAAGAATACAGAGATGTGGAAGAAGTCTTAATGGTGATCAAAAAGGCAACCATGTTTGCAGATCCAATTATGAAAATAGCAACGAAAGGACTTGCAAAAATTGTGCAGTTTCTTGCCAGAATGGTGAAGGAGAAAATCATTGACAAAAGGGAATTTAAAGACTTCCAAAATTTTGCCAAACGAACAGAAGGAAACTTTGATGTATTTAATATTCCGATAGATCAAACAGGGGATGATATTAAATTAGAGGATATCGAAGAGTTTGCGGACTTAAAGAAAAAAGGAGTACGCTTCTATGAAATGCCGGATCTAAATAAGGCTGATAACTATATACAGATTGCAGTATGTAGAGATGATGAAAATGTTTTTGATCTATGGTATAAGAGGTATTTAAACAAAAAAATGGTTGGAGGAGAAAGAACGGAAGAAAGTTTGAACGCATTTACAGAAGGAAAAACAAGTATATTTAGTGTACCATTTGAAGGGAAAGAGGAGGTGTATAAAGAAGATTTTGACAAATTAAAAATAAATTATAGTGTATTACCAGATTTAAAGATCGGGGATGGTAATATACAGATTATTGTAGCAAACAGTGATATCCCGAAAGTACAACACTGGTATCAATTGTATCAGAAAGATATGCTTCAACGAGGAGAAAAAGTTCCGGATCTAAATATGATTGATATGTCTACCTATCGGAATACGGGAAAAATGTCTACAGAGGAATACATCAATACCGGGGATGAAAAAGTGAAGGAAGCAAATCAAAAATATGAAAAAGAAAAGTCGTCTGCTCCTAAAATAGCTTTAGATGAAGGAAATATGACATATGAGGATTACGAAGAAAATCAAATGTATCAAAAATTTACAATTGATCCGGATACATTAGTAAACCAATTAGACAAGGAAGCAATTAAATCTTTCAGAGAAGAAAAGTATTTTGTTAGCAGAATACCGGGAACTTTTGGAGAAAATGTACAATATTTGGTGATTCCAGGAGATCAAGTATTCCATTCTGTCGATTCAAAATACTATACGGCATTTTTGGAGAAAGATAAAAAGCCATTGATGTACGATAAAGGCTTGAAACTTCCTATTAAACTCGAACAACGTCCATTTGCGAGTGAATTATATGAGAAGCATTATAATCTGTCGGAAAGAGAGCAGAAAGCAACAGATCGATCACAGAATAAAGCAGGAAAAACAGTTGAAAATACAGCTCGTAAGAAACCTGTAAAATCGCCGAAACCGCCTTTGAAAGCAAGATAATCCGGAGGGAGAATAGATGATTGAAAAAAGAAAAACTCCATGGGGAATCTTCCTTATTATTCTTGTAATATTAATCATTGGAGCGTATTTTGGCTGTGGATTGATGAAATTAGATGGTGTCACCATGTCAAATTACCAGGAAAAATTATTGTATATTATAATGCATCCGTTACGAAACTGGTGGACAAACAAGACACCTGCTTTTATGGGAATTGTCTTTATAGCCTGGATCATGTTTATAGCCTATTATTTGGATCAGAACCGTAACTATCATTTTGGAGTAGAAAATGGTTCGGAACAGTGGGCTGATGTGGATAAGTTAAGTAAAACATTGCGGGACAAAAATGAACAGAATAATACATATCTGAGTGAACGAATTGCAGTTTCTAATCATGCATTGTCAAATATGAATATGTTGGTAATTGGTGGATCCGGATCTTATAAAACAACCTCAGTATTAACACCGAATATATTATTAGCCGGAATGACAAATGTGATACTTGATATTAAGGGTGATCTATTGAGAAAACATGGTAATTATTTGAAAGCTCACGGTGTAACAGTGAAATCCTTCAATTTGATCAATCCGGAAGAATCAGATCGTTATAATCCAATGTATTATCTTGAGACGGAAACCGATGTCATACGATTGATCACAAATATGCAGGCATCCGTTAAACCGCCGGATGCCCAAAAAGGCGATCCTTTCTGGGATGACGGAGTAGCGCTTTATCTGCAGTCGATGTTCTTTCATGAATGGCTGACAGCGAAAGAAGAGAATCGAAAACCAACACTGAATAATATTTTGAAACTTGTAAACATGGAATCGAAGCATGTTGGTGACGAAGATGATGATAGAACAGAATTACAGATAGAGATGGATCGGCTTGCTAAAAATCATGGGGATGATTATCCGCCAGTGCGTGATTACCGTAAACTAAAAGAAGGTGCTGCAGAGACGGTACGTTCCATTATTATCATGGTGAATGCAATGTTGAGATTATGTGAAACATCTGCATTAAAACGATTATTCGAAGATGATGATATTGATATTCCAAGTCTTGGGTTGGGTGTGGATGGTAATCCGAATAAGAAAACAGCATTGTTTCTTGTCATGCCGGATAATGATCAATCGTTCAATTTCTTGATTTCTATGTTTTACACGCAATTATTTGATGTTTTGATCCGAATTGCAGACCATAAATGTAATGGAAGTCTGCCGATCCACGTCAGATTGTGGGCAGACGAGTTCTATGCAGGACCAAAACCAACAAATACGGAAGTCTTGATGGGAACAATACGAAGCAGAAATATGTCTATTGTTCCTATCCTTCAGTCGATCGCTCAAATTAAAGCAATCTTCCCACAAGATAAATGGGAGGTATTCCTGGATAACTGTGCTGTGATGATTTATCTGGGATCAGGACCTGCAGCATTTTCAACACATGAGTACATATCAAAACTTCTAGGCGAAATGACAATTGATACAAGAAATGATGGAGTTACTACGGGTGTTCATGGAAATTCAAGTCTTAATAATCAGAGAGCCGGAAGAGGACTGATGACTCCGGGTGAAGTAAAAAGAATGGATCGCAAGAAATGCCTTATCTTTATGGAAGGTCAGTATCCGATTATGGACTGGAAGAACCTTCCGTTTGATACAGCAGTATGGAAAGAATCTAAACGGCTCGCAGGAAATACAGGCTATAAACATCCTGTACGTGTTGTGTACAATCCAAAAACAATGACTTATCGAACAATCCGGAACAAACAGGACTTCCAGGTGCTTGATAAAAAAGATGTGGAGTTTTACAAAGAAGCTGAAAAGACGGATAGAAGCATTAAAGTCTGTGAAATAAATGAAGAAGATTTCCTATATTTGAATTTTGATACAAATCCTACTCCGACAGAAGAAGAACTGATTCAAATGTTTGAACAAAGTAAGAAAGATACTGGATTACAAGAAAAAGCAATAGAAATGGAAGAACAATCAACACAAGACAATATTTCCGTTGTACCGAATTTCGGTACAGAAGGAGTTGTTGAGGAAAAGCAAGAGGATGAATGGGATTTGTCCGGGACAATCAATCAGTGTATTCAGCGGTATGCAGAGCGACTTACGGAAGATCAATTAAATGAAATCTTGCTTGGATTGGAGAATGGACTCACTGAAGAAGAAGTAAAATCCTACTTTACATTTCCAGTAGAAAAAATGAACCAGTATCGCAGAGCATATCAGTTTATGCAATGATTGTGGGAGAGTAATAGGATTTCACCAATTATAGCCCCTGTTATCTTATGGGGCTATAATTGAAAGATGTGTTGGTCGGATTGTTAATAGTTTTGATCATATGTTGTTGTTTCGCCACTCCAAGTAATCTTACATGGTCGGTCTGGTTGAGCTGTATTGATCATGTATATTCGTGTAGCCCAACTAGAAAGTTCAGCAGAAATAATTGCTGCTATGATTATTTTTTTTATTGTTTTTCTTCTCATTTTTTTACCTCTTTTATAAGCCAATCTTTTTCGTTTTCTGTGCAAATTCCAAAACGTTCGTCTGTTCTAGTGAAATGATAATTAATATGGAAAATCTGTCTAAACATGATCTGGTATACTTCCCATTGAGCCTGGCACCAATCTGCAAGAGGTTTTGTTTTAACTCCACCTCTTAAAGCCCAGTCCCATGATTCTATACATTCCAGCAAATTGCTGCCAAGTTCAGAATTTAAGAAATCTTCTTTGTTTAATTTCATAGGGTTACCTCCATAGCATGAATCAAATTAATACTTGTTTGCTTCTCTCTATAACTATATTATCACTAAAATTAGTGAATGTCAATAAAAAAATCACTAATTTTAAAGAAAGAGAATTGACTAATTTTTCTTTTGATAGTAAACTATATCTAGAGTTATATGGGAGGTGAAAATATGTTAGAGTATAAGATTGATGTTATAAAGGAACTTGATAGAATAGGTGTAAATACGACAATAGCAAAAAAAACAGGGATTTTTGGGCAAACAACAATGAAAAAATTCCGTGAAAAAGATACATCTATAACATTGGAAAACTTGAATAGATTATGTGCAGTACTGGAAATGCAACCAAGAGATATAATAAAATATGTAGAGACGGAAGATGACAGAAAAAGAATAATCTCTAAAATTAAAGAATGATGCATTGGAAATATTTTAGATAATACTTGGAAGATCAATAACTTACAAGTAGCCAGTGAGAACTGGAGAAAGGAGAGAGTATGGAAGAAATGACAAAAGAAGAGATGCAGAGATTCTTGAACAGAGAAGCTGAAAAAGGAACGACAGAATATGAAGCATTGAAAGCTCTTGCTGATATTTTGGGGATTAAGTTTCCAAAGCTGAAAGAAAACAGATAACAAAATAGGGCGGTCTTGTACCACTCTATACAGAAAATAGATTTTAGAAAAATTTTGAGGTGTAAATAATGAATGGAAATGTATGGGAAGAAGTTCTGAAGCAGTATGAAATGCTAGGCGTTGAAAATATAATTCCTGTGTCGCATATAAGGATAAAACCAGATATTGGAGTATTATTAGATGATAATGGTAATTTTGTAGGTGCAGCTATAATCACAAACGAAAGATGCTCCATTCCATGCACTATAGACTCAGAAAGCAGAACTAGTGGAACAACACCACATCCAATACATGATAATATGACTTATATTTGCGGAGAATATCCAGCTTATGAAAAACGACACGACGCATATATGAAGCAGTTACAAAACTATATAGAAAATGTAGATGATACTCTTGCGAAGAGTGTATATAGATACTTGAAAAAGGGAACAATCCGACTCGATATTGAAAATTTGACAAAACAAATAGAAAGCATATCAGAAGAAAAAGTAATGGTTGTATTTGCGACATTGAGCCATCGAGATACGATAAGCCGAAAATGGACAGAATACTATACATCTACGCTTGAAAAAAATGGTATCTGCGGAATAACAGGAGAAAAAGATCATATACCGGATAAATACCCGAAAGGAATACGAAATCCGTCTGATCAAACAAAATTATTTATCAGCAATCCACGAAAAATGGATTCAATACCTACAACTGTGCCTGGATATATAGCGTCTCAGAAAATTATACACACGTTACAATTTATGATATATGAAGGAAATTCCTGGGCATATCAAATACTAAAAGACAATATAGATACAATCCCGGAAACATGGAAGGAATGGGTGGAGGAATATCAAGCCAAAAATGGAATACAAAAAAAAGAGGTGGGAAGGAATAATGAATAGAACAAAAAAGGCTTGTATTAAATGTGGCAAGCCTTTTTATGGTGATCCAGATAAATTGTATTGCGATGATTGTGCAAAAGATATAAAAAGTAATGTTATGCGTAAAAGGACGTGTAAATTGTGCGGAGCCGAATTTCTTGGTGGTCCACGTGCGTTCTATTGTCCAGAATGTCGCAAAATTCGGCAAAAAGAAGCAAGGGAAAGAGCAAGAAAAAGGGGTGGAGCAGCTCGACCAATCGGAAGCATCGACAAGTGTGAATTGTGCGGAGCTGAATATATTGTCAATTCCGGTAGACAAAAATACTGTTCCGATAAATGCCAGTATGAGGCAGTACTAGAATGGCAACGGAAACACAAAAAGGACTATAACAAGACATCTGGACAAGATATTAAAAAAGCGGAACGCCGAAAAGAGAAAAAGAAAATCTGTATATATTGCGGTCGTGTATTCTCTAGTTCTTCGCCAACTAATTTGTGTTCTGATTATTGTCGGAAGAAAAATAGGCAGATTAAAGAATATCAATCAGAAATAAAACGTGGAAACAATGTAAATATAGACAGGTTACTGAACGAGCAGAAAGAATACCAATTGAAAGTCAAAACAGATGAAATAGAAAAAACAATATAAAATGTAATTCTGCCACAAATACAACAACAGAAATACACCGAAAACAGTGTTGACAATACACTGTTTTCGGTGTATAATATAGTCATAACAAAGAAAAGTCCTAAAAGGAGAAAAGACCATGACGATAGAAGAAATCAGAGATTTAATCAACGAAGCAGAATATGAATATATTGGAATTAGAGCAGATGAAAGAGATTATCAGATTGGTGAAATAATGGATAATTCGCATCAGCTTTTTGCTGATCCACAGTACAATGATGATTATACAGAATTATTATACCCATATATTTCGGAAGGCGTTTATGCCGGATTCTACGATGCCGGAGAACTTAACGGAACGTGTGCACTTGGAATAACAGAGAATAATATTGAAGAAATGCTTAAAAGAGTAATGTCCTATGGAAACAAATATTATTTAATTGGTGGAAATTCAATGGAATACGGATATGACGAAGACGAGATTATTATTAAGAATGCAGAAGTTATTGCAGTATTATAAGGAGAATGCGTTATGAAAGTAGAAGATAGAACAATGGATGCAAGAAAGGAAACAGTGAAATAGACAAGAGTGATTATCTGAGTAAAATGGCAGAGAGAATAGAAAGTTATTTGAGTGATTGAAATGGGAAAATTGATATATAAGATTGATGTGCTAGACACATTAAAAAAAGAAGGCTATCCACAAACCAGATTAAGAAAAGAAAAGCTGATTGGACAAGATGCGATACAGAAGATGAGAAAAGGTGATATGATAGGAATAAACGTACTGGCTACAGTATGCGAACTCCTTAATATGCAACCAGGAAATATTATAGAATATAGTAAGGAATGTGGGCCTTGCCGGTATTTTCACCGGAGTAACAACTTATATCCGTAGCAAAACAAGGGGAACGGAATTATTGTTTCCAGATGTTGATGATGATCTGAAATAATTTGCCGAACCTTTTGAAGATATTGAGCAGCAGGAACCGAAAACATATTCTCTGGATTCAGAGAAAGATGCGTTAGAATTCGTGAAAAATATTCTTTCGCTTAAAGTCACAGCAGCCGAATGGCAATCTGATCTTTTTATGAAAAATGCAAATATCATATTCTTGTTGTGACATTCAAAATTCTGATTCATATGAAAGGAGACTATATGAGCCAAAAGAAAAAAATAAAAGAAAACATTCTCCAAATGAATGCACCCTATATTGTGACAGATCCATCGGGAACGACACTTAAATCAGTGGGAAAACCTCTTGCAGATCATGGATATAAAATCCAGATTCTTAATCTAATGGACCGGTCACATTCCAACAAATTTAACCCTTTTAAATATGTTAAAACGAAAGAAGAAATCAACATTCTTTCTGTCTTACAACAAAAGTATGGTGAAGAATTTACATTTAAAGCTTGGTCATGGGAGAAATATGGGAGCAACAATAAAAATGCGTATGTTACCTGTGAATCTATGCCTGGTGTTGAGATCGAGGTCTACCAAAGAGAAACCGATAATGGCATGACCTATTATGATGATTATATGGCTTATAAATATAAAAGTAGATTTCAGGAAGATTTGCAGCGATTCACTGATCAGATTTATCCAAATGCAAAAGTAATTTTCATGGTTGATTCATCCACTTTCCCTTTGGATATGGGCATGGGAATGACCTATGATGAAATCTTACAAGATAAAGATACTGTGCTATCCGCTACAATTCTTGTAAAATGCGATTCTGATGATCCGCAAAAGGAAGAGCATTTGGAAGAATTCCGTCAACTATTGGAAGACAATAGTGTCCGTGTAAATGGAACGCTCATTTATACAAGTGATGAAACAACGTGGAATGAATATAGTGAAAACAATTATTCCAATTGGTACGCAAATGATGACTGGTATTTAAGCCGATGCAATTTTTCTTTAGACAAGTCCTACCAGTTTTATAAATGTATCAAAACTACTTGGTAGCAGTATTAACATTGCAGGGAAAGATTCCATCTGCCAGCAGACACCGTTGGAAGATACTCTTGGACCGATGGTTAAATCTGGAAATACCTTGTTAAAGAAATACTATGTACCATTTTCATTGATTCCACGCATCGACAAGAGTGATATTGTATTTTATTGCAAAAGCAAATTGGATGATTTTTTTGCTTTCTGAATGAATTTTAAAAGCCCCTTGGGATTTCCCTTGGGGCTTTCTTTTCGCTAAGGATTACAATTTTTGCATGCTTCATATCCTTCACTGATCAATTTATTTTTGTCTCCAGTATATTCTTTCTTATTTGCTTCGTTCATCTTGGAAACGCTAGAGCAGGATGGTTATGAAATTTGTGAGTATTCTCATTGATGATATAAGTCTCGGTTATAGCCGTAGAGTTTGTTACGTCTGAATCAGTAGAACTGCTATTACTTGCATCATTGTTATTTGATGCACCACTGGTGGCAGGTATATCCGTCACAACAGAATTACTATCCCAAAGACAACTATCACCTGTTTCGTAATTAATTGTTACACCTGGCTGCACATTGTAGACATATACGCAGAATTCGATCCCTTCTCCATTATCTTCCACAGATTTCGCCTCCATCAGAACACCACGGCACCCCAATTCATTTCCATTAAATTCAGGAGTCACCCTGTATAGTACATGTAAATACTACCAAAAATTGGAATGAGAATATGTGAAAAAAGACCATTGAAAATCAATATAATACATAGTATTTTGTATACACGTATTTTTGTATTGATAATTATTATGTATAAAGGTTGGTGCGGTTTTACATGGAAAAGAAAAAATATAAACATATTACAGAATATGAGCGTATACAGATTGAAGCATTACGAAGAGCAGGTCGAACTATAACACAGATAGCAGAACAGTTACAGAAGAATTATTCTTCTATATGGAGAGAATTACAGCGTGGAAAATATATACATAGAAATAGTGAATGGATAGAGGAAGAACGCTATAGCTCTGATATTGCACAAGAAAAATGTGATAAAAATAAGCTTGCACATGGCAAAGGACTAAAATTAGGCAAGGACTATGAATTTGTAGAATATATTGAAAGGAAAATCTTGGAAGAAAAGAAATCTCTGCAGGTGGCTTTATATGATATCCGTCGTGAAAACTTGACTTTTGATACAGATGTGTGTCTGAGTACGCTGTATAATTATGTTCGATCGGGCATGTTCTATAATATAACAATGGCTGATATGCCAATGCCAAGAAAAAAGAAAAGAAAAAATCATAAGATAAAAAAGCAAAAACGGGCAAGTGTTGGAACGAGTATAGATCAACGTCCAGAAGAGATAAATAATAGGGAGACAATCGGACACTGGGAAATGGATAGTGTTGTAGGTCCTCAAGGAAAATCAAAAAAGACTTTCCTGGTTCTTACTGAAAGGAAAAGTCTGAAGGAAATTGTTGAGCCGTTAAAAGATCATACTTCAAAAGAGGTAGTTCATGCGTTGGATCGGTTGGAACGTGAGATGGGAGAGAAAAAGTTCAGAGAAACATTTAAGTCAATAACTGTGGATAACGGGGTGGAATTTAGTGATTTTGATGGGATAGAACGCTCAAGAAGAAATAAAAAGAAAAGAACTACAGTATATTATTGTCATGCATATCGTTCCTGTGAACGTGCCAGAAACGAAAATCAGAATCGTTTTATAAGACGCTTCTACCCGAAAGGAGTCAACTTTGACCATATAACCAGAAAAGAAGTGAAAGAAATCGAAACATGGATGAATGACTATGCCAGAAAAATGTTTGATGGAAAGACTGCAGGAGAAGTCTATAAAGCCTTCCGAGAAGAAGAAATGGAGGTTAGAATGGCATAAGATGAGAAACTGAATATTAGAAAGAGCCTTTAAACGAGCAGAAGTTTAAAGGCTTAGTTGACGTTGCAACAACTATGTAATTCAATACACTTTGAGATCTGGCACAGTAGAAAATCTGCATGATTTTAAAGGAAAATTGGATAAAATTAAAGAATTGAAATTTTTTTAAAAAATATATGCAGTAACACTTGACAAATGCGACGTACAGCAATTTTGCTCAAATTAGATGACAACCTGTTCAAAGATATGGTAAAATAATAAACTAAATATTTGCAAATTTCAATAAACCTAAGAAGCAAAAATCTATTTTGGGGGAAATATAAAACATATGACGAATTATAACAGCAATGACAATCGATTTGATGGAAGATGCTTCCTTGAAGATGTTGAGATAAAGTTACAAAAACGACTGGAAGAAATAGGGCAGTCTCTCTCTGATGGACAGAAAGAGATTGATAACATGCAGGAATATTACTGGGAAAATTATACGGAGATGGATGAGTATGGTTACGAAGATTATGATAATCAGCAGGCACTTCTGCATCAGGTCAACGCTAATAATGAGAAGCTGCAATTAAAACATAGATTTGAGAAAATGTTAGATGCACCTTTTTTCGGACGTGTCGATTTTATGTATGATGGAGATGACGAACCGGAACCGTTTTATATCGGGATTGCAAATTTTGCCGAAAAAACAGGCATGCAGCCTCTGATCTACGACTGGAGAGCTCCGGTCAGCAGTTTGTTTTATGATTATGATAAAGGCCCTGCAAGCTATGAGGCTCCTGCCGGAAGACTGGATGGAGAGATTCTTTCAAAATGGCAGTTTAAGATTCAGAATGGTGAACTTGTCTATGCCTTTGAAAGTGATACAAAGATCGATGATGATATTCTGAAAAAAGAACTTGGAACAAACAGTGATGTAAAATTGAAAAATATCGTCCGCACGATCCAGAAAGAACAGAATGCAATTATCCGAAATACGAAAGATCGAATCCTTGTAATCCAGGGAGCTGCCGGAAGTGGAAAAACTTCGATTGCTTTACACCGAATTGCATATCTTTTATATCATGAACGCGACACTCTGAAATCATCCAACATACTGATTCTTTCACCGAACAGTGTATTTGCAGACTATATCTCACATATTCTTCCAGAATTAGGAGAAGAGAATATCCGTGAGATGAGTTTTGATCTCTACGCCTACAAAGAGCTTCGAAAAGGTGTCGCAGCAGACTGTGAGGATCGTTATGATCAGTTGGAACGTCGGATGAAGTTTCCGGATGAATCAGCTCAGAATCGTTTTGACTGGAAACAATCCAAAGATTTTATTGGTGAAATAGAAGGTTTCCTTGCGATTCTGGAAGATCGTCTGATGGAATTCAAAGAAATTGAGTTCCGTGGAATGACATTGACAGAAGAAGACTTGATCCAATTGTTCTATTATAAATTCACAGAGACTCCGTTATTGAAACGTATGGATGCTGTAAAAGACTATTTTATCGATTCCTGGGAAACTCTGAAAGGCAGAAATATTTCAGAGGATGATCAGGAGATGCTTCAGATGAAGTTCGACAAGATGTACACAACGAAAGATATTTACACCATTTATAATTGGATGCTCGATGACTGTGGTTGTGATCTGTTGCCGGAAGTTCCGTACGAAAAACGAAAGCTCCCTTATGAAGATGTATTTCCTATGCTTTATCTTAAATATCGTCTTTCCGGTGGGAACTCAACTCATAAGAACATTAAGCATCTTGTCATTGATGAAATGCAGGACTACACTTATCTGCAATACACCATCCTGGAATCCTTGTTTCATTGTAGAATGACTATTCTTGGAGACCGTGCACAGACACTGGATACAAAGCAACAGGATGTATTGAGATTTCTTCCCAAATTACTTGGACGTGAGATCCGAACGATTGAGATCAAAAAGAGTTACCGGAACACATTGGAAATTGCCCGATATGCGGAAAAAGTCAGTGGAGTATCTGATCTTGAGTTACTGGACCGCCATGGAAAAGAAGTCGTAGAAAAGACATTTAACACAGATACGGAATTGCTTGATGAACTTGTCTGTCATTTAAAATGTCCGGGAGACTTTGAAACTGCTGCCCTGATCACAACAACAGAAGAAGAAGCTTTTGACTTAAGCCGTCTCCTGAAACTGCGTGGTATCAACGTATCTTATGTAGATCGTAACAGTTCCGCATTTAAGAAAGGACTCACAGTAACCACATTTTATCTTGCAAAAGGGCTGGAATTTGACCAGGTTTTCGCACTTCGCGGTGCAAAAGAAAATCCGCTTAAAAATCAGGCGGAATATATTTGCGCAACAAGAGCTCTTCACGAACTCTATGTTTACGAAATTGCTGACAGCTTATCAAAATAACAGTTAACAGGCATGCACGATTAAAATTTATTCAGAAAGAACAGAAAAATGAAGATTACATTAATAACCGTAGGAAAGATAAAAGAAAAATATCTGCGAGATGCAATCGCAGAATACAGCAAACGATTAAGCCGATACTGCAAACTGGAGATTATAGAAGTAGCTGATGAAAAGACACCTGACCATGCAAGTGATGTCGTGGAAAATACAATTCGCGATAAAGAAGCTGAGCGCATTATGAAATATGTAAAAGAGGATGCCTATGTGATCACTCTTGAGATTAACGGAAAACTTCTTAGTTCCGAGGAACTTTCTGCAAAAATCAATCAACTTGGAATTCAGGGGACAAGCCATATCACATTTATCATTGGCGGATCCATTGGTTTGGGCAAAGAAGTGCTCGCAAGATCGGACTATGCATTAAGCTTTTCCAAGATGACCTTTCCACACCAGTTGATGAGGGTCATTCTGTTGGAGCAGATATACAGAAGTTATCGGATCATCAACGGTGAACCTTATCATAAATAGAGATCTGTCACAGAAAACAACTGGTATAGGACATCGTGATATATTCATATACTGATGACAAAGGATTTTTATATAAAAAACTTCAATGAACCGAGAGCAGATCAAAGAAAAGATGGTATCCGCAATGGATCTCCCAAAAGATGTGATTCAGAATGCTTCTGTTATAACCATTTTAGGACGAAATGAATTATGCATTGAAAATTATCGGGGCATCATTGAATACACAGATACACTGATCCGTGTGCAGACGCGGGCAGGACAGATCCGGATCCAGGGAAAACGACTCCGGATTCAATACTACACAAATGATGAGATGAAAGTAACTGGAGCATTATCATCTTTAGAATTTACCGAGGGGAGGAATCCGGGGTGATTCATTGCCTGATCCGCTACTTGTCCGGTTATGTGAAGATTCAGATCAAAGGATACTCCCCAGAACGATTTCTGAATCTCTGCTGTTATCACCGCATCCGATTCTGGGGATTGACCCGTATCGGAACAAATTATGAATTATACTTGAGTTTATCTGATTTTCGAAAGATTCGTCCTTATGTCAGAAAAACACATACAAAAGTCATACTAAAAAAACGGTATGGCTTTCCTTTTTTTCTTTATCGCTACCGAAAAAGAAAACTATTCTTTATCAGCATCTTCCTATGCATTTTTCTAATCGATTGTTACTCGCAATTTCTATGGGATATTCATTTTCAGGGAAATAAAAGATGGACCGACACGACCTTGACAACGTTTCTGAAAGAAGAGGGGATTTATCCTGGAATGCAAAAGAAAAATGTAGATTGTCAGGGGATTGTCAAAGCCCTTCGAAAGGAATATAATGATATCGTTTGGGCATCTGCTTCTCTTGATGGCAGCCGGTTAAAAATACAGATAAAAGAAAATGAAGATGCGCTTCCTATCATCTCATCTACTCAGACAGATAAAAGTAACAAGACAGATTCTTTACCTGCTGATCTTATTGCTTCTACTGATGGAATCATTACAAATTTAATTACACGCACCGGCATTCCCCAGGTACATATCGGGGATTCTGTAACGAAAGGAACTTTACTTGTATCTGGACGGATTGACATCCTGGATGACAGTGGTGAAATTACCGGATATCAATATACGCATGCCGATGCAGATATTTTCGCTGATACACAGATTTCTTATCTGGATATAATTTCCTGTTATCATAATAAAAAAGTATATACAAAAGAAACTAAAAAGTCCGGATTTATTCAAATCGGATCTGTCCGGTTAGAAACATGGAAACCAAAAATATCTGACACTTCTGAAAAACTTTGTATAGAGCATCAGTTAAAACTGGGAGAAAATTTTTCACTTCCTGTTTTTTACGGGCATGAAACAATAAAAAAATACGGCTTCAAGAAAATAAAATATACGAAAAAAGAGATGCAGACAATTTTAAGCAGTCGATTTCGCTATTTTTGTAAAGATTTAGAGGAAAAGGGTATTCAAATTAATGAAAAAAATGTTAAGATATATATATCTGCCGAAAAGGCAACGGCTTCAGGTACGCTCTATCTGAATCAGCAGATTGAAGAGGAAACAGAGACCGAAAGAATAACTTTAGAAAGGAACGAACCGGATGAGTCTGTCGGAACTGATCATTGATATTCCGGCTGAATACGAGATAAATGTATTTGGCCAGTTTGATACTTATATAAAGAAAATAGAAAGAACTTTTCATGTCACATTGATTTCACGTGACGGTGCAACCAAGATTGTAGGAGATACAATTGCTGCACAGAAAGCCCAGCGTGTACTTACACAGCTTGTAGAACTTGCTAAACGAGGGAATACGATTACGGAACAGAATGTAGACTATGCAATCTCGCTCGTATTTGAAGATCAGGAAGAAGCCCTTGTTTCTATTGATAAAGATCTGATCTGTCATACACTTCAGGGAAAACCTATAAAGCCAAAAACATTAGGTCAGAAAAAATATGTTGATGCAATTCGAAATGGAATGATCACTTTCGGTCTCGGACCTGCCGGAACAGGAAAGACCTATCTTGCGATGGCAATGGCAATCACAGCATTCAAACGCGAAGAAGTAAGCAGAATCATCCTGACGCGCCCGGCAATTGAAGCCGGAGAGAAGCTTGGATTTCTTCCGGGAGACCTGCAAAGCAAGATTGATCCGTATTTAAGACCTTTATATGACGCGCTTTATCAGATCATGGGAGCTGACAGTTTTCTTAAGAATTCTGAAAAAGGATTGATTGAGGTTGCTCCTCTGGCATATATGCGCGGGCGTACTTTAGATAATGCGTTCATTATCCTTGATGAAGCACAGAATACAACGCCGGCCCAGATGAAGATGTTCTTAACAAGAATTGGTTTTGGATCCAAAGTTGTCATTACAGGTGATTCTACGCAGAAAGATCTTCCATCCGGAACAATATCCGGACTTGATGTTGCTGTAAAGGTTGTAAAAGATCTGGAAGGGATCAACATCTGTACGCTGACAAGCAAAGATGTTGTAAGACATCCATTAGTTCAGAAAATTGTAAAAGCATATGAGGACTATGAGAAGAAATCGTCCAGACCGAGAGAAAACAGGAGGAAAAAAGGATGAGTCTTTTTATCGAAGAAGAGGGGAATATAAAGTTAGACTTTGATACAGAAGAGATTGCCGCATTAGTTATTGACGCTGCATTAGAACTTGCAGACTGTCCTTATGAAGCAGAGATCAATCTTCTTTTGACTGAGAATGCCCAGATTCACGAAATGAATCTGGAACAACGTGGAATTGACCGCCCAACAGATGTACTTTCTTTCCCTATGATCGAATACGAAAAGCCGGGAGATTTTTCCGTGATTGATGAAGAAAGTGCAGAAGCCTTTAATCCGGAATCCGGAGAATTGATGCTTGGTGATATCGTTATCTCAAAGGAAAAAGTGTTATCCCAGGCTGAAGAATATGGACATTTACCTAAAAGAGAGTATGCTTTCCTGATTGCACACAGTATGCTTCACTTATTTGGATACGATCACATGGTTGATGAAGAGCGTGTTGTCATGGAAGCGAAACAGAAAGAAATCATGGAAAAAGTCGGTATTTTCCGCTGATAGGATACATATATTAAATAGATTTTAAGGAATGGGACACTAGGAGGAAGTTATGTCTGAAACTGAGGCACAAACAACGAAAAAACGAACGAAAAAGGATGATTATATTGTCCAGGGTTCGATACTTGCAGCAGCAGCTGTACTTACAAAAATCATAGGCGTAGTCTACAGGATTCCGCTGACGAATATTTTAGGAGATGAAGGAAACGGATTTTATGGATATGCCTATCAGGTCTATGCAATCGCTCTGATGATTTCATCATTCAGCCTTCCGACTGCCGTATCCAAGCTGGTATCGATCCGACTTGCAAAGCGTCAGAGACGAAATGCATTCCGTGTATTTATCTGTTCTCTTGCTTTTGCAATCGGTGTTGGATTATTCATCTCGCTGACAATCTTTTTGGGAGCAGGACTGATTTCAACACATTTAATGAAATCTCCACTTAGCGTTTACGCACTGCGGGTTCTTGCCCCGGGACTTCTGATTGTTGCAGTTATGGCTGTTATCCGTGGATATTTCCAGGGAATGGGAACAATGCTTCCAACAGCTATCTCACAGATCATTGAGCAGGTATTTAATGCCGTGATCAGTATTGTCGGCGCAAGTGTCCTCTTTGGTATCGGAACAAAAGCAGGAGAAAAATCCGGAGAGGAGCTTCTCGGACCTGCTTACGGTGCTGCCGGAAGTACACTTGGAACGGTTGTCGGCTCTTTATCTGGATTGTTATTTCTTTTGTTTGTCATTTTTTTATATAAAAATGTGATACGCAAACAGCTTAAAAGAGACCGCACCCAGAATGTTGAAAGTTATTCTTTCCTTCTGAAAGCATTACTTTTAACAGCAATCCCCGTTGTATTCAGTACCGCTGTATATAATATTAACCAGATTATCGACCTTACAATCTTTAATCATGTTATGGAGTCACAAGGCTATGTAGAGAAAGAATACATGGCTCTTCAGGGTATTTACACCGGTAAATACGACACCCTGATCAATGTCCCGATGGCAATTGCAAATGCACTTGGAACATCTCTTGTGCCAAGTCTTACAGCTGTTGTTACAGCAGGTACAAAAAAACAGGTTCACAGTAAGATTAACCAGACATTACGTCTTACAATGGTAATTGCTATTCCGAGTTGTATCGGTTATTTCGTACTTGCTTCCCCAATTATGGTTCTGCTGTACAATGACTCCAGTGCAACACCGGCACATCTATTGATGGCAGGAGCTATCGTTGTTGTACTGTATGGACTTTCCTCTGTAACGAATTCCATTCTTCATGGATTAAACTACATGACAAGTCCCGCAAAGAATGCTGCAGCAGCTCTTGGGATTCATCTGGTAGCATTTGTACTGATGATGACTGTATTCAAGATGAACGTCTATGCACTGGTGGGTGGAAATATTGTATTTGCACTTGCAATGAGTATTTTGAACCTGCTCAAGATTCGAAAAGTCAGCGGTTTCAAAATCGATTTTGTAAGCACTTTCGGAAAACCATTCGCTGCAGCAGCAGTGATGGGCATTGTAACTTTCGGCGTATTCAGACTGTTTGATACACTGATCGGCGGTCGTGTAATTCCTGTATGCATTTCACTGTTTGTAGCAATACTTGTTTATGCGGTTGTTATGTTGAAGATCGGAACACTTTCTGAAGATGATATCCTTGATCTTCCAATGGGTGGACGTATCCTGAGAATTTCTAAGAAATTCCATCTGCTTCCAGCCGTAAAAGTAGAAGAATAAAAAAAATAAAAAAGCCAATACTGTATGAAAAAAGGAGCGATTTGCGATGAAAAAATACATGATTGGCTTTTTTTCTGTTTTATTTCTGATTACCGGATGTTTGATTGCAGGTTATCAGGTTAGTTACAACAATCTACTGGAAAAGGAAAAAGCTATAGAACTGACTAAAAATGAAAAAAATGATTCCATTCAAACCAGACGCAGTTCAGCCAAAGGAGAGTCTGTTTCAGATGATGCCTATTATCTGAAAGAGCTGCATGGATATGTTGCTGTCTATCTGCAAGATGGGACAACCCTTTACGAAACAACCAGCCTATCCGTAAATAATCTGCCGGATGAAGTACAACAGGATCTGAAAAATGGAATCTATCTTAAGTCTGCCGAAGAACTGTATGGTTTTCTTGAGAATTATTCCAGTTAAAAAAGTGGACGAAGTGCACAGAATCGTGTATAATACAGAGTCAGCGGAAAGAATATCGGTTACTGTTCACACGGGAGTGAACAGTAAAGAATATCGCAACATTGAACGGAACAAGAAAAAGGAGAGAGATAGACAATGGAACAAAAGAAGATTGATCGTATCAATGAATTATATAAAAAATCAAAAGCGGAAGGACTCACTCCGGAAGAAGCGAAAGAACAGAAGATTCTTCGTAAAGAATATATGGAACTTATCCGAGTGAACTTAAGAAGCCAGCTGAACAATATTGACATGGAACAAAAAGATGGAAGTATTGTTAATCTTGGTGAGAAGTATGGCGAAAAATATATGAACAAGAAAGGAAATTAGGGTCATGTTACAGAATTTACCACAGGATCCTGTCATCCTTCTGAGCGTCATAAATACAAAGCTCAGAGATTTTTATCCATCACTGGATCAGTTATGTAAAGAGATGGAAGTGAATAAAAAAGAACTTACAGATAAATTAGATCTGATTGACTATGCTTATGATGCATCCTGCAATCAGTTTGTATAAAGGAAATGAGAATGAAAGAGATAATTGAAAATGTAAAACTGGTGGAGAACGCTCCGTTAGAAGAACCTGCACGCCAGTATTATTTTATGGAAAAAGCAAAAGAATACGTTGCTGAAATGTCTGAAAAACTGGGACGTCCATTAGTCGCGGCAATTCAGACATTTGGTTGTCAGATGAACGCTCGCGACTCTGAAAAACTGCTTGGAATTTTGGAAAAGATCGGGTATGTAGAAGGAACCGATGAGGAAACAGCCGATTTTGTAATCTACAATACCTGTACCGTCCGCGAGAATGCAAACCTTCGTGTTTACGGACGTCTTGGACAACTTGGAGCAATGAAGAAAAAGAATCCTCATAAGATGATCGCACTGTGTGGCTGTATGATGCAGGAACCGGAAGTTGTTGAAAAGCTGAAAAAGAGCTACCGTTTCGTTGACCTTATTTTTGGTACACACAATATTTATAAATTTGCAGAACTTTTAACATCTGCAATGCAGTCTGACAGAACCGTCATTGATATTTGGAAAGATACAGATAAGATTGTTGAAGACCTTCCGGTTGAAAGAAAATATCCATTCAAATCCGGTGTAAATATCATGTTTGGATGTAACAATTTCTGCAGTTACTGTATCGTACCATATGTGCGTGGACGTGAAAGAAGTCGTGATCCGAAGGCAATCATCCGTGAGATTGAACGTCTTGTTGCAGATGGTGTTGTAGAAGTCATGCTGCTTGGACAGAATGTCAATTCTTATGGAAAGAACCTTGAAGAACCGATGACATTTGCACAGCTTCTTCAGGAGATTGAAAAAATTGAAGGACTTGAAAGAATCCGTTTCATGACTTCACATCCGAAGGATCTGTCAGATGAATTGATTGAAGTGATGAGTAAATCAAAAAAAATCTGTAAACATCTGCATCTTCCGGTTCAGTCCGGAAGCAGTCGGATCCTGAAACTCATGAACCGTCATTATGACAAAGAACAGTATCTTGCACTTGCTGAAAAGATCCGCAAAGCAGTTCCGGATATATCACTTACTACAGATATTATTGTCGGTTTCCCTGGTGAGACAGAAGAGGACTTCCAGGAGACTCTTGATGTTGTAAGAAAAGTCCGCTATGACAGTGCATTTACTTTTATTTATTCAAAACGTACCGGAACACCTGCTGCAGTAATGGAAGATCAGGTTCCGGAAGACGTTGTAAAAGATCGTTTCAATCGTCTTTTACATGAGGTTCAGACGATTTCCGCAGAACAATGTGCAATTCATGAGGGAACGGTACAGACCGTTCTTGTAGAGTGTGTCAATGAACATGACAATCACCTGATGACAGGTCGTATGAGCAACAACCTGCTCGTCCATTTCCCGGGGGATGAAAGCCTGATCGGTCAGCTGGTTGACGTTCATCTTGATGAATGCAAAGGATTTTACTATATGGGAAGGATAGAGAGTAACTAAATATGGAGTACTACACATGCGCTTATTATTAGTAGAAGACGAAAAGGCATTATCAAAGGCACTGACAGCAATCTTGGAGAGAAATAATTATTCTGTAGACGCCGTTTACGACGGACAAAGTGCTTTGGAATATTTGGAAACAGATAATTATGACGGAGTGATCTTAGATATTATGATGCCAAAGGTCGATGGACTCACGGTATTGAGAAAAGTCCGTGAGAAGGGAAATCTGATTCCGATTTTATTATTGACAGCAAAATCAGAAGTTGATGATAAAGTAGAAGGACTGGATGCCGGAGCGAACGACTATTTGACCAAACCTTTTCATTCGAAAGAACTATTAGCAAGAATCCGTGCTATCACAAGAACACAGGCGGCACAGACAACATCTAAACTGACTTTTGGAAATGTCACGTTAGATCAGGCAACCTTTGAGCTATCTACAGCAAAGGGCAGTTTCCGACTCGCGAATAAAGAATTCCAAATGTTGGAACTTATGATGTCCAACCCACATCAATTAATTTCTTCGGAGCGTTTTTTAGAAAAGATCTGGGGATATGACAGCGATACAGAGATTAATGTAGTATGGGTGTATATTTCGTATTTAAGGAAAAAATTAACAGCCCTCCACGCAGACATTCAGATTAAAGCAACAAGAAATGCCGGATATTCTTTGGAGGAGCTGACATGATTAAAAAACTTCGTATTAAATTGATTGCTACTTCTATGGTCTCTCTTTTCCTTGTCCTTTTTGTAATCGGAGGGATTGTAGGTATTATAAATCATAAGAAGATTGTGGCGGATGCTGACCGGATTCTTGATATCTTAGAGGAAAATGATGGAACTTTTCCAAGAATGGAACCAAGAGAGAAAACAGATGATCCTCATGGTATGTCGGCAGAAATTCCATACGAATCCAGATATTTTTCTGTTTTGTATGACGCGAATGGAACGATTATTTTAACAGATACTTCAAAGATTGCATCTGTCGATACTGAAACAGCTGTGAACTATGCTTCCGAAGTATGGAAGAAAAAATCAGAAGAAGGATTCCAGGATAATTACAGATATCGTATGTATTCGTCTAACGGCAATGTACGCATTATTTTCCTGGATTGCAGACGACAATTAAATAATTTTCACAACTTTTTGCTTACAACCTTTAGTGTATCCGGTATCGGACTCTTATCTGTATTTATTTTAATGCTTGGTTTGTCAGCACGTATCGTAAAACCGTTTTCCGATAATTACGAAAAGCAGAAACGATTCATTACAGATGCAGGTCATGAATTGAAGACCCCATTGACCATTATTGATGCAGATGCAGAGATTTTAGAAATGGACTTTGGTGAAAACGAATGGCTACAGGATATACAGGCACAGACAAGCCGACTTGCCGATCTGACCAATGCTCTTGTTATGCTTTCCCGAATGGAAGAAGGTATGAGCAGAGACACAAAAATAGAATTTCCACTGTCAGATATCGTAGAAGAGGTATGCCATACCTTTCAGGCTCCGGCAAAAGTGCATCAAATTAATCTGGACAGCAAGATTGAACCACTGATTTCTATGAACGGAGATGAGAAAGCAATCCGTGGACTTATAACAATTCTTCTTGACAATGCAGTAAAATACACGAACGAAAATGGAACTCTTTCACTCGCTTTAGAAAAAAAGAAAAATCGTATTTATCTGTCTGTTTTCAATACAACAGAATTTATTTCCAAAGAACAAATCTCTCATTTGTTTGACCGGTTTTATCGCACAGATGCCTCCAGAAATTCTCAGACCGGAGGATATGGTTTGGGACTTTCCATTGCTGCCGCAACTGTGGAGTCCCATCATGGGAAGATAAGCGCAGAGACAAAAGATGAAAAATCATTAAAGATTACCGTGGTTTTTCCAACATAACTGATTCACATAGCTCGTACAAACATAACGTTTGATACGGGCTTTTTTCATATTCTTTTCTAAACTTAATTTTTTTAAGTTTAATTAAGGTTACGGGAGTATCTTATGTATATAAAATAAAAAACAGGAGGAACACAATGGCTTATCAAATGACTTTTAAGCGTTATGAATTGAAATATCTGCTGAACAGACAGGAAAAAGAGCAGATTCTTCTGGCAATGGAGCCTTATATGAAGCTGGATGATTACGGAAGGACCGTCATAAGAAATATTTATTTTGATACTGATACATTTCGGCTGATTCGACGTTCTCTGGAAAAACCGGTGTACAAAGAAAAGCTGCGGATCCGAAGTTATAAACCCGTAGAAAAATCCGATCCGGTATTTGTAGAGATTAAGAAAAAATATAAATCAGTTGTCTACAAGCGAAGACTTCAGCTTCCGGAAGAGAAGGTTATGGACAGTTTTCAGACTGGAGAACCGTTACCGGTTCATTCACAGATTGGAAATGAAATTCAATATTTCCGCGATTACTATGAAAATCTTCATCCATCCGTATTTTTATCCTATGAACGGGAAGCTTATTATTCTCTGGACGGCAGTGATTTTCGTGTAACTTTTGATGAAAATATCTTGTATCGGAGAAATAATTTTTCCCTTGGCAGTGAAATCTATGGATTTTCTTTACTGGGAAATGATCAGACACTGATGGAAATTAAAACTTCCGGAGGAATTCCACTTTGGATGAGCGAAGTACTTACGAAACAGCATTTATACAAAACATCATTTTCAAAATATGGTTCTGCTTATCAGCGTATATTAACAGAATCTTTAAAAGGAGGATACAGCAATGGCTAATACTTTATTTCAGGGAATTTTTGATACCAATATGACCAGTGTGATTTCTATTTTTGACTTCTTATTATGCGTGGGATGTGCCTTAGTGATCGGTCTGATCTTAGCCGGTACTTATATGTATGGAACAAAATATACGAAAAGCTTTGTAGCAACACTTGCGCTGCTTCCGGCAGTGGTTTGTGTAGTAATCATGATGGTCAATGGAAATGTAGGAACCGGTGTGGCTGTTGCCGGAGCATTCAGTCTCGTCCGATTCCGTTCAGTTCCTGGGTCTGCGAAAGAAATCGGAGCGATTTTTCTTGCCATGTGTTCCGGTTTAGTGGCTGGAATGGGATATCTGGCGTATGCTTTACTATCTGCTGCAATTCTTGGAAGTATCATGCTTCTGTATAATCGTCTGGATTTTGGAACAAGAAAACACGGAGCACGTTACAAAACTTTACATATCACGATACCGGAAGATTTGGACTACAGCGGAGTATTTGACAAGATCTTAAAGAAATATACAATAGATTATGAAATTCTACAGATCAAAACTACAAATATGGGAAGCTTGTTTAAGCTGACTTACAATTTAACCTTAAAAGATCCTGCAACAGAAAAAGAACTGATCGACGCTCTTCGTTGCAGAAACGGCAACCTGGAAATTACGATGTGCAGACAGGAAACTATAGTCGGAGAATTATAAGAATTCAGGAGGCGATGACTGATGCGAAAAAACAATTATATTATTTCTCACAATGGGAGCTTTGATGCTATCCGGCTGTAACACAAAAATTGGAAATACAACACAGCAAACTACAGAATCATCTACTACGACAAGTTCTTCTGTTACCGAAACAGATACTTCCGATATGTTTTCAGACCGTGATAAAGAAGTAGGATATGACGAATCCGAAAGCGTCACTATTTCTCTGGCTGACAATAGTTCCAGCTGTGAGTCTGATGCCGTGTCCATTACGGAAAATACCATAACAATCAAAGACGAAGGAACCTATATTCTTTCAGGCTCTTTATCTGACGGAATGATTATTGTAGAAGCAGAAGATACTGACAAAGTTCAGATTGTTCTTAATGGAGTAAGCATCTCTAACGATCAATCCGCTGCATTCTATGTCCGCTCGGCAGATAAGGTATTCGTTACCACAGCTTCGGGAACAGAAAACACCTTAGAGCATAACGGAAGTTCCTATACTGCCATAGATGAAAATAATATCGATGCAGCTATATTTTCTAAATCAGACCTGACCCTGAACGGGGAAGGAACTCTTACAGTTACAGCACAGGAAGGACACGGAATTGTATCCAAAGATGATCTCGTTCTCACAAGCGGAACTTACGTAATCACCAGTGCCAGTCACGGACTTTCCGGAAAAGACAGCGTGCGTATTGCCAATGGCACTTATACGATTGTATCAGGAAAAGATGGTATCCATGCGCAAAATAAAGATGATAGCAGTTCCGGGTTCGTTTATCTGGCTGGAGGTACTTATACGATATCAGCAGGAGATGATGGAATTCATGCAGCTTCTAATGTGACTATTTCTGATGGAAAGATAGACATTACACAAAGCTATGAGGGTATCGAAGGATTGAGTATTGATATTGCGGGCGGTGAAATCAGTGTATTGGCATCTGACGATGGAATCAATGCTGCCGGCGGGAACGATAGTAGTAGTTCTGAAGGATTCCAGGGCAGAGACGACCAGTTCGCATCCACAGAAGGCGCCTATATTCAAATTTCTGGCGGTGTGCTTCATATAAATGCTTCCGGAGACGGAATTGATTCCAACGGAGACATCACAGTTTCCGGTGGAGAAACTTATGTTTCAGGTCCTACAAATGATGGAAATGGAAGCTTAGATTACAATGGAAGTGCCCAAATCACCGGCGGCATATTTGCAACATCCGGTTCCTCGGGTATGGCACAGAATTTTGATTCTTCTTCAACGCAGGGAACTATTATGGTAAATATTGATGAACAGGAAGGTAATACTGAGATTTCACTTCTTGACAGTAGTAGTGCCGAACTTCTCAACTGGACAGCAGAAAAACAATATTCTTCCATTATCATAAGCACCCCGGAAATCCAACAGGGAGAAACTTATACTATAACAGCCGGAACAGCAGATCAGAGCGTTACCATGGATAGTCTGGTTTATGGAAGTAACACTCAGGGAGAAATGCCTGGAAACATTGGTGGAGAAGGAGGTGACATGAAAGGCGGACCAGGGAACAGACAGCCTGACGCAGACATGGAGAAACCTCAGGGAAGTGCCCCTCCAGATGCCCCATCCGATAGTAAGTAAGAAAAAATGCATGAGTATGAAACGAAAAATCATACTCATGCATTTTTTCGTTTATTTATCATATAACAAGTGAAAAGCAAACTTGTTCATGTTATAATTGATTCAAAGAAAAATGGTAAAAATACTTTGCCAAACTTGATAAAATAGCGAACAATGAGGCAGTACACTAGCAGGAGGCAGAAAAATGTTTAACACAGAATGTAAAAAAACAGTTTCAAAAATAATCCTATCATTCATACTGATTATGATGACTCTATTGTCCGGCTGTCATAAGAATACCACCAATTCTGCTATTGAGTTTGGAACTATAGATGTGTCTGAAATTGATAAAATCGAACTTTCTGGCACAACAGGTGGAAAAGATGGAAATTATTCCTATACATTGTCTGATCAGGAAAAGAAGGAGTTCGTCCATTTGCTAAATCAAGTTGAGCTTGGTGATGAAGTTGATAAAAATCAAGCATTATCAAGTGGAGCAGTTACTTACTATAAGCTTTATTTCCAAGGAAAAGACATCGTTACACTCTGTCCGGGACATTATTTCGGTGTTGATGAAAAGTATTATGAGTTTGTTAATTTCGATAAATTGTGGGATGAATTTGTCACTTTCAATAGTAAACAAGATACCTCTCAGCAAGACAAATGGGATTGTTCTGTTACTTGCGCAGAAACCTCTGAGACAAATAACTATGTAGTTACATATTCTGATAAAAAAGTATTCTCCCAAACTGGAATACTCACCTTTCAAAACAGCAATAATTTCAATATTATTGTTCATCTACAAATACCGGATGAAGAAGAAAGAACAGCAGAAATTCCAGCGGGCGGTGTTAGTTCCTTGTATCAGATATCCCAAAACAAGGCATGTACTGTAGGTGTATACGCTGATGTTCCTGAAAATGAAACGATAAAATTAATGGTCTATGATGGAGCTGTAGCAGATTTAAATTCAAGTCAGGAAAAAGAACAAGTATATTTTGATGCAACTGTTCTTGAAGTAAAGAAAAAATCAATTAAGGTAAAATGTTCAGAATCCTTTGATAGTGGTATTCCTGTTGATGAAGAATTCTCTGTAACAACAAATATAGTAGAAAGTGGTGAGCTCCCTGATTTGAATGCCGGTGACCATATTCGTATTGTATTTGATGGCATCATCAAGGAAAGTTATCCTCTGCAACTTGGAAATGTCTTTGCTATATATCTTCTAGATGAAAACGGAAACTTGTAAAGTCCGTAGTCTGAAAGGCTCCTGCAGGAGCCTTTCGTTTTTTTATGTCCCAAACCAATATATTTTATGGCCATAATATCAATGCGTGTTCGAAGTATGTTATACTGATACTGATTATGTGAGGCGAGGTGAATTCAACTTATGATAAAAATTGCAATCGTTGACGATGAAGAACAGACAAGAGAACAAATTCTCCGGACTCTAAAGGAAAATATACAGGAACAACACGAAGTAGAGATTAAACTATATGCATCAGGCGAAAGTTTCTTCGAGGAAATTCAGAAGAGCGAAACAGCGGATATTTTATTTACAGACATTCAGATGCAACAGCTGGATGGAGTGGAACTGGGGAAATTGGTCCGAAGGCTCTGCCCTGACATGTACATTGTCTTCATCACATCTTATGAAGAATATGCAGCAGAAAGTTATCGGATCGAAGCATATCAGTATATTTTGAAACAGGATCTAGAATTTCGTCTTCCCGGAGTTGCTGAACAGCTTATTGAAAAGCTGCAAAAACAAAAGAAAGAATTCTGTATTATAAAAGACGGTACAGAACAGGTGAAATTGCTTTATAAGGATATTCTTTATCTGTATAAATCCAAAGGTGCTAAGTATGTAAATTATGTTACTACCCAAGGCGTTGTGAGAGAGCGAACTTCTTTGGAAAATGCACTGAAAATGTTAAATAGTAGACAATTTCTTCTGGTGGAACGTGGATACGCTGTTAATATAAAGCAGATTTGCAGAGTAAGCGGTGACACTATCTATCTCGAAAAAGGATATGAAGTACCGGTAAGTAAGGCAAGACTTGCAGAAGTAAAGCGAGAAATCAATCTCTACTGGAGGAATTCGTAACGATGGATACACTTGGAATATGGATTGGACTGAATTTTCTTGAAACCTTCCTTTTCTATTATCTGTTATTCGGAACAGTTATAGACAGAAAGACTCTGAAAACGAAAGATAAATGGATTCTCTATTTTGTTTTAATCGTCACTTCAACAATTATTTCTGTATGGGTCAAAAGATCTGTGTTTAGTGCTTATGGATACCTGTTGACGATTTTTATTTTGGTTTTAGGAAGTTTCCTTGCCTATCGAAAGAAATTGATTCTTCTTACAGGGATCGCATCTATGTATGAAGCAGCAATGACATTATTTTTATATATCATTTACTACCTTCTCGCATTTATTTACGGGAATCAGGCAGAAAACCCTCAGATTCTATTTTTCCGTTACCATGAAAATGAAGTATCTTGTGTGATACGAAGCCTGTTATTAATTATTTTCTTTTTTATCATTTTCAAAATAAGAAGCTGGAAGAAGAAAAAAGACATAGAAGCCTTTCAATGGGTATTTGTTTTATGTGGCGTACTGTTGTCAGCACTCGTTCTGGAGTATCAAAAACTTTTAAAATACGGGCTTCTGTACTCTGCAGCCGGAATTCCGGTGATTCAGGATGTCTTAAAAGGAAGTCTCATCAGTTTTCTTACTATGATCGTGCTTGTCAGCGTCATGACATTTCTTATATGGAAAAACAGAAACATAACGGGACAAAATACATTTCTTCTGATGAAAGAAGAGATGGAGAAACAGAAATATGAGGAAATAAGAGCTTCCATCGAGCAGAACAAAGAACTTGTTCATGATACAAAGAATCATTATCTTGTGATCAGTGAATATGTAAAAAATCAGGAATATGAAAAGCTGGAAAATTATGTAGATGAAATCAGAAGAAATTTCGTAAAAATCAATCCACAGATTTATACAGGAAATCATGTAGTGGATCTGATTCTTGGGCAAAAGCGAATCCTGGCAGTACAAAAAGGGATTGATTTCCAATTGGATGTAACACCACTATCCAGTCTGACGATGGAAGAAAGAGAGATCTGTTCACTATTTGGGAATCTGCTAGACAATGCCCTGGAAGCCTGTGAGAAAGTGACTGATAAAGAACGTAAGAAAATCAGTATAAAGATTGAGCAGCATATGCAAATGTTGTTTCTTGAAATTAAGAATGGAACCGATAAGCTTCCTGCCAAATCAGGACATACTTTTCTGACTTCGAAGCAGGATAAATCTCTTCATGGATATGGCTTGAAAAGTGTGGAACGGATTGTTACACGATATGATGGAGATCTGGCCTATGAAATGGAAGATGGAATGTTTGTTGTTTCAATAACATTTTTTGATTTATAAATACTCATGTCCAGTAATCCAGTACTTGAAGGCCATCCGCTTGCAGTACTTTCACCACAAGATTAAACTGAATATAAGAAAAAAACCTGTTCCAAATTTTCAGGATACGAAATTCGTATCACACAAACAGGAATGGAAATGGAGGAATGATGCCATGACAATTAAGAAAAAGAGAACTAAAATCATTTTACCATCGATTCTGACAGTCAGTCTTACTTGTGGTCTGTTACTTACGGGATGTCAGAAGACACCTGACCAGAGTGCAGTTGTCAGTAAGGCCGGAGGATTAAGCGAGGATGTAATTGCAGAACCATTGAAAGATGGAGAGACACAGACACTGGATCTGCCGGAACACTGGGACACAACAGTAACATGGAGTAATGACCGCGGAGTTTTTCACGCAGATCAGAAATTAGAATCTGTTACGACAGGAAATCTTCCGGTGATTGAAGTCAGTCAGAAAAAACTGGAGCTTGAACAATTAAACGGACTTATTTCCTATTTTGCAGGCGGAGAGATTTTGTATCAGACGCAGGAACTTACCAGAGAATACTATCAGAACCTCTTAGATAGGATTAAGAACAGGGAAGGATTCTATGCTGACAACAGTGTGGAGTATGATTTAACAGGGCTTGAAAAGTTAGTGGAAGAAGTTCTTCCTCTTGCGCCAGAGCAGACACCATTGCAGGAAATTGGACAGATTGAATACACATCAAAAAAGACAGATCCGGCGTATGAAGCAAAAAGAAAATCACTGGAAGCTTACGGATATGATATTCTTCCGGATACCACAAAGCAGGATGGAATGGAGATTCATTTTCAGGCAACGGTTGGTGCAGATGCAAAGGGTACGATCAATGCAGAAACTTACGATCCGGAAGCAGGAAATTATAGTATCTTCTCCTGGTCAGAAGGAAATGGGATCGAACTGGCAACTATTGAAAACTATCTGGCAATAGAGAATCGCACAGACGAATATGGAGTTCCTGCAGGAAGCGTAAAAGAATCTTTTATGGAGAAACTACAAACACTGAAAGACCAGATGAAAGAAACCACTCTCTTAGAAGAGACAGCAGAAGATGAAGCTGAAAAAATTCTGAAAGATCTGAACCTCGAAAATATGCAGTTGTTGTCATCAGACAAAATCCTCTGGTATGCACAGTCTGATTATCCGGAAGCCACTATATTAGAACAACAGGAAGCATTATGGAATGCTGATCCAAATCTTGGAAAAACAGGTTATCGTCTTACTTACGTTCCTTCTGTTTCCGGATTAAAAATAAATCAGGATAAAACCGGAGGATATTCAGATGATAGTGGATTTGCATATGCACCTTCCATGCCGGTAGAGCAGATTTATATTGTAGTGACAGAAGATGGAATCCGTTCCTTCAAATGGAAGGGTATGAGTCAGGAAGAAAAGATAGTTACAGAAAATGTAAAACTCCTTGCATTTGATGAAATAGAAAACCGCCTGATCGATCAGGTGAAATATCTTTACCCTTCCAGTCAGCCTGCAGAGAGCAAGACGATATTTGGTTATGATGTTGCAACTGTCGAACTGGGATATACTTATATACCGGCATATAAGAATCCACAAAATGCCTGGCTGGTTCCGGCATGGTTTTTCACTATAAGCGAGAGTCAAGATGCAACTGCCGAACTTGGAACAGCCGGAAGAAAAATAGAAGGATATCAGACCGACTACATTGTATTAAATGCAACAGACGGTGGAAGAATAGGTTCTTATTGGAGATGATAGAATATGAAACGAAGACATCTTTTCAGAACAGAATTGAAATATGACTTTGGAAACCGAAGATTTTATATCTCTGTACTGGCGTTGTGTGCGGTTCTTTTGATTGTTGCACTTCCTTATCGAAATCATCTGATCGCTTTCGGTGGATCAACAGAAGGGAAAGCCTGGTTATGCATCTTCACCTATGCAATCACTTCAGAAAAAGCCTTGCTTTTCTTTCCACTGTTGGTTCCTCTGGCAACAGCCGCAGATATACAGGAAGAATTACACAGCCGCTATGCATGGTTTCTTATTAACAGAATAGGAAAAAGAAATTATATTTGGATGAAAAGTTTTGGAGTCGCATTCACAGGTGGTGCCATTTCCGTTTCAGCGGCAGGAATTGCATTGGTTGTTTTTATAGTTATCTGTAGAAATATCCCGACTCTGAATACTTTGCAAAATATATCAGAGGTAATAAGTATCACAGGAATTGGATTTATCCGACTTTTTCTAAATGGAGCATTGTGGTCTTTATGCGGTTCACTGACAGCAGTTTTGACTAAAAATAAGTATCTGAGCTGTGCTGTTCCATTTATTTTATATTATGTACTAACAGTGTTTCAAGAACGATATTACCGCAATTATTTTTTCCTAAGTCCAAAGCAGTGGGCAAGCCCGGCATATTATGGAAACGGATTCTGTCTTTTGGCTCTGCTTCTGATCAGCAGTCTTCTGGCACTGGCTTTGCGTAAATGCGTGGTAAGGAGAGTGGTGGCATGAAAAAAACGCAATTTAAAACGGACATTCATCAAATCTTTCTTCTAACAAAAAGAAATTTCTCTGACTGGGACAAAAATCCGAGAATCTGGATGACTTTTGCATTAGGATTTGTACTTTGTCTGATGTTGACAAATCAGATTTTAGAGCAGGCACAGACATTCCAGACACCGGTGCAAATGTTCGAGCCACTGATCTGGACCTTCGGTGATGCGCAGTCTGTGATGCTTTCATCCCTTTTACTGCTGTTATTATTTGCAGATATGCCTTTTGTAAATCAGATGACGCCCTATTGGCTGATCCGGACAAAGCGAAGCGTATGGATGGCAAGTCAGATCCTATATGTGATCCTGTCTACTTGCCTTTATACAGTCTTCCTCTGCCTGACAGAACTTCTAATTGCAAGTCCTTGGGCTTACGTTGGAAATGTATGGAGCCAGACTGCTGCAAGCATTGGATATGGAAGTAATAATCATCTTACGGTTCCTGTATCAATAAAGACAATGGAAATGACAACACCATATAAATGTGCAATCTGTGTTGTATTTCTTATGCTTTTCTATTCGTTATTTATTACTTCCGTCATGCTTGTATTAAATCTACAGAAGGGAAGAGCCGGAGGCGTTGTTGGCGCACTCTTGATAAATCTTTATGGAATTCTTCTGACTCCGGATATTTTTCAAAAAGTTTTTCATCTGGGTGGAGGGCTTTCCTATCGGGCAAATATTCTTTGCGGATGGTTATCACCCTTAAATCACGCAACATTTCCAATGCATAATTTCGGATATGATTATTTGCCACAAATAAAAATAAGCATCCTGTTATTCCTTGCAGTGATATGTATTTTGCTTTTCATCTCGAGAAAATGTATCAAACGATATAATTTTACATTTTCTCAGGTTGATGAATCCTGACGGAATAAGAAAGGGGAAAATTATGAAAGCTGCTGTGAAAGTTAAAAATCTAACAAAATCTTTTGGCAAAGAAAAAGTATTAAAAGGAATCAGTCATACCTTTGAGGCAGGAAAAATCCACGGAATCATGGGATTTAATGGCTCCGGTAAAACTGTAATGTTCAAATGCATCTGCGGTTTTCTTCAACCTGACAGAGGGAGCGTATATGTCTATGGAAAAAGAATTGGAAAAGATATTGATTTTCCGGAAAATACCGGAATGATTATCGAGAGTCCGGGATTTCTTCCATATATCAGTGGATATGAAAACTTAAAACGCCTTGCACAACTTAATCGAAAAATAGGAGATACTGAGATCCGGGATGCAATCGCAAGAGTTGGTCTTGATCCGTTTTCTAAAAAGAAAGTAGGTCAATATTCACTTGGGATGAGAGAACGCCTTGGAATTGCACAGGCGATCATGGAGCGACCAAAATTATTAATTTTAGACGAACCATTCAATGGATTGGATAAAAGAGGCGCACAGGATGTCTGCGAACTCTTTGTTGAATTGAAAGAAAAAGGAACAACTATCCTGTTAGCTGCACACAATGTGATGGAAATGGAATGGTTGTGTGATACAGTGTGCGAGATGGATGCCGGACAGTTAGAAGTTGTTTATGAAAAATGAAATAATAATTTTTTCAAATTAAAAGAAGAGAGCGAACCCAAGAATATTAAACGAATATTCTTCAGTTCGCTCTCTTCGCACATTGCGATATAGGTACTCCGACAAAATGATACATTTCTACGTTCTCAACATCAGCTTGAAATTCATGTTAAAATTTGTTAGAATGATTTGCGAACTTACATTCTAAAGAGTTTTTAGAAAACCTTTGAAAACTAAGGAGAAATTGATGGAAAATATTGACATAGATAAGCTGACACCGATGATGAAAATTTATTGCGAGACGAAAGAGCAGTACAAGGATTGTATCTTATTCTACCGCCTCGGCGATTTCTACGAAATGTTCTTTGACGATGCCTTGACTGCATCCCGAGAGCTTGAGATCACACTGACCGGGAAAAGCTGTGGTCTGGATGAACGTGCCCCGATGTGCGGAATCCCATACCATGCCGTAGAAGGTTACTTGAACCGTCTTGTTGCGAAGGGATACAAAGTCGCAATCTGTGAACAGGTAGAAGACCCAAAGACTGCGAAGGGGATCGTAAAACGTGAGGTTGTAAGAATTGTTACACCCGGAACGAATCTGGATACACAGGCATTAGATGAAACGAAGAATAATTACATCATGTGTATCGTCTATATTGCAGACCGCTATGGAGTTGCAATCGCAGATATTTCTACCGGAGATTATTTTGTCACAGAACTTCCGGACAGCAGCCGTCTGATGGATGAGATTTATAAATTCAGTCCGTCTGAGATCATCTGCAACGAAGCGTTCTATATGAGCGGTATGGATCTGGATGCGATGAGAGACAAGCTTGGAATCACGATTTATTCTCTCGATTCCTGGTATTTTGATGATGCTGTCTGCAAAGATAAGCTGCTTGAGCATTTCAAAGTAAAGAATTTTGCAGGGCTTGGACTTGCTGATTATGACTGTGGAATCATCAGTGCCGGAGCACTTCTGATCTATTTATTTGAGACACAGAAAAATTCACTTTCCAACCTGACACATATTACACCATATATCACAGGAAAATATATGCTGATTGACAGTTCTACACGTCGAAATCTGGAGCTGTGCGAAACTTTACGTGAAAAGCAGAAGCGTGGTTCCCTTCTCTGGGTTCTTGACAAAACACGTACTGCAATGGGCGCACGTACGCTTCGCAAAAATGTAGAACAGCCTTTGATCGATAAATCCGAGATCAACCGCAGACTGGATGCAGTAGAAGAACTGAAAAATCAGGCCATTGCCCGTGAAGAGATCCGGGAATATTTATCTCCGGTCTATGATCTGGAGCGTCTGATCACGAAGATCACTTACGGTTCTGCAAATCCGCGAGACCTCACCGCATTCAAAGGTTCTCTGGAGATGCTGCCACCGATCCGCTATATTTTACAGGATCTGCAGGCACCGCTTTTAAAAGAGATTTATGAAGATCTGGATGCATTAGAAGATCTCTGCGAGCTCGTCACGAAAGCCATTCGTGAGGATCCGCCGCTTGCCATGAAAGAGGGAAATATTATCCGCGACGGTTATAACGAAGAAGTTGATAAGCTTCGCCGGGCGAAATCGGACGGAAAAGACTGGCTTGCAAAACTTGAGAATGATGAGCGAGAGAAAACAGGGATTAAAAACCTGAAAATAAAATACAACAAAGTCTTCGGCTATTATCTGGAAGTGACGAATTCTTACAAGGATCTTGTACCGGATTATTATACAAGAAAACAGACACTTGCGAATGCTGAGCGTTATATCACACCGGAGCTCAAAGAGCTTGAGGACATGATCCTTGGTGCGGAAGATAAACTGTATGCACTGGAATATGAGCTTTATAGTGAAGTCCGTGAAACGATTGCCGGACAGGTGGAGAGAATCCAGCAAACTGCCAAAGCAGTTGCCGCACTGGATGCGTTCAGTTCTCTTGCACTTGTTGCAGAGCGCAACAACTATGTCCGTCCGAAAATCAATGAAAAAGGAATCCTTGATATTAAAGAAGGCCGTCACCCGGTCGTTGAACGAATGATTCCAAATGATATGTTTATTGCCAATGATACTTATCTGGATGATAAGAAACATAGAATTTCAATCATCACAGGTCCGAATATGGCAGGTAAATCAACTTACATGCGTCAGACTGCATTGATCGCACTGATGGCTCAGATCGGATCATTTGTCCCGGCAGAGAGCGCGAACATCTGTCTTTCCGACCGTATTTTCACCAGAGTCGGAGCATCCGATGACCTTGCTTCCGGACAGAGTACATTCATGGTTGAGATGACCGAAGTTGCCAATATTTTAAGAAATGCAACCTCAAAAAGTCTTCTCATTCTTGATGAAATCGGACGCGGAACAAGTACATTTGACGGTCTGTCAATTGCCTGGGCTGTTGTAGAATACATCAGCGACAGCAAACTGTTGGGAGCAAAAACTTTATTTGCTACACATTATCATGAACTGACAGAACTCGAAGGAAAGATTGATAATGTCAACAACTATTGTATTGCTGTAAAAGAAAAGGGCGATGACATCGTATTCTTAAGAAAGATCGTAAAAGGTGGTGCTGACAAGAGTTATGGTATCCAGGTTGCAAAACTTGCCGGCGTTCCGGATCTTGTCATTTCCCGTGCGAAGGAAATCGTAGAGGAACTCAGCGATGAGGATATCACAAACCGCGTCAGTGAGATCGCGGCCAAGGAACATACTGCAAAGAAAAAAAGTAAGGCAAAAAAATATGACGAAGTCGATATGGCACAGATGTCTCTGTTTGACACTGTAAAAGATGATGACGTACTTGATGAATTGAAAAATATCGATGTCGGAAATCTTACACCGATCGATGCTTTAAATACAATCTACCGGTTACAGAATAAGCTGAAGAACCGTTGGTAAAAGGAAAGGCGGAAATATGCCACACATTCATGTATTAGACCAGATCACAATTGATAAAATTGCCGCAGGTGAAGTGATTGAGCGTCCTGCTTCAATTGTAAAGGAACTCGTTGAAAATGCGATCGACGCAGGATCTACTTCTGTAAAAATAGAGATCAAGGACGGGGGTATTTCCTTCATCCGTATTACAGATAATGGCTGTGGCATTCCGCAGGATGAAGTGCAGCGTGCTTTTCTGCGGCATTCTACAAGCAAGATTGAGACAGTGGAAGATCTGTCTCATATCGCATCTTTGGGATTTCGTGGAGAGGCGCTTTCAAGTATTGCAGCTGTTACCCGGACGGAACTGATCACAAAGACTGCCGATGCAGAGTTTGGTACCCGTTATGTCATTGAAGGTGGAAAAGAAGTATCCTTGGAAGATACCGGTGCGCCAAATGGGACAACTTTCCTCGTCCATCAGTTATTTTACAATGTTCCTGCGAGAAGAAAATTTTTGAAAACACCTATGACAGAGGCCGGACATGTGCAGGATCTCTTGATGCACCTTGCCCTGTCTCATCCGGAAGTTGCTTTTCAGTTTTTGAATAACGGACAGGAAAAACTGCGTACTTCCGGAAATGGAAAACTGAAAGATGTGATCTACAATGTCTATGGCCGTGACGTAGCGGCTAACCTGATTGAGATCGATTATGAGAAAAATGGTATCCATATCACAGGTTTTCTCGGCAAGCCGATTATCACACGTGGAAATCGTAACTTTGAAAATTTCTTCGTAAACGGCCGTTATGTCAAAAGTGCAATGATCTCCAAATCCGTGGAAGACGCTTATCGTGATTTTGTGATGCAGCACAAGTTTCCATTTGCAGTTCTGCATTTTCATCTGAGTGGAGAAAATGTAGATATCAATGTGCATCCGACAAAGATGGAGCTTCGCTTCTCACGGCAGCAGGAGGTTTATAATACCGTCTTTGAAGCCGTACACAGGACTTTGCTGGAACCGGAACTGATCCAGAAAACAGAAGTTCCTGATCCGGTAGAGCAACCGGAGAGACAAGCCGAAGGACCGGAGCGAGTGAAAAAGACATTCACATCCGCTTCGACCAAAGATAAAGAGGATACCGGCAGTCCGTTTCTTCTTCGTCCGCGTAAGGAGAATGAAAAAGTAACCGCTGCGGAATTGATCAAAGAATCCAGGGAAACGGTTAAGGATGATGTTCAAGATGAGGATTATTTTATCCGTAAGATGAAGGAGCGCGTACTTTCTTACCATAATCGTTCTTCTTCCGCCGAAGTTGCAGACCGGAAAGAGATTTTCCGTGCAGATGAACAGAAAGACAAAATTGCTGAACATGTCAAATACGCCGTTGAAGCAGCAGATAAGACAGTTGCACCGGAAACTGCGGCAGCAGTTCAAAAATCCAAACCAGCTGTTGAAATGCAAACTGCCACCACCAGCACCGATGCAGTATCTGATTGTGAAATAACCGACGCAAAATCAGAACCAGAAGACGGTACGCAGATGGATCTCTTTGAAGAAAATTTCTTAAAAAGAGAGATTCGTGCAGAATATAAATTGATCGGCCAGGTCTTTGACACCTACTGGCTCGTAGAATTCAAAGATAATCTCTACATCATTGATCAGCATGCGGCTCATGAACGCGTCTTGTATGAGCGTACCTTGCGTGAAATGAAAAGCAGAGAATTTACTTCTCAGTACTTAAGTCCTCCGATCATTTTAAGCTTATCCATGCAGGAAGCACAGCTTCTGAATGAGAATATGGATCGCTTTTCACGCATTGGTTTCGAGATTGAACCTTTTGGTGGAGAAGAGTATGCCGTCCGCGCAGTACCTGACAATCTGTTCAGTATTGCCAAGAAAGAACTTCTGATGGAGATGATCGATGATCTGACCGAAGGTCTTTCTACTTCTATGACACCGGAGCTGATCGATGAGAAGGTTGCATCCTTGTCCTGTAAGGCTGCTGTAAAGGGAAATAACCGTCTTTCTGCACAGGAAGTAGACAAACTGATCGGCGAACTCCTGACACTGGACAATCCATATCACTGTCCGCATGGACGACCGACAATCATTGCCATGACAAAACGTGATCTGGAAAAGAAATTTAAACGAATTGTATAAATGGAATCGAGGAAATATAGATGGAACAGACAAACAAACGCCCACTTGTCATTCTGACCGGACCAACTGCTGTCGGGAAGACTGCTGCCTCCATCGGACTTGCCAAAGCGATCGGCGGAGAGATCATTTCTGCTGACTCTATGCAGGTCTACAGGGAGATGGACATCGGCTCTGCCAAGATCCGTCCGGAAGAGATGGACGGTGTGCCGCATCATCTGGTAGATGTTCTTGATCCGTCTGAGGATTTTAACGTTGTTCTCTTTCAGCAGATGGCAAAAGAAGCAATGGAAGGAATCTATCAGCGGGGACATATTCCGATCGTTGTCGGCGGAACAGGATTCTATATTCAGGCATTACTTTACGACATTGATTTCACAGAAAATAATGCCGATACTGCTTATCGGGAAGAATTAGAAGCACTTGCCAAAACCCAGGGTGCAGAATATCTTCATGAAATGCTTGAAAAAGTAGACCCGGAATCTGCGGAACAAATTCATTTTCATAATGTAAAACGTGTGATCCGTGCGCTGGAATATTATCAGCAGACCGGACAGAAGATTTCCGAGCACAATGAGGCGGAACGTGAGAAAGAATCTGCTTATAACTCCGCATATTTTGTGCTGACAGATGATCGTAAGATTCTCTATGACCGGATTGATAAACGTGTCGATCTGATGATGCAGGAAGGACTTCTTGAAGAAGTCAATGCGTTAAGATCGCGCGGACTTAAAAAAGAAAGTGTTGCGATGCAGGGACTTGGATACAAAGAACTGTTTGGTTATTTTGAAGGAGAGTATCCTCTGGAAGAAGCCGTACGCATTATTAAGAGAGACACAAGACATTTTGCCAAGCGACAGCTGACCTGGTTTAGAAGAGAACGAGATGTCATCTGGCTTGATAAAAGTGAGATTGGAAGAGAAGAGGAACAACTGATCCAACAGATGCTCACTGTTTTAAAGGAAAAAGAAATTATTCATTAGGATATCAGGCTGCATTTAGATAAAATGCAGCTTTGCCATGTAAATCAAACGATAAAAAACTTAAAAAGAAAGAAGAAGAAAAATGAATACACCAACTACAGAAACAATTTACGAACAGCTAGGAATCAGCAAAGAAGTCTGGGCGTTCGGACAGAAGACAGAAGAGAAACTAAAAGAACGTTTTGAAGAATTTGACAGAAACGCTGAATACAATCAGTTAAAAGTAATTCATGCCATGCAGGAGAACCGCGTAAGTGAAGGATGCTTTAACTATGTAAGCGGATATGGATACAATGATCAGGGAAGAGATACTTTAGAGGATGTCTATGCCTCTGTTTTTCATACAGAAGCTGCACTCGTACGTCCGCAGATCACTTGCGGAACACATGCGCTTGCGCTTGCGCTCGCAGCGAATCTTCGTCCTGGAGACACACTGTTATCTCCGGTTGGAAAACCATATGATACACTTGAAGAAGTAATCGGAATCCGTCCATCTAACGGCTCTCTTGCAGAATATGGAATCTCCTATAAACAGGTAGAACTCCTGGAAGATGGATATTTTGATTATCCTGCGATTGAAAAAGCTCTGGAAGATAAAACAATCAAACTGGCAACGATCCAGCGTTCCAAAGGATACCAGACACGCCCAAGCTACTCTGTAGAAAAAATCGGCGAACTGATTGCATTTATCAAAGAGCGTCGCCCGGATGTCATCTGCATGGTAGATAACTGTTACGGTGAATTCGTTGAGCGTATCGAGCCAAGTGATGTCGGTGCAGACATGATCGTCGGTTCTCTGATCAAAAATCCGGGTGGCGGACTTGCCCCAATCGGCGGATATATTGCCGGAAGAGCTGATCTGATCGAAAACTGTGCTTATCGTCTGACTTCTCCGGGACTCGGGAAAGAAGTCGGTGCTACACTTGGTGTTACACAGTCCTTCTATCAGGGATTCTTCCTTGCCCCAACTGTTGTATGCGGTGCTTTAAAGGGTGCTACTTTTGCAGCAAATATCTACGAAGCTTTAGGATATCCGGTAATTCCGAACGGTTCTGAATCCCGTCATGATATCATCCAGGCGGTTACACTTGGATCAGCAGAAGGTGTTATTGCATTCTGTAAGGGAATTCAGGCAGCTGCTCCGGTAGACAGTTATGTAAGCCCAGAACCATGGGCAATGCCGGGATATGACAGCGATGTAATCATGGCAGCTGGTGCTTTCGTTCAGGGTTCCTCGATTGAACTGAGTGCTGATGGACCGGTAAAACCACCGTATGCTGTTTATTTCCAGGGTGGACTCACATGGTATCATGCAAAGCTTGGTATTCTCAAATCGCTGCAGAGCGTTATTGATGCAGGCGTTCTTTCTATCGAGCGTGTGAGAGAACTTCTGTAAAACAATTTTTCGAGAGAATTCTATCGAAAATTCAGTTGAGTTGAATGAATTGTTATGTTAAAATTCAGACAGATGTAATCTGCTAAGAAAGTAAGAGGATATGAATTTTAATGAACACAATTGCAATTATAGGTGGCGGTGCATCAGGAATGATGGCCGCCATTTTCGCTGCCAGAAAAGGAGCGAAAGTTCTCCTTCTAGAGCAAAACGATAGATTGGGCAAGAAAATATTAGTGACTGGAAATGGCCGGTGTAATTATACAAACACTTACCAGGACGCTTCCTGTTATCGTTCGGAGCAGCCTGACTTTATCACGCAGGTACTAGATCAATTTCCAGCGGAAAGAGTCATTGCTTTTTTCCGAGAACTTGGAATCTATCCAAAAGACAGAAATGGATATCTGTATCCATTCTCCGATCAGGCAAGCGCAGTCCGTGATGTATTAGAACAGGAAGTATACCGTCTTGGAGTTGATGTACGTACAGGAATCTCCTGTACTGGAATACAGAAAACAAAAGAGCGATTTTTCCTGCAGACCTCACAGGGTTCATTGACCGTAGATCAGGTGATTCTCTGCAATGGATCAAAAGCCGCACCTTCCACCGGCTCTGACGGTTCCGGATACGCTTTAGCCAGACAGCTTGGACATCAGATAATTCCTGTACTTCCCGCTCTTTGTGCTTTACATTGTACCGGAAAGCATTTCCACGCAATTGCCGGAGTACGTGCACAGGGAAAAGTTTCGTTGTTTGTTGACGGTGAATTAACTGCTGCTGATACCGGTGAACTTCAATTGACTGCCTATGGAATCTCAGGAATTCCGGTATTCCAGATCAGCCGTTATGCATCGAAAGCATTATATGAGCAGAAAGAAGTTGTTGCCATGCTGGATTTTCTTCCGGAATATTCGGTTGATGAAGTGAAAATTCTTCTGAAAGAACGTGCCAACCGACAGCCGGAAAAGACAGCAGAACAGTTCTTTACCGGCCTGTTTCATGAAAAATTGGCCGCTGTATGGCTGAAATTTACCAAGATCAAGAAAGAGAAGCTATGCGGTGACTTTACAGATGCAGATATTCAGAGGCTGTCATGGATGATCAAGGAATTCAAATCACCTGTAATTAAGACAAATTCTTATGAACAGGCACAGATCTGCTGTGGCGGCGTTGATACGACACAGATTAATCCGGAAACGATGGAATCCAGACTTGTTCCAGGGCTTTATTTTGCCGGAGAACTGATCGATGTAGATGCAATCTGCGGTGGGTATAATCTCACCTGGGCGTGGGCAAGCGGTTATGTTGCCGGACAGTCTGCCGTATCTGCATAATCGCCTGCTGCTAACTTGTAACCAATATCTGGATGATATACTTTAATATTAGATTTCCTGAAAGAAAGGATAGATAAATGATACGAATTAATCAGCTGAAACTGCAGATTCCACACACGGAAGAAGCTCTTGAAAAGAAGATACAAAAGACACTTCATCTAAAGAAAGGGGACTCTTTTACTTATCGGATTCACCGTCAGTCATTAGACGCACGCAGAAAACCGGAGTTGTTCTATGTGTATACGGTTGATGTCACTGTTTCCAATGAGAATGCTGTTTTAAAGCATTGTAAAGGAAACATCCAGAAAGTAGAAGAGAAGCATTACCAGATTCCATCTCACGGAACAGAGATTCTGAATGCCCGTCCGGTTGTCATCGGCAGCGGTCCTGCCGGACTATTCTGCGCTTATCTGCTCGCACTGGAAGGATACCGTCCTTTGGTTCTTGAACGTGGTGCCTGTGTAGAAGAACGTAAGAAGGATGTGGATCGTTTCTGGGAGACCGGTGTGCTTGACCCTTCTTCCAATGTCCAGTTCGGTGAAGGCGGCGCCGGTACGTTTTCTGATGGCAAATTAAATACACTTGTAAAAGATAAGACAGGACGTAACCGTTTCGTTCTTGAGACTTTCGTAAAATTCGGAGCGGACGAAGATATTTTATATGCAAATAAGCCGCATATCGGTACAGATGTTCTGATTGATGTTGTGAGCCAGATGCGTCAGGAGATCATTTCGCTTGGCGGCGAATTCTGTTTTCATACACAGGTCACAGATGTTGATCTGACATCAAAAACACTGAAACTTGTTCATCTCTCAGAGAATTCCGCAGAAGAAGAAGTATCTGCCGGAGCAGCCGTTTTTGCGATCGGTCACAGCGCCCGTGATACATTTGAAATGCTTTATAAGCATCAGATTCCGATGCGCGCAAAATCATTTGCCGTCGGAGTCCGTATCGAACACCCACAAACATTGATCGATCATTCTCAATATGGAAGAGATCGGGGAAATGATCTTCCGGCAGCAGCATATAAACTGACCGAGAACTTGGACAATGGAAGAGGAGTCTATACTTTCTGTATGTGCCCGGGTGGATATGTTGTAAATGCTTCTTCTGAAGATCATCGTCTCGCAGTCAATGGCATGAGCTATCATGACCGTGCCGGAGAAAATGCAAACAGTGCTGTAATCGTCACAGTTACTCCGGACGACTTTGCTTCTGACCATCCGCTTGCCGGAATTTCTTTCCAGCGCAGCTTAGAAGAAAAAGCTTATCAGGCAGGACAGGGAAAAGTTCCTGTCCAACGTTTTGGCGACTTTAAAAAAGATCAGATCACAACTTCTTATGGTAAGGTTCATTCTTGCATGAAAGGGGCTTCTGTCTTTGGGGATGTACGCGGTATCTTTCCAGAAGAGATCGCACAGTCGCTTGAGGATGGAATCACAGCAATGGATCATAAGATTCATGGTTTTGCAGATAATGATGCATTATTATCCGGTGTGGAGAGCCGAACTTCTTCCCCTGTAAGAATTGAAAGGGATGAGAACTTTGTCTGTGCTTCCTGTGACTGGATCTATCCATGTGGTGAAGGGGCCGGATATGCCGGTGGAATCACTTCCGCAGCGATGGACGGAATGAAGGTCGCCGAGGCAATCATTCAAAAATATAAATCTTAATCATTTATGAAATTTGTGGTTTTTTGGTATCTTCTCTATACACTTTTTTGAAACTGTGCTAAAATGAATCGTTGTATTATGTCATCGCAGTGATATGATTCACATGGAAATTAGAAATACAGAAACAATCAAAATGATGTATCTTGAAGACCGTCCTTATGAAAAATGTGAGCAGTACGGTGCAGAACATCTGACAGATGTGGAACTTTTAGCTGTTTTACTTCGTACCGGAACGAAAGGGGAGAATTCGCTTCGGCTTGCCCAGAAGATTCTGCATCCACCATTTGGCTCTGAAGGACTTCTCAGCATCCCACAGTGGTCTATGGAACAACTGCTGAAGATCAAAGGAATCGGAAAGGTAAAATCCATCCAGATTCTTTGTCTGGCAGAACTTGCAAGACGTATGGCGAAAGCAGAAGCCTCACTGGGATTGGATTTTTCCTCTCCGGACAGTATTGCACGTTATTATATGGAAGATCTTCGGCATAAGAAACGGGAAGTAATGAAGCTTTTGCTTCTGAATACCAGATCCAGGCTGATCAGTGAGATGGATGTTTCAACAGGAACCATAAATTCCACACTTGTTTCTCCACGAGAACTGTTTGTGGAAGCTTTGCAGAAGAATGCTGTATCCATTATTCTTTTGCATAATCATCCGAGTGGAGATCCGACACCAAGCAAAGAAGATCTTCTGACAACCCGGCGCATCCGTGAAGCAGGGGTTTTGATCGGTATAGAACTTCTCGATCACATCATTATTGGAGATAATTGTTATTTCAGTTTAAGGGAGAAAGGATTCTTTTCTCAAGAATCTGCAAATAGATAAGGGGATGGAGTGTATTTATGGCCAGGAATGTATATGGGTTAGATCTTGGAACTTATGATATCAAGATTTTTGATAAGAAAAAAGACCGCATATGGCATGCCAAGAATGTAATTGCCATGAAAGATAAAAAATATATTTTTTCTGTCGGAGACGATGCTTATGAGATGTATGAAAAGGCTCCGGGAAATATACAGATCATATTTCCGATGAAGAATGGTGTCATTGCCCGTTTTGATGACATGCAATATCTTCTCGGAGATCTTTTGAAGGAAGAGCGTCCGTTTATCCGTGGGGCAGAATATGTGATCGCTGTTCCTACAGATGTCACAGAAGTAGAAAAGAAGGCTTTCTATGATCTTGTGCTTCATTCTGAAGCGAAAGCAAAATCAGTAAGAATTGTAGAGCGCGGTCTTGCAGACGGACTTGGACTTGGGATTGATGTTCTGGAAGAACCAGGAGCTTTTATCGCCAATTTAGGTGGAGGAACAACAGAACTTTCCGTTCTTTCCTACGGTGGTATTGTTATGAACCGTCTGCTTAAGATTGGTGGCGAACAGCTGGATAGTGCGATCGCCAATCTTGTCCGTCATTCTAAAGATTTTATAATTGGCCGTCCGACTGCCGAACGGCTGCGAAAAGAATTTGGAGTTTTTGACCAGTCCACCGGAAGCTTTCTTACTGTATACGGCAGAGATATGATGCGCGGCGGTCCGTCGCACATTGACATTCCAATCAGTCTTGTACGGGCAGCGATCAAAGAACCTTTGAGAGAATGTGTACAGGCCATTCATTCCATGCTCGACCGTACGCCTCCCGATGTCAGGAGAAATATTAATAAAAACGGGATTTATATTACTGGAGGACTTGCTAATCTGCGAGGGATTTCTACTTATCTGGAAGAAAGTATCGGTCTGCCGGTTCACATGAAAACAGACCCTGAACTCTGTGCCGTCAAAGGTCTGCAGAGGATCATACTGAATAAGACCTTGTATAGAAAATTAAGTTACTCCATGTTAGACGAAGATTATAGGTGGTTAAGATAATATGAAAAAAAAGAAGAATCAGACTTCTGTTATGAACAGATATTTACTTATAGGACTTTCTGTTTTCTGCATTTTTATGATGCTGTTATCTTCCTTTTCAGACAAAGTAGGAGGTCCATTTAAAGTTGTTGCAAATGTAACCGTTATCCCTCTTCAGCAGGGAATCAATCAGATTGGTGGCTGGATGGGAGATATGAAAGACAATTTCCAAACTCTGAAACAGGTACGCGCAGAAAATACAAAGCTTCAAAAACAGGTTGACTCTCTGATTACAGAAAATAACAATCTGCAACAAGAACGTTATGAGCTTCAGAGACTGCAGGAATTATATCAGTTGGACAAGAACTATGCGGATTACAAAAAAACTGCTGCGCATGTAATCGGGAAAGATTCCGGAAACTGGTTCAGTACATTTACCATTGACAAAGGAAGTAAAGACGGTATTGCCGCAGATATGAACGTAATGGCCGGAAGCGGTCTTGTCGGCATTGTCACAGAAGTTGGTCCAACCTGGGCAAAAGTCCGTTCTATTATCGATGATTCAAGTAATGTAAGTGCAATGGTACTTTCTACTTCTGACCGTTGTATCGTAAGTGGAGATCTGTCACTTATGAGTGATAACCAGATTCGTTTTGGTCAGATGGAAAACAATGATAATACGGTTTCCGTCGGAGACCAGATCGTCACTTCTTATATTAGTGATAAATACCTGCAGGGAATCCTGATCGGATATGTCAGTGAAGTAACGGTCGACTCTAACAATCTGACTCGTTCCGGATATATTACACCGGCTGTAGATTTTAAAAATCTTCAGGAAGTTCTTGTTATCACAACAACGAAAGCGGATTTGGTTGGATCCAATCAGAGCGAATAGGAGTGAATACTCATGAAATTAATGAAATTTAAAAGAGTTGCTGTAACTGTACTGATCGTACTTGCAGCATATCTGCTCCAGTGTACCTTATTCAATCATCTGGAACTTGCCGGAATTAAACCTAACCTGATTCTGATTGTCACAGCATCCTTTGGTTTTATGCGTGGGCAGAAAGAAGGAATGCTGGTCGGTTTCTTTGCCGGCCTTATCACAGATATTCAGTTTGGTACAATTTTGGGATTTTATGCATTACTTTACCTGGTAATCGGTTTTGTAAACGGACTATTTGAACAGCTTTATTTTGATGAAGATATCAAGCTGCCGTTATTTTTGATTTCTGTCAGCGAATTTCTCTACGGTATCATCATTTATTTACTCATGTTCATGTTGCGAAGTGATTTTAACTTTTTATATTATCTCAACCGCATCATCGTTCCTGAACTGATTTACACAATCGTGATCACACTGGGATTATACCCACTGATTTTATTTATTAACCACAAACTTGAAGCAGAAGAAAAAAGGAGTGCAAGTAAATTTGTTTAGAAATATTTTAGACCGTCTGAAAGAAGCCGGAGCTTACCTGATGCAGTCAAGACTCGTTACTTTGATCATTATATTTTGTGTCAGTTCTTCCATCCTAATCGGAAGATTATTCTATCTTCAGATCGTAAAAGGGTCTGATTATCTTGAAAACTACGAATATTCTATCCGCCGGACGACATCCGTTGCAGCAACACGCGGAAATATTTATGACCGTAATGGAAATCTACTGGCTTATAACCAGCTGGCTTATTCCGTGACAATTAATCTGTCAACCGTTGAAAACTCCATCACAACAGATAAACGTTCTGAAAAAAATGCGGCATTAAATAAAATCCTAGATCAGGTTCTTTCTATCGTAGAATCAAATGGAGATTCTGTTGTTTCAAGTTTTGGTATCATCCTGGATTCCTCCGGAACCTATCAGTTTACACAGTCAAGCGATACCCAGAAGCTCCGTTTTATTGCAGATGTCTATGGAAAAAGAACAATAGATGAGCTTACAGAAAAGCAACAGAACCAAAATGCAGCAGATATCATTCATTATCTTTGTACCGATGAAAAATATGGATATGGCCTTGATGACAGCACATTAGAGCCTGCTTATATTTTAAAGATCATCAACATGCGTTATGCAATGGCATTAAATGCATATCAGCAGTATATTGATACAGTTCTTGCATCCGATGTAAGTGACGAAACGGCAGCAGCAATTATGGAGAATAAGGACGTTCTTACCGGTGTTGACATTTCAGAAGATTCTATCCGAAAATATACCGATGGAATGTATTTTGCATCTATTATCGGATATACCGGACAGATTTCCCAGGATGAATATGATGCGCTGGACAAGGATGAAAAGAAAAAGTACTCTCTGTCTGATATTGTAGGAAAGGCCGGCATTGAACAAAGCATGGACAATGTCCTTCAGGGCACAAAAGGTGAAAAAACCGTGTATGTAGATAACCTCGGACGTGTAACTGATACTGTCAGCCGGAAAGATCCTGAAGCCGGAAATGATGTATATCTGACGATTGATAAAAATCTTCAGGAAAGTACTTATAAACTTCTGGAAGAGAAGATTGCCGGAATTGTTTTATCCAAACTACAGAATGTTCTGGAATACGATACATCCAGTGTAGATGACTCTAAGAATCTGATCATCCCGGTCAGTGATGCATATTATAATCTGATTGGAAATTCTGTCATCGATTCCGGACACTTTTCAAGCAGTGATGCGAAAACTGCCGAGCAGCAGGTTTATTCCATTTTTCAGGAAAAGAAGACGGCGACGATTTCCGAGCTCGAATCAGAACTTCAGAACTCACAGGCCAGCGCATATACAGATCTTTCCAATGAAATGAAAGCATATATGGATTACATCTGTGATACCCTGCTGACAAAGGATACAGGCATCCTTATGTCAGATCAGATTGATAAGAATGATGCTACTTATATTGCATGGGCAAAAGATGAGACAATCAATTTATATACTTACCTGAATTATGCGATTTCTAAAAACTGGATCGATACTTCCAAACTTGGAAGCAGTTCTTATTCCAGTTCAGAAGAGATTTATCAGGAGATTTTAAAATATTTAAAAGAATATTTAGCAGATGACAGTAATTTCGACAAACTTCTCTACAAATATCTTATAAAATCAGGTAGTGTTACTGGTGAACAAGTTTGTGCTATCGTATATGAACAGGGTATTCTTCCTATGGATGACTCGACCTATAACGGATTACTCAACGGAAAGACAAATGCTTTTTCCTGGATCAAGAGCAAGCTGGAAAACCTTGAACTTACACCTGGTGAACTGGCACTTGAGCCATGTTCTGCTGGTGCAGTTGTAACAAATCCAAATACCGGAGAAGTTTTAGCATGTGTTTCTTACCCTGGATATGACAATAATCGTCTCTCAAACGTAATGGATCGTTCTTATTATGTGAAGTTGAGCATGGGTATGTCACGTACCTTCTACAACAGAGCGACCCAGGAGAAGACAGCACCAGGTTCTACTTATAAAATGCTTTCTTCTGTAGCCGGTCTGACAGAAGGGGTAATTAACGGAAACTCCTATATCAGTTGTTCAGGTGTATTTGACAAGATCACACCAAGTCCAAAATGCTGGATTTATCCAAGTGCTCATGGAAGTCTGAATGTAGTAGGTGCACTGCAGCATTCCTGTAATGATTTCTTCTATGAAGTTGGTTATCGTCTTGGACAAGACTCGAATGGTAACTATGACAGTGATACCGGTCTTGAAAAACTGGCAAAATATGCAAAAATGTTTGGATTTGACCAAACGTCAGGAATCGAAATTCCTGAATCACAACCTCAGATTTCTGATTCTGACTCTGTTCGATCTGCCATTGGACAGGGTACCAACAACTATACTGTCAGCCAGATCAACCGTTATGTGACAGCTGTTGCAAACAGAGGAACTGTTTACAGTCTTTCTCTCATTGATAAAACAACCGATTCGAATGGAAAACTGATTAAAGATTATACTCCGGAAGTTGTAAATCAGATGGATGAGATCAGCTCAAGTACATGGGATCTGGTACACAATGGAATGGAAAGCATGGTAAAAAGCAGCTCCACCTTCGCCGGAATGGATATTTCCATGGGAGGAAAAACCGGAACTGCCCAGTATAGTAAGATACATGCAGATAATGTTCTGTTTGTCGGTTATGCGCCGGCAGATTCACCTGAAATTTCAATTGCTGTCCGCATTGCAAATGGATATGCGTCTACCTATGCAGCTGAAATTGGAAGAGATATCACAAAAGTGTACTTCAATCCAGAATCCGCCGATGAACTGCTTCAAGGATATGCTTCTTCTTTAGGAACTGCAGGAGCCGGTGATTAATTAAGATAACGAAAGGGGATGGGATCATGAGTGAACTGGTAACAATAAAAAGCAGTCATTCCGGTATAGAGCTGCGGCTTAATGCCAAACTACCATTCCCGGATCTTTTAAAAGCTGTAGAAGAGAAATTCCGACAATCTGCTGATTTTTTCAAGAATGCAAAGATGGCAGTTTCATTTAGCGGAAGGACACTTTCCATCAGCGAAGAGGAGCAGTTAATACAGGTTATTACGCAGACGACAAACCTTGAGATTATCTGTATCATTGATCATGATGAACGCAAGGAACTGATCTACAAAAGAGCGGTAGCACAGTGTTTATCTGAACGTGAAAAATCAGATGGACAATTCTATCGCGGAACATTAAAGCGAAGACAGCTTCTTGAATCCGAATCCAGCATTGTGATCTTAGGAGATGTTGAATTCGGAGCTAAAGTAGTTGCAAAAGGAAATATTATCATTCTCGGTACTCTCTATGGATCTGTTCATGCGGGAGCTGCCGGTGACAGGAATGCTTTTATCATTGCTCTCTCCATGCAGCCACAGCGACTTGTAATCGGAGATATTGAAGCAAAACGTCAACTGATCTATCAGGACAGCCTTTCCATCAACGGACCGCAAATTGCAGTTGTTGACGGAAAAAGAATTTACCTTGATCCACTGATAGAATAAATCTTTGGAAAGACATAAGCATGGGAAATAGGAGGAATATTCAACATGGGTGAAGTAATCGTCATTACATCGGGAAAGGGCGGTGTTGGAAAAACAACAACAACAGCGAATATTGGAATTGGTCTGTCTTCAGCAGGAAAAAAAGTTCTTGTAATTGATACAGATCTCGGACTTCGAAATCTGGATGTTGTTCTTGGACTTGAAAATCGCATTGTCTACAATCTTGTTGACGTCATTGAAAGCAAATGTCGTCTGAAACAGGCAGTGATCAAAGATACGCGATTTGAAAATCTGTACCTGCTCCCATCTGCCCAGACAAAAGATAAGACAAGCGTATCACCGGAACAGATGAAAAAACTGATTGACGAACTAAAAGATGATTATGACTTCATTCTTTTAGATTGTCCGGCAGGAATTGAACAGGGCTTTAAAAATGCAATTGCAGGCGCACAGCGTTCCATTGTTGTTACAACACCTGAAGTTTCCTCAATTCGTGATGCTGACAGAATTATTGGATTACTTGAAGCTTCCGGAATCCGGAAAAATGAACTTCTGATCAATCGTCTGCGCGTTGACATGGTTCGCAGAGGTGATATGATGTCTGTAGAAGATGTCACAGAGATTCTAGCGATTGATCTGCTCGGAGTCATCCCGGATGATGAGTCTGTTGTTGTTGCAACCAATCAGGGAGAACCGGTAGTCGGCGAAGATTCCTTAGCCGGAAAATGTTACCAAAATATCTGTAGACGTCTGTTAGGAGAAGAAGTCCCGATTTCCGATTTTAATCATAAACCCGGACTTCGCAGTAAACTCTCCAGTCTTTTTCATAAGAACTAGGAGGTCACATTATGAGTGTACCTTCTGTTACAATTGCAAAAGACAGGTTGCGAAATTTGCTAATTACTGACAGAATTCAATGTACACCCGATATGATAGAATTTCTGACATCGGATTTATATCAGACGATTTCTAAATACATAGAAATCTCCCCGGAACAATTTGATGTCAAAATAACACGCACGGATATACATATAAAATATACAGGAGAAAAACATTGAAATCATTTTTTACTAATTTGAAACAGCGTTATAATATTAGAGATTATAAAATCAGTCTGGTTTTTCTGGTCACTCTGATTTCACTGGTCGGAATCCTTATGGTCCGAAGTGCAAGACCTGATTTAATGAATCGTCAGATTATGGGCGTTTGTCTTGGTCTGATTGTTATGTTTATTATCTCTTTCATTGATTATAAATGGATTTTAAACCTATATTGGCCGCTTTATGCTCTGAATATTGTTATGCTCCTGGCTGTTTTGGTTTTTGGAACAAAAGTAAATGGCGCGAGAAGATGGCTGAACCTTGGATTTACGCAATTCCAGCCTTCCGACCTTACAAAAATCCTTATGATTCTGTTCTTTGCAAAATTCTTAATGGAACGAGAGCAGAAGATTAAAGAACCCAAAACGATTATTCAGGCAATTGCTTTAATCCTTCCATCACTTGCATTGATTTACAAACAGCCAAACTTGTCTACAACAATTTGTATTGCCGCATTGTTTGCTGTCCTTCTTTACCTTGGAGGATTAAGCTACAAACTCATTGGAACCGTTCTTGTAATCACAATACCGACGATCATCATACTGCTTGTTGTTGCAATACAGCCAAACCAGCCGTTCTTAAAAGACTATCAACAGGAACGTATCCTTGCATGGCTGGAACCTGAAAAGTATGCCGACGACGAATCTTACCAGCAGTTAAATTCCGTTATGGCAATTGGGTCCGGACAGCTGACCGGAAAAGGGTATGATAATGACGCAACAACATCCGTTAAGAACGGAAATTTCGTATCTGAGCCGCAAACAGACTTTATTTTTGCAATAATTGGTGAAGAATTAGGATTTGTGGGTTGTTGTGGAGTCATAATTTTGTTATTATTAATTGTGATAGAGTGTATCTTAATTGGTTTGAAGGCCAAAGATACAGGAGGGCGGATCATTTGCGGAGGCGTTGCTTCACTGATTGGAATCCAGAGCTTTATTAACGTCAGTGTAGCTACAATGATTTTCCCAAATACAGGCTTGTCCCTCCCATTTGTCAGTTATGGACTGACTTCCGTAGTATGTTTTTTCATGGGAATCGGTTTTGTATTAAATGTAGGCTTACAGCCTAATAAATATCAGTAAAGAGAGGATACCACTATGAATATCGGATTAGTAGCGCATGATGCGAAGAAAAAATTGATGCAGAATTTCTGCATTGCATACCGTGGGATACTCAGCAAGCATAATTTATATGCAACAGAAACCACCGGTATACTGGTCGAGAATGTAACAAACTTAAGCATTCACAAATATCTTGCTGGACATCTCGGAGGAAAACAGCAGCTCGGCTCACAGATTGAACACAATCAGATGGATCTTTTGATTTTCTTCCGTGATCCACTGACACCTCACTCACATGAACCGGATGTTAATGACATTGTTAAGCTTTGTGATATTTATAACATTCCGATCGCAACAAATATCGCAACTGCTGAAGCATTGATCCTTGCTCTTGACAGAGGCGACCTTGACTGGCGGGAGATGTATCGATAATATGAGTAAACCATATAAAAAGAAGAGAAGACGAAGAAAGCAACGGCATTCTGTCAGCCGCATACTTATTCCTGTCATATGTCTTATTGTTGTATTGTCCGGAGCTGTCGGCGGAGTCTGGTATTACAAAGAATATGGTGGTGATCCTGTCCGGACATATGAGACAGCCACTTATAACTCTAATTTATACCAGGGAAGTTTGTTTGCTGATGATTTATGCGTCGCTGCTGATGATGTGGCTCTCACTGGATTTGATGATGAGGATTCTCTTCATGCCGCAGGATTATTCAATCTAAATGATGAAACAGTTGAATATGGATATAAACTTTATGATAAATTATATCCTGCAAGTACAACAAAGCTTATGACTGCATACCTTGCTTTTAAGTACGGTAATATGGATGACATTGTAACTGTTTCTGACAGTGTTTCAAGCTTTGCCTCTGATGAAGTAGTCTGCAACCTGCAGCCTGGTGATACAGTGACACTTTATGATTTATTATGTGGTCTTTTACTTCGTTCAGGTAATGATTGTGGTGTTGCTATCGCTGAACATATTTCCGGAAGTGTAGAAGCTTTTGCTGAGCTTATGAACTCAGAAGCGAAAGCTCTTGGTGCCACTGGCAGTCATTTCGTGAATCCTCACGGACTTCATAATGAAAACCACTATACAACAGCATATGACCTGTATCTGATCTTTAATGCCTGCATTCAGGATCAGAGATTTATGGACATTATTTCCATGGATTCTTATACAATGAATCTTACCGGAGCAGATGGTACAACAAGAACATTTGATGTAGTCCCAACCAACTATTATTCCTCAGGGAAGATCAATGCCCCTGAAGGGATTCGTGTATTTGGCGGTAAGACCGGTACCACAGATGAAGCAGGATGCTGTGTGATCCTTTATAGCGAAGATCTGGAAAAGAATCCTTATATTTCCATTATTATGGGGGCTGAAGATAAGAGTTTTCTTTACCAGGAGATGAACCGGCTTCTTGAGGCTGGAGAAACAACTAAAACAGAATAAAGAATAACCGATACGAAAAAGCCATGTGGCACAGAACAACAAATTAGAAGCTTTCATTTTTAATCTGTCCGCATGGTTTTTTTCTATCTTATTTCATGTAATATTCTCCTTTACCGTTTCCTGTTTTCAGTAACGCTCTTTAATTTATTAATATGTATTCTTCCCCTGAAAGGCTGGAAATGTACACAAAAAAATGATATACTAACAAAGTTAAAGCAGAAATGACAGGAGGTAATATTTTTATCTTGGCAAAGAAAAAAAACAAGTCTGTAAATATAAAAAGATATAAGGCAAAAAAAGAATTTAATATTGGAATGTTTCTGTTTGCAGTTGTATTTATTTATCTTATTGTTACTATTACCGCATATCTTTTAGAAGATAAGCCTTCTATTTATGAAGTGCGGGAGGGCAGTATTGTGAAGGATAATACCTATACCGGATTGATTATCCGCCAGGAAACAACTGTAAATGCAGAATCGGGCGGCTACATTAATTATTATCAGAATGGGAACAGCAAAGTCAAATATGGCGCACCTGTTTATGCAATTTCAAAGAATGCTTTGAATTTTGATGATTCATCTACGGAATCATCTTCAACTGCAGATCTTAGTCCTGATGTTCAATCAGGACTTGTGACACAACTTCAGACATTCAATGAAAACTATGACAATTCCAACTTTTCAAGTATCTATACCTTAAAGAATGAGCTGCAAAATACATTGCAAAATGCATACCGCACAACTAAAACTGCGCAGCTTGCATCTGTAATTGAGAGCAGCGGACAAACTGTCACAACCGCTTCTGCCGGACAGGATGGAATTGTTTCCTATACGATTGATGGTTTAGAGTCCTTAACTGTTGACAATTTTACAGCAGATAATTTTAATAAAACAAATTATAAAGTAACTGAGTTTACCGATCAGATGAAGATATCAAGCGGTTCACCGGCTTACCGCTTGATTACCAGTGAAAACTGGTCCGTAGTGATACCTTTAAAAGAAGACACCGCAAAAGAATTTCAGAAATCTAATTTACAGAATGTGCAGGTCCGCATAGATAAAGACAGTGAAAAGATGTGGTCCGCTTTCTCTGTTCTTGAACGAGATGGGAATTTCTATGGTGTTCTGACCTTTGACAACTCTATGATTCGTTATGCATCAGAGCGTTTTCTGAACATAGAACTTATCTTAGAAGATGAGTGTGGCCTGAAGATTCCAAAATCTTCCGTAGTAGAAGAGCAGTTCTTTGTAATTCCTCATGATTACATTACAAACGGAGGTAACAGCTCTTTAGAAGGTGTTATGGTTTTGGATTCAAAAGGAACTGCCTCATTTCAGGCTGTTGATATCTATGACACCTCCGACGATGGAGAAGTTTATTTAAGTCGAGATCAGCTGAAATCCGGAACAGTGATTGTAAAACCGGATTCTTCTGATACTTATACGATTGATACCCAAAAGCCATTAAAGGGCGTCTACAATATCAATAAAGGATACGCTATTTTCAAAAAAGTATCCATTTTATGTGAAAGCGACGAATATTACATTGTTCAGGAAGGAGATTCTTACGGACTTTCTAATTACGATCATATCGTACAAAACGGAGCCGGTGTTTCCTCTGATGATGTTGTATTTCAGTGATTTGATTTTGTAGTCCTTTGGAAATTGGATACAAAATTCAAAAGAGGATAATCAAATTTAAAAAAGGAGAGATAACTTATGCTAGAAACACAGTTAAAAGAAGTAGAAGCAAAGATTCAGGCAGCCTGTGACCGTGCCGGACGCAAGCGGGAAGAAGTTACATTGATCGCCGTAAGTAAGACAAAACCGATAGAAATGCTTCAGGAAGCTTACGATCTCGGTGTCCGTGTGTTTGGTGAGAATAAAGTGCAGGAAATCACAACCAAATACGATGCACTTCCTGATGATATCCACTGGCACATGATCGGACATCTGCAGACCAATAAGGTAAAATATATTATTGATAAAGTAGATCTGATCCACTCTGTCGATTCTTTCAAGCTTGCAGAGACAATTGAAAAGGAAGCTGCAAAACATAATCTTACAGCTAATATTTTAATTGAAGTAAATGTTGCTCAGGAAGAAAGTAAGTTTGGACTTAAAACAGAAGAAGTTCTCCCGTTTATTGAAAAGATTGCAAATTTCGAACATATCAAGGTCTGCGGACTGATGACAATTGCACCTTTTGTCGATAACCCGGAAGAAAATCGTCAAATTTTCGCAAATTTACATAAATTATCTGTTGACATTAATGAGAAAAACATTGATAATGTTTATGTGAACATACTTTCAATGGGAATGACCAATGATTACGAGGTTGCCATAGAAGAGGGAGCAACTATGGTTCGAGTTGGAACTGGTATCTTTGGTGCAAGGAACTATAATATCTGACTTAATTTATTAACCTGATGAATGAGTTACTGTTTACAATATTTTTGAACAGTAATTGAATAGTATCATTTTTTCGTTGGATCGTATGAATAAAAAAGAGCGCCACCTGAAAAAGGGGACAAGATAGGAGTGTAAAAATGGGTGTATTTGATAAATTTCTTGACATCATGAAGTTAAATGATGACGATTATGATGACGATGAATTTTATGATGATGATGATTTTGCAGATGACGGTGATTTTGAGGAAAAACCGCGTCGTTCTTTCTTCGGTAAGAAGAATAATAAAGAGGAATCTTTCAATGACTTTGATGCTGATGAAGATAAGACGTTTCAGCCTTCTGCTTCCAGCAAGGTTACACCAATGCGTCCTGCTGCAAAACACGGCGGAAACATGGAAGTATGCGTTGTAAAACCAACTTCTGTAGATGATTCCCGTGAGATCACAGAGACATTACTTGCAGGCCGTACTGTAATCCTTAACTTAGAAGGTATGGATCTTGAGATCGCACAGAGAATTATTGATTTTATTTCCGGAGCAGCATTTGCGATCAGCGGAAACCTTCAGAAGATTTCCAGCTATATCTTCCTTGTTACACCTACAAATGTTGATATTTCCGGTGATCTTCAGGATCTTCTCAGTGGATCTATGGAAACACCAAGTGTTCGTGGAAGATACTAGAATTTAACTTCAACTATAGGAACTGGATTTTAGAATTATTATGATAAAAGAAAATCAGAAAAAAGAAACAAAGCTTTTGGAACACAGATTTATTGAACTTTCCAGAATTGCTTTTGAACGTGAGATTGTTACATATTCGGATTTTCTTAACCTGAATGATCAGAATATCCTGCATACCCTGCCAAAGAACAAGCTTTATTCAAGATATGTCCTCTTTGGCGGGTATGATATGGCGGAGCGTCAGATGGCTGCATTTATCCCTGAGGCTCTTTCTTTGCGTTATGGGGTATCTGATATTACTCCGAAAGAGATTAATTATCCGTTTTGTGCTGTGAAAATAGAACCAAAAAATAAAAGATTTTCCGAAGACCTGACTCACAGGGATTTTCTTGGTTCCATATTAAATCTTGGGATTGACCGTTCAAAAACCGGAGATATTCTTGTGACAGAAGATTCAGCACTTCTTTTTATCAATAAGGACCTTGTATCTGTTGTAACAGAAGACTTAACACGGGTTCGCCACACTGTTATAGATAGTTCTGTCATCAACTTAGATATGATAAACTACACACCTGATTTCCAGCAGATAAAAGGAACTGTTTCATCTGTTCGCTTAGACAGCCTACTTCCACTTGCATTTTCTTCTTCCAGAAGTAAACTGTCCGGACTCATTGAAGGCGCAAAGGTCTTTGTAAACGGCAAATTGATTACAAGCAATGGATATCAGGTAAAAGAAGGAGATCTTATCTCTGTACGCGGATTAGGTAAGTTCCGTTTTGAGGAAGCGGGGAAAATCACTAAAAAGAATCGGATCAGTGTAACTATTCAGAAATATGTATAATCTAAAAAGCTTAGAAAAGAGGAGCTTATCGACTCATGAATAATACAAAAACAAAGACAAAGAGTTATCTTTTCGCTGCCATTGGGTTTCTGCTCACATTAGCATTTGACCAATGGACCAAATATCTTGCATCTACTATTTTACGCCGTCTCGAGTCTTTCTCTTTGATTTCCGGAGTTTTTGAACTTCGCTATCTTGAGAACCGCGGAGCTGCATTTGGTATTATGCAGAATCGACAGATTGTGTTTGTGGTCGGAGGTATTATTATACTTGCTGTTATTTTGTATCTGTACCAGAAGATGCCATTTACACCACATTACAGACCACTGCGTATCTGTGCTGTACTGCTTGCATCCGGAGCCGTGGGAAATATGATCGATCGTGTGAAACTTGATTATGTTGTTGACTTTTTCTATTTCCGACTGATTGATTTTCCAATCTTTAATGTTGCAGACTGCTATGTTGTAATTGCATGTATTTTATTTGTTGTTCTCATTTTATTTTATTATAAGGACGACAACGATTTTGAGTTTTTAAATTTTAAGAACAGATAAAAACGCACAACAGGAAGGATTCTGAAAGCTTATGGAAGAACTTCATTTTAATGCGGATATTACAGGGGAAAGGATCGATAAATTCCTTGACGGGAGAATAGAGAGCCTTTCCCGTTCTTATATCCAGAAATTAATTAAAGAAAAAAAAATTCTTGTAAATCAATTACCGGTTAAAGCGAATTACAAGTTAACACCAGGGGATACTATCATTCTTCAGATCCCTGACCCGGAACCACTTGATATTCAGCCTGAAAATATTCCTCTGGATATTCTCTATGAAGATGATGACATTCTCGTCGTTAACAAACCAAAAGGAATGGTTGTACATCCTGCACCGGGACATTACAGCCATACGCTGGTCAATGCGGTTCTATATCACTGTGGAGAAAACCTGTCGGGAATCAATGGTGTAATCCGTCCGGGAATCGTCCATCGGATTGACATGAATACAACCGGTTCCCTTCTGATCTGTAAAAACGATAAAGCCCATCAGATTCTTGCAGAACAATTAAAAGAACATTCTATCACAAGAAAGTATCACGCTATCGTACATGGCAATCTGAAGGAGGATACAGGCACTGTAAACGCTCCGATCGGTCGGCACCCTACAGATCGTAAGAAGATGAGTACAAAAGCACCAAATGGGCGACATGCAGTCACTCATTACCGTGTATTGGAAAGATTTGGTAATTTTACCTACATTGAGTGCCAGCTTGAAACCGGTCGGACACATCAGATTCGTGTTCATATGTCCAGTATCGGACATCCAATTCTGGGCGATGAGATTTATGGTCCTGCAAAATGTCCTTATAAACTCCAGGGACAGACTTTGCATGCAAAAATCCTTGGTATCACTCATCCATCTACAGGAGAATACATAGAATTTGACGCACCTTTGCCAGAATATTTTAAAGATTTATTAAATAAATTAAGAAAACAAAACTAAGTATAGGAAATAGTATAGGAAATAGTGAATTGACATTGTCTTTTTTCATCTTTTTGGTTATAATATACATAAGATTTCGTATAGACTTGAAAAGGAGTGTGGCTTATTATGAAGACAAATACTATTATAACAATCGGACGTCAGTACGGAAGTGGTGGAAAAGAGATCGGACATTTCGTTGCCGAAGCATTTGGAATTAAATTATACGACAAAGAAATGCTTGCGCGTGCAGCAAAAGAAAGTGGTATCTGTGAGGAATTATTTGAGACTCATGACGAAAAGCCAACGAATAGTTTTCTATATTCTCTTGTGATGGATACATATTCTATGGGATATGCCGGCAACACATACACGGAGATGCCTATCAATCACAAAGTTTTTCTTGCACAGTTTGATGCAATTAAAAAGATTGCAGATGAGGGACCATGTGTCCTGGTAGGCCGTTGTGCAGATTATGCACTTGAATCCTATCCAAATGTTGTTAGCATCTTCATTCGTGCAGATATGGAAGATCGTATTCGTCGTGTAGCAACAAGACTTGATCTTACGGATGCGAAAGCAAAAGATCTGATCAATAAGACGGATAAAAAGAGAGCAAGCTATTACAATTATTATACAAACAAGAAGTGGGGCGAGGCAGCCAGCTATGAGCTTTGCTTAAACAGTTCTGAACTCGGAGTACAAGGTACAGCGAAAGCAATTGAACAGTATATTCTTTTAAAAGAAAGTATTGAAAAAGAAGCCAGAAATATTGTTTAATCTTATTTATTAAAATGTATAGTGCAAAGGATACAGAAGAGCAGTAGTGCATTCTTTCTGTATCCTTTTTATCTATTCTTATTCTTTTTACTTTCTATACTTCACGAAGCTTTACAGCACCTGCCGCCTGACGGCGTCGGTCTTCATCAATCGCTGCATAATGTTTCTTTGTTGTATTGACATCTTTATGCCCCAGAACATCTGCGACAAGATAAATGTCTCCGGTTTCTTTATAAAGTGCTGTTCCGTAAGTGCTGCGCAGTTTATGTGGAGTTATCTTCTTATTCGGAGTGACCTCCCTGGCGTACTTCTTTACCATATTTTCAACTGCCTGAACGCCCATACGTTTTCGCTGGGTAGACAAGAACAGTGCGTTTTCATGACCGGAGAGTGGTATAGCTTGCTTCCTGGTCGTGTAAAGATACGTCTTTAATGCATTCTCAACCTCTTCACCGAAATACACAACCATCTGATTCCCACCTTTTCGTGTTACAGTAATTCCGTTATTCTTAAAATCAATATCCTGGAGATCCAGTCCAACACATTCTGATACACGGATTCCTGTTCCAAGCAGAAGCGTCAGAATTGCCAGATCTCGATTTTTTGTCTTTTCAAAATATGCTTTCCGCTGACCTGTAAGATTATCCCCTCCATGATCAACATAATCCAGAAGCATTGCGATTTCATCCGTATCGAGCCGTATAATCGCTTTCTCATGCAGCTTAGGCATCTCTACAAGCAACGTAGGGTTCTTGCTGATAATTTGCCGTTTAAAATAATATCCATAAAAGCTACGAAGCGCAGACATCTTTCTTGCAAGTCCCTTTTCTGTGTTCGTGATACATTTTTCTTCGTCATTCTTATAGACCTTCAGATATTCCTGGTATTCCTCAATATCTACAGGGTCCAGGCGTTCCAGATCATGTACCTCAAATTGTTCGATCGTATAATTTTTATAAACCGGATTATTCTCCATAAGGAAATGAAAGAAAACACGGATATCATAGGCATAAGAAATCCTGGTCCGCGCAGATGTCGTTGGTTCCACCGCACGAAAATAATCCTTTGCAAATGGAGGCAATGTCTTAAGGATCTCTCTGAGACGTAATGTGTTATCTATATATGTCTGTTCATGATATGTTTTTCTGTTAGAAGTTTCTGCCATATTAAAAGCTCCTTTATAGATTCAAATTTACTGAAAACCCCATATTTCTTATATATTTTAACATAAGTACTGTTTTTCGTCTATATCTTTTGGAAAAATCGGTATTTGTCGTATAGATTGATTTCTGTTAATAAAATCCGAAGAGACTATCTGCTGCTATTTAAAGCGCTATTTCTGGAAAGCAGATAGCAATCTTCTTCGGATTCAGGGAGTGTATATATCAATACATAGGGTGTATATTGATACCATTTATAATTTTTCGTAAGCGATCATCAGGTATTGACCTGCATGAATCGTATCTGAATCAAGATGATTCATCACCTTAAGTGCTTCTACATATTCGCTTACGGAGCCATATCCGTCTGTAATTGTTTCTTCTGCAATACTCCAAAGGCTGTCACCTGGTTCAATTAATCTGCTTGTGTAACAGATCTCAATAGCATCTGAGGTTCTCTGATTATCTATTTCCTTTGCCGAAACTCGGAACATTCCAAAGTACATACAGCTGCAGAGAATAAAAAGAATACTGCATATTACCAAACCAGAATGACGAATAACACCATGTTTCTTCTTTGAATTTACTGAATGATTTCCTGAATACTTTTTCATAATCCTTTTCCTCTCTTTTCGCTTACTGTATACCTATCTTCTGTTATTGCTATGTATCGAACATCTGTTCTTTGATGTTTAAATTATACCGTTCGAACAAATGTTTGTCAAGCTTTTTACTTCATAAAACCGAACATATTTTCGCAACAAATGTTTGCTTTCTAAAAAATGCTGTGTTATTATGTTCTTATGATTATAGTAGATTCGGAGGGAACAATATGTCAGAAGGGAATATTACTCCTAAGCAGAAAGAGATTTTAGAATATATAAAAGACCAGATTTTAACAAGAGGCTTTCCGCCGGCAGTTCGTGAGATCTGTGAGGCTGTGAATTTAAAGTCTACCTCTTCCGTTCATTCGCATCTGGAGACGCTGGAAAAGAATGGTTACATAAGAAGAGACCCTACCAAGCCTCGTGCAATTGAGATTCTGGATGATAATTTCAACCTGACAAGAAGAGAGATGGTGAATATTCCGATCATAGGCCGTGTCGCTGCCGGCGAACCGCTTCTTGCAGAACAGAATATTGAAGATTATTTTCCTATTCCTGTAGAATATATGCCAAACAAGCAGACATTTATGCTTCAGGTACAAGGTGAAAGTATGATCAATGCAGGAATTCTGAGTGGGGATTATGTTATTGTTGAGCAGACCCCATCTGCTGAAAATGGGGAACAGGTAGTTGCACTGATTGAAGATGGCGCTACAGTCAAGACTTTCTATCGTGAAGAAGGTATTATCCGCCTGCAGCCGGAAAATGATGCATATGATCCGATCATTCTTACAGATGTCACTATCCTGGGTAAGGTGATCGGTGTTATCCGTATGTATTAAATCTCATTACCGAATAGAGGATTTTTAATTAGAACTCAAAGTATAAAAAACTGGCAGAATGTAGTATTCCACTACTCTTCTGCCAGTTTTTTATAACTCTCATTATTTATCCTTTCGCAAACATGATTTTTCTGTTTTTCGTAAAAATCGTTATCCTCTGT
>OLQK01000098.1_pt1 | contig 108528 bp, 90 predicted proteins | sample 1672501 | NCBI WGS metagenome assembly OLQK01 (sample SAMEA3136693, study PRJEB25190) | human gut metagenome | biome: human gut; feature: human-associated habitat; material: faeces | place: Austria | collected 2013
GCGTCAGCATCGGGGAGAGGTACGGCTATATGTCAATGGTGGTTTAACAGCGGGATCATGAGGCGAATGCCACTTCGACCCCGAAATGGCGCACCGCACTGCCAGTTGAAGGCCGAAATGGCCAGAAAGTGCCACTTCATAGCCGAAATGGCTTCCCCCCTCTTACCATTTCGGGGTCGAACTGGCATTTGCCACCAGATTCGTGAAAGCGATGTGACTTGCTGCTTCTTTTAGGTCGCCCCATCGGGCATGTCAGGTAAGCACGTTTTTCAGGGCCTCCTCGAAGGTTGCGTGCGAGGCGGCGGCGAGCAGGGCGTCCTTTTCGTTGCGGGAAAGTTGCTTGAAGACGTATTCCGCATGCATGGCGTCGTGTTTGGTGGGAAATTCGGCGTAGGCGAGCAGGCTCACGGGCAGCCGCGCACGGGTGTACTTCGCGCCCTTGCCGGCGTTGTGCACCGCCAGCCGCGCGTGCACGTCCACGGCATAGCCGGTGTACAACGACCCGTCGGCGCATTCCAACACGTACATATAGTGAGTAGTGGCCGCTGCCATAGCGGGCCTGTCCTAGTAATAGCGGTAGTACGCCGCGCAGCTGCCTTCGCTGGAGACCATGCAGGGACCGACGGGGTTCTCCGGCGTGCAGACCGTACGGAACAGCGGGCACTCGCTCGGCGCCATGATGCCGCGGAGCACGTCGCCGCAGCGGCAACCTTTGTGCTCGCGCACCTCTTCCACATCCGGTTGGAAGCGGCGCATGGCGTCGAAGTCGGCGAACTCCTCGCGGATGCGGTAGCCGCTGCCGGGAATCTCGCCCAAGCCGCGCCAGGTGGCGGAGCAGGTTTCGAAGACCTCGTCGATGGCGGCGAGCGCCACGGGGTTGCCCTCGGGCATGACGCCGCGGGCGTAGGCGATCTCGATCTCGGCGCGACCCTCGTGCAGCTGGCGCATGATCATGGCGATGCCCTGCAGCACGTCCACCGGCTCGAACCCGGTGATGACGCCGGGGATGCCGTACTTCTCGGCCAGGAAGCGGTAGGGCTCGGCGCCGATGATGGTGGACACATGCCCCGGCAGAATGAGCGCATCCAGCTTCAGCGCCGGATCATTGATGATGACCTCCAGCGCCCCGGGCATGTTCTTGTGGGCGCCGTACACGGTGAAGTTTGTGAGCCCCATGGCGCGCGCCCGCTTGATGGCCATAGCCACCAGCGGCGTGGTGGTTTCGAAGCCCACACCGACGAAGACGATCTGCCGCGTGGGGTTCTCCTGCGCCAGACGCAGGGCGTCCAGCGGCGAGTAAACGATCTCCACCGAGCGCCCCGCTGCCTGCTCGGCCAAAAGGCTGGACGTGGAGCCGGGCACGCGGGTCATATCGCCGAAGGTGGCGATGGTCACTTCCGGCACGCGGGCCAGCGCGATTACCTTGTCGATGTCGTGGTTGCTCGTCACGCACACCGGACATCCAGGGCCCGACGCCAGACGAACCCCCTCGGGCATAAGACCGCGAATGCCGTTGCGCGCAATGGCCACGGTGTGGGTGCCGCACACTTCCATCAGCGTAGCAGACTCCGGGGCCAGCGCTTGAATGGACTCAATGAGCCCCCGCGCCAACGCCGGATCCTTGAATGCCTTCAGTTCTTGCTGCATGGCGTCCATTCTTGCAACCACTCCTTCAAGGGTGTAGAATACGGACAAGCGGAATGCCCGTGGCACCGGGCACGACTGCTTCACATTACTCCTATTAATGTGATGAAGAGCCGTTCTTCCTATGCGAGGGGCGGCTTTTTCATTGCCGCCCGCTGCGACTACTGCCGCAAACGCGCGGTCAACTCAATCACCGCTACGATCACCAAACAAAACGTGAGGAGTTCCATCCAGCTTACGTACATAGCTGCTCCCTTCGACGAAAGAAGCAGTCCACTCGTCCGTGCGGTCAGTCTAGTGTAATACACGGGCGGATTCAACGGGCAAAATGCCCTAGGCAGAAACCGGTTCTGGCGCCTCTTCCAAATCGGCCAGCTCGGGGAATTGCTTCACCAGCTCGATGGTCTCCAGGGCGAACTGCTCGTCCACCACCTCGATGGCGAAGCCGGCGTGCACGAGCACGTAGTCGCCCACCTGCGCCTGGGGCGTCAGATCGACGGAAATCTCACGGGTCACGCCCAAAATGTCAACGGTGGCCAAGTTCCCCTCTTCCAGGGCCGCCACCTTCGCCGGAATTGCCAAGCACATACGCTGCTCCTTCGATTCGTCTCTCAATGCCCCATTGTCGCAGGTTCGCCCAAGGAAGTCGGCGAGGTTTCGAGAGGCGCCCTACTCGCCCGAACGAGCGGAAGCCACCACGGCTTGGCCCAGGCTGATGCAACCGTCGTTGGGAGGCAGATCGCGGTTGATGGCGACGGTGAAACCAGCAGCGGCCAAGTCAGCCAGCGCGTGCTCCACGAGGTAGCGGTTCATGAACACGCCGCCCGACAACGCCACCGTGGAAATATCGTACATGGCTCGCACCAACTCGGCGCTCATGACGATGGCGCCAACCATGGCATCGTGGAAGTGGCGGCTGATGACGGACGCCGGCACTCCCGCCGCCAGGTCGTCCAGCAACGCGTGGAAGGTGGGCTCGGCATCCAGGAGCAGCACCGAGGTGTCCTGCGCGGTACTCGTCTCGGTGGCGGTGTTCTTCTCGACGATGACGGCGTAGCGCTCCTTCGCCGCCAGCTCGTCCTCGCCTGCCACGCCCGCGGCCTCTTCGACAGCCGCAGCGCCGGCCACGTCGGCCCCGGCGGTTTCCATGGCCGCCTCCAGAAGGATGGCTCCCTCGCCCTCGTAGCTCGGCTCCGTGCAGATGCCGAGCAGCGCGCTGGCCGCATCGAACAGGCGCCCGACCGAGGACGTCATGGGCGTGTTCAACCCGCGCTCGATCATGGTGTCGCACACCTCGGCCTCATCGCCCAGAGGCGCCAAAGCCGCCGCAGCAGCAGGATGCTCCAACAGGTCGTAGGCCCACAGCACGCCATAGGCCATGCGCAGCGGATGCTTGATGGCCGCAGCCCCTCCGGGCATGGGCACGTAGGCGAAGTTCGCGAAACGCTCGAAGGCCTGGCGGTTCGCCAGCAGCACCTCGCCGCCCCAGATGGCGCCGTCAACCCCGTAGCCCGTGCCGTCGAAGGCGATGCCGCACACCGCATCGGTCAGTCCGTGCTCGGCCATGACCGACACAATGTGAGCGTGGTGATGCTGCACTTCGGTCACGGGAAGTCCCTGGTGATGGGCCCATTTGCTCGTGAGATACTCGGGATGCAAATCGCAGGCCACCGCCGCAGGCTCCATTTCGAAGAGGCTCTCAAAGCGATCCTTCGTGGCCAGCCATGCATCGTAGGTCTCGGCGTTTTCCACGTCGCCGATGTGCTGGGACACGAAGCCATCGGTGCCGCGCAGCAGCGTGAAGGTATTCTTCTGCTCGGGGCCGGCGGCGAAGATGATGCCCTCGGCAGGCGCAACGCCCTCGGCCGCCACCGACACGGGTACGGGAGCATAGCCGCGTGCCCGCCGCAGGAACTGAATGGCGTACACGGGCTTTTCGTCGACCTCATCCACCTGGATCAGCCGCACGACGGAGTCGTCGAAGCGCGTGAGGATGGGACGATTGTTGCCCAAAAAGGCATCGGCGATGCCGGCCAGCTTTGCGCGCGCCTCTTCATCGGCGATACAGATGGGCTCGTCGTGTACGTTGCCCGAGGTCATCACAAGCAGCGGCACCAGGCGTCCCGGTTCGTCGCCCGCTTCGTCCACCGCCGGATTCGCCGCATACCATGCTTCAGCGAAATCGTGCATGAGCAAATGTTGCACCGGCGTGTAAGGCAGCATGACCCCCAATTCGGACAATCCATCGGCCAAGCCTGCGCCAATAGCCGCGCCAGGGCGTTTACGCAGCAGCACAATGGGTCGCGTCGACCCCGCCAGAACCGCCTCTTCCTCTTCGCTCGCCTCGCAAAGCGCCCGCACATCGCCCATTCCCTGGGCCATCACCGCCAGGGCCTTCCCATCGCGCCGCTTGCGCCGGCGCAGCTCGGCCACCGCTTCGGCGTTGTTGGCGTCACATACCAGATGGAAGCCCCCGAGCCCCTTCACAGCCAGGATTTTCCCCGCCATGAGCATTTCCACCGCCGCCGCAAAAATGGCGTCGGACTCCTCGCGGGTTTTCCCTAGCGAAATCGGCCCGTCCGCCCCAACACGCCACGTTACCGAAGGCCCGCACTCAAAGCAGGCATCGGGCTGGGCGTGGAAGCGGCGGTCGAGCGGATCGGCATATTCGGCGGCGCATTTCTTGCACATGGGGAACGCCGCCATGGAGGTGGCAGCACGGTCGTAGGGCAAGTGATCGATGATGGTGAAGCGTGGCCCGCAATTCGTGCAGTTGATAAACGGGTAACGGTAGCGACGGTCGTTCGGGTTGAACAGCTCGGCCACGCAGTCATCGCAGGTGGCAAGCTCGGGAGAGACAAGCGTGGTCTCTGTCACGTCCTCATCGTCGGAGAAGCGAATCTCGAAGCTGTCGAAATCCTCCAGAGGCACTTCTTTGATGTCGATCTCTTCCACCCGTGATGCCGCCGGCGCGTTATCGGAAAGCTCCATGATGAACTCGTCCACCAGCGGGCTCTCGCCCTCGGCATGAATATGCACGCCATCGGTGGCGTTCAGCACCCAGCCGTTGATGAGGTACTTCTTCGCCATCCGGTACACAAAGGGTCGAAAACCTACCCCCTGCACAATACCCTTCACATGAATATCGACCGCATCGATCATGAGTAAGCTCCCTTGCCTTGCGCTTTGCTTTGCCGCTTACGCCTCGTCCGTCTCGCCTTCGGGGACGGCAACCTCCACAGCCTCCACCTCGGCATCCTGGGGCGCATCGGCAAACTCGGCTTCCACGGCAGTCTCGCTGGCCTCGGCAGCTTCCACAACCACGGTGGCTTCGGCCAGCTCCTCGTCCTCAGCCATGGCAGCGGCCTCGGCCAACGCCCGATCGGTCAGGATGTCGGCAATCACATCATCGACTACCTGGGCCAACTGGCGCAGCGTTACGCCGGAGTTGTCCGGCAAATGCAGATGCACGCAGCGACGCCCGCGCTTGGCGAGCGTCGCCAAATCGCCAGCAGCCTGGGCCTTCGCCAGTTCGCCAAGGCTGGGTGCCGCAGCTTCCTCCGGCAGAGGAATGTCCTTCAATTCGTCAGCCGACAAAATGAGGAAGACGCCCATGTTCGGACCGCCCTTTTGCAGCTGTCCCGTGGAATGCAGGTAGCGCGGCCCCACCTCCAAGCACGACACGCAGCCGAAGGATTCGGCTACCCCGTGGCGAATCTGCTCGATGGCCTCGCGCCGCCCCTCTCCCGTAAACGGAAGAAACGCGTTCAGCGCAAAGAAGTCGCCCGGCTGAATGGAAGACAGCAGCGCATACAGCGTCTCGTGCAAGTCCTCGCAGCCCTCGAACATGGGGGCGAAGGAGACTTCTACACGGCCCATGTCCACCTCGTCGGTGAACACCTCAGTGAAATCGGGCTCCGGCTGGCCGTTCTTCAGAATATCGAGCACCTCAGCTTTGGCGGAGGCAACGTCGGGCTGGTCGAAGGGGCACACCTGCATGAGATAGCCGCACATGGCGATGGCGTATTCCCACATGACGAAATGCTCAGCCAGCTCTTCCACAGTGTCGATGCGGTAGTTCAGCCGCGGAATAGCGTTATCGATGTAGGCGAGGCTCATCTCGAAATTGCGGCGCTCGTCCCACAGGTCGGTTTGGGTCTGGTACATGATGATGGACCTGTCGCCCGGATCCTCCGTAAGCAGCAGCGAGTCGATCTCGATGTTCGGCAGGATGCCCTCGCCGTTCTTCCCCAGCGATTCGGCCACCAACTGCTCGATCCACAGACCCAGTACGCGCCCGCGCTTGGGAGTGAGGAACGAGAACTTGTTGCGACCCTTCAGGTAGTTGTCGTAGAGGAATGCCGCCAGGTTGATGGCCGGGTTATCGATGGCGTCCTCCGAACAGGCCTCCTCGGCCGCGCGAGCGTGGGCCATGAACGCTTCCATGTCGATACCTGTGAGCGCCGCCGGCACCAACCCGAACACGGAGAGCGCAGAGAACCGGCCGCCCACCGTGGGCTCGCCGGAAAACACCGCACGCCAGCCTTCCTCGCGTGCCTGCCGATCTAAATCGCTACCCGGGTCGGTGATGGCGACCAGGTGCTTCACCACATGATCGCCCAACTCCTTCTCGAAGGAGGCCCGCACCGCCTCTAGCAGCATGCGCGGCTCAATGGTGCCGCCGCTTTTCGAGGAGATGATGACCAGCGTGCGATGGGGATCGCAGATGGTGAGCATCTCGCGCACGCGCACGGGCGAGTCGGAGTCCAACGTGCGGAACTTCACGCGGTTGGAATCGTGCTTGTTGTACTTCGTGATGGTCATGGGCGCCTGAGTGGAGCCGCCCTGACCGATAAGCAGAATCGTATCGAGACCCGCTTCCACCACTTCGTCGGCAAAAGACTGGATGGCGTCCATATCGCACAGCGGGCTCGTGGCCAGATCGACCCATCCCATGTAGTCGCTCGCGCAAGCTTGCGCCTCGGGGGAGAAATCGTACAGCGTGGCGTCCTTGGCGTGAATGCGGCTTGCTGCACGAGCTTTCACCAGGGTCTTTGCCGCCGGATACAGCTTCTCAACGTCAACGGAGAGCATGGCGCTCCTCTTCTCTCTGGGCAATTTCCGCCAGCCAGCAGAATTGCAAACGAGCCCCGTACGCGCTGCACTGGGGCTCCTCCTCGTTAATCTAGTGGAAATATTCTAGCAAACGCCACCAAAACGCGCCCACATCCCCACAACCCTATGGCGGTTCTGTGAACGAAACGAGCCCCTGGGCGGGGCTCGTCAGCGCATCATTCAGAGCGAAGCGTCCTACAGGTTCAGCGCCTTTTTCAGGGAGCTGACGCGGCGGCGCGAAACGGGAATCTTCTCCTCCACGCCGTTCAAGGTCAGCAGCAGCGTACCGCCGGAAACGGATTCGATCTCCTCCACCATGGACAGGTTCACCAAATAGCCGCGGTGCACGCGGAAGAACCCGTGGCCGTCGAGGCGCTTCTCCAGCTGGGCCAGGCTCACTGTGGAGAAGTAGCGGTCAGTATCGGTCTGCAGGTAAGCGTAGTCGTCGCGGGCCATGACGAAGCGGATCTTATCGATGCCGATGAGGATCTTCTTGCCGCCCTTTTCCACGGGGATGCGCTCGGACTTGTGAGCCTGCAGGTGCAGGGCCACCTGCTCGCGCACGCGGGCGATGGCCTGGGCCAGACGCTCAGTCTCCACCGGCTTGACCAGATAGTCGATGGCGCTGACCTTGAAGGCGTCTAGCGCGTGCTCGGAATAGGCGGTCACGAACACCACCGCCGGGGGGAACTTGAGGTGCTGCAGGGCCTCGGCCAGCTGAAGGCCGGTAGCCTCGGGCATGTTCACATCCATGAACATAACGTCGCAGGGATACTCTTTCAGCTTCTCGATAGCCTCGCGCACGTTGGCAGCTTCGGCTGTCACTTCAACTCCGCCGACCTCATCGAGAAGAAAGCGCAGTTCAGAACGGGCAGGCGCCTCGTCGTCAACGATAATTGCGTTAAGCACGTCGTCCTCCAAAAGAAATCTCTGATTGCATTCATACTATTCTATAGCACAGCTGACGCCCCGTCATGCCCGATCATGAGGAAATCACGGGTTAATTCCAGATGAGAGCATTGAAATTATCGATACCCTCATCGCTCCCGTCGCTCAATCGCAAAATGGCCCCGCAGATGCGGGGCCATTGCAGACATACGCTGTAAGCTGTACTCAATTACTGAATCTCTAGCCCCTGCAGCTCGGCCAGAGCTAGGACGTAGATCTTGAAGGAGGTCTTCAGCAGGTCTTCGGAGACGCCCTCGTCGGGGCCGTGCTCGCCGCCGACCCAGTCGGGGTTCTCGATCCAGGGCATGTTCACTCCGAAGGAGGCGCCCTTCTTGAATTCGCGGGCGTAGGTGCCACCGCCGATGGTGAAGGGCTTGTGCTCGGTGTCGCCGGTTACGAACTGGAAGGCATCCTGCAGCACCTGAATCTCCGGGTCATCGGGCTTCACGAGGAAGGGCACCATGAGCAGGGTGTTCTCGAAAGTGGCGCCAATGTTGTCGGTCAGCTTCGTGAGCGCGGCGGTGATCTCCTCGGCTGTGATGGACGTGGGCCAGCGGCTGTCCATGGTCTGCACGAGACGATCGCCTTCCTTGCGGATGGTGCCACCTACCACCGTCAGCGGCCCGAAGTACTCGTCAGCCGTGGCGATGCCCACGCCAGCACCGGTCGTATCGGACACGAGGCTCTGCACCAGCTCGAGGAACTCGCGCTCCTGCTGGTTGCACAAGCCGTTTTCCAGCAGGTAGTTCGCCAGCAGCATGATGGCGGAGATGCCGCGCTCGGGCCAGGCGGCGTGAGCATTCACGCCCGCAGCATCGATGCGCGCGGTGCCGTCGCCGGCGTCGGCTACCGTGATGCGCTCGGCGCCGGGCAGCGCGGAGGCATCGGCGCGCACGACAGCCCACGCCTCGCCGGGCACGGCGTTGGTCACCACACCGCCAGAGATATCCAGAATCACCGGATCGGCGATAGGAGCGCTCGTGATGCAGCCGTCATAGCCGCCCTTCTCGCCATAGCACACCGGGAAGTCGGCGTCGGGCGTGAACAAGAAGGCCGGGCTCTCGTACTTCTCGAGATACCACGTCACGTCGGCCATGCCCGTTTCCTCATTGGCACCGAAGATGAAGCGCATGGAATAGGGGCGCTCCACATCAAGGTCACTCAAGCACTTCACGGCATGCAGAGCCACCACCGAGGGGCCCTTGTCGTCCAGGCAGCCACGGCCCATAAGGTAACCGTCCTTCTCGGTCACCTTGAAAGGCTCAAACGACCAGCCAGGACCGGCGGGCACGACGTCCACGTGGCCGATGATGCCCAGCTGCTTCTCGGTTTTGCCGGCAAGATCCGCAAACCCGATATGCCCCTCGCAGTTCGTGACGGTCATGCCCATACCCTCGGCGATTTCCAGCGCCGCATCCAGCGCAGCAGCCGGCCCAGGCCCGTACGGCGCGCCCGGCGCGGCAGCGGCCAGATCCTCCGTCGAGGGGATTTCCACGAGCTTGGCGATATCGGCCACAATCGCGTCGCGATGTTCATCCCAATAAGCCTCGGCAGCAGCGACAATTTCCTTGCGGTCCATAGACGTTCCTTTCATATATATTGTCCCCTGAAGCGCGGCACACCATAGCATGGCGCTTCTACCTTCTTCGAGCAAAAACGTATTCCACACATCTCGCGCCGGCACGTTCCCGGCTACTCTCCGTTGCCATTATGGCCCTTCCGCGAAATCAGCGCAGGCCGTTCCGTCATTTGTTGCAGGGCCGTTAGGGAGGGCGCTTCATCACTTGCGAAAACCAAGCGAGGTTTTATGCGATAATGCGCCATTATGAATACCGCATCGCAGACAAACGAGAGGGGCAATCGTCGTGCGCTTTTTATCGGAGGCGTCGGCTATGGCATTGTCTGCGGCCTTACCTTCCCTTTAATGATCTCCAACACCTTTTTAAGAGAAATGAGCCTCTCTCATGGAGCAGGTGATTCCTTCGGGGCCTTGTTCTTTCTCGCTTACGCCGCCGCAATGCTCGTCCTTGCTCTTTGGCACCTCATCAGCCATCGCCCACTGCCCAGTTCCTCACTAGCCGTAGCACTTGGCGCGGTGTTTCTGGGGAACGTGCTGATGCTGCTGCACAACCTTTCCGTCATCGAAGGGGGCTGGCCCTATGCCATTGTCACAGGCCTCAGTATCGGCTTCGGACTGGCCACCGCCGAACTCGGATGGATGGAGAAACTGGTATCCGCGGGAAAGGATGACACCGTCCTTTTACCCCGTATGGTCTCACTTGCCTATCTAGTAGGCGGAGTGGCAGCGGCCTTCATCTTCTTCGCCATAGGACCGGTCGAGCTGACGTTCGCACTTCTCATCATTCTTCTCTCGGGGATGCTCTTAATGCGCATGCCGAAAGCCATCGCGCCGATCCAAAATATCGCTCCATCGCGCTCTGACAATATAACCCTTGTCAAGGCCATCTCATACCTAGCCGTGTTCTCATTCGTTTTTGGTGCGGCGAGTCAGATGGTGGAAACTTCGAGCCACAGTGGCATCATCACCATCGAGTTTCAGGCCACAATCAGCATCATTGGAGCAGCACTTATTTTTCTCGCGGCCTCATTGAGTCGCAAACACATCGTTCCAATTTCGGATCCCTACGGTCTACTCTTTCCCATCGTCGCAGGCGCCCTGGTCGCTCTACCATTTATCGCTACACCTTGGGTTCATGGCATCGCCTCAATCCTTATCTTCGCAGCATTCTATCTGTCGGGCATGAACGTGCGAATCATCGTGAGCCAGCTGAGCCGCGGAGACCACCTGTTGCTATGGGTCTACCTAGGCTGCGCCTTGGGCATCGGAAGCCTCTTGGTTATCGTCGGCGTAGCATTTGGCGCCACCGTTCTCTCTCACGGAAGCCCCGAAACAGCCCTTGCACTCGTCTCGCTCATCTCACTGTTCATTCTCGCGCTAAACCCCATTCTCGCTCATCGCATCGAAAAGCGAGCTTCCCTTGTCGCTAGCCCTAACGACTCCGCAACGCCAGACACCTCGAGCACGCAAGCCCCGGAAGATTCCGTGGAGAGCTTTGCTCGCAAGCACTCCCTGACAGCCCGCGAAAGCGAAGTGCTTCTGCTGCTTTGCCAAGGGCGCACGCGCACATACATCGCCGATGAGCTAGGGCTGTCGCCCAACACAATCAAAGGCTACATACGCAGCATCTACCAAAAAAGTGGGTCGGTGGATAAGCAGGACCTTCTCGATCGGGTTGAGCTTTTCCGAAACCGCCAGTAAGTCCTTCCGGCTCGCCCCTCCAAAATGGAGGGGTTCAATTCGGGGCAGTGAAAAACGCAGCCACCACCCTTTTTGGCGCTAACGAAACTTTGCAGCTTCCCTCATGATGCAATTCGTCCGGGCAGGAGGGCCCGGTTCTCTTCGACAAAGGGAGGAAGCAATGACCAAAATGAATGACCGCCTCGAAATGCCGGGTACCGTGTCGCGCCGCTCGTTTCTACTCGGCCTGAGCGCCACCGCAGCCGTGGTAGCCGGCAGCAGCTTGACTGGCTGCGCGCCGCAAAGCCCCGCACCTGCAGCATCGGTGCCGCAGGGAGACGGCACCGAGAATTTGGCCGGAACGGGAGATTCGATCGAGCTTTTGACCGACACGGTTCAGGATGCCTTAGCGAAGCCCGCAAAGAACCAGGAATCGAAAGAGGCCGACATCGTTGTCATCGGCAGCGGCATCGCTGGCATGAGCTGCGCGGTGGAGGCGTCGCTTGCCGGAGCAAAGGTCGTTATCCTTGAGAAGAACTCGTCGATGACTGGGGGCGACTCTTCCATCTGCACCGGCAACTTCTACTGCTGCGGGTCGGAGAAACAGGACAGCATGGGCTACACCGAGTACGGAACGCCCGAGGAGATCGCCCAGTTCCTCTTCGATCAGTCCGACGGCGACGCAAACATGGACATCTGCCGCCTGGTGGCAGACAACGGTGGTGCGGCCATGGATTGGCTCGTAGGCTTCGGATGCGATTTCGACAAGAAAACGGGCGACGGCGTGTCTGATCGCTCCATGGTTTCCACCAACGGCGGTAAGGGCATCATCGACACCTTGATCGGCGTAGCCGAGTCTAACGGCGCCGAACTGATGATGGATACCCGCGCCCTGCAAATCATCATGGAAGGCGGCAAGGCCACCGGCGTCATCGCTCGTTCGGGCGACACTGACTACACGATTTCCGCCAAGGCAGTCATGCTGGCCTGCGGCGGCTTCGATGGCGCAGACTGGTCGAAGCAGCTGTATGCTCCAGGCACTGTCGGCTGGCACACCTTCTCCACCCCCACGAATACCGGCGACGGCATTGAGCTAGCGCGGGAAGCCGGAGCACTCACGCTGCTGAAGGGCGGCCTCTCGCAGATCCACTTGGTGGGCCGTGACCCGCTGCCGCTCAACGACGAGCTGTCGAAGCTACGCATGGTGAACACCGGCGTCTTCGTGACTGATCTGGGCTATCGCTGCGCCAACGAATCCATGACAAGTCAGTTCGACTACTTCGTGCCCTTCGTGCAGAGCGGCCGCAAAGAATTCACCATTATCTGCGACTCCCAGCAACCGGCCGACCGGATGGATCTCATCAAGAAGGCCGTCGAGAAGGGCGTGGCGAGCGAAGCCGATACCATCGAGGAGCTGGCAGAGGCCGCAGGCCTTCCGCAATACCCCCTCGCAAAAACTATCGAGCACTACAACGAGCTGTGCGCCGCCGGCGAAGACCCCGACTTCCATAAGAAGCCCGAGGATTTGCAGGCCCTCACTCAAGCGCCGTTCTACGCCATCCAGATCACGCCGAACACCAACGACTCCTTCGGGCAGCTGGCTATCAGCACGAAGGCCGAGGTGCTCGACGAGAGCCGTCAGCCCGTTCCCGGCCTGTATGCCGGCGGCACCATCGCAAATGCGGAGCTGTTCTATATGCGCTATGCCGTCAGCGGCGCCTCTATGTGCATGGGCACCGTAACGGGCCGCATCGCCGCTCAGGAAGCTATGAAATACTACGGCGCTTAGGCTAATCCGAACGCAAATACTTTCGCGCCAGCCCTCCCTTTTTGGCCCCGACTGTCTCTGACATCGGGGCCAAACCCTTTCCTAACCCGTTTTAGGACGGCAACAACCACAAGCGCCCAACCCTGCCCCTACCTCTTCCGGGCACAACGACAAAGAGCACAGCGATGTCACGACACGGCATGGGTTCGCGTATAATGCACCTGCAGGGCAAGCAAACGCAAGGGAACTTTCACGCCGAAAAGCAGCAACGCGTCATCCGTTGCGCCGCAGCCCCTCGAAAACGAAAAGCAGACCAAGCCTCAGCAAGGCCGCTCTGCGAAGCATAACGAAAGAGGAGTGGGTCGCCATGGAAAACGCCGACAGCAAGCCGAAGCCCTGGTTCAAGCGTCTGTCGCTCACCACCTGGATCTTTATCGCGCTCATCCTGGGCGTGCTGGCGGGTCTCGCGCTGCAAGGCGCGCCGGAGATCGCCGACACCTACATCAAGCCCTTCGGCACCATCTTCCTGAACCTTATCAAGATGATCGTCGTGCCGCTGGTGCTGTTCTCCATCATCGCTGGCGTCGTGTCGCTGGATGACGTGAAGAAGGTTGGCGCCATCGGCGGCAAGACCGTGCTGTTCTACCTGGCCACCACTGCCTGCGCCGTCACGCTGGGACTCATCTTCGCCAACGTCATGAATGTGGGAGCCGGCTACACCATGCCCTCGGGCGAACTTTCCTACGAGGCCACCGAGCCGCCGTCGCTCATCGACACCATCGTGAACATGTTCCCGAGCAACTTCTTCCAGCCCATGGCCGACGCCACTATGCTGCAGGTCATCGTCATCGCCGTGGTGTTCGGCTTCGGCATGATCGCCGCTGGGAAGAAAGCCAAGCCGGTCATCGACATTTGCAACGCCATGTCGGACGTGTGCATCGCCATCATGCGCGGCATCATCCTGGTGGCGCCCTTCGGCGTGTTCGGACTCATCTGCCCCGTTATCGCCAGCAACGGCATCGATGTGCTGCGGCCTCTTCTGTGGCTCATCGTGGTAGCTTACGTGGCCATGATCGTGCAGATTCTCCTGGTGTACTCGGGCATCATCAAAATCTTCGCCCGCATGAACCCGCTTAAGTTCCTGAAGGGCGAAATGCCGGTGATGGGCTTCGCGTTCGCATCAGCCTCGTCGGTGGGCACGCTGCCCATCAACATGGAATGCACCGAGAAAATGGGCGTGTCGAAGGAGGTCACGTCCTTCGTGCTGCCGCTCGGCGCCACCATCAATATGGACGGCACTGCCATCTACCAGGGCGTCTGCGCCATCTTCATCGCCCAGGTGTTCGGCATCGACCTTTCGATCGGCCAGCAGCTGACCATCGTGATGACCGCCGTGCTCGCTTCCATCGGCACCGCCGGCGTGCCCGGGTCCGGCATGATCATGCTGGCCATGGTGCTGCAGTCGGTGGGCCTGCCCGTAGAGGGCGTGGCTCTCGTAGCCGGCGTCGACCGCATCCTGGACATGATGCGCACCACCGTGAACGTCACCGGCGACGCCGCCGTGGCCACTTGCGTGGATGCCATGCAGAAGCGCGCCGCCGCCCGCCGCGCCCGCAAGGCCGAGAAGCTGGCGAAAGCGGCGTAGAACTTTCGTGCCGGGCTGGTATAGGTCGCCTCATTCAAACGTCCCATAAGCTGCCTCAAGATCGCACAGGTTAAGGCTTCGCAACCGTTGCCGGGCGCTCTCCTTGCACGGGAGCGGGCGGCCTATACTTTCGACATTGTTTCTTATGTGCTGGCGATGTCTATGGGAGGCGACTTCTGTCATGAGCTTAGAAGAAGCGCTGGAAAAGCGCGACGAGCTGGATGAGGACTTCGGATCTGATCTCGCGGACGCTTCTCCCCAAGAGCGCAAGCAGGCCCTCGAGGCCGACGAGAAGCGCGAGCAGGCCAAACAGGCGTTTCTCGACGCGCTGGAAAAGGATCCCTCCCTCATGATGACCACGGCTGGTAGCTCCTTCGAGGGCTGGCGCGTGACGGAGTACCGAGGCACGCTGTCCACCGACGCCGTCGTGGGCGCGGGCCTTCCCGCCGAGGCTGACGCCATCGTCTCCGACCTCACCGACCAGCGTTCCCTTCTGCTCGGCAGCAAGATGGAACGGGTCAAGCGGATCGCCTGGAACGAGCTTTTGTTCCGCGCCCACGAAGCCGGGGCCAACGGCATTCTGGCCATACGCTACGACGTGTACATGCTGCCGAAAGGACTTTTCGGCGCCTCGGTCACTGGCACGGCGGTAGCCATCGAGCAGCTGAGCCAGCTGAACCAAGCTCTGAGCCAGGACCTCTTCGGTGCCTCGGTCACCAGTACCGCCGTGAAGGTGAAGAAGGCATAGACAACCTTCTAAAACCCTCTTGCGTGATAGCGGGCGATTTGCGAGCGGAGGGCCCGATGGCGCGGCATGTCGCACTCGGAGAGGTAGCGCGTTCTCTTTCCCGCCTTCCGCGAGGCCGGCACGATGATCGCCTGGAATTCCGTCGGGCTCTGCAGCTGCGCGTTGGTGAGCGTAGCCACGTCGTAGCCTTCTGCTCGCAAGGCATCCCGGCGACGAGAATCGGTTGTTCGCGCTTCGGCGTCACCATGGGTTGCACCATCGTATTCCACGACAACATTCGAATCTTTGAACTTAAGGTCGCAGACGACTTTCTTCTGGCGCGCAATCGTTGCCGCCTCGGGACTGAGCGTCACAACTTCATTCAGAAGCGCCTCCTTCGCGCCGAGACCTCCATAGTGGCGCGGGAGAAGAGCGAGGAGCGCCAGCTCAGTTTCCTTCACCGACGCGGATTTGTCGCAAAGATGCCGCGTCACCCGCCGGGCCTTATTGGTACCGCCTCGGCCCTGGTAGCGATCAGCGTAAGCCGCGAGGAGCGTTTGCGACGTGACGGGCGCCCGCACGTAGACGACTTCTCCATCGGGGCGAAACTCGGCATCCAGAGGATACCCACCCGTCAATTCCATACCGCAGGCGCACAGTGCCCCTTCTTCTAGGACGCTCGCCATCTGCACAAACGTGAGCTCGGGCGAAGCAACATACAAGCCTTCTGCCACTTTCACAAACGATCGCCGAGGCAGCGCGCAACTCACTTGGTGGAAGTGGATATTTTTCTCCGAACAGCGCCTGCCCTTCACGTACGGAACGCAAACGTACAGACAGCCATCAGCTCCAGTGCCAATACCAGCGCGCACCAACAGCTGTCGCACGCTCTGGCCATTGGCATTGAGTATTTGCCGAACTTCGCGCTTCGAACCGGCGGCATTCTTGATTATTGAAACCGTCGGCAACGAAAACGACGGCATTCGATCGCGTGCGAAGCACTTTCCCGAATGAAACAGCCCCAAAGGGATGGCATTCATCTTGGACCACCAAATCCAGAACAACCATGCGCTGATATGTGAGAGATAGATATTCATAGGCGATGTTTATAACATAGCGCACATTGAATGCCATTGCCTGCTTGCAAGATCGTAAATGTCACACATCTCGAACCTTGCTCAACTTCGTCCTAACTTCTCTCTCGGAGATACGGTGACACGACAAGGGCCTTCTACGCACGTTTTTTGACTTATACAGGCATTCTTAAATCACCAAAACACCCGGAGGCTTAACCATGAATGAAGGTTGGCGTATTACCCCAGGTCACCGGAGCTTCAATCGAGCAAACTGCACTATGCGGAATCTTAGCGAGAATCAAAATGCCTGTATAAGTCGAAAAATGTGCGCCAGAGAAGACGTTTTTGTCATCAGGAAGGGTGAGTGCGATCTCGAACACCAAGCCCCCGCTCAGGGAGTGCCTATATAAGTTGGATAGGTGTTGGCGCCACCGGTTTGCGTCACCAGCAAGCCGCGGAAGGCTGAGAAGCAGTCGAAAACGGCATAGGGGGCACAATAGGCGACGGCAATCGCGCAAAAGCGCCCGGGTCTTGGCTGCCCGGGCGCTTGCTGTGAAAGGGGTATGCGGATTAAGCGATGGGATCCTCACCGAGGTCGCCGTTGCTCAGGGTATCCAGATCCTGCAAGGTCTCCTTCGGATCGGAGCCGGCCGTGAGGAAGCTGGGGTCGTCCAGGTTCAGGCCGTCCAAGTCCATGGGGCCTTCCACTCGGCAGGTGTAATCACCCTCGGCGTCCAGGTCGATCAGCACGTGGCTGCGGTCGCGCAGCTCGCCGGAGATGACCTTCTCGGCGATGCGGTCGACCACCTCGCGCTGGATGAGACGCTTCAGCGGACGGGCGCCGTACACCGGATCGTAGCCGTCGATGGCCAAGTGCTCCATGGCCGCCGGCGTCACGTCCAAGGTGATGTGGCGGGCCTGCAGGCGGTCGCGCACCTGCTCGAGCTGCAAATCCACGATGGGCTCGATAGCCGAGATGGACAGCTCGTTGAAGGTGATCACGTCGTCGATACGATTCAGGAACTCGGGGCGGAACGTCGTGGAAAGGGCGTCCTGGATCTTGTTCGTGAACTCCTGCATGCGCTTGGCGGCCTGCTCAGGCGTCATGGACATCATCTTCTCGGCCATCTCGCCCATGGTCTCGCCGCCGGTGGCCTGAGCCTCGTCGTAGGCACGTCCCTCGGCCGCATGCTCGCGGATGATCTGCGAACCCACGTTGGAGGTCATGATGATGATGCAGTTCTTGAAGTTCACCACGCGACCCTGGCCGTCGGTGAGGCGTCCGTCATCGAGCACCTGCAGCAGGATGTTGAACACGTCGGGATGGGCCTTTTCCATCTCATCGAGCAGCACCACGCAGTAGGGGTTGCGGCGCACGGCCTCGGTCAGCTGGCCGCCCTCGTCGTAGCCCACGTATCCCGGAGGCGCTCCGATCAGACGCTGCACGGAGAACTTCTCCATGTACTCGGACATGTCGATGCGCACCATGGCCTTCTCGGAATCGAACAGGTACTCGGCCAGCGTCTTGGCCAGCTCGGTCTTGCCCACGCCGGTGGGGCCGAGGAACAGGAAAGAGCCAATGGGACGGTTCGGGTCGGAAAGTCCCGCACGGTTGCGGCGGATGGCACCGGCCACCACACCCACAGCCTCGTCCTGGCCGATGACGCGGCCCTTCAACACTTCCTCCAGGTCGACGAGCTTTTCCATCTCGCCCTGCATCATCTTGGCCACGGGGATGCCCGTCCAGGCGGCCACAACGGAGGCGATCTCCTCTTCGGAAACCTCTTCCTTCAGGATAGCGCCGTCCTGCTGCTTCATCTTCACGGCTTCCTCGGCCACGTGCAGCTGCTGCTGCAGCTGAGGAATGCGCGAGTAGCGAATCTCGGAGGCGAGCTGCAGGTTGCCCTCGCGGGTGGCGCGCTCCTCATCGAGCTGAGCGCTTTCGAGCTCGGCCTTGAGGTTCTGCACGCCAACGATGGCGTCCTTCTCGTTCTGCCACTCGGCCTTCTGGGAATCGAGAGATTCCTGGGCGGCCGCGATGTCGTGGCGCAGCTTCTCCAGGCGCTCCTGGGAGGCCATGTCGGTCTCCTTCATGAGGGCCTGCTCCTCGATCTGCATCTGGATGAGCTTGCGCTCGGCGGCGTCCACCTCTTCCGGCATGGAGTCGATCTCGATGCGCAGGCGGCTGGCCGCTTCGTCCATGAGGTCGATGGCCTTGTCGGGCAGGAAGCGATCGGTGATGTAGCGGTCGGACAGCTCCGCCGCGCTCACGATGGCGCCGTCGGTGATGCGCACGCCGTGATGGATCTCGTACTTCTCCTTCAGGCCGCGCAGGATGGCGATGGTGTCCTCCACCGTGGGCTCGCTCACCAGCACCGTTTGGAAGCGGCGCTCCAGGGCGGCATCCTTCTCGATGTATTTGCGATACTCGTCCAGGGTGGTAGCACCGATGGCGCGCAGCTCGCCGCGAGCCAGAGCCGGCTTCAGCATGTTGCCCGCATCCAGCGACGAATCGCCGCCGGCGCCGGCACCCACGATAGTGTGCAGCTCGTCGATGAACAGGATGATGTTGCCATCAGCCTCCTTCACCTCACGCAGCACGTTCTTCAAACGGTCCTCGAACTCGCCGCGGTACTTCGCGCCGGCCATCATCGCACCCAGATCGAGCGAGACGATCTCGCGATCCTTCAGCGACGAGGGAACATCGCCGGCCACGATGCGCTGGGCCAGCCCCTCCACGATGGCCGTCTTGCCGGTGCCGGGCTCGCCGATAAGCACCGGGTTGTTCTTGGTGCGGCGGGACAGCACCTGGATGGTGCGGCGAATTTCCTCGTTACGGCCGATGACCGGATCCAGCTTGCCCTCGCGAGCCTGCTGAGTGAGGTTCTGGCCGAACTGCTCCAAGGCCTCGAACTGGGTCTTGTCGGTCTGAGAGGTAACGCGGGTGTCGCCGCGCAGGCTCTCGTAGGCCGCCTCGATGTTCTTGCGGGTGACGCCCGCCGTCGTGAGGATGCGACCCGCGGCACCCTTGTCCTCGGACAGGGCAATGAGCAGGTGCTCGCTCGTCGCGTAGCTGTCACCGAGCTTCTCGGCGATCTTCACCGAGTTATCGATGACCTTGATAAGGTCCTGACCGGGAATGGCCATAGGAGTGGCGCCAGTCTGCTTGGGCATCTTGGCGATTTCGTCGGACACGTTCTGGGACAGCCAGACCGGGTCGGCGCCGATGCGCTTCACGATGGCGGCGAGGTTGTTCTCGTCGGAATCGAGCAGCGCCTTCAGCAAGTGAATGGGCTCGATAACGGCGGCATCGGCTTCGCCAGCAACGCCCATCGCGTTCTGGAAAGCCTCTTGCGCCGTCACCGCCAATTTATCTAGTCTCATATACGTTCTCCTTTATGGTAAACGCCTCGTCGGCGTTACGCGGACGATGGCGCCGACGGGGGTGCGGGTTTCCAATTCGCGAACGCGATCGGCGAGGCGGCGCACCCGCGCGTGCAGGTCTTCCACTTCTTCCTCGCGCTCATCCAGCCGGCTCTGCAGATCAAGGATGCGCGTGACGCCGGCGAGGTTGATGCCCTCGCTCGTCAGCTCGTTGATCAGGTTGAGCCGATCGATATCGGCCTGGGAGTACATGCGCGTGTTGCCACTAGTGCGTCGCGGCGTGACCAGACCCTTCTGCTCATAGGAACGCAGGGTCTGCGGGTGCACGCCCGCCAGTTCCGCGGCAATGCTGATCATGTACAGCGGCCGATTCTTGTCGTCTAGGCCCATGGGCGCTTCTCCTCTCCCGTCGCGGCGAGGAAGTCCTCCATGGCCTTTTTCTGCTCGTCGTTCATGTCCGTGGGCACTTCAACGTGAATCTGAATCTTCAAGTTGCCGAACTGCCCCTTGTTCTTCAGATCGGGCGCTCCTTTGCCTTTAATGGTGAGCACCTTGCCGTCTTGCGTGCCAGCGGGCACCTTCACCTTGATCTTTTTGCCGTCGGGCGTGGGCACCACGATGGAAGCGCCGAGCGCTGCCTCCGCCACATTGATCGGCAAATCAACCGTTACGTCGGCCTTATCGCGACCGAAGTAGGGATGCGCGTCAATCTTAGTGGTGATGAGCAAGTCGCCCGCCGCACCACCGTTTTCGCCAGGAGCTCCCTGGCCCTTCAGGCGCACGCGGCCGCCATCGACAGCACCGGCGGGCACCTTCACCGTGTGGGTGTCGGACTCGCTCTTGCCGGGAATGCGCACGGTAATGCGCTTCTCCGTGCCGTTGAACGCTTCGTCGAACGTCACGTTCAGCGTCACATTCATATCCTGACCGCGACGGGGCTGAGGCTGGCCGCCAAAACCGCCGCCGAAGTCCCAGTTGCCCCCAAACGCACCTTCACCGTGGCGAATGCTCTCCAGAATGTCGGCCCAACTGCCGCCGAAGCCGCCGGCCCCGCCGCCCCCGAAGATATCCTCGACGTTGAAGCCTTGGCCACCGCCCCATCCCTGGGGGATCTGGTTCTCGTTCGCCGTGCCGTACTGGTCGTAAAGCGCGCGCTTCTTCTCGTCGCTTAAGACTTCGTAGGCCTCGTTCAGCTCTTTGAACTTGGCCTCGTCGCCGCCGGCATCGGGATGATGCTTGCGAGCGAGCTTGCGAAACGCCTTCTTTATCTCATCGGCCGTGGCGGTGCGCGGAACGCCTAGCGTTTTGTAATAATCGGGCGTAGACGCCATTCGTTCCACCTCCATTACCTTAGCTAGTTACTTAGAATTGCTCTTCCAAGCACGAGGGCGGCCAAGCTGCGGCCGCCCTCGTTTATCTTACTCTTCTTCGGGCTTTTCCCTCTTGGGGCCGCCCGTGGTGATCGTCACCATAGCAGGCCTGATTACCTTGGTACCCATTTTGTATCCGGGTTGGTAAACCTGCGCGACCGTTTCATCGGGAACGCTCGGATCGTCCACCGTACCCACGGCCTGGCACTCAAGGGCGTCGAATGCCTCACCGGCGGGGCTGATCACGACCAGGCCTCCCTTGGCCAGCGTATCGGACAGCTTGGCCTGCACGGCCTTTACGCCGCCAAGCAAACCGGTCTCGCCGTTGGTCTCGGCGTAGTCCACCGTGCGGGCGAAATCGTCGAGCACCGGAATGAGGCTCTCCATGAGCTTCTCCGTGGCGCGGACCTTCTCGGCCTCGCGCTGCTCGGTCATGCGCCGACGGTAGGTATCCCACTCGGCATGCAAGCGCACGTACTTGTCCTGCCAATCGGCGGCCTCGGCCTTGGCGGCGGCCAGCTCCTCGGATTCCTCGATCGCACTCGCCACCGCTTCAGCGGCGGCCTGCTCGAGCTCGGCATCCAGCTCGCCGGCCTCGTTGGCCTCGATCACCTCGGCGTCGGCAACCACCTCGGCCGCGCGGGCGTCGTCGGCGGAGGCAGTGGCCGCCACATCGGCGGCCACGTCCTGAGGAGTAGAAGAGGTGACCTGGTCCTTCTCGGGCTCAGTCATCGTTCTTACTTCCCTTCGTTCTCGTCATCGACGACCTCGTAGTCGGCCTCGATGGTGTCATCGGCCGGAGCCGTCTCGGCAGCGGCGGCCTGGGCGCCGGCGGCTGCGCCCTCGGTGGAGTACACGACCTCGGCGAGCTTGTAGCCGGCCTGCTGGATCTTCTCGGTGGCCGCCTTGATGGCGTCGATGTCGGTTCCCTCAAGCGCGCTCTTGGTTTCGGCGATGGCCTCCTCGGCCTGGGTCTTGGCGTCGGCCGGCACCTTGTCGCCCAGCTCGTCCAGCGTCTGCTGGGTGGCGTTCACCAGAGCGTCGGCGTTGTTGCGCACCTCGGCCTCTTCCTTGCGAGCGGCGTCCTCTTCGGCGTGCTGCTCGGCGTCCTTCACCATGCGGTCCACTTCGTCGTCGGACAGGGCCGTGGAGCCGGAAATGGTGATCTGCTGCTGCTTGCCGGTGCCGAGGTCCTTAGCGGACACGTTCACGATGCCGTTGGCGTCGATGTCGAAGGTGACCTCAATTTGCGGCACACCGCGACGGGCAGCCGGAATGCCGGTCAGCTGGAAGCGGCCCAGCGTCTTGTTGCCCGCGGCCATCTCGCGCTCGCCCTGCAGGACGTGCACCTCGACGGAGGTCTGGTTGTCGGCCGCCGTGGAGTAGATCTCGGTCTTGCGGGTCGGGATGGTGGTGTTGCGCTCGATCATCTTGGTCATCACGCCGCCCATGGTCTCAACGCCGAGGGACAGCGGGGTGACGTCGAGCAGCAGGATGCCCTGCACGTCCCCGGCGAGCACGCCGCCCTGAACAGCGGCGCCCATGGCCACGACCTCGTCCGGGTTCACGGACATGTTCGGGGCCTTGCCGGTCAGCTGCTTCACGAGCTCCTGCACGGCCGGCATACGGGTGGAGCCGCCGACGAGAATGACCTCGTCAACTTCGCCCATCTTCAGGCCAGCGTCCTTCAGCGCCTGCTCCACCGGCTTCTTGCAGCGGTCGAGCAGATCCTTGGTGATGCGCTCGAACTCGGCGCGGGTCAGCGTGTAGTCAAGATGCTTCGGGCCGGAGGCGTCGGCGGTGATGAAGGGCAGGTTGATGTTGGTCTGCGTGGTGGAGGACAGCTCCATCTTCGCCTTCTCGGCCGCTTCCTTCAGACGCTGCAGGGCCATGGGGTCCTTACGCAAATCGATGCCGTTCTCGGCCTGGAACTTGTCGGCCATCCAGTCGATGATGCGCTGATCCCAGTCGTCGCCGCCCAGGTGGTTGTCGCCAGCGGTGGAGGCCACCTCGAACACGCCGTCGCCGAGCTCCAGCACGGACACGTCGAAGGTGCCGCCGCCCAGGTCGAAGACGAGGATCTTCTCGTCATGGTCGACCTTGTCGAGGCCGTAAGCGAGCGCCGCAGCGGTCGGCTCGTTGATGATGCGCAGGACCTCCAGACCGGCGATCTTACCGGCGTCCTTGGTGGCCTGACGCTGAGCGTCGTTAAAGTAAGCCGGCACGGTGATGACAGCCTGGGTGATGGGCTGGCCCACCTGCTTCTCCGCATCGGTCTTCAGCTTCTGAAGCACCATGGCGGAAATCTCCTCGGGAGTGTAGTCCTTGCCGTCGATATCGATGACCGCGCGGCCGTCCTTGCCCTTCTGGACCTTGTAGCTGACGGTCTTCTGCTCTTCGGGAGTCTCGTCGTAGGAGCGGCCGATGAAGCGCTTCACGGAAGAGACGGTGTTCTCAGGATTGGTGACCGCCTGGTTCTTCGCGGCCTTGCCGACGACGCGCTCGCCGTCCTTGCGGAAGCCCTCCACAGACGGGGTGGTGCGATCGCCCTCGGCGTTCACCAGAATTTCGGGCTCGGAGCCCTCCATGACGGCCATGGCGGAGTTCGTCGTGCCCAAGTCGATGCCAAGAATCTTAGCCATTGTGTACTGCCTCGCTTTCACAGTTTCACGTATAGATGAATGATGTTGAGATGCACTATAAAACCTTAGTCTGGTGCTGTCAAGTTTTCTCAACAACATTCAGTGAGACAAGCTCACTTCCCAGCACAATACGCGCCGAAATATGGTGCAGACACGACACGAAGCTTCTGTTGCCAAACTAAAACAATGCTGTTATCAGGGGGAATTCAAAGAAATTGAGCGCGTGCCTCTTCACTTTCCTAAGCGCCTCTCGTGAAGCGATATATGAACGATTTATGTCTATGAGTCGATCGCTCATTGCAAAACGAGCCCGGCATTCCCTTCTTCTCGCTGTCGAACAGAGAGCAGCTGTTTATATATAATGTAATGCGACGGTACTGCCAGGGTAAGAGAGGCCATTATGCTCCCATCCGAATCTTCGCTTCCTATCGCGCGCCGGGCCACTTGGCGTGACACGGAATGCCTCGAGCTGGTCTGCGGCATCGCCAACGCCGGTGGAGGTCGCCTCATTCTGGATGCCGACGTAGACAGCCGCGGCGCCGTGAAGCGACGCACAAGCCGCCTCATGAAAACCATTCCCGGGCTTATCGCGCAATCGCTCAACCTCACCTGCGCGGTGGAATTGGTGCTCGACAGCGGTCGTTTCTGTTTGGAGGTGGTTATTCCGCCGGCCAACGACCCTATCAGCTTCCGCGGTATTTTCTTCTTCTATAAAGATGGCGAGAACCACATCCTTGACGACGAGGCGCTCGATCGGCTCATGCAGCGCGATATGGAGGCCGACGTCAAGTGGGAGCAGCGTCCCGTGGTGCAGGCCAGCTTGGACGATTTGAACATGGGCCTCGTCACGCGCTTCACCGGCGCGGCCCGCGATACCGACCTCACGGTCGACCTTGACGAGGCCTCGGCCATCGAGCAGACGCTGCGCCATGCGGGCCTCATGACCGGCGTCGGCACCCCCACCAATGCCGGCATCCTTTTGCTGCATAACCGGCCGCACCAGTACATCCCCGGCGCCACGGTGCGCATCGGGTTTTTTGGAAGTCACGGCGGCACGCCCATCTACGAGGACGAGGTCTTCGGTTCCCTCATCGAGCAAGTGCACTCAACCGTCGAGCTGCTCTTTGAGAAGTACCTACCGGAAGAGGAGCCGGCCCCGCACGGCACCTACCGTCTCGGCACCGCCGGTGGCCATGGTCGACCGCCTCGGGATGCGGTGCACGAAGCCGTGCTGAACGCGCTCGCCCACAAGAACTACGACAGCGGCGCCCCCGTGCAGGTGAGCGTGTTCACCGACCGCCTCTGCATCGACAACGTGGGCCGACCGCCCCGCACCTGGACCGTGGGCGCGCTCCTCGGACGCCACACATCGCGGCCCAACAACCCCAATCTCGTGGCGGCCCTGCGCTCGCTCGGCATCATCGACGGCTGGGGCAACGGGGTCTCGCGCATCCGCATGAGCTGCATGGAAGCCGGCACGCCCGAGCCCATCTTCGAACTACGCGACGACGAGACTATGGTGTGCTTCCCCATGGATTCAGACAGCCTTTTGACCGCCTCGATAACGCACGCGAACGCCATCAACGCCGCGCCCGTGGCCCGACCCGACCTGCCCGAGGTGCAGCAAACGGCGCGAGCCCGGGCGACCCAGCAGGACACGAGCCTCACGCTGAATGACGAGAAAGTGCTCGCCATGCTCGATATCGACGGACGCCTTACCGCACCGCGCATCGCCAAGAACCTCAACATCAGCGAGAGCACCGTGCGCCGCAGCTTCCGCCGACTGCGCGATTTGGGGCTCATCGCCCGCGTCGGCTCCGACAAGTCGGGGTTCTGGCAGGTTCAATAGCCCGTCGCACCCTTCTTCGAACTTGCTCAACCAGATCTGAAAACAAGACTGCCCGCACGTCCTGATCCGTGCGGGCAGTCCATGGAGTTGGCCGCCGGTCGCGCGTCCTGATCCGTGCGACTCGTCGGCCTCTGCGGCCGCTTGCGCCCTTAGGCCTTATGGGCGACTCGGGCCGCGCGAGTATCTTCGGCTCCCGTCGTAACCGTGCTGGTAAGCGAGTTGTTGAAGTCGTCAATCCTGCGGGCGTAACCGAGGCGGTTCGCCACTACCACGGCAGCGTAGCCCACCGTGAGCAGAACGCCAATGAGCATCACCCAGTGCACCCAGCAGTGGGGCTCGTCGAAGGCGCCCAGAGCCGTGGCGTCGTCCTCGATGACCTCGCCGCCGACACGCGTCACCGCGGGCTCCTCGTTATCGAAGGAGACGCTTGCGGCCATGGGGACGTCCTCGTCGAGAATGATGCCCGCCACAGCCCCGAACTGCTCGGCCACGGCAGCAGCGCGCTGGCTTCCGACCATCGTCGTCACCACGCCGGCAATGGCATCAGCCGGAGTCGTGGCCCCCGCCGGCATGCCCGCGCCCAGGCTCGAACGCGGCGGCAGAAGCGGGTTGCGCGGCGGCACCACCGTAGAGCCGGCCGGGCCGATGGTGAAGGTACCGGGAACAACCTGCACGTCATAATTGTTGCGGATCTCGTTGCCATTGGCATCCTTGCTGAGGGGCAGCACCGTGCCATTGAGCAGGGCGCTGTGCCCATCATAGCCCGAGGGCAACGACACGGCGCCCGACCCGAGGAACGTAGCGCCGCTCATGTCGCTGCCAGCCGCCACCGCGGCACCGCCGTTCAAACCATTTTCGGAGGGCGGCAGGAAGTAGAAGTAGGCAAGCTGAGGGCCTTCGGCGTCTTCGGTCAGAGCCGGACGCACCGTAACGTTGATCGTAACCTCGCCGCAGCGCACCACCGCGTCTCCCGGAGCGATCGCTGTCACCTTGCCTGTGGTGGCAACCTCGGCCACAGCCGAGTTTTCGGAAGTCCACGTGCCGCCAGAAGCGGCAAAACGGTGCAGATCGCGAACCTCGCCCACATACAGGGTGAGCTGATGCTCGTTATCCGAGTCATCGACGGGCTTGTTCGCGGCGGGCTCGGACAGCGCAGGCTGCTCGGGAGCGTCCACGTCAGCGTCAGCGCCTGTACCGGTATCGCCGTTATCGGTGCCGGGCACGTCGCCTTCTTTGCCGAAACCGTTGCCGTTTTCGGCGTTGTCGCCGTCGCCTTCACCGGTGTCCTCATCCGAAATTACGGACTGCTCAGGATTGGTCGGGTCGGCAGGCCCGCTCGGCTTGTCGCCCCCATCGTCACTGGGCGTCGGCATGGCGAACGCAAAGGGAGCATTGAGCACATCAGTGGAGAACGTGAGAGCGTTGGGATTGATATCGCCCTGAGTCGTAAGGGGCTTTTCCAACGTTATTTCAGTGACCGTGTCGGGACCATCAATGCGATACGCCTTCATTTCGCCCGCAAACATGCCATTCCACGTCACGGTAACGCGGTAGCCCATGTCAGAAAGCGTGAGCGGGTCGCCTGCCTCGTCAACAAGGCCGAGGCGGTAGATGCGGTACAGCCCGTATCCCTCTTCCAGAGCCTTCTCCATGGCGGTCTTGCCTTCGTCGTTTACCGCCACATCAACCGTCAGCCGCGCTCCTTCGGGAAGCGCACCCGCAGCGGTCAGCTCCACCGTCACATCATCGGTGTCGACGGTCAGGACGGCCGCATTGTTTTGCAGGCCATCGGACGTCGGAGAATCGAGGGGGCCGTCGTCTTTCTGGGCGGGCGTCTCGCTGGCGCCATCATTCGTCGGCGTCGAAACGCTCTCGGACGCCTTCTCCGGAGCATTTTCAGGCGGCGTTGGCTCCGTCGTCTTCTCGCCCACTTCACCATCGAAGCCTTCGACGGCCAGCGCCGCATCGGCAAACACCGAGACGTTCAGAAACGAGAGCGCCATAAGCAGAGAGAGCGCGACCGCCACGATCTTTCCCTCGAGGCAGTTACGCGCGTCGGCGAATCGCTGTATTGTGTTCATTTCCACCAACTTCTCCTTAACCCCGGCGGCTTTTTCGCCGCCTTGCATCCTCACATTTCAGGCTGTGAGTGCGATACCGAAAACACCGGCGATACGCATAATGCAGAGTGATTTCAATATCGATGAGAATTCTACGCAGCTTTAAAGAGGAAGTCGCTTTTGCGGTAAGTTGATAGGATATTGATAGGGTAATGACATTGCATTTGATATGAATTTGTCATTCTTCTGTTCTGAAATGGAAATGACAGGCAAGAAAAAGCGGCCGAAGCCGCCATAAGGAAAGTCCTTCAGAGAAATTTGCTAAACGGCGCCGCGAACCAGAGAGGCCAATTCATTGCGATCATGGAACTCCCTGGGGCGATCGGGGCGTGAAACCTCCACGACATCGCCCTCCCAGGTGGCTCCCGCATCGCCGAACTTCGAGGAATGCACGATGCGCTGGAAGCGCACTCGTGAGTTGGCAGGCAGCTCGGCTAATTCGAACCCATAGGTAAGGTTCGAGAGAATCGCCTGCAACGCGTCGACCACCTCATCATCGGGGCTCAGACGCACCACTCCCATCTCGCTGTTGTAGAGCAGCCCCGGCGCAACGAAGATTGTGCGGATCCGTTCCTGACGCTTCTTTTCGGCCCAGTGAATGGCAACGCAGGCAGCGACAATAACGACCCACCAGACAACCGTCACCACGATATCGAGAGGGTTGTCCACGAGATCGAACTGCAACGCATGCCAAATCCAGAGGAAGGCAACGGAAGCCAGCAGAAGCACAGCGGCTATGATCCAGTTGCTCTTTCGCATACGACGTGACTCCTGAATGTTGCTTCTCGTGGGGCAACTCATTTTCATTTCGCCAATTTTACCCCTTTAAGGTACGACAGGCTACCTCATTTTGCGTGTTCATTTACTCAATTCGCAAGAAAGCCCGCTGCAGCAGCAACGGGCTTTCAATGGATTTCGATAAAAGAGACTCCGGAAGACTCCGCGTTCAATCGCACTTACCGAAAATTGAGAGTTAGTCCTCGACGATCTCCGGGATAGCACCCATGGGGCACTCCTCGACGCAGTCGCCACAAGCGATGCAAGCTTCCTCGTTCACGGCGTCGGCAACGCCATTGACGACCTCGAGCACTTCCTGGGGGCACGCGTCAACGCAGATGCCGCAGCCGATGCACTCGTCAGCTTCAATTACGGGATGAGACATGGGAAGCTCCTTCGTTCTCGGGTGATAATCCTCGTCTATGAAGCAGGGGCTTTCCGCCCCCCGTTACTTCACTGCGCAAGATACCATGAAAGAGCCAAAGCGCAAGTAGAAATAGAAAACTTTTCAGGGGGCGGCTAAGGAGTGCGTAACGAACTAGCAAATACGGGGAAGCTGCTCGCCGACGAGCATGTCCAAGATGCGGGTGCTACCGAAAGCGGTGCGCAGGAACACCTTGGGGCCGCGGGCCGGGTCGGCCTCGGTCACGCGCCCGATAATGGCGGCGTCGTCACCATAGGGACTCTTCCGCATGGCGGCCAACGCCGCCTCAGCCTCATCGGCGGCCACCACACAGACCATCTTGCCCTCGTTGGCCACCTGCATCACGTCGTAGCCGAGCATCTCGCAGGCGCCCAGCACGGCGTCCTTCACGGGAATGGCATCCTCGTCCACGGTGATGTCGGTGCCGGACTGCTCGGCCAGCTCGTTCAGCGTCGAGGCAATGCCGCCGCGCGTGGGATCGCGGAAGCAACGGGTGTGCGGCGCCGCGGCCAGCACATCGGCGATGAGGTGGTTCAGCGGTGCCGCATCGCTTTCGATGTTCGCGGAGAAATTCAAGCCCTCCCGGCAGCTCATGATGGTGATGCCATGGTCGCCCAGGGTGCCGCTCACCAGCACTGCATCACCGGGACGAATTTGCGCGCCGCCCAAGTTCACGCCCTCGGCGAGAGCGCCCACGCCACTCGTATTAATATAGATGCCGTCGCCATGGCCCCGGTTCACCACCTTGGTGTCGCCGGTGACGAACCGTACGCCGGCCTCGCGCGCCGCCTCGGCCATGGAAGCGCAGATGCGGCGCAGGTCATCCATGGGAAAGCCCTCTTCCAGAATGAAGGCGCAGGAGAGATACAGCGGGCGGGCGCCGGAGGTGGCCACGTCGTTCACGGTGCCGCACACCGCCAAACGGCCGATGTCGCCGCCGGGAAAGAAATGCGGCGTCACCACGAAGCTGTCCGTGGAGTAGGCGATGCGCTCACCCGGCGCGAGGGCCGGCAGCACCGCCGCGTCATCGCCGCGCAGAAGCTCGTCGGTGCCGTAGGCCTCGAAGAACACCTCGTCGATGATGCGCTTCATCATGGAACCGCCGGAACCATGCCCCAGCATTACCTTCTCGTCTGCCATTACATAAACCTTCCCGTGGTGGTAAGCACCAGCTTGCCGTTCTTCACGCCCTTGGTGCCCAAAATGAGGTTGGCCACGCTTTGCACGAGACCCGCTTCACCGCGCATGACGATAACCTCCAAGCACATATGCTCGTCCACATGTACGTGCATCGTGGAGATGATGGTGTCGAAGTAGTCGTGCTGAATGGTGTGCAGCTTCTCCTGCAGATCGTTGGAGTGGTGGTCGTAAATAATGGTGAGCGTGCCCATGACAAGGCCCCCAGGCGTTGCGCACTCTTCTTCCACGAGGGCGTCGCGCACCAAATCGCGCACCACTTCGCTGCGGTTCTTCGCCAGGCCGCGGCGAGCCACCAGCTGGTCGAATTCCATGAGCAGCCCCTCGGGCATGGCCACGGAGAAACGAACAAGGTCGTTGCTCATCGGTCGCGCCGCCTAGACGCGGGCGACGGTGAAGCCGGCGGCATCCTTCGCGTCATCTTCCATGGCCTCTTTGGCCTCGTCAAGTGCGGCGCGCACCTCGTCGAGCAGGCGCATCACGTCATGCAGCTTTTCCCCCACCGTGGCAAACCCGGCGTCGGAGGCCAAATGCCCCAGATCGTGCGCATGGCGACGCTCGAGCTTAATGTGGTCGTCGATCTGGTCGATCATCATTTCCAGCTGGCCGGTGTTGACTCCATTGGTGCACATGGGCGCCTCCTTGGAATTTGCTACTATATACAGGAATGTTTTATCGCGAGTGCGAGCGCAGCGCAAGAGGGAGTGTGATTTCTTCCGTGAAGAGTAACATTTTTGAGGTAACGGGCGAATCGGTGCTCATGCTGTACGGCAGCCACCTGACCGGCGCGCCAACCTCCACGCTGCTCGTGCTGAGCGAGACCCCTTTGGGCGACGCAGCCTTGGAGGCCCTAGAGAAATCGGCGGTGAGCTTGGAGTTCGGCACTGCCCCTCTGGCGCAGGTGGTCGTGGAAACCGACGAGGGCAAGCTGGGCGCGGAAGACGTGCGAACTATCGTGGAAGGCCTCGACCCGGTGGCGCTTGTGGCCTGCGACGCCTTCGCCGCCGAGGCGCTTTCGGCCGCCTACCGCACACCCGTGACCCTGGATGCCGACAATCGCCTCCTCGGCCGCACCACCATCATCTTCCAAGACTTCGAAGGCATGATGAACACCCCCGCCGACAAGCAACGGGCCTGGGCCCTGCTAAAAAAGCTGCGGTAGAGAGACCTTCTGAATAGCGAATAGCGAAACTCCAATTTCACTATTTTTTCGCTATTTTGGTTGTTTTACAAACAGCACTTCAAAAGTCGGGCGGCCGCCAGGGCACAGTGGCTCTGGCGGCCTTTCGTGCGCGTTGTGCCGAGACGGCCTACAGGCTCGTGACCACCGCTTCGGCAGCATCCAGAAGCTCGTTTACCTCGTCGGTGGTGGCCGCCTCGGCGTAGATCCGCACGAGCGGCTCGGTGCCGGAGGGGCGCATCATCACCCAGGCGTCGCCTTCCAAAAGCAGCTTCACGCCATCGCGACGATCCACGTCCAGCACGCGCTTGCCGGCGATCTCGTCGGCCGTGTACGCGGGCACGGTTTCGGCGCGGAAGCGGGCCATCTGCTCGTCGGTAATGGAAAGGCCGCGGCGAGCGAACTCCAAGCGGCCGATATCGGCGAGCATCTCGTCGATGATCGCGCCCAAGTCCTTCCCCGACTGGGCCATGCATTCCGTGAGCAAGAGTGCCATGAGCAGGCCGTCGCGCTCCTTCACGTGATCGGGAAGCCCGATGCCGCCGGATTCCTCGCCGCCGATCATGACGCCGCCCTTTTCCATCTCGCCGTAGATCCACTTGAAGCCGACGGGCGTACTGACGAGCTCCAGCCCCAGCTTGCGGCACATGCGGTCGAGCATAGCCGACGCCGTCACCGTGGACACCACGCGGCCCGTCTCGCCGCGGTCGACCATGTGCTTGGTAAGCAGCGTGATGATGCGGTGGGCGTTCACGTAGTTGCCGCGCGAGTCGCCAGCGGCAATGCGGTCGGCGTCGCCGTCGTTGATGAACAGGGCATCGTAGCCCAGCTCGCCCACTTTCGTGAGGCCTTCATCGACCCAGGGCTGAATGGGCTCGGGATGCAGCCCGGCGAAGGTGGGGTCTTCCGCGTTGTGGATTTCCACGACTTCCACGCCCATGTCGCGCAGAAGGTCGGCCAGGTAGTGGCGGCCGGCGCCGTAAAGCGGATCGCACACCACGCGCAGGTTGGCGCCGCGGATGGCCTCGACATCGACCAGCTCGCGCAGGGCGGCCAGGTAGTCAGTCATGAGGTCGGCCGTTTGGAAGGGGCCGAGGATGTCCGTCGGCTCCGGCGGCAGCACGGCTTCCACGCGATCGGTGAACTCGGCGGGGCTCGCACCGCCATCGGCCATGCGCAGCTTCACGCCCAAATACTCGGCGGGGTTATGGGAGCTCGTGAGCATGATGCCGCCCACCGCGTCGTCGTTATGGGCCACCGACCAGCACAGCGTGGGCGTGGGGCAATAGTCCTCGGTGAGCAGCACGTTGAAGCCCTCGCCTGCGGCTACCTGGGCCGCCAGCTCGGCATAGGCGTGGGCATCCTGGCGGCAATCATGGCCGACGATGAGCGTACCCGGCGCATCGGCGTCGCGACCTGCGGCCACAGCCTCCTCCTTGAAGATGCGGGCCGCCGCCGCGACGACGCGGTTCAGGTTGTCGGGCGTGAAATCCTCGCCGATGATGGCGCGCCAGCCGTCGGTTCCGAAATGAATGTCAGCCATGAGCAATGCCTCCTGGGCTTTTCCTGCGAGTTTTGTTGCGAGAACGATTATAGAGGATGCGGGCCGTGGAAGTCGCTTTTTCGTTGAAGGCGGCTTTCTTTGGGCGCGGGTGAGGCGGGGCGTGAGTCGGGGGGCGGTTCTCCTGACTCCTGAGACCCCCCTGACTCGCTGGCCGCCCTGACCATGCGCTTTCCATCAAATATAGCGGCAAGCCATCCCAACCTGATACCATAGCGTCATGCGATTCAAGAGCGCAAAACCTGCGTCGTCGTTTCCAAGAAAGAAGGCTCCCATGGCGAACGCCCTGCTTGCGAAAGATCCCGCCGAAACCTGCGTACTGGTGACGGGGGGTGCCGGGTTCATCGGTAGCCACACCGTGGTGGAACTGCTCGAGCGTAACTACCAGGTCGTCATCGTGGACGACCTGAGCAATTCCAGTCGCGAGGCCGTGCGGCGCGTGGGCGAAATCACCGGCGTGGCGCCCGTGTTTGCCGATCTGCCCAACGAGGAAGAGGCCGAGGCCGTCGCGGCTGTGGCCGGCGCTGCGGTACGCGAGGTTGCGCCGGGGCCCTCTCTCACCTTCTACGAGGCGAACATTCTGGACCGCGCCGCCCTGGAGACCATTTTCACCATGCACGCCGTGGACGTCATTATCCACTTCGCCGGCTTCAAGGCCGTAGGCGAGTCGGTGGCCAAGCCGCTTGAGTACTACTGGAACAACATCGCCGGCACCCTGGTTCTGTGCGAAGTTGCTCGCGAGCACGGCTGCAAGAACATCGTGTTCTCGTCGAGCGCCACCGTGTACGGCGAGCCGGAGTTCGTGCCCATCACCGAAAGCTGCCCGAAGCACGACGCCACCAACCCCTACGGCTGGACCAAATCGATGCTCGAGCAGATCCTTTCCGACCTGTACACGGGCGACAACGAGTGGAACGTCGTGCTGCTGCGCTACTTCAATCCCATCGGCGCCCACGAATCCGGCCGCATCGGCGAGGATCCCAAGGGTATTCCGAACAACCTGCTGCCCTATGTGGCTCAGGTGGCCGTAGGCAAGCTGGAGCAGGTCGGTGTGTTCGGCGACGACTACCCCACCCCTGACGGCACCGGCGTGCGCGACTACATTCACGTGGTGGACTTGGCCCGCGGCCATGTGGCGGCGCTCGATTGGATGGCCGGGCGCGTGGGTACCGGCGCGCCGATCGGCGTGGGCTCGGTGGCCGGCGAGCCGGCGGAAGACGGAACGCGCCGGGGCGTGGGTATCTTCAACCTGGGCACGGGGAAGGGCTCGTCGGTGCTCGACGTGATTCACGCCTTCGAGGCTGCGTGCGGTCACGAGATTCCCTACCGCATCATGGCCCGGCGCCCCGGCGACATCGCGGAGTGCTACGCCGACGCCACGAAGGCCCGCGACGAGCTGGGCTGGACGGCCGAATACGACATGGCCCGCATGTGCGAAGACGGCTGGCGCTGGCAGTCCCAGAACCCCGACGGCTACGGGGACGCGGAATAGGCGCAGGAGCTTCTCGTGCCCATTTCTCGCAGAACTAGCGCTTTGCGAGGACAATAATTTCGACTTGTTAGAGTTTGCCAGGCGCTCAATAATAGTGCGAATTAGATGATCGTATTCGATTCGCATATTAATACATGAATTACATTATACATAGCAATTCGGTGCGTACTTGAACCTATGCACATGCCTAACAAGTCGAAATTTCCGCCCGAAATCGCCCTCCAGATCTGCCGGAGACTTTCGCTCTCTGATCCCGCCGCTTGCCTCGCCCGATCAACCCATTTGCCTCTTTGCCAACATCTTTTCAAGCGCAAGAACAGCAGCGCTAGCTCCTAATGCGGCTCCCAGGGTGTCGGTGAGCCAGTCGGCGGGGTCGCACACGCGGCCGGGGACGAAGGATTGGTGGAACTCGTCGGTCACGGCGTAAAGACTGGCGAGGGCGATGGCGACGAGGGCGAGCTTTCCCCAACCCAGCGCAGGCCATGTGCGCCGCGCGGCCAAAACGAGCAGCCCACCAAACACCAGGTACTCGGTAAAGTGGGCCGCCACGTTCACGATGTCGGTGTCGGGGCCGAAAACGGGGGCCGCCAGACCCACAAGCCAACGCTTGATTGCGGCCAAGGGGCCGGTGCCGTCGAAATCGCTACCGGTATGGGCGGACATGAAGAAGATCACGCCCGCCCACAGGGCGACGATAACCCAGGAGAGTATGAGGTGGGCTCGCTGCGACACAGGCGCTAGACTTCCGGAGCAAGAACGAGAATCTGCTCCGGATCGCTCACGAGCAGGTCGGGTTCCCAGCCTTCGGCGGCGAAATCGGCCGGGTCATGGTAGCCCCAGTCCACACCAACCGCATAGCAGCCGGCATTGCGGGCCACGTGGATGTCGCCCGGAGAGTCGCCGATGTACACCGTGCGCGCCGGCGCGCTTCCCAGCTCTTCAATGGTGGTGAGCAGCCCTGTGGGGTCGGGCTTGCGTGGGAAGTTCTGCGGGCCGCCTTCCCCATGCTGCACATCCACAGCGTCGGGGAGACACTTGTTCATGATGAACTGCACGCCTCCATCGAACTTGTTCGACAGCACGCCCAGCTTGCAGCCGCGCCGACGCAGCTCGGCTAGCAGGGCGGGGATGCCCGGGTAGGGCTTCGTCAGGTCGTTGGGATAGGTGCCGTAGTTCTCCTTCCAGCGGGCGAGGCAGGCGTCGGCCACGTCCTGGGGCGTCCCTTCAGGAACCGCCTGGTACATGAGCGCCTTCACGCCGTTGCCCACATAGGAGTTGATCTCCTCGCGGGTGCGCGGGGGCAGATTGAATTCAGCGAGCGCATCGTTAGTGAGCACGACGAGGTCGTCAAGCGTATCGAGCAGCGTGCCGTCCACATCGAACACGAACGTGTCGAAGGGCGGCGTTGGTTTTTCAGCAGCCATGAGGCTTTGGTCCTTTCGAGCTTTTATAGAGCCACATCATTGTAACGGTTGCCCGCTTCCAGTGCGGAAACAGCCTTCTGACTGTTAGGTTAAACCCACGGTTGTTCAGAAAAGAGACTTTCCATGAATCCTTCGAAACGAGTAGCCATCATCACGGGCGCGTCCTCCGGGCTGGGGCGCGAGTTCGCGCGGCAGCTAGATGCGCAGCAGGTGGCCGACGAGCTGTGGCTTGTTGCGCGCAACGAGAAGGCCCTGACAGACGTGGCCAGCGAGCTGGACACGCCCTCCCGCGCGGTAGCCGCCGACCTCACCAGCGAGGCCGACATCGCGAACATTCGCGCAACGCTTTCCGCGGAAGACCCCCGCGTCACGTTCTTGGTGAACGCGGCCGGCTTCGGCAAGTTCGGCGATTGGCAGACCATCTCCGATGCCGCGGTGGATTCCATGATCGACCTGAACTGCCGCGGGCTGGTGGATATGACTCGTGCGACGCTGCCCTATATGGAACGGGGCAGCCGCATCATCCAGGTGGCCTCCGCCGCTGCTTTCACGCCCTTGCCCCATATGAATGTGTACGCCGCCACCAAGTCGTTCGTGCTGCACTACACGCGCGCCCTGCGCTGGGAGCTGCACGGAACTGGCATCACCGCCACGGCGCTCTGCCCGACCTGGGTGAAGACCGGCTTCGAGAAGGTGGCGCGCACCTCCGGCGGCGGCCACGACGTGGGGCACCTCCTCGGCGAGCAAACGCCGCAGGAAGTGGTGCGCCGCGCGCTTTGCGCGAACAAGGCCCATTTCGCTGTGGCCTGCGCGAGCCCTCAGTCGGCGGCGCTGCGCCTCATCGGCAAGGTCGTTCCCTCTTGCATCACCATGGCCGGCTGGGACGTGCTGCGCCGGTTGTAACTTTCCCTCGAAAGGAACCCCCTCATGAACGATACCTCTTCCACGCCTTCCACGACCCCCATCCCCAACAACTACGGCGTTGCCACCTCCATGGCCGACGTGCAGAACCAGATCAACGAGATGGAAGCCTTCTTCGAGACCGGCGCCACCTTACCCGTGGATTTCCGCCTGCGCCAGCTGCGCCGGCTGCAAGCCTACTTGCTTGCCCACGAGCAGGAAGCCTTGGATGCCCTCCACGCCGACCTGGGAAAATCCGCCTTCGAGTCGTACGCCACTGAGCTGGGGCTCGTTTACGACGAGATTCGCCTTTACCTGAGAAAGCTGCGCCAATGGGCGCGCCCGCGGCGCGCGCCTACGCCACTTGCGCATTTCCCCTCCTCGTCCACGGTGTGCCCCTACCCCTTCGGCGTGGCCGCCGTGCTCTCGCCGTGGAACTACCCGCTGCAGCTGACGCTCATTCCACTAGTGGACGCCATCGGCGCGGGCAACTGCGTGGCCATGAAGCCGTCGAAGACCTCGCCGCACACGTCGCAGTTTCTGCGCGATATGTGCCGCGAGCTGTTCGACCCGCGCTACGTGTACTGCTGGCACGGATCAAACGACATGAACGACTGGCTGTTGCAGGTGGAATTCGACAAGATCATGTTCACCGGCAGCCCGCGCGTGGGGCGTGAGATCATGACGGCCGCGGCCCAGAACCTGACAAGCGTCACCCTGGAGCTCGGCGGCAAGAGCCCCGTGTTCATCGCCGCCGATGCCGACATCCGTCGCGCCGCCCAGCGCATCGCCTGGGGCAAGTGCCTGAACTCGGGCCAGACCTGCGTGGGGCCCGACTACGCGCTTGTGCACGAGGATGTGGCCGACGAGTTCGTGGAAGAATTGCAGCGGTGGATTCACGAGTACTACGGCGAGGACGTGCTGGCCAGCCCCGACTACCCTCACATGATCAACCAGAAGCACTTCGACATGGTGTGCCAGCTCATCGACGATCGCCCCCAGGGCACCCGTATCGCCTTCGGCGGCCGGCGCAACCCCACGACACTGCAGATCGAGCCCACCGTGGTGATCGGCGTGCGCATCGACGACCCGCTCATGAGCCAGGAGATCTTCGGCCCGGCGCTGCCCGTCATCACCTGGCGCGACCTGGACGAGGCCCTGGACATCGTGCGGTCGATCAAGCACCCGCTGGCCTGCTACATCTTCTCAGAGAGCCGCGCGTTCCAGCGGCGCATCCTAGATGCCGTGCGTTGCGGCGGGGCCACCATCAACGACGTGGTCATTCACGCGAGTAGCAACTCCATGGGCTTCGGCGGCGTGCAGAATTCCGGCATCGGCGCCTACCACGGCAAGGTGGGCTTCGACGCGTTCACCCACTACAAGTCCACCATGAAGAAGTCGACCCTCATCGAGACCGGCATTCGCAACCCACCCTTCAACGAGAAGAAGATGCGCCTGTTGAAGCTGGTCATGCCGGGGAAATAGACCATCCCGTTCCACTCCACCCCGCCGTAGGGGCTGACCTTGGTCAGCCCTCGCAAGCGGAGCAACCGCGGGGAGCCAAACGAACCGACATCCCCCTTAACTCAGCAAGCTAGAGGGAGTATTCCGACAAGAGAAGCCTGAGCTTTTCAGGATCTTCCAGGAGAACGAGATCCCCTTCGCGCCCATCGGCCACAAGACGGGAAACAAGGGCCGTGATGCGAGCCGTTTCCTGGGCTCGCCCTTCCGCTCGCCCTTCCTCCAAGCCTTCTTCACGGTAGAACTTCTTCGCCATACGGACGCGACGCTCAGCATTTTCCTCGACGGTACTTACGGATATCATCTCGCCCTTCACCCTCTCGTCGTTGTTTGCTTCCAAAACCAAGCGATCGATTTGCTTGACCAGCTCGTCGCCTTCCGTAACTATACCGCTTTCGATGTATTTTAAAAGCGCTCGCAAGCCCTCGTCTTCTTCTTGGGCCCATGCGCTTCCATTCAACACAAGCCATTTACACCGCATTTCCAAATGGCACTCTGGCATTTCTTCACACTGGGGCGCAACCGTATAAACGGGCAGCCCTGACCCCAAAGGATCATTCACACAAAGAAAAATTATATAGCTGAACGGCAGATCGCCGTATTCCATCCCTTTGCGCAGGAGATCGTAGTCGATGACCGACTGATAGTAGCGCAATCGACAGCCTATATAGAATTCTGTTTGGGCCTGCATCTCCACATCGAAGGATTTCCCGCCTCCTCTCGCGTACACATCAAGCCTTACGCCATGGCCCTGCAGGCCCGGCTGAATTGAGTGTTCCTCTGCTTCGAACTCGATACGATCTACTTCGATGCCAAGAATTCTCTCCACGAGCTTTTGACACACGTCTTCTTTCGAAACGACGTAATTGAACATTCGGGCATTACTAAATGCTACGAATTCTGTTGCTTCCTGTGCTGCCATTGCTTCCTCCGTATATCGCTTTGCGGGAGGCAAGCATGCCAGATCACGACCGCATCTATGACGCAAGAATGTCGCACTTTGTTCCTCGCGCCGACCCCCATAGGGTCGCAGGCTGAAGTAAGCCCTCATCGAGACCCTCCCTCTATACAGGTACCGATTCTGCCTCTCTCCAGAGCCAGCAGCTGTCTTTCATCTTCCCCCTCCTTGGGCTTCTTCACGCGAACCGCTCATAGGCTGACTCGATAACAGGTAAAATCGCCGGAGAGTGGTTTTCATCGAAGAACCGGGAGGAAAGAAATGGCCATCAAGACGGATGCTTACTATGCTTCTTGCACGTATGATTCCCCGGTGGGGATGCTGACGCTAGCGGCCAGCGAGGAAGGGCTGAAAGGGCTTTGGCTGAACGGTCAGAAGTATTTCGCCGGTACCCTGGACAGGCCGATGACAGAAGGCGCGAACGATCATCTCGATCAGGCGTCCCACTGGTTGGACGCCTATTTCGCCGGCGAGTCTCCTGCTATCGCCGCGCTTTCCCTGGCGCCGAACGGGAGCGGCTTTCAACAGGCCGTATGGAAGCTGCTCTGCGAAATACCGTCCGGCGAGGTACGCACTTACGGTGATCTGGCAAAGGATGTGGCGACGCATTTGGGCAAAGAGTCCATGAGCGCGCAAGCCGTCGGGGGCGCAGTGGGGCGCAACCCGATAAGCATCATCGTTCCCTGCCACCGCGTAGTAGGGGCCCATGAAAGCCTGACAGGGTATGCCGGGGGCATCAATCGCAAATTGTGGCTGCTCGAGCACGAGGGCGTCGATTGCAGCGGCTTCCACATTCCCGCTCACAGCACCGCGCCCTGAGGCGAGACAAGGAAACGATAGCGAATTTCTTCTCTGGCCGTGAGTCAGGGGGGGCCGATTCTCCTGACTCCCAACGCCTACTACTCTGACCAGCGGTACAGGACGTTCCCGGCGCCTATCTCGAAGTGGCACTGGGCGATGCCGAGATCCATCTGGGTGAACGCGCCGCGCTTGGTGGATGCGCGCACCACCGGCACGTCGTTCTCTTCGCCGTCAAGCGAGAAGGAGAACTTCTGCTGGTTTAAGGCCGTGGGAGCAAGCAAGGCCGCGTCCACCCCGCGCTTGAACCATTCCGGCGCCCCGTCGTAGCCCGGGGCCACCTCCTGGGGCGCCTTCGACCGGTGCGGCACCCCCTGCGAGGCCCCATATCCGAGCGCTACCACAGCGGCCAGCTTCTGGCCTAGATCCACGTTGTAGGCGCGGTTCACCACCTTGTAGGTGCCCCCGACCCAGCAGCTGTTCAGCCCGAGCGACTGGGCCAATAGCACCAGCTGCTCGCCATAGTAGCCGACGATACCGTCGAGTTCCTTGCATTCAGGCCCCACAAGCGCCAGGTAGTTGCGCACGTTTGTGAAGTTCACAAGCCGCGCCTTAAAGCCAGTGAAAGCCCGCGGCTCGTCAAGTACGAGCTGAATATTCAGGTTCGCTTCCTCGTTCACCAGGGCGATGGCCTTCTGCAACACTTCCACCGCCTCGGACGCGAGGGGCTCGTCGGTATAGCTGCGCACAGCATGGCGCGCCTCGATCGCCTGCATCGGCGTGAGCTGTCCGGCGGAAAAGGGAAGGAGCGCACAGGGATCAGGTTGCAGAGCGGCCATGGAAGTCCTTTCAGCGAAGTTGCCGCGCCCAGCATAGCACAAGCAAGATGCGCCAAAAACGCAGAGGACGACTTAGAGGATACCCAGATAAAACTAGGGCCAATCCCAGTGGGACCGGAGCAGACCCTGAAAAATCGTCGACCGTGAAAACCCGCCATGGGTTGTTTCGGCTTGCGCACATGGACGATGGGCACGAGAACGGGCAGGCGTCCGTTCTCTTTTTGTTTTCACCCCCCCATCGAAAGGCTTTCCATGTCAGCATCAACAGATCAGGCGGCAGTCCTCTATCTTCGCATCACCTGCAGCGTCAACGGGATCTTCTACGCGTCGATGTACGCCCTCGATTCGTTTGCCCTGGCATCGGGCGCGCCGAAGCTGGCCCTTGCGAACTCTCTCATCGACGCCTTCATCATGAGGATGGGGCTAGCCTGGCTCCTGGCGGCCTCCTTGGGCTGCGGATTCATCGGAATCTATGCGGCGCAGGCAGCGGCGCCGGTTCCGCCCGCCCTCATCGGCTTCGCTTACCTCCGGCTATGGGCGAGAAGAAACTCGCCCGTGCATCAGTGAGTCAGAGGGCCGTCCCCCTGACTCACGCCAAGCAGCGGTCTTTCGCTCTCGAAACAATATCCGCGTCCAAAAAACGAACGACCCCGCCGGAAGGCGGGGTCGGGAAGTTCATGGAGCGGGCGACGGGACTCGAACCCGCGAATACAAGCTTGGGAAGCTTGGGCCTTACCACTTGGCGACGCCCGCATGCGTGAAGCGAATTATAACGCACCTTTTCCCGTTCGAGAAGAAACACATATTTCGACATAGTTGATCGGTCTTCCCGCAGAGGACGCAGAGGGCGACTTTAGTCACCCCCCCCCCGACCCCAGACGTAGCCACTATCGGAACACGAGGGCGGACTAAAGTCCGCCCCTACGGGGTTTCAACGGCCCAGCAATAAGGCCTCTCAGCGGCACGATATCAAGAGATGTTGCAGTTATGCCAGTTTAATAATTGTTTCATGCAACCATTTGCGCCCATGATAAGGTGCCTGTCGAACAGCCAAGGAGGCACCCATGAGCAACTTCTTCCAAAATCTGCCGTATAAGTTGGCGAACTTCATGGCGGGGCGCAACGGGCCGGATGCGCTGGCGCGCGCGTCGCTGTGGATGGGCGTGCTGTTCACGTTCCTGGAAATCGTCACCGGCCTGGGCATCTGCTCGCTTATCGGCATGGTGTTCCTGTTGTACTTCATGTTCCGCTGCTTCTCGCGCAATATTGCCGCCCGCACTCGGGAAAACGCCCGCTACATCGCCTTGACGGCTAAACCGCGCGCCGCCTGGGCTCGTTTCAACACGCGGTGGGATCAGCGCAAGACGACCAAGTTCCTGAAGTGCCCGCAGTGCGGCCAGTCGCTTTCGGTGCCCAAGGGCAAGGGCACGCTGAAGATCACGTGCCCGAAGTGCCGCAACCAGTTCACGACGAAGTCGTAGAGAGCCAGTTCTCAGGCTAAAATGCCAGCGGACTCATATCTTCGCGAACGCTTGAGAAAGGAATCGCATGGACGGGAAAGCTATTCACCGGTGCCTGCATGTGTTGGATTTGGAGAAGTCGATCGCGTTTTACGAGAAGGCGCTCGGCATGACCGAGATTCGCCGCATGGGGCCCGAGGACGGCTCGTGGACCAACGTGTTCATGGGCAGCGACGCCTCGGGCTTCCAATTGGAACTCACCTGGAACCGCGGGCGCACCGAACCCTACGACAACGGCGGCCGCGACTCGCATCTGGCCTTCACCGTCGACGACTACGAAGCGGCCCGCGCATTGCATGAGGAGATGGGCTGCATTTGCCACGTGAACGAGGCCATGGGGCTGTACTTCATCGAAGACCCCGACGGCTGCTGGCTGGAAATTCTGCCGAATAAGGCCGAGTTCGCACCCCAGGCCGGCGTGGACGTGCTGGACGCCATGGCGCGCCGCCGCAGCCTGCGCCGCTATTCCGGCGAGCCGGTGCCGCAAGCGCTGCTCGACCGCATTCTGGAGGCGGGGCTGCGCTCGGCATCGGGGCGCTCGCGGCGGCCGTGGGAACTCATCGTCGTGCGCGACCGAGCCATGCTGGACGATCTGGCCGAATGCCGCGAACAGGGCGCGGCCATGCTCACCGGAGCGGACGCGGCCATCGTCGTCGTGGCCGACCCGACGCTCGCCGACACCTGGGTGGAAGACTGCTCCATCGTCATGGCCAATATGCATCTGGAAGCGGCGGCCTCCGGCGTGGGCAGCTGCTGGATTCAGGGACGTTTGCGCCAGGCGGCCGACGGGCGCTCGACCCACGAGTTCGTCGCGAACCTCCTGAAGGTGCCGGCCCCTTACCAGCTGGAGGCCATCCTCTCCCTCGGTATGCCCGAAGCCGAAGCCCCGCATCGGCCCTTCGATGAAGCGTTGCGGGGAAAGGTTCATTCGGAGCAGTTTTAGGGTTCAAAAACCCCATGTCGGGGCGGACGCGAGGCCGCCCCTCCGGGGGATTACGTTTGCATGGCAAAAGACGGCCTCTGTCGCCGCTTCATGCTTTGTCCTTTATGAAGTGCCAAGGAGCATGCGTTCGCTGACTCGGGCGGTGAAGGCGTGATCGGCGAGGACGGCGGTGAAGCTGCCCTAAGCGGAGCACTTCTACACGTAAGCCGAAATAATGGTTGCACACGGGCCGGTTCGTGGAAAAATGGAAGAGCAGATTAGTCAACGAACGCAACGCCATCGACGAAGCGCTTTCAACCGAGCGGAGGCAACAACCATGACCAACGAGACCATCGCGACCGAAACCACCGAGACCGTCGGGGAATTCCCCATCGACGAGCTTCTGTCTGACGGCATCACCAACACGCCGCCGTCGTTCGTGCGCGCCATCCTGAAAGCGGCCTCCGATCCGGAGGTGACCTCGTTCGCCGGCGGTCTGCCGAACCCCATCTCGTTTCCGCAGGAGAAGCTGCTGGAATCGATGCAGCGCGTGGTGGCCGAGCGCGGCCCGGAGGCCTTCCAGTACTCCGTCACCGCCGGCGTGCCCGAGCTGCGCGCCTGGATCGCCGAGCGCTACAACCACCGCTTCGGCACCGACTACACCGAAGAGGACGTGCTCGTGACCACCGGCTCGCAGCAGGTGCTCGATCTGCTCGGCAAGGTGCTGCTGGACAAGGGCGACGGCGTCATCGTGGAGAAGCCCACGTACCTGGCTGCCATCCAGGCGTTCGCACTGCAGCAGCCCGTCTTCCGCGAGGTGGAGCTGACCGAAGAGGGCCTGAACATCGACGAGCTGAACGCGGCGCTCGATGCCGGCGCGAAGATGATCTACCTCATCCCGAACTTCCAGAATCCCACGGGCCTCACCTACACCGCCGAGAATCGCGAGCAGGTGCGCGAGGTGCTGGCCGGCCGCAACATCGTGGTAGTGGAAGACGACCCCTACGGCGAGCTGCGCTTCGAGGGCGACTCGCTGCCCTACATCGGCGGCACCGCGCTGCCCCACGGCGTGATCATGGGTTCGTTCTCGAAGACAGTCACCCCCGGCTTCCGCATGGGGTACCTCCTCACGAAGGATCACGACTTGCTGAAGGCGCTCAACACCGCCAAGGAAGCCGCCGACCTGCACACCAACGTGTTCGCTCAGTTCGTGGTGCTCGATTACCTGCGCCACAACGACCTGGACGAGCACCTGGTGAAGATCCGCGAACTGTACCGCACCCAGGCCCGCGCGATGACCGACGCCATGGCCGAGTTCTTCCCCGCCGAGGTGAGCTTCACCAAACCCGAGGGCGGCATGTTCCTCTGGGCGACGCTGCCCGAGGGCGTTTCCACCATGGAGCTGTTCCCGAAGGCGCTTGAGCGCAACGTGGCCTTCGTGCCGGGCGACCCGTTCTACCCCGAGCCGGGCGCGCGCTCCACCATGCGCTTGAACTTCACCAACGCCGACGAGGAGACCATCCGCGACGGCATCCAGCGCCTGGGCGAAGTCATCGCCGCCGCGCTGTAAACCGTTTCGAAGGGGCACTCGCACCCTGTTCGTTTTCCATATCTTCCGTAGGGGGCGACCTTGGTCGCCCCTTTTTTGTCATGCAAGCAAAACGCGCTCGGAAGGGCTGACCAAGGTCAGCCCCTACGGTGGGGACTGGGAGGGCAGGCCGAGGTCAGCCCCTACAGTGGGATGCGCGATAGGGGGGATGCAGCGGGGAACGCGAGCTCTATCGGCTCGGTTGATCCTTCACGAAGGAGCCGACCGCGATGGCAGCCACAGCGCACAGCAGGCCGCCGATGGCCCACGCGAGCCAGAAGTACGGCGTCTCGTACTCGGGCACGAACAGCATGACCAAGCCGGCAATGGTCGCGACGATCATGATGCAGGCGCACAAGCCGCTGGTAAGCTGATCCTTGCGGCGCTTGCGTTCGATACGGGCGCGGGCACGCTCGATCTCCTCATCGGACGCCTCGGGCACGCCGAGCAGCGCGCAGATCTGCTCGTCGGTGTACATCGCGCGCAGGGCCGCCGCGTCGGAGTTCACAATGACTTTACCCTCGTCGCTTTCAGCAATCGCCTGCTCGCGCGCATCGTTGTAGTTGGCGATGTTCAGCCGGCCGAGCATCATGGAACCGTATACGATGCACCACACGCCGACCGCAATGAGCCCCATCATGAGCGCGGCCGCCTCGGTCTGAACAAATTCGCTCAAGGAGTCGGTCAAAGCCGTAAGCACGATGCCCGTAAAAACGAGCGCAATGCCCGCTACAAGCAGCCACGCGAAAAGACGCTGGGTGCGCTGACGATCTTCCACCGTGTAGAAATCCTGGATGAAGGGGTGGCTACGCTGAAACTCCGTATGTTGAAAAGCAGCTGTTACGATAAGGCCGAGACCGACGGCGATGCCCGCGAACAGGGGGATGAGGCTCGCGCCCGCAAGAGAGGGCGCTGTCGCCTCGGCCCAACCGGCCACGGCCATAAGAAGCGCCACGCCGATGAGAATAGCGAACACGCCCCAGGCGATTTTCCACGCGAAGACGCGCATGTGCTCGTCGTAGCCGCACACATCTTGGGGTGGCCCACCGGCGGCCTCGCGAAGCATAGCGGCGCGCGCTTGCACAGCGGCCGTGGGCGTACTGGTTGTTAGATCGCCCTGCACAAGGTCGTCCAACGTCACGTCGAATATCTGGCACAGCTTCAGCAGCTTGTCCATTTCGGGATAGGACTTCTCGGCCTCCCACTTCGTGACGGACTGACGACTCACACCGAGCATGAGGGCCAGCTGCTCCTGGGTCATGGCATGGGTAGCGCGAAGATGCTGAAGGTTGTCGCGGAAGCTCATGGTGGGCCTACTTTCTTTGAATGAGGGAGGCGCCCATCATCGACTCTCGGGCATCGCGAAGGAACCCGCACCGTCAGTCGTCGCCTTCCCTAGAGGGCAAGTTCGGTTGATCAACGATGATCACTTTACCTGTCGCTCAGGGTGCATTCTACCAACTTTCGGCATCAATTTCCGCAACACACAGGCGCCTTTTGGTTGCAAACCCCAGGTCAGGCAAGTTTTCAGCTTTGGCGCGTCTGCTCGACGAGATCGATAACCTCTTGCTTGCTGTGGACACCGAGCTTCGCATAGATATTTCGCACATGCATTTTCACCGTATTACGCGAAATCACAAATTTCTCTTCCATGAAGGCGAGATCGCGGCCTTGAGCTAGCTGCTCGAGCACTTCGGTCTCTCGCGGCGTAAGACCGAACTCATCGGCAAGGCTGCGACAAGGGCCTTTCCAGTATTCGTCTCCGTAAGCCCAATCTCCTATGGCATCTGCGGAAGAAGCCGCGGCAGCATTTCCAGCACTCCCAACACCCCCAGCGATGCCCGCCGATCGACCCGCGGCCGAAAGCCCTTCTTCGCCAATCGGAAAGCCCGCGCTTGGATAGATCGCTCCATCTCGATAGAGAACGAGGAGGAGGACAACATAGATGAAAACAATGACAAGCGGAGCAGCTTGGGAAGCTTCGGGATGGGATCCCATGATCGCTGAAGACCCGACCGCGATGAGAGCCCCTGCCAAATGCCCCGTCACCGCCGCAAGGCGCACCCCCGCAGCGGCCAAAACGGGTCGATGACAAGAACGAGCGAAGGCGATAGACATGATCCATATATTGATTTCGAACAAAATAGTGCCGACGTCGGCCAACGTCGAGCCAACATCCGGACCCGCGATGCTCAAAAACGGATCCAGCAAAAACGCCGCAGAGACACAGGCGATGGCAACGGCAAGAAGCGTTCGCGCATTCAGCCTAGGCGCGCAGCGAACGGCAAGACCTAAAGCGACAAGCACCACGAGCGCCGCCACGGCTTCTACGGCTCCCTTCGAAGAAGCGCCCGTTCGCACATAGCCCAACATGAGGGATGTGGCAACGATAACGAGCAAAGAACGTCCCGTCGTCTGCCCCCACATGCGCCGCAGACGCATCCCACATAAGGCAGAAGGGCGCGTCTGCGCACTTGACGGCACAGGCAAAAGCTCGTCCGCCCCTTTTGATTCCGCCAACAGAACGAAGCGACGCATCAAAACAAGAGCACCGAGACACCCCGCAATCTGGCAGGTCGCACCAAGAAGCAGAGCGACACCCTCCCCCGCCGATGCGCTGGCAAAGGCGAGGCGCAACATGATCTCGATCAAAAAGGCCAACGCCATCGACAAGGCCGCCGTTTTCGACGCAACATCGAATGGCAGCTTCGCAAGCAGCACCAGCACCGCAATAGTCAGAGGAGGCCCGACGGCTTTTACCAGAAAGACACACAGCATGGGCAGCGCACCGCTTTTGCCCGCGAAGAAAACCAGCCCGATGGAGCCGATCGCCAGAAGCAAGCAGCCACACCCCAGCGCTCGCTCCAAAGCCCTCTGCGAGCGGGTCTGGCCCGATGCCGCTTTTCCCCTCCTCGAAGCCCCAAGCAGGCGATAAGAAATACAAGGAGATACGCGGCGAACGAGAACGCTCGAATAGGAAGGTACCCGTTCCGAAACGCAACGAGCGAAAGCATGGAGTAATCGCACGTCCATGCTCCAACGAACATGCAGATGAGGCAGCTTCCCACGAGAGCGGCCTTACGCAAAGAACCGTCCCCCTTTGCCGGCGCCTTGTCCATTCACCCTTCTCCCTTTTCAGCCAAATCAGCGAAAGCCCAGTATAGACCTTTCTTTCTGATTGGCACACCCATTCTGGGTGTGAACGAGAAAAAGTCGAAAACACCCTTGCTGGGCGTTAAGAATCCTCTCGATACTAGCTAGATTGGCACTGCTCGCTATCGCAATGAAGCGAGCGAGGATGCCGGCACATATTAGGGAGGGCCGGCGAGAAGTAAGGAGGCTTTTAATGAGCACGGCAACCGACTTGATTGAAAACGCTTCAGGCATGAAGGCGGCTCAGCTGTCACGGCGCCATTTCGTGGCTGGCATGGGAGCTTTGGGGGCAACGGCGGCGCTGGGCCTTTCCGGATGCGCTCCGAAAGATAGGGCCCAGATAGCAGAAACCGGCGAGGACGAGGAAGCTGAAGATTTCGACGCCGTCATCATCGGTACTGGCGGCGCTGGCCTATCCGCTGCCATTGCCGCCTACGACAACGGTCTGACCAACCTTGTGCTCCTCGAGAAAATGAACGTTACCGGCGGTAACACCAACTTCTCTTCCAGCGGCATGAACGCCTCGGAAACCAAGTTCCAAAAAGAGCAGGGCATCGAGGACAGCAACGACCTGTTCGCCCAGGAAACGCTTGACGGAGGCCACAACACCGGCGATCCAGAGCTGGTGACGTTCATGTGCGACAACTCAGCTGAAGCCATTGATTGGCTTGACAGCCTCGGCATCACGCTGGACAACATCACGCTCACGGGAGGCATGTCGGTGAAGCGGTGCCATCGTCCCACCGACGGATCGGCCGTGGGCCTTACGCTTGTGCCCGGGCTCGTGTCCGCCGCCGAAGAACGCGGCATTCCCATTCGCATGAAGTGCGAGGCCAAGGAGCTCATCGTAAACGATGGAGCCGTGGAAGGCGTACTGGTCGACGAGGGCGGCAAATCGAAGAAGCTGAACGCCCATGCCGTTATTCTGGCGAGCGGCGGTTTGGGAGCCAATCAGGAAATGGTAACGAAATATCGTCCCGACCTGGCCGGCTATGTCACCACCAACCAGCCTGGCGCCACAGGAGACGGTTACGCAATGGCCGAAGCTGTCGGCGCAGAGCTCGTGCAGATGGATCAGATCCAGATTCATCCGACCGTCGAGCAGGAAACTTCGACGCTGATCGCCGAGGGCGTTCGCGGCGGTGGGGCCATCCTGGTGAACAGCGAGGGCAATCGCTTCTTCAACGAGATGTCGACCCGCGACAAGGTATCGGCCGCCGAGCTGGAACAACCCGGCAAGTTCGCTTGGTGCGTCTTCGACCAACAGGTTTACGACAACAACAAAGCTGTTGCCAAATACGATAAGGCCGGCATTGTCGTAACCGGCACCGATATAGCCGACCTCGCCACCAAGATCGAAGTGGATCCGGCTGCTCTGCAGACTACGGTCGACGCGTACAACGCCATCACCACCGACGGTGCCACCGACGAGTTTGGCCGCACCGAGGGCTGCATCGCCTTTGCCCCGGGCGCCATGTATGCCATCAAAGTTGCACCGGGCATCCATCATGCTATGGGCGGTGTCCGCATCAACGCGAACAACCAAGCGCTCGACAGCGACGGCAACCCCATTCCCGGCCTGTTCGCCGCTGGCGAGGTAACGGGCGGCATCCATGGCAACAACCGCATCGGTGGCAACGCTGTCTGCGACATCACCGTGTTCGGCAAGAACGTCGGCGAGGTCGTGGCGGGAATGTTCGCCTAAGGCATCGCTCAATCCCTTGACTTTCCCTTAGTTGGGAGAAACCCTCCCCCTCCCAACACATTACGCAAAGAAGCCCGAAGCCCCGAAGGTTTCGGGCTTCTTTAGAGCAGCGCCGCCAGAAAAGCAGCAAGCGCACCCGTGGCGGAGCCAATGAGGGCACCGACGACGACATCACGCGGAAAGTGCACGCCGCCGAGGACGCGGCAGATCGCAAGCACGACAGCCGCAACCAGCAGCACGACGGCAACGGGCGCGCTGGCCGCAAACCAACTTGCCGCGATGGCGAAGGCAGAGAAGGCATGACGGCTCGGGAACGACTTGCCCGCGCCATCGCGAGCAATGAGCGGCGCGATGGCGCAGCACTCGTAGGGCCGCGGCGCATTGAACCGCCTCCGGAAGAAACTCACTGCGACGAACCCCACGGCGGTGACGCCGACGAGGGGAACCAGCCTCCACGGATCGCTCACGCAGGCCCACCCGAGCAACAGCGCATAGGCCGCATAGAACACCACCACGATGCCGCGGTTGACGATGTTGAGCGCCCGAACAACGCCAGGGCGGCCCCGCAGGGGAGCCGCCCATTGCTCATAGCGTTGCTCATAATGTCGTTCGCAGCGTACCTGATTCGTTCCCACCGTTGCCGCTTCCTCTTACTGAAGATTGCCTCCCAGAGTGTACAACGAAGGGATGCGTGTTAACGGCGAATCTTGCGAAACGCCATGGCAGCCCCAACAGCGGCAACGCCGCTCACGAGAAGGATCACGGCGAACACCAGGCCCTTCTCATCGCCCGTCTGGGGAAGCGTCAGCACACCGTCTTTGGAAGCGGCCTCCGCTTCGGCATGATTGGCATTCCCCGCCGCAGCCTCGTCGATCACCTGGGTGCCCTGGCTGCCGCCATTGGAAGTCGCCCCCGTGTTCGGCTTGCTCGCATCCGAACTGCCACTCGAGGAGCCACCTGGCGTGCCCGATGCATTGCTCCCATCGTCCGCGTCACCGTTCGAGGGCCCGTCGGGCGTCACGTCCGGCGTTCCCGGCGTTTCGGGCGTTTCGGGAGCATCAGGCGTCTCGCCCGCATCCGGACCGTCGGGCGTATCCGCCGATTCGGTTCCCACTTCAATCTCATCGGGCCGCACGACAGGGCGCGTGTAGACAAGATTGATCTCATTTTTCGAAGAGTCCATGTTCACAAACACGTCCTCGGGGTAGCTGCCCACATAGGCCAAGCCGTCAACGGGCTCGGTCGTCTCGGCCAGCTCGTCACCTGTCAGAACATCGGCAAACAGCTCGTTTTTGCGTACCTCGCTGCCCATTTTCGTGAACTCGACCGTCTGATCACCAACCGTCTCGACCACCGTGTGGCTGTACAGCGGCATCGAGGCCGCGGAATCCAGCAAGGACGCCTCGTAGTAGTTCACCGTCACATCGCTGGACTGGCGGAAGTAATTCAGCCGAATGGCGTTCTTCGACGGATCTTCCGACACGGTCAGCTCGCGCGGCCAGCCGTCGAAGAAAGCGTATCCGGGATTGGTGCCCACATGATCCCATGCCTTCACCACGTCGCCCGGCTTCAAGCCCTCCACCGTCGTGGTGCCGAGCAGACGCGTACCGGTCAGCTCAGGAACGCCCCAATCTTCGAGCGTCGGATCGTCGTAGTGCACAAGTTCGAAATGATAGATGGTGACCGTTTGCGTCGCCTCCTCATCGGCCATCGCCGGAAGCGGTGCCGCAGCAAGGGCAAGGGCGAGAATGCCGACCATCACCGGCACGCTAAGGCGGCTTTTCAGCGCAGCACAAGATCGCGAAGCAAAAGTAAGCAGCGTTTTCACGTGAAATCTCATTTCAATCAGGGCCGGCTCGTCACCGGCATTCGTGGTTCCATCAATGTCTAGTATAGTGCTAGACTTACATAGCAACTGTACCAAAAGGGGGATAGGCATTCAACCACATATCCCCTAGAAAAGAGCGGAAACGATCCCGTTCCATAAGTTAAACATTGATGACTTTTTCACGTTGAATTCGGTGCAGCGCACCTCGAGGGCCGCTTCAGAAACGTGCGGCAAGGGGCGTGCCTGAGGGCAGAAAATCCCTCCAACCGCCCCCGTTCGCTTCCCCTACCCCTCCAGGGGCAAGGTGGCGCGCAAATCGCTGCCAAGGGGCGCCAAGCACGTCGCATTGAAATGCTCGGCCTCCTCAATCTGGCGCTCGTAGGCGCGCACGGCACGATCCCAATGACGGTAGGTATCGCCAGCGTCGGCACGATGATCCTGCAAGCCGTAGCGATCGCACAGGATATCCGCCACCGCGCGGGAGGCTTTCGTGGCCCCGTAGTAGTTCAAATGATCCCCGTAGTCGCGCGTGTCGGTGTCCCAGTCGATAGCCACCTCATCGTCGCCCGTATTCAAGTCGATCCAATCGATGCCCAGCTCCTCGGCCACCTTCACCATGCCGTTGTGGCGCGCCTGAGACCAGTTCTTCGTGGAAGGCGTCGCGATGAGCACCATCTGAGCGCCGTCGGCGCGACAGGCGTCAGCCATCTGGCGCAACACGGTCATCGTTAGCTCGGGCACCTCCTGCACCCGCTCGTCAGAAGCCATGTACTTCGAGGCGTCCGCCGGCCGTATTCCCCACTTCAGACGGAAGCCCTTCATGTCGTCGACCCAGGTGTTCTCCGGCGCGGCAACGAAGTCCTCCGGAGTGAGCGCCTTCCATCGATCGTGACGCTCAAAGATGGGGAAGGCGTCCTTCACGGCCGTTTTAACGAGCTTCTGCTCGTCGAAGGGTCGAAAAAGCGAGTTGCCCTCAATCATGACCACCTTCGGATTCTGCACCGCGAGCGCCCGGTTGAGCAGCGACTTCGAATAGGTGAGGTACTGCTTGCCAATGGCGCAGGTGTAGGAGGGAATGCCCGCGTCCTTCCAAATTTCCACAGGGGAAAGCGCACTGTAGGTTTCCGAGTCGCCGATGAACAGCGCGTCCAGAGAGTTCTCCGGCTCGCCGAGAAAGGCCTCGGCGGCCTGGTGCGCCGCGTTCAGACCCCCCACGCCGCCGTTGTTCTTCGGCTCGAAGACGCGCGACGCCCCGTACAGCACGAGAAGGCCCACCATCGCGAAGGCCAGAAGCGCGCCGGCGCTGCGAGCAAGCGAGCGCACACGGCTGCGCCCGAGAGGGGTTGCAACAGTGGGAACGTCCACCTCTTCCATAGGGGTAATAGGAGCCGCCGCCGTGTCCGACGCTATGAGGTTTTCCGTATCGCGTTTCTCTTCCATCGTCTTCCTCGTTCAATCGTACCTAACAGCAGGACTTCCCTTTCCCGTAGGGGGCGACCTTGGTCGCCCCTCCTCAAGCGGATAACCTCACCTGAGGAGGGCAGACCAAGGTCTGCCCCTACGGAGAACAACCTTCGAGGTGGCCCTTCTGCGCATTAGAACTGGGCGTACATCGGATCCACGGGAGCGTAGGCCGTGCCGTAAGCCCCGAAGATGATTACCGCCAAGAACAGCGCGTACCACACGGCCCAGCGCGCCGGGATCCTCCACGTGCCCACCGTGTCGCAGATAGCGATTCCGCGTTCGCGCAGAATGTCAACCACCAGCAAGAGAGCGGTGAATGCTATCACAACGCCGAAATCGTGCATATCCATGCTGATTCCGCTCGACACAATGCCCAGAAGGGTTCCGTCGGTCAGGGTCGCCGGCACGAAATCGGTGAACATGGCACCGCACATGGCGAGCCCCGCATCGAGCCCCTCGGCGCGGAAGAACAGCTCGCCCACCACGATGATCACGAGCGTACGCGCAATCTGGAACGCGCGATAGCCCACAGACTCGCGACTGATGCGCAACCGCTCGGCCAGACGGGCCGCCGTCGGATCGATGAGGCTGCCGGCCACAATGAGCACGAAGTAGTACATACCGAAGAAGATGTACTGCGAGCCCGCACCGTGCCACAGGCCGTTGCCGAGCCATACGCACAAAAGAGCTGCCGACGAGGCGAGCAGCGGCCCGTAGCGGTTGCCGAAGCGTTTGCGCGCCTTGCTCGTCAGCTTCTTCATCGGTTTGGAAAGCGAGACGGGGTAATAAATGTAGTCGCGCAGCCAGGTGCCCAAGGTGATGTGCCAGCGCTGCCAGAACCCGGAGGCCGTGCGCGAGAAGAACGGCTGGCGGAAGTTCTCGGGCAGACTTATGCCGAAGATGCGGCTCATGCCGAGGGCTACGTCCATGGTACCGGAGAAGTCGCAGTACAACTGCAGGGTATAGAGCACCGCCGCCATGGCAATCACCGTACCGTCGTAGGAGGTGTAGTCGGCGAACACCGGCTTCACAAGGCATTCAGGCGGTCGGCGACGATCATCTTCTTCGCCAGACCCCACAGCATCCGCAGGCTGCCCGCGTACAAGTTCGGCCGCGTCATCAGCTCGCCGGCCATAAGGGCGTCAGCCGTCTGGCCGTAACGGCAAATGGGCCCCTCCATAATCTGAGGGAAGTAGCCGAGGAACAGCGCCACACGGCCCAGATTGCAATCGGGGGCCACCGTGCCGCGGAACACATCGATCAGGTAGGAGCCGGCCATCAGGGTGTAGAACGAGATGCCGATAGGGGCGGCCCAGACGGGCAGCTCCAGATTCAGCGGGATGCCCACCGCCGCGCAAGCGCCGTCGATGATGGAGCCGAAGAAGGCCAAGTACTTGAAAGCGGCCAGAAGCCCGAAGTTCACAACGAGGCCCGCCGCCAACACGAGCTTCATCTTCCGGGCGTAGCGGGCGCGGATCTCGCGCTTGCCGGACTTGACGGCTTTCACAGCAGCATCGCGCTGGCGGATGAGCGCGCCCAACCCCAAGCCGGTGAGGTAGATGGACAGCGTGGATACCCACAGCGCCAAGATAAGCGTGCGCGACAACCAGAAGAAGAACACGTAGCTGGCCATAAGCAGCACCACCCAGCGGGTACGGCGCGGGGCAACAGCGTACAGCACTACGACGACGGGAAGAAACGCCGCCAGAAATATGAAGGAGAAATATGAGGTCATAGGTCTTTTCGGTCGGAAACGTTCGGCAATGCGAGACGAGTCGGGACGAAGCGGGGCTCGCTCAGCCGGGACTCGTCGAGATCAGTCGGGCTAGTCGAGCTGATCTTCCACGAGGCGCTTGACCATAGCGGTGAGGCCGTCCACGGAGTTGAAGTTCTCTACGACCACTTCCACGGCGGGAATGGTGATGTCGAAGGCGTCCTCCAGCTCGGCCACGAGCGCCACGATGGTCAGCGAGTCCAGCACGCGGTCGTCCACGAGCGTCGTGCAGCCTTCCACCTCGGCTCCAGGAGCCAGTTCGTCCAGAATATCCAGGATGGTCTCGCGCTCTTCCATAATGGTCCTTTCTCGTCGGGCGCTTTTACTTATGGTTATAGCCGCTTCGCTTTCGCGAACAGGGTCTTGCTTGGGAGGGCTGACCAAGGTCAGCCCCTACGGGGGAATAAAGCTAGTCGCCCTCCTCCGTAGGGGGCAACCTTGGTCGCCCCTCAGTTCCGAATCACGGGTGCTTTACGGAACAACGGCTGGAGTGTTCAAGGGGTCGGTGCGGGTATGGGGGCGGGCCAGATGGGTCGTCCCGGTCTCGTCCGCCAGCACAATGGCGGGGAGCTCACGGGACAGCAGCAGCGACACGCCCTCGGTCATGCAGTAGGCGCCAGCACGCTCGAAGGCGAGCACGCGGCCCGGATGCATATCGCGCACCGGCAGCGACTTCACGAGGATGTCGTTGGTGGTGCAGAGCGACCCGCAGATCGTCCAAGATTCGGCGCTCGCCTCGGCGTCGTCAATCGCCGCTGCGGGAGACACCGCCTCGCACTGCTTCCCGTTGCCGTCGGTTTCTTCCAGAAAACGCACCGGGGGCTGCTTCATGGCCATGGCACCGCCGTAATAGGTGAGGTGGTGAATGCCGCCGTCGACAATGGCATAGTTCACCTTCTGGTTCGTCTTCGCGTCGACGACCGCCGTGAGGTACGTGCCGCAGCACGCGGTAAGACCGCGGCCGATTTCCAGTGTGAGCGGGCCCTGGAAGGCCATGGCGTCCAGCTTGTCGCCCAGCTGCTCGAGGAACGCCCGCTCGGCGGCCGGGTCGGGCGCGTCGAAGTAATCGACGGGAAGGCCAGGGCCGTATTCGAACTCGCGGCAGACGAACCCGCAGGTCTCTTCCAGCTCGGCCATGAGCGCATCGGCGCGGGCCAGTTCGCGTTCCACCCGGCGAAGCGAGGTCTTCTGCGTACCGGAGAATTGCTGCAAGCCGCGAACATCGATCCACGCATCATCACGGGCAGCAGCCACAAGAGCGCGGATATCGTCGGCATCCATCCCGAACTGGCTTCCGCAAGTAAGTCGCAGCAACACCGGCAAGCGACGGCCGGACTCCTGGGCAAGGCGGCGCAGCAGCTCGAACTGAGCGAGCGATTCCACGGTGTAGCGGTGGATATCGCCGAGGGACAGCGCGTGGCGCACCATGGCCTCGTCTTTGTACACGCCCGAAAGAACGATTTCCTCCGGGGCCGTACCGCAGGCCTCGCAAATGTTCAGCTCGCCCGGCGAGCACACCTCCAACCGATGCACGTAGGGCCGGATGATAGGAAGCGCGAAGGGATTCGCCTTGATAGCGAGGCAGAGCTCGGCCCGCGCCGGCAGACATTCCCGCAAAAGCGCCACACGATCGCGCAACGCCGTCTGCTCGAACAGGTAGAGCGGCGTGCCGTATTCGCGGGCGAGGGTCATCAACTGGGTATCGTTCATAGGTCTTTCTCCCGCTTCTTCGTCCGGGCGCGGCGACGGGCGGCAGCCTCGCGGCTCAGCGCCAGCAGCGCGGCGCGATCCACCTTCCCGTTCTTGGTGAGCGGCATCGCCTCGATGGGTAGGATCTTCGTGGGCATCATGAAGGGCGGCAGCGTCTCCAAGGCGTGCGCTCGCAGCGAAGCCGCGTCGGCTGTACCTTCGTAGAATGCGATGAGGCGCTTCTTCTCCTTGTCGTAGACGCAACGGCACCGCGTCACGCCGGACACCGCCTCTATGGCCAGATCCACTTCCTCCAGCTCCACCCGATGCCCTTGGTGCTTGATCTGGTTGTCCTTGCGACCGCGATAGAACAACTCACCCGCCTCGCTGTAAGCGCCCAAATCGCCCGTGCGGTAAACGCGATCGGGGAACCGTCGATGGAGCGGGTTCTGGGTGAACACCGCTGCTGTGCGCTCTTTGTCGCCCACATACCCCAAAGCAAGCGACACGCCGCGCACGAGGATCTCCCCTGTCGCGCCCGGCTCGGTCACCAATGAGCCATCCTCGCCGACGAGCAGCACCTGGCGGTTCGGGAAGGCGACCCCGAGGGGAATGCCCTCGTCATAGGCGCGATCGCGGTCGATGATGTGGTAGAGGCAGTTGCAGGTGACCTCGGTGGGACCGTAGAGGTTCACGAAGACGGCCTCGGGCAGGTGATCCATCCACGTGCGCAAATGGTCGACGGGCATAACCTCGCCGCTGAACATGACCCGACGCACCGATGAGAGCGTCTGCCCCTCAAGCCCGTGCAGGCTCGTGATGAGGCAAAGCGCTGCCACCGCCCAGGTCATGATCGTGACTTGCTTCTCTTCCAAGTAGGAAACCAGCGCAGCGGGTTGAGAGAACAGCGTGCGCGGCACCACCACCAGCGTGCAACCGCAGGCCAAGGCGCCGTAGATGTCCTTCACCGACACATCGAAATCGAAGGGAGCCTGGTTGGCCACGCGATCGGTTTCCTCGAAACCGAACAGGCGCACGAAGTCGTCGATGAAATCGATGATCGCGCGATGGCTGACGGCAACGCCTTTGGGTGTGCCGGTAGAGCCAGAGGTGAACAGCACGTACGCGGGATCGGAATCGATAACACCCGCGCGGGCGCACGCAAGCAGCGCCTCGTCCACGGGGTGATTAAGAAGATCTTCAGCAAGAAGAATCTCCGACAGCCCAGTGCTTTCGCCGACCTTCTCGGCCGCATCGAGCGTGAGTTCATCGGCAACAACGAGCGGATCCTTCAAGACCCCGACGATGCGCGCCAATCGCTCAGCGGGCACCTGCGGATCCACGGGGACGTAAAATCCGCCCGCGCACAGCGCGCCGAACATGACGCTGAGCGCATCGATGCCCTTTTCCATATAAACGACCACCGCCCGGTGACGCGCGCCTAACTCCGCCAACGCGCTTCCCACCTTGCGGGCCCGTAGGTACAGTTGTCCATAGGTGCAGCTCCCTCCCTCGTCGATCACCGCGCAACGCCCAGAATGTCGCGCCGCATCGTCTTCAAGGTAGGAGAGCACACTTCTTCGCAAAGCCATGTGCGTATCCCCTTTGATATCACCAGCCTCAGCCACTCTAGCACGTTCTGCGTAACTGAGAAGATTTCTTCATAAACGATTTTCTTAAGTTTCTGCAAAGTGTTTGCAGAAGGCCCGCATTCTCTCTGTTTTCACGTGGAACATGGCACATTCCCACTCGGCGAGCGGCACGCGCTATAATGCGGGCAGCATCCGCCGATGAGGAATCCACCGACCCGAAGAAAGGGGCTTCCATGCGCAGGAAAGACCGCGAGCAGAGCGAGGAGTTCGGTTGGAACGTGCTTGAGACGTGCCCCTACGCCGTGCTTTCAACCACCGATGACGAAGGGCTGCCCTACGGCATTCCCGTGTCCCCCGCCGTGCTCGATGGCGTCATCTACTTCCATTCCGCCAAGCACGGCACGAAATCGAAGCTTTTACGCAAGCACCCTGATGTGTGCCTCGTCGGCGTGCGCGATGTGGTGCCGCTGCCCGAGGCGTACTCCACCGAGTACGCCAGCGCCGTGGTGCGGGGCACCGTCGCCGAGGTGACCGACGATGCCGAGCGCATTGCCGCCCTGCAGGCCATCGCCGAGCGCTACGCCGCCGAGAACCTCGGACATTTCGAGGCCGCCCTGGCTGAGGAGCTATCACGCACGCTCGTGTGGAAGATCACCCCGACCGAGATAACCGCGAAGGCCCGCCTGCACGCTTAACGCGCCCCCTACGGACTATTCCTGCGATCAAGGGCACTCCCCCTAGGGGAACAAAACAAGAAGATACGGCGTGGGTTGCGGTTTGACTCAGGCGGGGTATGATGGAACCGGCGCGCGAAAAGAGCAGCGCGCCGTCGCGCAAGCAGAGGAGGAAACCGTGCAAATCATCGAAGACAAGGTGTACGCGTTCTCGAAGGACAACCCGCCATGCTACACCGCCCAGCCGGGCGAGGTGCTGCAATTCAACACGCTCGATTGCTTCTCGGGCCGCCTGACCGACGAGACGGTCACTATGAAGGACATGGACTTCTCCTACAACATCACCAACCCCGCCGCCGGCCCGGTGTACGTGGAAGGGGCTGAAGTGGGCGACGTGCTTGTCGTGGACATCTACGACATTCAGGTGGCCGACGAGGGCACCATCGCCACTGACGACCATTGCGGGCCTCTGTTCGAGGGCACCGACTACCGCACGAAGAAGATCAAGATCGAGGGAGGCATGGCCGACTTCAACGGCGTGCGCTTCCCCATCAACCCTATGATCGGCGTCATCGGCACCGCGCCCACTGAGGGAGCCCCCGCCGACGGCTTCGTGGGCAACTACGGCGGCAACATGGACAACAAGCTCATCACCAAGGGTACGCGCCTGTACTTTCCCGTGCGCGTTCCCGGCGCGCTGCTGCAGATGGGCGATGTGCACGCCACCATGGGCGACGCCGAACTGTGCGGCACCGGCATCGAGATTGCCGCGCAGATCACCGTCCGCGTAAACGTGCTGAAGAACTTCGAGCTGAACTGGCCGGTACTGGAGACCTTCGGCCCGGCAGGCAAGTGGTACGTGAACGCCAGTGCCCAGGAGTACAACGAGGCGCTCGTGTGCGCATCGAAGGAGATGCAGCGCCTGCTCATGAACATCACCGGCTGGGATGCCGTGGAAACCTACATGTACATGTCGGTGCAGTCCGACGTGGAGATCAGCCAAGGTTGCAAGCCCTGCGAAGTGCAGCTGTCCCTGCGCATCGGCACCCCGAAGCTGACCGAGTTCCCCCCGCTGGTGGGGTAAGCGTTCCCCTGCCCGCGCCGCAGCGCCGCCGCGGTGCCGTCATCGCCGTCACCGCTCTGCTCGAGAAGCCGCCTGAGAGGGCGGCTTCTTTTTGGTCTCTATACCTTCTCCCTTGGCGGAATACGGGCCGCTTACGCTTCATAATGCTGTGCAAAATGGTAAACTATGGCCGCGCAAAAGCGCAGGAAAGGGGAATCGCCCGACCCGTGTTGGGAGGGATCACGGGCCGCACGATTCACGAGGAGAAGACTTGGAAGGGATAGAGAGGAGACGTCTATGTCACAACCCATCCAAGAGCCGACTATCGGCCTCGGCGAGGACATCGAGGCGTTCGGCTACAAGCAGGAGCTGAGGCGCGGCCTTCAGCTTCACGACGTCGTTCTGTACGGCGTTTTGTTCATGGTGCTCATCGCACCGCAGTCCATCTGGGGATCGCTGCAGGTTGATTCCGGTGGCCTGACCCCGCTCGTGTACATCATCGGATTCGTTGCCATCAGCTTCACGGCCCTGAGCTACGCCGCGATGTCCAGCAAGTTTCCCATCGCGGGTTCGGTGTACTCCTACGTGCAGCGCGCCATTAACCCGCACGTGGGCTTCATGTCCGGTTGGCTCATCTTGCTGGACTACATCCTGGTGCCCTCGCTTCTGCTGGTCATGGTCGCCAACTGGGGAACCACCCTCGTGCCCGGCTCGCCTTGGTGGCTTTGGGTGGTCGTGTTCATCGCTTTCAACACGTTTGTGAACGTGCGCGGCATCACCATGTCGAAGGGCGTTGACTGGATCATCTTCGCCGTGGAGATCCTGGCGCTCATCGTGTTCATCGCTGTGGGCTGCATGTATGTCTCCGGCGGCGGCGGCTACGGCGAGTTCTCCACCGAGCCGTTCTACAAGCCCGGAGAGGTCGACCTCCACTTTGTGGCCACGGCCGTATCCCTGGCCTGCCTGTCGTTCCTCGGTTTCGACGGCATGTCCACCCTGGCCGAGGAAACCTACAAGCCCGAGAAGAACATCGGCAAGGGCATCCTCATCGCGCTGTGCATCATGATCGTCGTGTTCGTGGCTCAGACTTATGTGGCCGCGCTCATTCTTCCCGACTGGGCGAACACCGATCCCGACATGGGCTTCTTCGACGCCTGCTACGCTGCCGGCGGTCTGCTGCTGCAGAACTTCATGCTGGTCATCAACATCGTCGCCATCGGCATCGCCAACATCATGAACGCCCAGATCGCCTCTTCGCGCCTGCTGTTCTCCATGGGCCGCGACGGCGTGCTGCCCCGCGTGCTCGGCAAGGTGCATCCCAAGTACCAGACCCCCTGGGTGGCCGCTATCTTCCTGGGCGCGTTCTCGCTGGTCCTCACTCTGACCGCCGGCCAGTTCGGCGGCATGACGGTGCTCGCCCCCATGGTCAACTTCGGCGCGCTGGCCTCCTTCATCGTTTTGAACTTCGGCGTGTTCTGGTACTTCTGGTGCAAGGAGAAGCAGCGCGGCGGAAAGGCCGTTTTGCGCTATCTCATCTGTCCCTGGATTGGCATTCTTATCCTGATCTACGTGTTCACCGGCTTCGATCTACTCACCTATGGCGTGGGCGTCAGCTGGTTCATCGTGGGCCTCATCATTGCCGCGGTCATTTCCAAGGGCTTCAAGGAAGTGCCCGACGCCTTCAAGAACCTGGAAGTGTAGGCGCCGTTCCTGCTGATCCAGCAACCTTGCCCGCCGTAGCGCACGACATCTTTCGAGCCCCCGACAACGTTGGGGGCTCTTCTTGTATACTAGACTCAGCCTCGAAACTCCCATCTATTTCCGATGAGCTGACCAGGGGGTTCGTTACATTTTCCCAGGTCAAATAAGTAAATAAAAATCGGAAATAGATGGGAGTTTTGAGAGAATTCAATACCTCTGGACGCGCGAAATGATGGAATCAGTTTGCTGGTCCTTGCGGAAAGGAAAGGGGAGGATTCCCATGAAGATCGGTTTCATCGGATTAGGAAACATGGCCACGGCCATTATCGGAGGCCTGCTGCGCGAGGACACAGCGCTCAGCAGCGAAGACGGCAACGTGACCGTGATCACCGCCGCCAACATCATCGGCTCGGCTAAAACCGAGGCCACGCGTCGGGCCAAGACCGAACAATTCGGCATCGCCGTCACTGCCAGCAATCGCGAGGTTGCCGAAGCCGCCGATGTGCTGGTGCTCGCTGTGAAGCCCCAGTTCTTTCCTGAAGTGATCGCCGAGATCCGCGACGCAGTGAGCGAAAACACCCTGGTTATCTCCATCGCCGCCGGTCTCACACTCGAGCGCATCGCGGGCCTTTTCGACCGCGATGTTACCGCCATGCGACTCATCCGCTGCATGCCGAACACCCCGGCCCTCGTGAACGCCGGGTGCACCGCCGTCGTACCGGGGCCCGGCGCAACGGAAGCCGACGAAGCACTCTGCCTACGGCTCATGGAAAGCTTCGGCCGGGCCATCGTCATTCCCGAACGGCTGATGGATGCCGCAAGCGCCACGGCCGGCTCCTCCCCCGCCTTCGTCTTCATGTTCATCGAGGCCCTGGCCGATGGCGCCGTGGCCGCCGGGATGCCCCGCGCGCAAGCGTACGAATTCGCCGCGGCGGCCGTCGCCGGATCGGCCCAACTCGTGCTGGAAACCGGGCGTCATCCAGGCGACCTGAAGGATATGGTCTGCTCTCCGGCCGGCACCACCATCGAGGGCGTGCGGGCCTTGGAAGAAGGCGCTTTCCGCGCATCGGTCATGAACGCCATCTCAGCCTGCGTGGAAAAGGCGAAAGCCCTCTAGCCACCGTTCAAGCCGTGCAGACTGCGTGGAATTGCGTAGCAGCCCAGGAACAGTTCGGCTGTGCAGGGTTCGCGCCCGCTTTTCCTTGCCTTATTATGAAAGGCCAATCGCGTTACGGAAGGGCTCTCCCGAAGCAGAGCAAGGCGCCCTTTCGAAATGCTTCTTTGCTCCTCGTTGAAAGGTTTTGCCATGAGGAAACATATTCGCACCTCCCTTACCCTGCTTATAGTGGCCCTCGCCGCCGCAAGCTTTATGCTCATTCTGCCAGGCTGCGCCGGCGGCTCCAACGACTCGCCTGGCAAACCCGATGCCGTGGGCAATCGCTCTGCTGACGGAGCAAGCGAGGCGACCCAGGGCGACGTCGTCAGCACGGCCATGGTTGCCTACGCCAACGGCGATCAGGTGCTTTTCGTCGACCAGGAGACGCAGACTCCCTACATTCCTACGGAAATTGATGATGCGACCATCATCGTCGACGGGCAGCAGACCGACGAAGAGGCCTTGGTAGCGGGCAATATCGTACAGGTCACGGGCAACGGCATCATGCTGGAAAGCTACCCGGGACAGTATCCTGGCATCACTAAAGTCGAAGTCATAGAAACCGGCAGCCCCGCCGACGCCGAGCAGTACGCCGACATCGTGGACACCGTGTTCGCGGCGCCCGACCAAAGCCAAGTGCCTGTGGGCAGCCTCAGTTACAAGACGGACCAGACCGACACCTCCGTCGTTTTGAACCCCTACGAGTTCGATTGGCAGTGGCAAACGGAAGACGGCCAAACCAGCACGTCCCAGGTTGACGGCTCCGCCGCTGATGGAAACGGAACCCTGAACGAAACGATCGTCGATGCGCGCATCCCTAACGCTGTCGATGCGTTCATCGCTTTCTCAGTGAATCCCACGTCATTGGAAATCGAGCGTCAGCCCCTGGTGAAGGGCGAAACCGCCAAGATTGACCCGCAGAGCGATGGCGAGGACGTACCTTGCACCTTGGGCGACGACGGCACTGCGGCCCTGCGCATCGAGCCGAACTACCTCTACGAGGTGAAGGCGACGTTCCCCCAGGGCGAGGCCGAGTACGCGTTCTACACCATAAACTAACTCGTCCCGTTCAAATGACGACGGCCCGGCTGAATTCCTCAAACAGGGAGACAGCCGGGCCGTCGTCATGCTCACCGAGAAACAGGCGTTAGTCGAGACGCCGTAAGGCCGCTTGGCTCTTGCCGCCGCGTTTGGCCACATAGAGGGCCTCATCAGCTACCTGATATAAGTCATCGAAGGTGACGGAGGTGCGCGTACAGACCACAGCGCCGATCGAGATAGAAGGCTGCAAGTCTTCGGGCATGTCAGCCGGACGCGGATTGCGCGCATAAATGCCACCGGAGAGCTGGGCGAGCACACGCTCCAACGCCGGCCCTGGCACGAGGCCTGCAGCGAACACGGCAAACTCGTCACCGCCGAGGCGAGCCACGACATCGTCCTTGCGCATGTTGCGCCCGAGGAACGCGGCAATCTCTTTCAGCACGCGGTCGCCCTCCGGATGGCCGAAGCCATCGTTCACTTGCTTGAAGTTGTCCACATCCACGAGGAAGAGGCTGCAACCGTGCGAGCAATCCTCGCTGGCCAGGGCCTTCTCGATGCGCGCCATAGCCGCCTCGCGGTTGAAAACGCCCGTGAGCCCATCCAGCTCGGCCTTCTTCCGCAGCGTGGCCTCGCGCATAACCATATCGTGGGTGTCCAGAAGACGACCCACATGGCGAACGGGACAACCGACGCCGTTGAACAGCACGAAAGACTGGTAGCGGCACCAGATGGGGTCGCCCTCCGCATTGGGTAGCGAGGTTTCCATATCGATGAAGTCGCCTTGCGCAACGATGTCGCGAATGCGCTCGATATCGTGCACTTCCAGATCGATAGAGCATTCTTTGTCGCAACGCTTCTGCAAAATGAGGTCGTCCGACTGCGGCTCGCGGTTGAACCGCGCCTCGAAATCGCCGAAGATCTCGCCGGTCTGCGCTTGGCAGTCGATATCGAAGATGACGTCGCGCGAGAGCACCGTGAGCATCTCCACCCGCTCTTCAGCTCGTTCCAGCTTGCGCTGATAGCTCATCTTCTCGGTGATGTCGATGATGGTGACGTAGAACCAGGCCTGCCCCTCGTCGTCCACCACGTAGCGGCCGCGGTCATCTACCCACACCTCGGCGCCGTCGGGACGGTTCAGCCGGTAGGTGACTGCGTCAGTGTTGCCACACTTGATTTGAGAGGTTATCTCCTCGGTGACCCGCTGACGATCGTTCGGGTGCACCATGCCGATGAAGCTGTTGCCCGTAATGGAGCAGAACTCTTCGTAGGTGGCGCAGCCGAACAGCTCCAGCACGTCGCGGCTTACGTAGTCGATCGTGCCGCCCTCGTCATCGGCGCGATAGCGAAACAGGCCTCCAGGAATGCGGTCGAGGAACTCCTGGGATACCTCATCTTCAATCGTGCACCCGTCATGAGAACCGAGCTTGCCCTCGGTCACCCGATGAAAGACCGTCATAACCAGCCCCTTACGTACCTCTTGTCAATGGGAAGCCGCCAGCCGCGACCCCCCACGTCTCATTGCTCCCCCACGATCATACCACCGCTAGCGCATCCGGAAACCCCTTGCTGCAACAACTCCTTCCTCATATGTAATTATTTGCTGCGAGAAGGGGAGCCAACGGCGCGCGCTATCGCCAGCCCGCAGCGAGCATCACTGCTTCGAGAAGCGCTGCTATACTGACGACGCAGTATTGACGGGGTACCCCTTACGCGTACCCCTTTCGATAGGAGAACCTTATGCGCTATCTCATCGCCTCCGACATCCACGGCGCGCTACCGGCAGCCGAAGCGCTTACGACTCGCTTTCACGAAGAAGGCGCCGACCGACTGCTGCTGCTTGGCGACCTGCTGTACCACGGGCCGCGCAATCCCCTGCCCGAAGGCTACGCACCGGCTGAGGTGGCGAAGCTGCTGAACGGATACGCCGACCGCATTACAGCCGTGCGTGGCAACTGCGATGCCGAGGTGGATCAGATGGTGCTGGACTTTCCCTGCCTGGGCGATTACGCGCTGGTGGTGGACGCAGACACTACGCTGATGCTCACCCATGGGCATCTGGATTTGTCGCGGGTTGTCGCAGGGCTTCCCGCAGGGTCGTTCGTGCTCTCGGGCCACACCCACGTGAAGGGCATCGGGCCGGAAGTGGCACCCGCATTCGTGAAGGACGCCGGGGCCGCAGAACCTGACGACGAAGGAGACACCGCCGAAACCCGTGCCGCGCTGTCCGCACAGCCCTCAGTCACCTTCGTCAACCCCGGCAGCATCGGCCACCCCAAAGACGGTTCCGCCAGCTACGCCGTCTGGGACAATGGCACCGTGGAGCTGCGCCCGCTCTTTGGTTGAGAGGGGCTGACCAAGGTCAGCCCCTACAAGCAGAACAGGCCATGGAACCAACGCAACGCCAAGGCAATTTGCCTACGCCATCCATCGACCTCGGGAGAATCTCAGAATCCTGAGATTCATCTTGGAGAAGACGCGTAGCGCAAGCTCTTCCCCTTGCGCACAACACGCAGGTCGTCCTTTTCACCAATTAAGAAATTTCGTAATAGGCAACGCTCTGATCTAAATGGAGCAGATCCATTTAGATCAGCAGTCGCGACCTGTTATTGGTCAACCTCAAGATTATTTCGAAGTAGCGAACCTTATCAACATCGGTTTGCCGCGCATGCTTTTTAACCTTGTGCCCCCTCTTGTAGACCTTGCGACCCAACATATAAGAGTGATTTCCGCCGCTAATGACGATCGCTGGCTTGTGTATCGAAAGAATGCAGAGAAAACTACCTCTTGGACTCCTTCGCTTCTTGCATGAGTCAGCATAGACCAGCAGCTAAAACAACCGGCATGACTGAACTTTGATCTTCTAACCTTATCTTCCACTCCCTCCGGTTCAAGGTGGTCGGAGGGGGACGTGACTGCCAGCATGCCTTCACAGGCTATTGGCTTTCCGGAGCGAACCCCGTTCTCTTTTCCTGCTCGATGGGGCTAGAGCCCCAAGCGTTCACAGGCTAGCCCCGCATGCCCTGCGGTTGTCTCGACATCATAATGCGCACGGCTTCTTGCCGTATATTCTCCGCTGCGTTTTTATCTCGATCATGAAAGGCGCCGCAATTGGGACAAGTCCAAGATCTATCTCCTAAGCGAATCTCCTGATTCACTATCCCACACTGCGAGCAGCGTTTCGTGGATGGGTAAGAGCGCCCGACTTTAGTAACTGTCCCTCCTTGCTCTTCTGCTTTGTAAGTTAGACAATGGACAAACAATGACCAGCCGTTGTCGAAAACCGCCGACCCAAAGTGAAGCACGCGCGACATCGCAACCATATTGATGTCTTCAATTCCAATGACATCGAAGCGATTGGTTATCTCCCTTGATGCCTTATGTATGTAATCGCGCCGCTGGTCGGCGATTTTTCGATAGATGCGGGCCACCTTCTTTTGTTGCCGTCGATAATTGGCCGAACCTCGACGCTTACGCGACAGTGATTTTTGAGCCCGAGCCAATCGTTCTTGGTTCTTTTTCATTGGGCGAGGATGAGTGGCGGGGAAAGACGTGCTCACAAAGAAAGAAGGCATAGAATAATCGAGACCGATCGATGCAGTACTTTCAATTGCCCCTAGCCTATCTGTATTCTGTTTAGTTTTTAAGGGATCAATCTCCACCAACACCCCCGCATAATAATCTCCGCACCTATCTTGAGAGACGGTCACGCTCTTGATGTGTGCTCCTAGCGGCAATGCCCTATGGATCTTTGCCCTTACCTTTCCCATCTTCGGAAGCTTAATCCAGTTGCGGCCAATCTCAATGTTGTTCTTGATGAGGTTAGTCGTGTACCTTCGCGAGCTACGCTTCCGGGTTTTATGCCTCGGCAGCCCTTTTCTTGGTTGCTGAAAATACGACCGGAAGGCTTCTTCTAAATGCAGCTGAACATTTATGAGAGCCATTGAGTCAACTTCTTTCAAGTAGGGATAGTCCTTTTTATACTGCGCCGGCGTCTGACGACTCATCTTTCGTCCAGCCCGATATTCTTGAAGCTTGTCATCGAGCATCAAGTTCCAGATCTTTCGGCAGCACCCAAACGTCTTCGCGATGAGAAGCGCTTGCTGAGCAGTGGGATAAATGCGGTATTTGAAAGAACGATTCAAATCGATACACCCCTACTCAACTAGAAATTTAGAACATTTGTATTATATCAGATCTCTCTTCGGGAAGGAACCAAAATATGAGTCCCGTAATGCAAAAAGGCCAGAAACCTGATGGCTTCTGGCCTTTCATTTCGATGGTGGTCGGAGGGGGACTCGAACCCTCGGCACGCGGATTTTCAGTCCGCTGCTCTACCAACTGAGCTACCCGACCGGATACGCGGAAACGGTTTCCGTTTCGACGCGAGCATATATTCTAGCGGGTATTCCTCCCAGACGCAAGAACTTTTTTATCTATGCCGGGTTCTGAGTCAATGAGCCAAGGAGACGGCTCTTCTGACTCAGTTTACGCCACGAAGGCGACGAGGGTGCCGAGGGCGATGAAAGGGGCGAAGGGCATGGTGCCGGCGAGGAGGGAATCGCGGTCGTGCTCGGTGGCAACCTCCCGAATGGCGCCGCTTAAGAAAGGCTCACTGACAGAAGGCACTCCAGTGCCAGCATGATCGGCGCTGCCGGAAGCGCCCGTGTTGCGATCACGGCGCCCTCGCCCCATCACTCGGCGGCCAATCTCGCGGCCAAACACATAGGCGACACTGAGCACGCACGCCGCCAGCAGGCAAACAACCCCGCGCTCCAACCCGAGAAACAACCCGAGCACGGCCATGAGTTTGATATCGCCGCCGCCGAAAGCCTCCTTGCGCCGAACAAGCTCATAGACCGTCGTCAGCACGAGCAAGCCCCCGCCAAGCACCACCGAGCCTAAGATGCCGCTCGCAAAGGAGATGCCGCCGATTTCCAACCCGGGAGGCACCAGCACATCAGGCGCGGGCCCGAGGAACTCAGCTCGGAAACCCAAGCCCATGTGCGCTCCCGCGAACCCGAGCACCACACGCCAAGCCACCCACAGAAGACCCAGTGCGCCGGCCAGCACATTGGGCACGCGCCGCGACCGCACATCGATAACAGATACGACGGCTAGCAACCCCAGCACGAGGGCGTACGTGACCAGCGTTATGATGGAAACATAAGTCATCGGCGCCGTTTATTCCCCCGAAGCCACGGCTTGAGTGCCATCAAGAATCGCCGAGGCCTCCTCTTCCCGAGCAATTTCCGCCGCGACAGCGTCGGCCGATGCCGGCTTGGCCACCACGGTCCCGCAATCTTTCCCGTCGCCGAAGATAAGCTCGCGCTCCTCTCCCGTGAGCGCCGCGCGAGCCTGGTCGCGCAGGTTGTTCACGCCGATGAAGAACTGGCGCATCATGACCACCACCAGATAGCGGCCCTTGGGGGTCAGCGTCAGCTCCTCGGCGTTGTCGGTGGCAAAAGCCCCGCACGCGCGCATGAAGCCCATCTCCACGGGCAGACCGCGCTCGACGGACATGCCGAAATCGCGTTCGAACTGTCGCTTGTCAAGGCGCAGCCCAAACAACTGCATCATGAAACGGTAGCGCATACGGTCGCGCAGCGAGAACGTGGTCTTGCCCATCATGGACATGTGCCCCGCTTCGATGGCCTCGTTGTACTCGCGCACCGAGAACGTGTTCACGTACAGGCTCTCGCCCAGATAGGTGATGCCGCCCGAGCCGATAGCCGGGTACTCCTCGTAATCGACCACGTACTCGTCAATCATGGCGTCCTCGCCGGCAGCACCGGTGCCGCGGCGATTGAACGTCCAGGCGCTTCCCAGCTCGAACAAGCCCGGCTGCCCGCCAGGCAAATCCCCCAGCAGCAAATCGCAGATGATCTCGTAGAAGCGGCGCTCGCGGTTGTAGTCCACCTTGCCCACCGTGGCGGCCAGCGACCGCTGCACCGACGGCGAGGCCATCAGCGGGTAGAACGTCGTCTGGCTTGCGCCGGAGGCCACCACCATCTCGATGTCGCGGATGAGCGTGTCCTCGGTCTGCGCGGGGAAATTAAAGATCATGTCGGCATTCATGGAAACGAAGTACGGCGACGCCTCCTGAATGCGCTCGAGAATCTCCTGGCCGCTGCCGTACTTCTCGTAGCGATCCATCTGGCGCAGCAAGTCGTCGTCGAAGGACTGCACACCCACGGACAGGCGCTGCACACGGCCCTTCAACTTTTCCAAGTACTCATGGGTGAGATGGTTCGGGTTCGTCTCGCTGGAGACCTCTTTGATCGAGAACAGATCGCGGGCCATATCGATAGTCTCGCACAGCTCGTCGATCATGATGGTGGGCGTGCCGCCGCCGATGTACACGGAATCGAAGTCGTAGCCAAGATCCTTCAGCATGCGCATCTCGCGGCGCATGTTCTGGAAATAGGGCTTCGCGCGATCCTCGCGGAAGGGGAAGCGGTTGAAGGAGCAGTAGGGGCACAAACGCTCGCAGAACGGCACATGCATGTACAGCATATAAGGCTGCCCCGGGTTGGGCGAGGGCATGAACGCCTCGTCGCAGGGCTTAAGCTGCAGGTAGTTGGCCGTGCACGCCTCCACTACCTTGGAAAGCATTCGTTCTGAAAGCATATCGCGCGTTCCTTCTTTCTTGACTGGTTGCCTTGGTTGAGAAGGGCGGACCTTTGGTCCGCCCCTACGGAATCTATCCCAAGCGCTGAACCTCTAGGCAGCGGCTACTGATCCCAGGCGCTGCGGCCCTGCAAAGCTTTCTTACCGATATCGTGGCGGAACATCTTGCCTTCGAAATTGATGAGGTCGCAGGCCTCGTAGGCGCGCTCGCGAGCCTCTTCGAAGCTGTCGCCCTTGGCCACCACGTTCAGCACGCGGCCGCCGTTGGTGAGCAGCTCGCCGTCGTAGTTGCGGCGAGTACCCGCATGGAAGACCGTCACGCCGGGCAGCTCCTCGGCCTCTTCAATACCCAGAATGACCTTGCCCTTCTCGTAAGCACCCGGATAGCCTTCGCTGGCAAGCACCACGGAAACAGCCCAGTCGTCGGACCACTCCAGCTGCACGTCCTCGGGACGTCCCTCGGCCACGGCGAGCATGACCTCAACCAGATCGCTTTCCAAGCGGGGCAGCACAACCTGCGTCTCGGGGTCGCCGAAGCGCACGTTGAATTCCACGATCTTCGGACCTTCGGGGGTCAGCATGAAGCCGCCGTACAGCGTGCCGCGGTAGTCGCTGGTAAAGGGAGCGATGGCCGTAGCGGCGGCCGCTTTCTCCATGATGGCCACCATGGCGGCCATTTCCTCGTCGGTGACGATGGGCACCGGCGAGTACACGCCCATGCCGCCGGTATTGGGGCCCAAGTCGCCATCGTAGGCGCGCTTGTGGTCTTGCGCCGGAGCCATGGGGAACGACTGCCCGGCCGTGACGAAGCACAGAAGCGAGCACTCGGGGCCCGTCATGCACTCCTCGATAACCACCGTGGAGCCGGCATCGCCGAAGGCGCCGTCGAAGCAGGCGCGCACGGCAGCCTCGGCATCTTCCACAGTTTCGGCCACCACAACGCCCTTGCCCGCCGCCAGACCGTCGGCCTTGATGACGATGGGAGCGCCCTGCTCGCGCACGTAGGCAAGCGCGGCGGCCTCGTCGTCGAAGCGCCCGTAAGCGGCCGTGGGAATGTCGTTGGCTTCCATGAATGCCTTCGAATAGGCCTTGGAGCCTTCCAACTGAGCACCGTCGGCGTTGGGCCCGAATACCGGGACGCCGTCGGCGCGCAGCAAATCGGCCACGCCATCGACCAGCGGCGCCTCGGGGCCGATGACCACAAGCCCGATGTTGCGCTCGTGCACGAAGCTCAGCAGCGCCTCGCCGTCGGCGATATCAAGATCGACGTTCTCGGCGATTTCCGCCGTGCCGCCGTTGCCCGGCGCCACGTACAGCACGTCGGTGTTCGGAGACTTCTGCAGCGCCCACGCGATAGCATGCTCGCGCCCACCCGAACCGATCAGCAGAATGTTCACATTCGTTCCTTTCAGTAATTTCTTCTAAGAAATCACAGGTCGTTCGTAACGTCAGTGCTACTTTTCTCGGAAAAGCAGGGGCTGTTGGCGGCGGAGGGGTCCGCGCGGAGTTCCGCAGCGAATGGAACAGTCCAGTGGACTGTTCCACCGAGCGAGGACTGTCTGAGCACGGCGCCCCTCCGCCGCCAACAGCCCCGAACGAGCAGAGAAGCTACTCGTCTCGCAGCCAGGACATGCGGATGATGGTCTGGTCGCGGTCGGGGCCGACCGAGATGATGCTCATGGGCACGCCGCACGCCTCTTCCAAATACTCGATGTACTTGCGCGTGTTCTCCGGCAGCTCCTCGTAGGTGCGGCAGCCGGTGATGTCCTCGTCTTTCCAGCCGGGCAGCTCCACGTAAATGGGCTTCGCGTGATGCAGCACCGATTGCTGCATGGGGAAGTAGTCGTAACGCACGCCGTCGCACTCGTAAGCCACGCACACCTTGATGGTGTCGAAGGCCGAAAGCACATCCAGCTTCGTGAGGGCCACATCGGTGAGCCCGTTCACCTCGGCAGCGTAACGCCCGATGACGGCATCGAACCAGCCGCAGCGGCGCTTGCGGCCCGTGGTGACACCGAACTCATGACCGGCGGCGCACAGAAGCTCGCCGTCCTCCGCGTCCTGGCCGGTGCCGCCGTTCTCGGGGAACTTCAGCTCCGTGGGGAAGGGGCCCTCGCCCACGCGAGTGACATAGGCCTTCTGGATGCCGAGCACGCGGTCGATGGCCTTGGGGCCGACGCCGGTACCCGTGGAAGCGCCGCCCGCGCAGCAGCTGGAAGACGTCACGAACGGATAGGTGCCATGGTCGATGTCGAGCAGCGTGCCCTGAGCGCCTTCGAAAAGAATGGACTTCCCATCGCCCAGCGCCTCGTTCAGCATATGGGCCGACTCGCACACATAGGGAGCCAGAATGCGCGCGTAAGGCAGGTACTCGTCGCAGATCTCCTCCACCGTGTAGGTGTGCAGACCGTAAATCTTCTCCAAGATGGGGTTCTTCTGGGCCAGCACCGCCTCAAGCTTCAGGCGGAAGATCTTCTCGTCCAGCAAGTCCTGCATGCGGATGCCCTTGCGACCCATCTTGTCCTGGTAGCAGGGGCCGATGCCGCGTTTGGTGGTGCCGATCTTCTTGTCGCCGAGGCTCTTCTCGTCGGCGCCATCGAGATCCTTGTGGTACGGCATGATAAGGTGCGCGTCGTTGGAAATCTTCAGGTTCTTGCAGGAGATGCCCTCGGCCTCAAGCATGGCCATTTCCTTCACGAGCACGCCCGGGTCTACCACGACGCCGTTGCCGATGACCGGCACGGCGTTCTCGTACATGACCCCGGAGGGCATCAGGTGCAGCGCCAGCTTCTTGTCGCCGTGAATGACGGTGTGGCCGGCGTTATTGCCTCCCTGGAAGCGCACCACGTAATCGTAGTCGCTGGCGATGAGGTCGGTGATCTTACCCTTGCCTTCGTCGCCCCACTGGGCGCCGACGAGCACTGTGCTGGGCATCTTCAAGTCCTTTCGACGTTGGGCGGGGAATGCCCTGAAAACGACATTCCGCAAGGGCTCAGTATACCAGCCGCACAGGCTAATGCTTCGGAATGGAGGGCTTCGTGCTAAGATTTACGGAGTTAAGACGCTTCCGCTTGCGAAGGACCCTACATGACCGACAACCAGCCACCGCGCCGCACGCCCCCTGCGGCAGATCCTCCCCTGGGCACGCCCGAGGGCGATCGGGCCTTCGTAAGGCGCACGGCACTGCGACGCCTGCAGCGCAACCGGCGCATCTTCAGCATCGTTGTGGGGATTCTGCTCGTGCTGTCCTTCGTGGTCTTTCTGGTGACTGAGTTCATGCAGCCACACCCGTTTAACCTATAAGTTGATCACCGTCGCCGGGCGTCCTGATTGCTTCGCGGTCTTCTTCAAGGCCCTCGCGACCCCTTCGTGACAGGTGAAGAGAATGACCTGGCGCTGCTCCGACAGTTCCACCAAAGCGCGGGCGGCCCCCAGCCGGCGCTGCTCGTCGAAATTCACGAGAATGTCGTCGGCGAGGATGGGAATGGCCCTCCCCACGTTATCGGCGCAGGTAAGAAGCGCAATACGCAGGGCCAGGTACAGTTGCTGGCACGTGCCGAGGGACAAATGCACCGGCTGGCGCGTGCGCCCGAGGGCGTCGGCTACCTCCAGAGTGCCCTCGCGCGTAAGGCTCACGCGAGTCCACCGCCCTTCGGTCATGAGGGACAGCAACCGGCTCGCCCGCAGATACACCTCTGGCTGGCGCTTCGATTCCCAGGTGGCAATGGCCGCCTCCAGCATGTGCTTGGCTAGAAGCAATCGCGCGAAATCGGTGCGCGCCTCTTCCAAGCGCGTGGTCACTTCCTGCACCTCAATCTTGATGCGATCGAAGTCGCGCTCCGTTTCGGCTTGGGCGAGGACAGCGACCAACTCCCCTGCTCGCTGGTTCATGGACTCCAACGCCTCAATGAGCCCCGTGCGCTGGCGAACGCGCCGCTCGAGCTCCTCCTCGACATCGCCTACCCCGCTTTCAGGCGACAATCCGGCGCGCTGAAGCGCCGCCGCTCGTTCAGAGGCGATTTCCTGAAGGCGATGCTCGGCATCCGCTCGCCGAGCCGCTGCCGCTTGCTGGCGCTGGCGACACAGCGCCATGGCCTGTCGCGCCTCGCGGGCCTCGTCAAGAAGTGCCCGGGCCTGGCGCATCGACCCTTGGGCCTCGCCCAGCCCTTCCTCATCCAGCGCCTCGCGTACCTGCGCAGACACCGATTCCTCCTCAGCCTGGCACGCTTCAAGTTTCTTCTTATCCTGGATCATCACCCAATGGGCGTCGTCGAAACGGGCCTTGCGGGCGCCTTCCTCCTTGTTAGGCCGGAACAACAGGGCGAAGCCGCCGGTGGCCATAAGCGCCGCGAAGACGGAGAGGAGAAACCCGATAGCCATATAGCTGAGGGCACCGCGGGCGCGGCCCTCGATGAAAAGAGGGACGCCCAGAAGAAACAGCACCGCGGGAATGACCACGCAGAATGCCACCTGAATGCGCCTCTTCGATCGCTCGCTGCGGCGATCGGCCTCATCGTCGGCCGTTTCCTGCAGCGCCTCGTACACCGCCACGGAAGACGTGTAGTTCGCGCGAGCCACCTCCACGGCATGGGCCTGCCGCGATTGGCGGGTCGCGAGGTTTTCCAGACGGTCGCGCAAGGCCCGCTCGTCGGAGGCCGTCAGACGGGCGAGGCGGCGCCCGCAGGAGCGCTCGTGAAGTTCGTAGTTGTTGGCTGCCTCTTCCTCGCTCTTGGCCAGCCGGGCGATATCCCCCTTAAGCTTGTCGCGTTCGGCATCCAGAGCCGCCAGAGAACTTTTGGCCATGGTGAGCGCCTCAATCATGCGGTTGGCCTCTTCCACCCGCTCTCCCATGGCGGCGCGCTCGGGCTCCAGCTCGTGCAGCTCGCGATCTTGGGCGCGATAGGCATCGGCGACATCAGCCGCGCTTTGCTGCTCGGCGCGCAGGGCGTTGCGCCGGGCCAGAAGCTGGGGGATCGACTGCTCGGCCGAGGCGGCGCGGGAGGTGAATGCCGCCAAGCGCTCGTTCACATGAGCGAGGGCGTGGGCCGGCGACGAGCCTGTGCCCGAACCAGCCGTCAGCAACTTCGCCGTCGTGTCCGTCGTGTTGCGCAGCGAGCGCAATTCATCGCTGTTCAGGGAAAACATCGTACGATAGGTGTCCTTGTCGATGTCTTCCACCAGGAAGGTGTCTCCCTGCAGGCCGTCGGCGTTGCGGGCGCGGGAAAGCACGAATGTCTCCTCGTCTTCCCTCGCGCTCGCGCTCGCGTCCGCCCCCGCCGACCGCGCGAAAAGCAGCGAGCCCGCTCGCTCGGCCCCCTCGGGCTTGTAGGTGTTCCGGTTTCCTCGAGCCTCTTCCCAACCGAACAGCACGCCGCCCACAAAGGAGGCCACCGTCGTCTTGCCCGCCTCGTTGGCGCCCAGGACAATGTTCATACGATCGCCGAAGGGCCCGACCACGGTATCGTGAAAGCGGCCGAAGCGCTCCAAGTGAATAGAGCGAAGGTAGATGCGCGGCTCGGTCATCGGTCGTCGCCCCCCTGCAGCAGCAAGTCGAGCACAAGCCGGGCAGCCTCGTCCGTGAGCTGACGCGCCTTCTTCTCGGAAAGCGCCGCCGTAAGGGGAACGTTGCGCGCGAGGTATTCTTCCTGTAAATAGTCGATCTGCCCTTCGACATCCTCGGAGAGCCGATCAACGGTGCGAAGAAACACCGCTGGGAACAGCCCCTCGGCGCGCAACGCCTCTTCATCGATGGGAGCCGTTGTCTCGTCGATGAGACTATCGCAGTAGAATTCCGAGTACGCATCGTTCAAAGAGGCGCGCACCTCTTCCAGCACCCCGGGGCGGCCGAGCACCTCGTGAAGGGAGGTCGCTCCGGTGAGAATGATGCGCGACACCATCATCTCGCAGGAGGCGTCGCCGTTGACCGCGAACAGCTCCCGCATGGTTTTGGACACCAGAGCCGGAATGTTCGTGCAATCGGAGACGTCGATGCGAACCTTTTCCCACACCACCGAGGCCGTGGGAATGAAGCTCACCTTCGGCGGCGCGTCAACCGCCAGCGTGACGAGGTTAACACCGCGCGGACCCGTTTCGCGCACATCGCGCCCTTGAATGCAGCCGGAAAACGCAATGCGCGGCGCGCGCTCGTCGTTGACCCACCGCTTGTGAATATGCCCGAGTGCCCAGTAGTCGAACCCGGCGCGCAGCAATGCCACGGGGTCGGTGGGAGCCTTCACAGGATCGAACGTAAGCCCGGTGTGCAGCACGCCCACCGCAAAAGACGCCTCGGCGGTGCGCGGGCCCAGCGCCCGAATGGCGGCGGCGCGGGTGATACCCTCGGCGATGTTCTCGTTGGGCGACCACACCTTGTTCGGGTAGCCGCGGCCTCCGATGACCGCAAGGGGACGCCCGTCGCGCTCGTACAGGGCGAAATCGGGACGATCGGCGGCGAGCATCGTGGCGGACGGGGGCAAGGCGAAGAAATCCTGCTGCCAAAGACTCAGCGGGTCGTGGTTGCCAGTGCACAAATACGAGGGAATGCCCTCCGCGTCCAGGCGGTTCAATCCGTCGAAGAAACGCAGGTAGTCACGATAGGAAGCGCGAACTGAATCGAAGATGTCGCCGGAGACGACCACGAAATCAACCTTGCGCGACACAGCTGCTTCCACCACGCGATCCCAAGCGCCGGGGATGGCGTCAACCAAACGGCGCGCCCATTCGTCGGACAGCGCCCGCAAACCGCGAAACGGCGCACCGATGTGCAGGTCGGCAGCGTGGATGAATGTCAGCGTTTCCGGCACGAACAGACCCTAGAAGCTGCCCACACGGGAGTCGTCGATGAAGTCCATAAACTTCGTGAACTCAGGGTTGAAGGCCAAGTCGATGTCGCGGGTGGCACCGTTGCGGTGCTTCGCGACGATGAGCTTGGCCATGCCCAAATCGGGGCGCGATTCGCTTTCCGCCTCGATTTCGTTCATAGAGCGGTCGATAAACATGACGATATCGGCGTCCTGCTCGATGGCGCCGGAGTCGCGCAGGTCGGAAAGCATGGGGCGCTTGTCCTTGCCGCGTTGTTCGATGGCGCGGGACAGCTGCGACAGAGCGAGCACCGGCATGTTCATTTCCTTGGCGAGGATCTTGAGTCCGCGGGAAATTTCGCTCACCTGGTCGTTGGTGGATTTGTTGGCCGTCATGGGGCCCGGCTGCATGAGCTGCAGGTAGTCCACGATGATAAGGCCTTTTTGGCCCTCTTTCAGGCCATGCAGCTCGCGGCGCCCCTTGGCGCGGGCCTCCAGCACCGAAAGGCCCGGGGTGTCGTCGATGAACATGTCCAGCTGGGAGAGCTTGCCCGAGGCTTCGGCCAAAGCGCCCCAGTCGCCCTCGGCAATAAATCCGCTGCGTAGCTTCGAGAGATTCACGCGGGCCTCGGAGCACAGGATACGCTGAACCAGCTGCTCGGCGCCCATCTCCAAGGAGAAGAACGCCACAGCGGCGCCGGCTTTCGCCGCATTGGTGGCCAGGTTCAAAGCGAAGGAGGTTTTGCCAACACCGGGACGCGCCGCCAGAATAACCAGGTCACCGCCGCGAAATCCATGAAACAGCTCATCGACGTCCTTGAAGCCCGTGGGAACGCCGGCCATCTTGTCCTTCTGATTGGCGAGACGGGAAATCTCCTCGTAGGCGTCGCTTACCAACTCATCCATCTTGCGGAACGACGAGCTGACGCGTTTCTCGGTTACGTTGAAGAGCGTCTTCTCCGCCTCTTCCACCACCTGATCCAAATCATCGGGCGCGTCATAGGCCAGAGCATTAATCTGCGTGGCGGCGAACACGAGCTCACGCAAAATGGACTGCCGTTTGACGATATCGACATGGCGCTCCCAGCTGGTGAGCGAGAAGGTGTTGTCGGCCAGCTCGGCCAGATAGGCGCGGCCGCCCACAGCCTCCAGCTGCCCCGTGGACTTCAAGGTGTCGGCGAGAGCGATGGGATCAACGGGAATGTGGCGGTTCGTGAGGCTGATGATAGCCTCGAAGATGATGCGATGGGCCGGACGGAAGAAGTTTTCCGGACGCAGCCGCATGACCGCCTCTTCGGTCACCTCCCCGTTGAGCAGGCAGGCGGCGAGCACCGATTGCTCGGCCTCGATGTTCTGAGGCAACTGCGCGCGGGGCGCAAGTCCGGGCGTATTGTTGGCATCCATGGGAGGCTGAGGCTGGTAGGGCATGAAACATCCTTCGCGTCGTCGGTGCGCCTATTGTATCGCGTTTCTTCCCGCGAACGCCGGAACTCGGCTTACCGCCACTGTTTCACGGGAAACAGGCTCATTATAGAAAATGGCCCCTCCGAAGAGGGGCCATCAAAGGGTCTCGCAAGACGAGGACTACTCCTCGGTCTCGGTCACCTCAACCTCGACGGTGCCGTCGGCGGCAACTTCGCCGTCAACTTCAACCATCTCGTCGGCCGGAGTCTCGGCGATATCGATAGCCTCTTTGATAGCGTCGATGGCCTCTTCGGCCTCGGACTCGCCAGCAACGATCACGGTCACCGTACCCTTGATGTCGCGGTACAGAGACACGGGCACCTGGTAGGTACCGGTCATCTTGATGGGCTTGCCCAGTTCCACACGACGACGATCGATCTCGATGTCGAGCTGCTCGGCGATGGCGTCGGCCACCAGAGGAGCAGTGACGGAACCGAAGAGCACGCCCTCTTCGCCCACCTGGGCGATAACGCGCACCGTAGCGTCGTTCAGCTTCTCGGCCAGAGCGTTGGCATCGGCAATGCGAGTCTCCTCGCGCTTGGCGATGTTCTTCTTGCGCTCCTCAAGCTGCTTCAGGTTGCCCGGAGTAGCCTTCACGGCGTAGCCCTGGGTCAGCAGGAAGTTGTTGGCAAAGCCGCGGTTGACGTCGATGACGTCGCCCTCGCCGCCTTTGCCCTGGAGTTCCTTCAGAAGAATAACTTTCATGGTTCTCCTCCCTTCGCCTAGCGGTTGCGGCGATCGCCACGGCCGCTGACAGCGGGAACGGCATAGGGCATGAGAGCCATGACGCGGGCGCGCTTAACAGCTTCCGCGATGTCGCGCTGGTGCTGGGTGCAGGCACCGGTCACGCGACGGGGCTTGATCTTGCCACGATCGGTAACGTACTTGCGCAGCATTTGAGTATCTTTGTAATCGATATACTCCACGTCGTCCTTGCAGAACTGGCAATACTTACGACGAGGCTGCTTAGCGTAATCGGCCATATTAACCTCTTTCGTTTCGCTTAAAACGGAATGTCATCATCGTACACGGAAGAGGAAGCGTCGATAACCGGTGCAGCGGGCATGGGCGCGGGCGCCGGAGCCGGTGCGGGCATGGGAGCCGGAGCACTATAGGCCGGAGCCGCCGGAGCATAGCCCTGGTTGCCGCCGAAATCGCCGCCGTAGGACTGAGCGCCGCCGCCGTTGCGGCTCGACATGAATTCGAGCTCGTCAACGATGACTTCGAGCTTGCTGCGCTTCTGACCATCGCGCTCCCACTGGCTCCAGCGAAGCTTGCCCTCGATGGCCACCTTGGTGCCCTTGGACAAGTACTGGTGCAGGCTGCGAGCCCGATTGCCGAACATGGTGCAGTCAACGAAGTTCGGATAATCCTCCCACTCGTTGGTCTGGGGGTTACGACGACGGTCGTTCACGGCCACGCCGAAGCTCATGACGTCCATGCCGGACTGGGTGCTGCGCAGCTCGGGGTCACGGGTCAGATTGCCGCTGATGATCACTCGATTAATGCTCATTTCTACCTCTTCTCATGGTGAGCGCTTAAGAACGCTCAGTTTCCAACTAGTCGCGATCGGTGCGGGCGACGATCATGTGACGCACAACGGCATCGTTGATGCGCAGCACGCGATCGAGCTCGGCAATGCTCTGCGGGTCAGTATGGAAATCGATGAGAGTGTAGTCGCCATCAGACAGACCGTTGATCTCATAAGCGAGTTTACGCTTGCCCCAATTGTCGACGTTGTCCACCACGCCCTGGGCGTCGGTGATCGTCGTCTCGATGCGCTTCATAACGCCAGCGCGCGTCTCGTCGTCAATCGTCGGAGCAACAATAAACAGCAGTTCATACGCCTTCATCAGCTCACCTCCTTTGGACTTTACGGCTCCGGGCTGGTGAAGGCACACACCGGAGCAGGAATAGCCTTGCTATCTTAGCAGAGCTTTCCCTGCTGCGGTTGAACCTGCATTTCTCCATCACGGTAAGCACACATTGCCTCGGTCGCTGGGGCCATGGTAAACCAAGCGAACCGTAAAAATGACGCGGGAATGTCCTGTTTCGTTCCTCGCGCCGACCGTATGGGCGTCGCAAAAAAAGGCGGAGCCGAAGCTCCGCCGTTCACATCATGGCGCCCCCGAGAGGACTCGAACCTCCGACGCACGGTTTAGGAAACCGACGCTCTATCCGCTGAGCTACGGGGGCGGATATCTGGATTTCGTCGCTAGATATGCTTGAGCACTTCCATGATAAAATCGCTATTCAAGGCTAACATGTCGTTGTCGATGTTTTCAATGACATCGTCCTCCTCGGCGAAGAATGCCGGCTTTCTGCCATCCATGCCCGCCAAATGCAGGGCCTGCTGGCCGTGCTTCAAGGCGTAGGCCGATGCGCTGTTGCGCCACTCCATCGTAGCCTCGGGCACTTTCAGCCCGGTGGCCTGACCGGCCTTGCGAACCAAGCGCTTCATGCGGCTCGAGGCCTTCTTGGGAACATAGGTGCCCTCTTTGTCGATCAGCGTCAGCTCGCCGGCACCCAACGCCTCCAGCTCCACGATAAGCGCGCCCTTGAGCTCAGCCTCATGAGCAGCCATAAACGCTTTCATGCCGCCATTGCCGGCAAGTTCGGATCCGAGCGCCACGAACCACACTTCCATATCGATGCGGTCGCTGTGGAACTGCTCGATCTGCTCGATTTCCGGCGTCGGCTCAAAGACGAAATCGGCGGGCAGGCCTTCACCGAACACACTGGACGGATCGGCGGCACTTGCCTGGTTTTCTTCGCCTTCGGACTCATCGTCAAATTGATCGCGGGAGAACGCCCCACCCTCGAAATGGCGGCCGCGGCGATGCGAAGAGCGAGGTGCATCGAAGCCGTCCTCGGCAAAATCGTCGTCAAACTCGGGAGAAAACGCCGTCGTTGCGTCGGCATCCAAATACTCCTCGTCGTAAGCCTGGATATCGCCTTCTTCGCGGAAACTCTCCCAGCCGCCGCGCGCTGCCCCTACTTCGCGGGCATCGAAGCTCTCCTCGACATCGAGCCATTCCTGCGGACTGGATGCTTCCTCACGCTTCTTGCGGCGGAATTTGCCGAAGATACCGCCGAAGCGGCTCTTGGGCATCTCCACATAACCAGGACCAGCCATGGCTCCCGTCTCGGTGATCTGCTCCACATAAGCAGAATCATCAACATCTTCGACATACATATCGTTCTCGGAGGCATTCTCCAAAAGCTCATCGCCGATAGGCGCGGCCGCTCCCGTCGCCCCCATAGAAGAAAACGTGCCCGCAAGACTGATGCTGCCGGAAAGCGCTGGATCAGTCGTCGTTGTCGTTCTTCCCAAAGACGGCAGCGCGTCGAGCAGCGCCGCTTCCCGCGTGCCTGAAACGGCCGACGACGGCTCGGGCGTCGTCACCGAGGGGATAACGGCGCTCAAGTCATGCACGCGACCATCATGCTCGGGGCGATCTTCTGAAAGAGGAGCGGCTTGCTGACAATCATCCATAGAGATGCGCGGGAGCTCTTGGGAGATGCCGATATTGGGCAGCGTAATAGCGCGGCGCCGGCGGGGGGCAGCGGCTGGAGCCGAAGCCGGAGTCTCAGCCACTTCTCCCACCGAGGGCACCACCACGCGCTGCCCGCCCGCAGGCGCAGCAGGAGCATCAGGCGTCGAAAGATCAATGGGAGGAACCGCCACGGTGGCGCCCGTCAACGGACGCTGGCCATCTCGCACCGTCACATCGGGGTCATCCGTCGGCTGGGGCGCAACAGGCACAGCCGGTACAGCAGGCACGACAGGCTTCGAGGCAGGCGTCCCCGTTTCCGAAGAGGCCGGCTCGGATGCGATGGCGGGAATGTCGGCCAGCATCGCGGAGACCGTGTTGTTAGAAGGAGACGGCAATTGATCGGCCTCAACCGCCGGCACTTCGATGGCTGGCAATACGGGGGCCAACGAGGGCGATGCCTCTTCATTAACGGCCGATGAGGAAGGCGGAGCAGAAATTTCCTCGGAGCTCTCTTCCGCAACCACGCTGTCCATAATCTCGGTGGGTGTTGCGCCAGCTGCTGCCGAAGCTGCCTGCACCGAAGCGCGCATAACACGCATACGCTCGGAAAGCTCGTCGAGGTTGCGGCGCTCATGCTCCTCGCGCGCGTTAATTTCTTCCTCGGCCCGTTCCAAAGCCGTGGCGTACCGCGACCGCTGCACGGGCTTTTCCTTAGCAGGCTTCTTGGCTTGCTCCTGGCCCTTTTTGAACCATTCAGGTACTTGATGCTCAACAGGCGCCACATAGGCGGGGGCAGCAACAGGGACGACAACCGCGGCAGAGGATGGAGTTAAGCTCTCTTCCGGAGAAACCTCCACGGCGCCGTTTTCCTCTCCCTTCGCCGGAGATTCATCCTCTGTTGCCACCTCAGTAGGCGTTGCAGACACCGGTTTCCCTGACAGCGCCGCTACGGCAGCTTTGGCGGCCGCCAGGCGCTCGGCAGCCGACTCCATGGAGGTTCCCAAATCCTCGGAAGTATTCCCCGTATGGTAGACAATCTCCGCCCCCTCGGGAACAAGTCCCGCCGACACGGCGGCCGCCTCGCCATGAACCGTTGGCTCGGGGGCATCGGGGAGATCCCGAGCGGCGGCCACGCGAGAGGCGACTTCCAAAAGCACCGCCACTCCTGCAGCGTTGCAGTTTGCGCCCTCGTTGTAGTTCGCGAACTTCTCAAGCAGAAACGACGCAACCGGCAAAACCGCTACCACCATGGCAACAGCCAGAAGGACGTTGAACACCACGAGCACGCTACCGTCGGGTGCGAGCACCATGCGAATCGCCAAAAGCAGCGGCATGACCACCAGCATCGCCAGCTCAACCCAATAAAGGATGGGGAGCACCGCCGGCATCGCACCGTTCAAATCGCGTCGCACCTTACCGCTGTCGTAGTTCGCCACCACGATCACCTTGCGTCTCCGGCTCGCTCGCGTCGGCGATTTCGCAGGCAGGTAGCGCGCGACGACGTTCTGGCTCACCCCGCGGTTCAAAAGCCGCGAAAGCACCGGCTTATCGAACACCTCGGCGGCTGCCAACGCAGCGCAGATGAGGGACACCACGATGGCAGGAACAGCCAGCGCCCCCACAATCGTCGCCACCAGCGTCACCAACACAGCTACACCACTGCACAGCGTTCGAGGAAGTGAGCTGTCGGGATTGCACTGGAAGTCTTCCATAGCAGTCGTCAGACCGGCCTCGGCGGAAAACTGCTCGCTTATGTAGAGAGCCGCACGCTGTTCTTCCTCAGTACCCGCCGGCCGGGGGCCGATCTCCTGAGACAGATATGCGACATGTTCGTTCAATTCGGCCATGTACGTTGCCTTTCCTCGGTGAAGAGGGTTCTATGGACATAATTATCGTAAGTATACGCCATTACGAGGCCGTTCCGAGATATTCACGAAGAAAGGCATCAGCATTTCCTGCTTTTAGGCGCTCGGCCTCATAGGCGCCTTGGTCGGCCTCAATCTCTTTGTAGAATCGAAGAGCAACAATTTGCTCCGGGTCATCTTCCCCGAGTTCTTGGGCCAAGGCGGCCGCTTCCTCCTCCAATGCGTTATAGCGGCTGTTCTGAGCTTCGAGCTCTTCCTTGTTGCGGGAAAGATAGGCATCGTCGGCAGCAAGGGCTGCCTGTTGCGATTCCATTCTCTTAACCACGTAGGCTTCGAAAGCCGCCAAATCGAGACCGGGATAGGCCGCTTCGGCTTGGGAGAAATCCTGCTGAGCCTCCTCCAAAAACGCCAGGGCCTCGTTTCCTTTAGTCTGCGAGGAAAGAATGTTCTCCTTGCTCATCTCTTCGGCCAGCGCCGTGGCCTCACGAATAGCCGCATCGGCGTTTATCACGGCATTCCACCCCGAGCGGGCTTTAAGGAACGCCTCCGTCGCCATCAACGACTCCTCGATGATATTGACCCCCGCATCCAGCATATTAAGGCGCGAGCGAGCGGCCGTCACCACCTGAGAGGCCGCTTCCTTATCGTCATTGTCGCTCAGTGACGACTGCAGCATTTCCATGGATGCGATAGAGTCCTCTAACTGGGCTCTCATCGGGGCAATCTCCGCGACAACGGCACGATACCCCTCGTTCAGCGCTTCCGCGGAAGGCGCGGCGTCTCCCGTCGCCGAGGGGGAAAGGCGCTTGGCATCGCACTGTTCAATAACCAGTTCGTCGAAGGGGAGAAGGGATTCGTCGCAGCTCTTGATGATGTCGACCTGATCATTCAGGGTATCAAGCAGAGACTTCTGCTGCTCCCTCATCGACATAAGAGCTTGACCGCCCACCAGCGTGATGACCAAAAGGGCGCACACCACCACGAACACGGGCACGATGCCCCTCATTTTTCGATCAACAGCGGAAGAAGAGGCTGACGGGGATGCGGGAGCTTCGCCAGACAAGACGATGGACTGCCCTTTGACCGGTGTTGGCCGAGGCTTTTTCCCTTTCCCCAACGTGAAAAGAGAAGGGCCGCCCGAGCCCCCCTCGTGCCGATCGCGCTCCTCGGCATCGCGAGCCTCACGGGCGGCATCGAGCACGCTGAAGGAAATCTCGTTGGAAGACCCCCGCGTGCGCCGCTTTATGTGCATCGGATGATGCGCCCTCTTCGCTACCATAACCAGAATGCTCCCCTAGCGGCGCGCTGCTATCTCGTCGACGATCTGAGCCGCCGATAGGAATCGGATATTCTGGCTGGGAAGTGATCTCAGGAACGTCTTGCCGTAGCCCTTCGTAATAAGACGCTTGTCCGCAAGGATCAGAATGCCCCGGTCATCAGCTTTGCGAATAAGACGGCCTGCTGCCTGCTTCGTTTCCAACACCGCCGCTGGCAGGACATAGCGCCGCCAGGCGGCATCGTCACGAGCGGCCCGTTCGCAAGAAAGGGGATCCGTCGGCTTCGAGAAGGGCAATTTCGGTATCACGACGCCCTTCAGCGTGGCGCCCGGCGCGTCGAACCCTTCCCAGAAGCTCTTCAGAGCGAAAAGGGACAAATGCTCGTCGGCGAGGAAGTCATCGCGCAGGCCCTTCACCGACACACCCCACTTCTGGCACACGACGCGCAAATCGTCTCCCTTCAGAGCCGGCTGCACCTCTTCGAAGCACTTCTCCATTTCGCGGCGATTCGTGAACAGGGTGAGCATCGACCCGTTCTGGGCACGGTGAGCGTCGATGAGCAGGCGCTGCAGAGCACCGAGATAACTCGGATCATTGGGTTCGGGCATATCGTTGACAACATAGACAACCATCTGATTGTCGAAGTCGTAGCTTGAGGCAAGCAGCAGCTCGTCGGCAACGGAAAACTCGCTCTCGTTCAGCCCCATGGCCTGGGAGAAGCTGTTGAAGCTGCCGTCAACGGTCAGCGTGGCCGACGTATAGACCACCGAATGGTTCCGCGCATACAAGGTCTCGTTCAGCGTCTCCCCCACCGATACGAGCAAGGCCTCCAGCTTGTTCTGCGGACGATCGATCTTGCGACTTAAGCTCGCCGCATACACATAGCGCTCGGGACATTGCGTGCAGATGACCTCGACGTTCTGAATGATCTCCTTCATCTCCATCGCAATGGAGGCAATTTCGCGCTGAATGACGGCGGCGCCTTCAATATCCTCCAAATAGCCTACAAGCTCCTGGCAAACCGTCACCATCTTCTCGGCGCGCTCGGCCATGGCGCGACCAAGACGGGCAATGTTTTGGAAGAGGGAGCCGTGGCGAATCTCGTCATTCAACCAAAGATCCACCGTCTCGTAGCCCTTCGAGCGCTTATTGGTGTCATAGAAGAACAGGTCGGGCAGCGCCTTGCAGAACGCCTGGGCCACTTCGCCGAATTCAGCGCCCGCACGGCGCGCCTTCCCCGTGAGCCCATAGAACAGCGTCGTCGAGGATTCATTGCCCGGCATGACAACGGTGCGCTCCGCCCGCACGAAGACGTTGCGCCGAGATTCCTCGGAAGCTACGCGGCGCGCGAGGGAGAGAATGTCTTCCTCTGCCAACTCAAGGGAAAATGCGCGCCGTGCCTCGCTTTCGGCGCTGTGGGCCTCATCCACCACCCAATAGCGGATGGGCGGGAGCAAGCCTCCGTCGGCGACAAGATCGCAGAACAGGAGGCTATGGTTGGTAACGACGATATTGGCGGCCTCGGCCTTGCGGCGCGAACCGTGGACGAAGCAGGACGTGCCGAAGAACGGGCATTTGCGACGCAGGCAATCGTGGCTCGTGGTGGTGATCATCCAGCGCGGCAGCGTGCGGTAGTCGATCTTCAGGCCGTCGATGTCGTCGTAAGCCGTCTGCTCAATGAAGGAAAGCAAGGCGGCAAGGGCCGGAGCCTGAGGTTTTTGCTCCTTCCCCACGGTGCGCATGCCGGGGCCTTCCACAACGAGGCGCTCCACCTTGTGCAGACAGGGATAATGGGAGAACCCCTTGAGAGCAGCATAGGTGAGGTCGGCACCGAGCTCCTCCGAAAGAGCGGGAAGCTCATGATAGACCAGTTGGTCGAGGAGAGCGTTCGTCTTAGTAGCTACGCCGACATTAATACCGTTATCTCGGGCAATGATGGCCGCCGGCAAAAGATAGGCCATGGATTTGCCCACGCCTGTCCCTGCCTCCACCATAAGATTGCGCGATCGGGCAAACGCATTGCGCACTGCCTCGGCCATAGCCACTTGCTCGCCGCGCTGCTCGTACTCTTCGTACAGGGAACCTACTACGCCCTCAGCGGTGAACGCTTGGGCCACAGCATCGGCCGTGGGGAGTAAGAAGGATCGCCCTGGATCGGCGGCGATTTCATCGGCATCCACGAGCGGTCTTAGATCGGTTTTTCCTACACGTTCGCGACGCAGGGTGCGCAGCGAGAAAGGAAGCGGTTTCTCCTCGCTCGTCTCACCCGCGCGCTCGGCAAAATATTCGAACACCACAACCGTCGGCCAATCGTTCGGTTCCTCCATAGAGGCGATTTCCCGCAGCAACATAGTCGGCATGGCTTCCACAGCAGCAAGCAGAATACGCAGGAGGGCACAGGTCGCCGCCACATCTTCATCAGCCCGATGCGTTGACCGAGGAGCACCGAAGGCCTTCACGAGATCGATGAGTCGATGGGATTTCATGCGGGGCAGCGCGATGCGGGACAAATCGAGGGAATCGACCCAAGTGTTCTCGAGCAGCGGATAGCCCGTCGGATGCTTCGTCGTGAAATTGCGGTCGAACTCGGCATTATGGGCCACGACGACGGCGTCTCCTACGAAAGCGGCCAGATCGGCTAGAGCTTCGGACGCCGAGGGAGCGTCAGCCACATCCTCATCGTGAATATCGGTGAGATGGGCAACATCCTCAGGAATGGGCTTTCCCGGGTTCACGAAGGTAACGAACCAGTCGACGATCTCGCCGTTTTCCACCCGCGCCGCTGCAATCTGCGTCAACTCATCATGGGCGAGAGAGAATCCCGTTGTTTCCGTATCCAAAACAACGACATTATTATCGAACCGGCCGAAATCGCTCTTTTGGGCCCGTTCGGGCAGCGACTCGTAGCGCGCGATAATCTCCGGCGGCGTTCCGTCGCTGATAAAGTTCTTCAGCTGTCTTTCGAGGGGGGTGGTGTCACGTGACATAGCGCAGCCTATCTTTCGCGGCGCCCTTGGTGGTGAAAAAAAGGAACCTCGGCCTAGCGAGTGTTCCCTGATTCATCGGGCTCGGTTATGGTGTTCTCGACAACTCACGGTATTGTATCAGCCAGGGCGGAGAGAATATTCATGGAACGGTATTTCGGTACATATCAAACATTTCGAACGGTCTCAAAGAAAGATGCGGCGGTGCTTATGGGTTCCAACACCCTCGTGGGAGACCGATACCGCATCAATCTCACTATGGACGAGGGTGTCCATCGCGCGTGGCTTATTAACAAGTTCAACGAAACTATCGGTTACTTCGACGACGGTTTCTCGCGCGAACTGAGCCTTTTTGCAGCGGAAGGTCTGGAACTCGTGGGAATCCTCTCCTTTGTCGCCTTCACGGAAACACCTGAGCCAGGTGAATATTGGGGACAGGCCGCAGTTATCGGGTACAGCCCCCATTACGCAGAGGAATTCAATCGGTTCATCGACGGCGTCTGCGGGCTTATCGGTAAGGGTATTCGCCCGAAGCTGGCGTTGAACGGGCCAGCCGTCGACGAGATCATCAACTCGAACGGCACATGGCTTCCGAGCGAGCGAGAGCCTCTCCCCGAGAAACAACGCGGCATGGCACTGCTCAAAACGCGCCGAGGGTTCATCGACGGCCTCGTGGAGGCTGGACGCACGGGCAATAAAGGTTGCTATATTCTCAGCTGGGCCTTTCTTCTTGCCCTCGTTGCCGCCATCATCATCGGCCTGAAGTCTTGCGGAGTGTTCTAAAACGAGAATACTTGTTTTAGTTATCTAATCTGCAACCGTAGAGGGGTGACCTTGGTCGCCCCTCGGCTGCAAGCGCTTACTCTCCCTCTTCGAAGGCATATTCAATGAGCTTCGTGCACAACTCAGGGAAGCTGATGCCTGCCGCCCGAGCCGCATCGGGAAGAAGCGAAGTCGCCGTCATGCCAGGGATGGTATTGGTCTCCAGAATCCACGGGATGCCATCCTTGTCGAGGATGAAATCGGAACGCGACACGCCACTGCACTGCAATGCCTTATGGGCGCCGACAGCGGCGTCCATTACTTGCTTGGTTTTCTCCTCATCGAGAGGTGCCGGGCAGATATGCTGCGAACCGCCGGGCGCATATTTCGATTCAAAATCATAGAAGTCAGCTTTAGGAACAATCTCGATGACAGGTAAAGCGAAAGGATCCCTGTTTCCCAACACGGCAACCGTGAGCTCGGTACCTTGAATATACTTCTCAACGACAACAAGCTCGTCAATTTCGAACACGCGCTCGATGGCATCAGCAATAGCTTCTTCGCCTTCCACGATGTAAATGCCCAAAGCGCTGCCTTCGGTAGCCGGTTTCACGACACAGGTTCCGCCCATAGCCAATGCAAGCTCTTGAACGGAATATCCCTCTCCCTTCTTGAGGTATTGATAGGGAGCGGTAGCAATGCCTTCGCGCTGGTAAAAAAGCTTGGATTGGGCCTTGTTCATCGCCGTTGCGCTTGACCACACACCAGGTCCCGTGTAGGGAAGACCGATCGTTTCCAGAAAGCCCTGGAGCACGCCATCCTCGCCGCCTTTTCCATGAAGACAGAGAAAGGCAACGTCGAAGGGCTCCTCAATGAGCGTTTTCAGATGATCCTTCTTCGCCGGATCCAACTCCTGGACAATAAACCCCGCTTCACGAAGCGCCTCTCCGGCACCTTTGCCTGATGCAAGGGAAATTTCGCGTTCCCCACTGGTTCCTCCAGCTAAGAGGGCGACGCGGCATTTTGCGGGTTCAACTACTGCTGCCATGGAGCATTCCTTCCAGACGGTAAATCTCTGGAGGCAGTATATCAGAGCAACGCCACCGTCTATAATGAACCTATGAATAACGAACTGATAAAGCTTACAGAAGCCGAACTCGAGGATCTTGTTACCTCGTGGGGATACCCGCGCTTTCGCGCAAAACAGATCCACGAGTGGGTTCACCGCCATCATGCGGCTTCTTTCGATGCCATGTCCAACCTTCCGAAAGACCTCAGGGCGAAACTTTCTGAGTTTTTTCCGCTGGAGATGGTAAAAATTTTTGACCAACAAGTTTCCTTAGATGGGACACGCAAATATGTTGTGACCCTGGCCGACGGCTCATTAGTTGAGACGGTGGGCATGCCCGTCTACCATCGAGACGGCTCCCTCGATCGGCTATCAGTATGCGTTTCCTCTCAAGTAGGATGTCCTATGGCCTGTCAGTTCTGTGCAACTGGCCGCGAAGGCCTTACACGGAATCTCACGGCTGCAGAAATCATCTCCCAAGTGGCTCTCGTCCAAGAGGATTTCCAAGAACGGGTAAGCAATGTCGTTGTTATGGGGCAAGGGGAACCCTTCCTTAACTACAATGAAGTTCTTGCTGCTTTGCGCATTCTAAACAGCAGGGACGATTTCAATATCGGAGCGAGACATATCACGCTCTCTACTTGCGGCATCATAGATGGGATCGATCGTCTCTCCCAAGAGCCAGAACAATTCACGCTCGCCGTGTCTCTTCATTCGGCTTTACAGGAGAAGCGTGATCAGCTTATGCCGAAAGTGGCAAAGCAACCTCTTTCGAATCTTAAAAAGGCTGTGGAGAGATACACCCAGTCGACCAACCGTCGTGTCTCCTTCGAGTATCTCCTCATCAAGGATGTCAACGATTCAGAAGAGGATCTTCAAGCACTTCTCGACTTCTGCGATGGGCTACTCTGCCATGTCAACCTTCTCCCGGTGAACACCGTAGAAGGATCTCCTCTACAAGCCGCCTCACCAGCAACTGCAAAGCATTGGGTCGAGACACTGACTCATCATGGAGTGGAAACGAGTTTCCGAAAATCCCGCGGAGCTGATATCGACGGAGCATGTGGTCAGTTAAAAAACAAGTTGGCACAAGGAACCTTTCGTTAACTTGTCTTTCTCTTCTCATGTTTCACGTGAAACAAAAACAACTAATGTCATGTTATGTAAAGTATTTTCCCTTACCTCACACTAGGGTCTATAACGACTTCTTTCAACAAGAAAAGAGTCTGTTTCACGTGAAACAGACTCTTTTCTTAGTCATTAAATGCTATCGAAAGTTACTCACCAACAAGCTCACTGAAGAGTCGTCGCAAATCTTCCTCATCCTTGAATTCAATCTCAATTTTGTTCTTCCCTTTAGACGATTTCACACGCACGTTAGTCTTCAGTGTCTCGCGTAAGGTCTTCGCCACAGACTTGTAAACCGCAGGCATTGGTTCACGGGAAGCCGAAGCAGAGCTGTCCTTTTTGCCTGACATAAGGCGAGCAAGATTTTCTGCTTCGCGCACGTTCAAACCGTTATCGATAATCTTCTGAGTCAAGGAAAGACGACCTTCAGCTGTGGGCACTGACAGAATGGCACGAGCATGGCCCGCCGTGATCTTTTCCTCAAACAGAAGCTGCTGAGCCTCTTCAGGGAGATCAAGAAGTCGAAGTGCATTGGCGACAGTCGAACGACCCTTGGAAACTGCCTGCGCCACTTCCGCCTGGGTCATCGAGCGTCGTTCCATCAACCGACGGTACCCGTACGCCTCTTCTATCGGGTTCAGATCAGAGCGCTGGATATTTTCAATCAACGCAAGCTCGAGAGCCTGGTCGTCATCAACCTCTTTTATACGAACGGGAACCTTCTTAAGGCCAGCAGCCTTTGAGGCTTGCCAGCGGCGCTCACCGGCGATGATCTGATAAGTGCCATCGGCCATTTGCCTTACAAGAATAGGCTGAAGCAGACCATCTTTTTCAATAGAAGCAGCGAGTTCTTCTATTTCCTCTTTTTTAAATTGGGTTCTCGGCTGATCAGGATTAGGAGCGATTCTATCAATCCCCACCTCATCAGTTTCCCGTACAGGAACCTCCTCAATCCTTGATTCCTCAATAATGGCTTCTCGCACAATGGGCTCAGAGACCTTTACTGGTTCTTCCTCCAGTTCAACCATCGTCCGTACGGGCCGCGTGGAAACAGGGGCCTCTCGCGCTGCCTCTTCATCTACTTCAATTGTCACTCTCTGGCGCTCAGGCGCAGGGGAAACAGGGGCAGGTGATTCATAGGAACCGGGGAGGAGGGAACCCAGACCTCGACCGAGTCCTCCACGACGTTCGGGCTTAGCCACGAGCAATCACTTCCTTCGCTAATTCAATATAGGAAAGAGCGCCTCTTCCCTTAGGATCATATTGGGTAATCGGCTGCCCAAAACTCGGAGCTTCCGACAATTTAACCGTGCGAGGAATAGGCGTGGCAAACACCAAGCGCCCAAAATACTCACGCACTTCATCGACAACCTGCTTCGAGAGCGTTGTACGGCTATCGTACATAGTAAGAAGAATGCCGTAGATATCCAGAGTAGGATTAAGGCGGGATTTGACACGCTTCATTGATTCGAGAAGTTTTGTCACACCTTCCAAAGCATAGAACTCGCATTGGATAGGAATAAGCAATTTATCGGCCGCTACGAGAGCATTGACTGTTAAAAGACCCAAAGAAGGCGGGCAGTCGATGAGAATGAAATCATATTTGCCCCGCATACCGCCCACAGCATCCTTGAGGCGATTCTCCCGCGCCATTTCCGAGACCAGCTCAACTTCCGCTCCCGCAAGATTAATCGTAGCAGGAGCAATGTCTAACCCCTCGGCGATATCAGGAATAATTACCTCTTCAAGAGGAACATCATTAAGGAGAACATCGTAGATACACTGCTGTATGAGACTCTTCTCAACGCCAAGGCCACTGGAGCAATTTCCCTGAGGGTCAAGATCGACAAGAAGCACCTGTTTGCCCATCTCTCCCAGTGCAGCTCCAAGGTTGATTGCCGTTGTCGACTTCCCTACGCCACCTTTTTGGTTAATGATGGCGATGATCTTCGTCTGTCCGACAACATGACGCACCGGCGCCTTGTCTTTATAGCTCTTCAAAGGTTCTTGAGGAATCACAGGAGCTGCGTAATCCTCAACCTCCCTGACAACCACTTCAATATTTTCAGGATCGTCAACGAGTTCCTCTTCAGCGACTACCACTTCTTGTTCCTGAGTCTGAGGTCGATCAACCTCTTCGACAGTCCGGGCTTGTTTTGTGTCTCGTTTAAGACCATCAAAGAATCCCACAGGAACCTCCTTCCTTGATTGGAGCACAGTATATCATCGCCTCAAGCCGGTTCAGGCGATGTTCGACAGAAGGATTCAAATTGATCGTGTTTCACGTGAAACACGATCACATACTATATTCAGCTTCGAGGGCGAAGTGGCTGTTTCTGAGCCAAGCCAATTCTTCGAGGGAGCTTGATGCGTGGCTTGCCGATTTTCTCAAACACCACAATCGTTCTTGTAGTCTCTCCATCGCTCAAGCAAATCTCACGCTGAGAGATCATTTTCATACCAACAAGGTCTTGCACAGCAAGCGCTTCCTCAAGCTCCTCTGATGATAGCTGCGCCTTATAGCACACTAAGCGACCGCTTTTTTTCAAAAGGGGCGAAGCAAGCTCTATAAGAGAAACGAGCTTAGACAGAGCTCGTGCTGTGAGGACAGCAAATTTCTCCTTGTACTCCAGAGGAAGATCCTCGATGCGCTCGCTTGATGTAGAAATCTGCTCACTCAACGAAAGATCATCGAGGGCAGATTGAACAATAGCCATTTTCTTCTTCACCGAGTCAACGAGAAGTGTCTTTCTTCCTGTTGCAAGCGCAAGAGGAACTCCAGGGAAGCCACCTCCCGAGCCAAGGTCTCCATAGAGACCAGCAGGAGCTTCATCGACCTCTGGCAAACCTACCAGCGAATCCTCTATATGAAGGAGGCGCGCTTGCTCCCCATCAGTAATGCGAGTAAGATTCGTGACCTTATTTGCTTCAAGGATTGAATCAAGATAGCGTTGCATCAAGCTCATCGTCTGATCTTCTGCCATCTCAACTCCTTCCCATAGGCGAACGTGTCCATAATAAAGGAAATGGGACGTGCTTTGCGCGTCCCATCAGCACGTTGAAAGTATCCGAACAGTTTTTACAGAGGAACCACGACTACATGACGGGAAGGGCCCTCTCCTTCAGAAACAGTCTCGACGCGATCATCGTCTCTCAAGGCAATGTGGATAATCCGGCGCTCATAGGGAGTCATCGGGCGCAATCCAACTTTGCGGTGCTGAGAAGCAGCACGATTAGCAGAGCTGTGCGCAATCGACTCGAGTTTCTGGCGCTGGCGGTTCTTGTAGCCCTCAACATCGACAATAACCGGATAACGGAAGCCAATGGTACGTACCGTTATCATCGACACAATGAATTGCAGCGCGTCAAGAGTTTTCCCATGGCGACCAATAAGGACAGCCATATCTTTGCCGCTGATATCAAGAATCAGTTCGCCCTCGTCGCCCTCGTATTCATCAATAGTCACTTCGCCGACATTGAAGTACTGGAGAATATCTTGGAGCGCCGCGATAGCAGTGTCAGCAATAGTATCGAGCATCTCGTCCGTCACGATAAGCTCGTCCTCTTCAACAACCTCTTCGGTATTAATGGGGTCTGCAGAAGACTGAGAATCCTCCACCACCTCGTCTTCTACCTCTTCAATCATCTCCTCGAACTCTTCAGTCATTACAGGCTCCTAACCTTAAACACCGCGGTTGAAATGATGCCGCGGAACGTACAAAGGGAGTGTTTCATGTGAAACACTCCCTAAAATCAGTAAGGTCTAGCGCTTTTTCTTGGGACGCTTCTTCTTCTCTTTGCGCGTGACGTTAACCTCGATCGGCTTGACAACGAGAGCTTCTTCCTCATCTTTACGCCGATCAGCAGCACGGCAGCGCGCAAGCGTCAACTGATTCTGACCGATACCGATAAGGGAGGATGCGCCCCAGAACAGCAACACGCCCGCCGGCGAACCCCAGGAAATCCAAAGCATCATAAGAGACATGATCGCGCCCATCATGAGCGTCTGATTTTTCTGCTGGGTGTTTTCGGTTTTCAACTGCTGAAGAACCATCGGAAGGAAGGTGGCACCGGCAAAGATAATCATGAGAATGAGATAGGGAACAAATGTTCCGAATCCCTCGCCGAAAGCCTGGGAGGGCGTCGTGACGAGATTCGGCACCAAGTTGTAGAACGAGTACGTGCCCTCGCCAATGCGATCGCCCATCTCGCGAAGCACCTGGAACAGAGCAATAAAGATCGGCATCTGAAGCAGCATCGGAAGACAACCAGCGAGCGGGTTGAACTTCATCTCCGCGTAGATCTTCTGCATCTCCTGGGATTGGCGCGTGGGATCATCGGGAAAGCGATCTTTCAGGGCCTGAATCTTCGGCTGCACCTTCTGCATAGCATAATTGGACTTCGCTTGCTTATGCATGAGGGGCGCGACGATGATACGGAAGATAATCGTGACGATGATGATCGCCAGGCCCCAGTCATGGCAGAAGTTATAGAAGAACTGGATAATGTCGAAGATCCAGTCTTTAAAGATGTCCCACATAACTTACCTTTCCAAATGCACCGGCGACTCAGGGAACGGGATCGTACCCACACGGACCGCCAGGGCGGCATCGCAGTATCCTCTTTGCAGTGAGCACGAACCCTTTGCAAAACCCATACCGCTTGAACGCGATGAGTCCGTACTCAGAACATGTGGGAATGAAGCGACAAGAGGGGGGAAGGAGGGGTGAAAGAGCCATTCGGTAAAACACAATAAGACCGATAGCAACCAGAGTCGGAATCCTCTTAATGCGTACGAGCAGCTTCTTCAACGGTGTTCTTCCCTTCGCCTTGGGCAAGGCGCTCAGCGACATTTCCGCATGCTTTCAGCACTTTACTATAAGAAGCCCGAGTGAGGCCCGATTTTGCCAGAAATATCACGTCAAAGCCGGCCCACGGCCCACCCATCTCCATGCAGAGTGCTCGCAAGCGGCGCTTGGCGCGGTTCCTCCAAACGGCATTCCCCAACTTCTTCCCCGCAATAAAAGCGACACGACCGGAATGGCCGTGTCGCTCACGATTGCTCTGCTTGTCGTCCTGCGCGCCTACAATAATCGTAAAGTATGGCGTATGAAGACGATGCCCCGTAGAGAAGAGCTGGGAGATTTCAGTGCTGGATTTAATAGTCTGCACCTAAAGATCTCCTAGACGGTGAGACGCTTGCGCCCCTTAGCACGACGGGAAGCGAGAACAGCGCGACCACCCTTGGTAGCCATACGGGCACGGAAGCCATGGCACTTGGCGCGCTTGCGTTTGTTCGGTTGATAGGTGCGTTTCATTGTTTCTTTCCCTTTCATGGTTTAAAGAGTAGCTTTTGAATTATACAACGCAAAAAAGTACTGTCAACGGGGCGAACAGAAGAATAAGGAAGATGGCTGCGAAGGGGCTTGCGGTAGGGAGGCGAAACCATGAAGTACCGGTAACGGCTGTGCAGAACTAAAAAGTAGTTCCCATTGAGGAGACGTTCTGAAAATAGAATCCAAATAGTAGTCTCAATAAGACGAGTGGATTAGTCGATAACTGGCATAGCCGCAGGTGAGGAGCTTGCTAGCGTACTTACTGCTTGGTGAGTTATCGAGCACGCTTGTGAACCATGCGTTGGCGGCCATCCTCTGCTGTCTCCCGTTGTCGTTGAAAAGTCGCTCTGTTATGCGCAGGTTTTCCCTTCTTATCAAGAGTTTGTGAACAAACTAGTCCAGCTCGCAGATGATCTTCTGCAGCACCTCAATCTCTTCTTGGGTATCGCGATCGGTCTTCAAACGCTCTTCGATGCTGGTTGCCGAATGGATGGCGGTCGAATGGTCGCGATTGAATTTTTTGCCGATATCGCCGTAGGGAAGATCGAGCAGTTGTCGGCACAGGTAGATGGCGATCTGTCGCGGTCTCACAATGGATTGGGATCGCTTGGGGCCTACCATGTCGCTATGGCTCACCTTGAAGAAGTTCTCCACTTCCCGCTGGATGTCCTCCACGGTCAAGCTTCGTGACATACCGCCGGTGAAATGGTTGGCTAGAAGCTCGCGCACTTCATCGATGGAGATATCGCTGCGATCGCAGTAGATCATGCGGTAAATAACGGTATTCACGGCGCCCTTGAGCTCGCGGATGTTGGATCCGGAGTTCTCGGCGATGTACATTTGAATGTCGTCGGAGAGGGTGAAGTTCCCCAGGCCCTCGCTTCGGCTGAATTCGTCGGTGAAGGATTTGACGATGCCGAGTTTGGTTTCCACTTCCGGCGGCTGGATATCGATGGTGCCGCCGCTGTAGAAGCGAGATTTCAGACGCTCGTCGAATTGGATGTTCTTGGGAGCGCGGTCGGCGGAAAGCACCACCTGCTTGCCCTGGCTGGTCAGCGTGTTGAACAGCTGGAAAAGCATGTTCATGGATTCCTTCTTGCCTTGAAGGTGCTGGACATCATCGAGGAGGAGGATGTCCGCCTGCTCGTAATAGGCGCGGAAGTTGCGGAAGCTGACCTTCTCCTGATCTTTGATGGCCCCGGCCTCTGAGTACTTCGAGACAAAGTCCTGAGCATCCACATAGACCGTTCGCATCGAGGGACGCGTTTCCTCGATGTAGTTCTGAATGGCCCTCATGAGGTGTGTTTTGCCCAAGCCGCTCTTCCCGTAAATGAACAGGGGGTTAAGGGGAAGCCGTCCGGGGGACTCTGCAACTTCGACGGCCATGGAATAGGCCATGCGGTTCGATTCCCCGATAACGAAGTTCTCGAACGTGAGGGAAGACGAGGGATTCGAAGACCGCTCGGCGACCGGCTCCTGGGAGAGCGGTGCGGGCGCGGGAGGCGCGTAGTGATCGACCACGACGTCCTCTACGAAGGGATGAGCGACCATGCCGGATGGTTCGAAGGGGGCCGCCTGAGACAGGGGAGCGCCATAGGCCGGCGGTGGGGGAGCAGATGCCGCGATGGGCTGAGAGGGGAGAGGCTCCATCGTCGTTGCCGCTGGCTGCGCAGGTGCTGGTACCGACATCGGTTGTGAGGGTGCCGAAAGGGGAGCCGCTGGGGACGGTTGGCCCACGGCAGCGCTTTTACGCTGCTCTTGCGTAGGATCGACGGCGATGGCCACCGCGAATACGACGCCGGTGAGATCGCGCAGCGCGCGCACGATCACCTCGGTGTAATGCTGCTCGACCCATGTCTTTATAAAGTCGTTGTCGGCGGTGAGCATGAGGAATGAATCACTCATGGCTTGGGGAATGAGCCGCGAGAAAAAGGCGGAAACCTGGGAGGGGTCGATATCCTGGTAGCTTTTGACTTGGGCGCAAATGCGCGCCCATTGTTCGTTGAGCGTCTCGCTATCCATACATCATCCTTCCGCCGGCGTTTTTGCCGTGGTTCTCCGCTTTCAGGGCAATTCTAGCAAATTGGCAAGGCTTGGGTCTTAAAGACCCTGTGCGATCTGACGGCCGTAAGGGGTGAGGGCCCGCTGCTTCCCGACCATTTCCACCAAACCTGCCTCTCGCAGCCGGTTGAGGGTGGTGTTGGTGGTGGAGGCCGGCGTCTCGGTCAGGTCGCTGAAATCCTTGTTCCGGAGGGTTCCTTCCTTAAGGAGAAGTTTCAGGAATATTCGCTCGCGTTCGGAGAGGGCGGGCGCCGGCATGACGGCACCCGGGTAACCCGGATACGCCGCTGGTGCCGGTGCTGCTCCGTAGGTCGGATAGGCCGTTGGGGCGGCGCCGTAGGCTCCATAGCTCGGATATCCCTGGTAAGGGGCTCCGTAAGAGGGAGCCGGTACGGGAGCAGGGGCCGCGGGTACCGCGCTGTAGCCTTGCGGCGCGTAGGCGGGTGGGTAGGGAGTCGCCCCTGGTGCGCTGGATGAGCCCATGGAGGGATAGATTCCGGCTGGATTGGAGGGATAGGGTTCGGTGCCGGCTGCGAGGGGCGCTGCGTAGGGCTGATGGACCGCGGCGGTTTCCGAAGCGTAGGACGAGCTCGGGGCGTACTCTCCCTTGCTGCCCAGCACGTCGGTTTCGTCCCAGTCGTCCAGGGGGTCGTCTTCTTCACGCACCAAACTGACGGTGACGACGGCGCCGGTTCCCAGATTGTCCTCGATGGTAATGGTGCCATGGGACGATTCGAGGTACTCCCGCACAATGGGGAGGCCCGACCCGACGCCCCGAATATAGTTTTTCATCGGCTCGACGGCAGAAGAAAACCCTGGCATTTGGGCCTTTTCTTTCGAGGGGATGCCGGGGCCATGATCGGCGAAGCGGATGGTGTTCCCTTTGTCGAGAATGGAGACCACTACCTCTTTGAAGCGCGCGTGGATGAAATTTTCGGAAACCTCCCGAATAACGGTGTAAGGGATGGTTCCCCCTGCACCGTGGGACTGTTCGTAAACCGTGGAGGCGAGCGCCTCGATATAAGCCGCCGTGTCAGCGGGCTTTATCTCCACAACTCGTGGTGCGCTGCGCAGGTCGTCGTAGAGAGCGATACGCCCCACGGTGTCGACGAAGGAATAGTCGAAGGAAGCCCCCTGGGGAGCTTCGTCGTGAAGAGAAGTATGTTGTTCCATGGTTTCCAAGATCATTCCGTTTTGTTCGTCGTTCAATTCGTTGTTTCAAGGATTTTTCAGGATATTGTAACGTGTTTCATCATTTTACAAGGTATCTACCTGCGCATTTCATAACCAGTGGTAAGTAATTCACTATTTGTTCAGTAAAAGTGGAAAACCGAAATTGAACTACCTGTGATTTTCCGAAGAATTCCAACTTATCAACCAAATATTCAGCAAAAGTGGAAAACTCGGAATTCGAGAATTCCTAACGGCTGTCATTCAAAGAGGAAAAAGTGAAAAACTTTGCCCAAAAACCTTGACAGAGGCTCTCGATAACCCTTCTCGGCCGCTTCCTATCCCTTTGAGAGGAGGAATCCTGTCAACTACGATCTTGTTCGAACATAGGTGCGTTTAAAGAGAATTACCCTGACATAATTTACAAAATCCCAGCTCAACGCATTGTTTTTAAAAACAAAAAACGATGGTGAACTGTTAGCTAAAACTGTCAACCATCTTTACCTTCGATATCCACTCAATGAAAAGGATGGTTATCCACTGCTTGCGCTGGGAAAAGAGGAAGTTATCCACTTTTTCCACCAACGGAGCAAGAAAAGGGTGTAAAACTAATCAACCATTAGACAGACAACTCTGCTCGGCCTCTCTGTTTCCCTGTTTTCCGGCGTTATAATACCCGCACGATATCTTCTGTTTCAGCTCAGGCCATTACGAAGAGAGGCATCCCTTGAAATTCAGTATCAATCGCACCGAGCTTGCCAACGCCCTGTCCATTGTCCTCAAAGGGGTTTCCACTCGATCGACGCTCCCTGTCTTGTCTGGCATCCTCATCGAGGCCGCCGGCGACAAAATTATCCTCCAAGCCACCGACTTGGAGCTCTCCATTCAATACTCCGTGGCCGCGCTCGTTGAGGAGGAAGGCCGCACGGTGGTACCCGGTAAGCTGTTCTCGGAGATTGTGAAGAACCTTCCCGATGCTGCGGTTCATGTCGAGGCCACTGACGAGCAGGCTTTCGTCACCTGCGACACGTCTTCGTTCTCTATCCGTGCTTTGAACGCTGAGGATTTCCCTGGTTTTCCCCGCGTGGACGTTCATCAGAAGATAGAAATTCCTTTCCATCAGTTTTCCACTATGGTCAAGCGTGTTTCTCGCGTCGTATCCAAGGATGAGTCCCGCGCTATTCTCACGGGCGTCCTCATCACCCTGGAGGCCGGCGTGCTGCGCATGGTGGCCACCGACTCCTATCGCCTCGCCATCACCGACGCCCCTCTGCCGAACTCCTCGGCCGATGAGTTCCATGCGGTCATCTCGGGTAGCTTCCTGTCGGAAATCGCGTCGCTGCCGAAAACGGAGTCGCCGGTGTCTCTGGCCTTGGCCGACAATCAGATCGTCGTGACCTGCGAGGACACGGTGTTTATCAACCGCCGCATTGAAGGCAACTTCCCCAATTACAAGCAGCTGCTCCCCGACGGCTACGCTACTCGCGCTACCATCGAGGTGGATAAGCTCGTGGCCAGTGTTCGCCGCGCCTCTCTGCTTGGCTCTACCTCCTCGCCCGTGCGCTTTGATTTGAACAACGCCTCCCAAACGGTGCAGATTTCCGCAGCATCCCAGGATGTGGGCAGCGCGCAGGAAATCATCTCCTGCGCTATCGAGGGCGAAGATGTGGAAATTGCTTTCAACTACGCTTATGTGTTGGATGGCCTCGGATCCATTGCCACCGACGAGGTGTATCTTGAAGTGCAATCGGCTTTGAAGCCGGGCATCTTCCGCGCGCTCGAGCCGGAAAACTTCCTCTACCTCGTCATGCCCGTGCGCATCTCCTAAATGACCCTGCGTATCGAAAGCCTCTCTTTGCGGAATTTCCGCAACTACGAGGATGCGGCTCTAAGCGAGCTTGGGGATATCACCGTACTTGTGGGGGAGAACGCTGTCGGCAAAACGAACCTCATCGAGGCCATCCAGCTGCTTACGGCGCTCACGTCGTTCCGACATGGTACGGCCGATCAGCTGATTCGCCACGGTGAGGAGCATAGTCGCGTATCCATGCAGGCAACTGACGGCAATCGGCGTCTTGATGTCGATCTCACGCTTGATGGTCGTACGCGCAAGTATCGGCTCAACGGGAAGGCGAAACGGCCGATCGATTTGAAGGGACTCATTCCGTCGGTCGTTTTTACGCCTGACGACCTCGACTTGGTAAAAGGGCCGAACAGCGGGCGGCGGTCCTCGTTGGACACGTTGGGCGCTCAGGTGAATAAAAGCTACTACACGGTACGGCGTGATTACGAGAAGGTGATTCGTCACAAGAATCGCCTTCTCAAAGAAGAGGCCGATGACGCTCTTGTGGAGGCCATCAATGAGATGGTTGTCACCGTGGGGGCTCAGCTCACGATCTACCGCATCGCGTTGTTCGAGCGGTTGCTCCCTCATCTGATTGCAAAGTACCAGGAGATTTCTCAAGGACGCGATTGCTTGAACGCGGTCTATGCTCCTTCGTGGGGGAAAGGAACGCTGGGGGAAACGGTTGAATCCCTTACCCGCGACGAAGCCCGCGAGGCGTTGGCCCGCGCGCTTCATGAGCGCGCGGAGGAAGAGCGACGCCGCGGCCGGGCAGTGGTGGGGCCTCATAGCGATGAAATCGTATTCACCCTCGATGGGGAAAACGCCTCAATTTACGGAAGCCAGGGGCAGCAGCGCTCCATTGTGCTCTCGTATAAGCTGGCTGAAGCTGCCGTCATCGAGGAGATTATCGACCAGAAGCCGGTGCTCCTTCTTGATGATGTGATGAGCGAGTTGGACGGCCGACGGCGCGATGCGCTGGTAACCGCTATGGAAGGTGGTAGCCAGACCTTTATCACCACAGCGAACATCGATTACTTTAATGAGGCCATGTTGAACAAGAGCAATGTTATCCACTTGCCGTTGGTGTGACCCGCCAAAACCGTAGGATCGTCCCCTTCGAGTCCCCAAAGTATTAACTCCGTGCATTTCTCGCTTGATTTAAGCCCCATTTTCCACAATTCCTGGCAAAGTCTTCACCGAACCGCAACATAGGCCCTCAAACAGCCTCATAACAGCCCCGTTCCGCGACTTTCAGTCGAAATACGATTTCACCATGCTATAATTGACGCTCATTCGGCGCCCGCATCTGGGCGCGTTCTTTTGTTCCGAGAGCGAAGGAGTGTCAGTGGCAAACAAACCAGATCACTACGACGGTTCTGACATTCAGGTTCTAGAAGGACTTGAAGCTGTTCGCAAACGCCCGGGCATGTACATCGGCTCCACCGGTCCCCGCGGTCTGCACCACCTGGTCTACGAGGTGGTCGACAACGCTGTGGACGAGGCCCTGGCCGGGTACTGCGATACCATCAAGGTGACCATCCACCCCGACAATTCCATCTCCTGTGAGGACAACGGCCGCGGTATTCCCGTGGACAAGCACCCCAAGGAGAAGATCCCCACTGTTGAGGTCGTACTCACCATTCTGCATGCCGGCGGCAAATTTGGTGGCGAGGGCTATAAGGTCTCTGGCGGTCTGCACGGCGTGGGCGTCTCCGTTGTGAATGCCCTTTCCACGAAGGTGGAAGTTCAGGTGCGTCGCGATGGCGTGGAATATGAGATCGACTTCGATCATGGCAAGACCAAAACCAAGCTGCACGAGATAGGTAAGGCAAAGCACACGGGCACCACGGTCACGTTCTGGCCCGACCCCGACATCTTCACCGAGACCACGGTGTACGACTACGACACCTTGGCCGCCCGTTTCCGCGAGATGGCCTTCTTGAACCGCGGCCTGAAGATCATCCTCACCGACGAGCGCATCACCGACGCCGACGGCAACCCCCGCACCGAGGTATTCCAGGCCATGGGCGGCATCGTCGACTTCGTGAAGTTCTTGAACGACGGCAAGGAAACCCTGAACAAGCCCATCTACTTCGAGGCCGAGAACGCCGACGGCACCGTGGAAGTGGCCCTGCAGTGGTCCAGTTCCTATTCCACCAACTCCGTCATGGCCTTCGCCAACAATATCAATACCCATGAGGGCGGCACGCATATGGACGGCTTCAAGCAGGCCATTACGCGTACCATCAACGATTACGCCCGCTCGAAGGGCCTTCTGAAGGAGAAGGATCCGAACCTCTCCGGCGAGGACGCCCGCGAGGGTTTGGCCGCCATCATCTCCGTGAAGCTGCACGATCCGCAGTTCGAGGGCCAGACGAAGACGAAGCTCGGCAACACCGAGATCCGCCCGCTGGTGCAGAATGCCGTCGCCCAGGGCCTCGGCGAGTACCTGGAGGAGAACCCCACGCCGGCCAAGCGCATCATCGGCAAGGCCACCCAGGCGCTGAAGGCCCGCGAGGCTGCCCGCAAGGCCCGCGAGATGACCCGCCGCAAGAACGTGCTCGATTCGTTCAGCATGCCCGGCAAGCTTGCCGACTGCGCCAGCAAGGACGCCTCCCAGTCCGAAATCTTCATTGTAGAGGGCGATTCCGCAGGTGGCTCGGCCAAACAGGCCCGCGACCGCAAGTTCCAGGCCATTCTGCCTCTGCGCGGTAAGATTCTGAACGTGGAGCGCGCCGGTCTGCATCGTTCGCTGTCCTCCGACACCATCAGCTCGCTCATCACGGCCATCGGCACCAACATCGGCGAAGACTTCGACGCCGAGAAGGCCCGCTACCACCGCATCATCATCATGACCGACGCCGACGTCGATGGCGCGCACATCCGCTGCCTTCTGCTGACGTTCTTCTACCGCTACATGCCCGAGCTCATCAACCTTGGCTACATCTACATCGCCCAGCCGCCCATCTTCGGTCTGAAGAAGAAGAACTCTCGCAGCCCGAAGGTCGAGCGCTACATTTACGACGAGAAGGCGCTGTCCGCCACCCTGGCCGAGTACGACGACCCCAGCAAGTTCGACGTCCAGCGCTACAAGGGCCTCGGCGAGATGGATCCCGAGCAGCTGTGGGAAACCACTATGGAGCCGGCAACCCGCACGCTTTTGCAGGTGAACATCGACGATGCCGTGGAGGCCGAGCGCGTGGTGAGCGAGCTTATGGGCGAGCAGGTGGAGCCTCGCAAGGAATTCATCCAGAAACACGCCCGCGACGTCCGCTTCCTGGATATTTAGGAGAGCTAAATGGCTGATAACTTTGACGAATTCGACGACGACCGCGACGAGGTAGAGGCCGCCGAGGAGGACGCCCTGTACCTGGCCGAGGAAGTGAACACCGACGATGAGGGCGACGACGACGCGGAACTCGCCAGTGCCAGCTCCACCCTCGATGAAGAAGAAGACGTGGAAGACGCCGACGAAGACGGCAACGAGCCCGGCTTCATCTCCGAGGAAGAGCGAGCCCGTTCGTTGATGGTGGACATGCCCAACCCCCACGGCTCCATCATCGAGGGAGCCAACGGCGGCGAGGGCACCATCGTGCGCGCGGCATTCCTCGGCAAGGAGATGCAGACCTCCTTTCTCGAGTACTCCATGTCCGTTATCGTCTCCCGCGCCCTGCCCGATGTGCGCGACGGCTTGAAGCCGGTGCACCGCCGCATCCTGTACGCCATGAACGAGTCCGGCTACACGCCGAACAAGCCGCACATGAAGTCGGCCCGTACCGTCGGCGACGTGATCGGCAAGTACCATCCCCATGGCGACTTCGCCGTGTACGACACCATGGTGCGCCTGGCGCAGCCCTTCAGCCTGCGCCTGCCTCTCATCGACGGCCACGGCAACTTCGGCTCCATCGACGGCGACTCCGCCGCTGCCATGCGTTACACCGAGGCGCGCCTCGACAAGCCGGCTATGGAACTTCTGCGTGACCTGGACAAGGAGACGGTCGACTTCCAGCCCAACTACGACGAGTCGCTGCAGGAGCCTACGGTGCTGCCGTCGCGCTTCCCGAACCTGCTGGTCAACGGCTCGAACGGCATCGCCGTCGGCATGGCCACCAACATCCCGCCCCACAACCTGGGCGAGGCCATCGACGCCACCTGCCTCATGATCGACAACCCAGACTGCACCACGGAGGACCTGCTCACCGCCATGCCCGGCCCCGACTTCCCCACGGGCGGCCTCATCATGGGTAAGAAGGGCATTCTGGATGCCTACGAGACCGGCCACGGCAACCTCACCATCCGCGCGAAATGCGAGATCGAGGAAAAGAAGAACGGCCGAGCCTCCATTGTGGTGAAGGAAATTCCCTACCAGGTGAACCGCAAGCGCCTGCTGGAGAAACTCGGCGAGCTAGTGCGCGACAAGAAGCTGCCCGAAATCAGCAACATCCACGACGCCGCCGACCGCAAGGGCATCGACATCATCATCGATCTGAAGTCCAACGCCATCCCGCAGGTGGTGCTGAACAAGCTGTTCAAGCACACCCAGCTGCAGGTGGGCTTCGGCTGCAATATGCTGGCCCTGGTGAACGGCACCCCGCGCGTGCTCTCGCTGAAGGAAATTCTCTTCTACTATATCGAGCACCAGAAAGATGTCGTCACCCGCCGCACCCGCTACGAGCTGGCCAAGGCCGAGGAGCGCGAGCACATCCTCGAAGGCTATATCATTGCGCTCGATAACATCGACGAGGTCATCCACATCATCCGCTCCTCCGAGACGGACAAGGAAGCCGCCGCGCGCCTCACCGAGCGCTTCGGCCTTTCCGAGAAGCAGACCAACGCCATCCTGGAAATGCGCCTGCGCCGTCTGACCGGTCTGGAGCGCACCAAGATCGAGGAAGAGCTGGCCGAGCTGCGCGAGAAGATCGCCTACTACAAGCAGATCCTTGCCGACGAGAACCTGTTGAAGCAGGTCATCAAGGAAGAGCTGCAGGAGATCAAGAAGAAGTACAACACCCCGCGCCGTACCCGCCTGACCGGCGAGGCCAAGGATATCGAGGTGGAGGACCTCATCGCCGAAGAGAACATGGTTGTCACCATGACCAAGGCCGGCTACATCAAGCGCCTGCCCGTGAGCACCTACCGCCAGCAGAAGCGTGGCGGCAAGGGCATGCAGGGCGTGAACTTGAAGGACGCCGACTTCGTTGAGCACCTGTTTGTGGCTTCCACGCACTCCTACATGCTGTTCTTCTCCACCAAGGGCAAGGTCTACCGCCTGAAGGTGTACGAGATCCCCGAGGCCGGCCGCCATGCCCGCGGTACCGCCATCGTGAACCTGCTGCCGCTGGAGAAGGGCGAGTCCATCTCGGCCGTCATCGCCACGAAGGACTTCCCGGCCGAGGAGTTCCTCATGTTCGCCACGGCTCAGGGTAACGTGAAGAAGACCTCCATGGATCAGTACGACCGCACGCGCCGCGACGGCCTCATCGCCATCAACCTGAAGGACGGCGACGAGCTCATCTCCGTGAAACGCGTGGCGAAGGGCGAGAAGGTCATCATGGTATCCAGCGCCGGCAAGGCCATTCTGTGGGATGAGTCGGAGGCCCGCGCCATGGGCCGCGGCACCATGGGCGTGCGCGGCATGAACGTGCCGGCCGACGCTCACGTGCTCGGCATGGAGATTGCCAAGCCCGGCACTGACCTGTTCGTCATCACCGAAAAGGGCTACGGCAAGCGCACGAAGATCGAGGAATACCCCGAGCATCATCGCGGCGGCCAGGGCGTCTACACCATTACGATGACCCACAAGAAGGGCCTGCTGTCGGTCATGAAGATCGTCGGCCCCGATGACGAGATCATGATTGTCTCCGAGGACGGCGTCATTGTGCGCACCCCGGTGAAGGGCATCTCCGAGCTCGGCCGTTCCACCCAGGGCGTGAAGGTGATGAACGTCGCCGACAAGGACAAGGTGTGCGCGGTGGCCATCGCCTCCACCGGCAAGAAGAAGGCCAAGAAGGCGGCACCCGCCGACGAGAACCAGATGGGCCTGCTCGAGGAGGAGAGCGAGGAAGGCACTCTCGCCATCGACGACCTCGACGACCTCGACGACGATCTGGGCGACGAGGGAGAAGCGACGGAAGAGTAGCAAAACGTTAGAAAACGTGCTATAGTAGAAACACCAGCAAAGCCCGTCGTTTGGTTAACGGTTGAGCGGGCGGAGCGGGTGAACAACTTGAGGGACTAGTTGCTGCTAGTCCCTCTTGTCTATCCTCTCCATCCGTTGGTGCTTATACTCCCGCCACAGTGATAGCAAAGCTGTCACCACGTTGGCCATGGCGGCCAAAGCAATCAGGAATTCATTCATAGGCGAAACCTCCTTTGTAGTAGGCCCCGCCCGCACACGGACTTTGCTGGTTCAGTTATATTATCACAGATGAAAGAAAACTAAAGCTGTTCGATATCTCCGAAATCCTCGGGGGATATATGGTCGAGAAATGTCTTGAACGCCGCCAGTTCCTCTTCCGTCTGCTTCTCACCCTTGAAGAGAAACGGGAACGAAGAAGCGTCAAGTACCGTCTCTTCAATATAGAGCGGCGCATCTTGCCGAAGCGCCAGGGCAATGGCGTCGCTCGGCCGGGCGTCTAAGGTGATGAGTCGTCCTCCCTGGGAAAGAACCAGGTGCGCGAAGAACATCTGCCCCTTCGATCCGTAAATCACCATGGAATCGACGCGCGCATCCAAATTGGTGAGCGCATCTAGCATGAGGTCATGGGTCATGGGCCGCGCGAACTTCACATGCTCCAGTGCCATCCCGATTTGTGCCGCCTCGGTGGGGCCAATCCAAATGGGCACAATGCGCGCCTTCCCCGCTGGTGTCTCCTCTACGGGTTGCAGCACCAGCACGGACGGCTGGTTCTGCCCCGCCACCACCAATGTCAACACTTTCAACGGAACCATGCTTTGTCCTTTACTCTAGTTCGATGAGAACATGATTGCAGATTGAGTTTTCTATGTTTGATGTCTATTGTCTCATTATTGAACCAAGCTTATTTAAACTTTTGGAATGTTTAACCGCTTAAGCCCATCTTCCGGTGACAAAAACATTGAGTCCCGCTGTTAAACCACCATTGACATATAGCCGTACCTCTCCCCGATGCTGACGC